>Ga0193717_1000150_pt1 | contig 65711 bp, 69 predicted proteins | sample U2c2metaG_FD_145900 | JGI IMG/M metagenome (GOLD analysis project Ga0193717, IMG submission 145900) | Soil microbial communities from a riparian zone of the East river system, Colorado, United States - U2c2 | ecosystem: Environmental > Terrestrial > Soil > Riparian zone | place: USA: East River... | reverse complement strand
CTAAAAGATCACATCCGTATCATTACCCTGCCTTTGGATAATATCGCCACGATACTTTTACTGACAGACGGTATGTTCTTGCCAAAAGCCGACCCAGACACCGAGGAAAAGTGGAGCGAATATGCAACATACTATCAACAATCTGGACTCATGGGCCTATTTGAAGTAGTTCGCGGTACCGAAAAAGATGACCCGACGTTGACAAAATATCCTCGTTTCAAATTGCACGATGATTCTAGCGGAATTGCACTCGATTTCGCAAAATAGCTCTAGGCATCTTCAGTTACGATTCGCCATAGAAAATACCCCGTCGTATGATGGGGTATTTTCTATGCAACTTTATCAACTTGAGCAGGTAATAGTCCAGTGGATAAAATACAGGCATACTCTCAAAATAACCATAAGCTCTGCTACTATATTAGAGTATGCAAAGGAAAATTGACTATGAAGCTATTGATCTGAGGGTGGTTGCCTTCTTTAAGAAAACATATATTCCGATGGCTCGCATATCCATTTTTCTTGTTTTCTTTTGGTTTGGGCTGATTAAAATCCTTGGGCTAAGCCCAGCTAGTCTCCTGGCAGAAGCACTAACTGCAAAAACAGTCGGCATGCAGTATTTTGATACGCTTTTTATCGTTCTGGCCGTTTTGGAATGCATTATCGGGCTGTTATTCTTGTTTCCCAAGATGACAAGAGTAGTTATTCCGCTGCTCCTTTTTCATATGGTAATCGTGTGTTCGCCTTTGGTGCTTGTCCCTGAATACACATGGCAGTCGCCTTTTGTTCCAACGCTCGAGGGGCAGTATATTATTAAGAATGCCGTTGTGGTTGCAGTTGCCATTGGTATTGCCGCCTCCACCCGTCCTTTGACCCGCAAATAAGCTATACTTACAGTATGAGCAAGCAGCAACGTTTAGTCCTTATTGTCAGTATTTTGGCTTCGTTTGTCGCCTTTTTGGATGGATCGATTGTCAACGTTGCACTGCCGGCTATTTCCCGGGAGCTAGGTGGCGGACTAGTCACGCAGCAGTGGGTTGTGGATGCGTATCTTATTACGCTTGGTGCATTAATGTTAATCGCTGGATCATTTTCGGATATTTTTGGGCATAAAAAAATACTCGTCATAGGACTAATCGGATTTGGCATAACATCACTTTTGTGTGCCGTTTCGCCTACCGATACTTTTTTAATTGTTTCTCGCGTGCTTCAGGGTGTAGCTGGTGCGTTATTAGTCCCTAGTTCGCTAGCGTTTATTATTGCTAATTTTTCTGGTCCTGCTGAAAGCAAGGCAATAGGTACATGGACGGCCTGGACAGGAATTGCGTACGTTGTCGGGTCGCTCGTAGGAGGGGTTCTAGTCGATGCGGCATCCTGGCGTCTTATCTTTGCTATCAATATCCTTCCGATTGCCATTACCGTGTGGCTAATCAGCCGGCTAAAGTCCACTGAACACACTCGTGCAAATACAAAAGTTGACATTAAAGGTGCCGTTTACGGTATTGCGGCGCTTGGGCTGCCTGTTTTTGCACTCATCGAACATACTCGGTACGGGTGGGGACATCCGCTCATCTTCATCTCCCTCATTCTAGGCGTACTCGCCTTTATCATCTTTATATGGCACGAAAAGCAAGCTCCTCAGCCCATGCTGCCCCTAAAGCTCTTTGCAGTTCGTAATTTTAGCTGGGGAAATGTTGCAACTTTTGCCGTATATGGAGGCCTGGGCGTTGCAACGTTTTTGATCACTGTTTTTATTCAGCAAGTCGGTCATTATTCGGCAATTGAATCCGGTCTGGCACTTCTACCTGTTACAATTATTATGTTTATCATGTCGTCACGCTTTGGTGCACTTGCCGGTAAATACGGTCCTCGGATATTTATGACGCTTGGCCCTATCATCTCAGGGATTGGATTTTTGTGGATGTTACAAGTTGATCAATCCGTAAATTATTGGTGGCAGATATTTCCAGGCGTCCTTATTTTTGGTGTTGGTCTTTCTACAACCGTCGCGCCGCTTACTGCAGCAATTTTAGGATCGATCAATAAACAAGATGCCGGAATCGGATCTGCCGTTAATAATGCGGTGTCTCGTATTGCAGGATTAGTTGCGATTGCCGGCATTGGAGTTGTGATAGGGCCAAATCTTGATCTGACCGGCTTTCACCGCGGTCTCGTTGCTACGGCTATTCTTTTGATAACGGGTGGAATTATATCTTGGTTAGGAATTCGTAATCATCAGGTTAAGTCAGTCGACCAATCCACCGCTATTTAGTGATGGCCATGATGTTGATGAATAAGTGCATGGCCTTTATTTTTCGTGAGTAGGTAGCGATTAACGGGTACGGCAGCAAAGAACGCTATTACCAGTGATAGCGCCAGACTAAACCAAAAAAGCACGGTATTTAGTCCAGCGTCCATTGCTCCGGGAATAAACACGATAACTAGATTATCAACAACCTCCATCGTGGCAATGGATAACGTATCAGCCAGTAGGACAAGTGTTAGAGCTTTTTTAAGAGGCATACCGCCTCGTAGCAATGGAAGCGTTGAAAGCGCATAGCCAAACAAAAATGCCAATGCTATTGCCAATAAGATAGTTTGAAAATTACCTAGACCAACAGCTGTGCCGACTACCATCCCTAGCACTTCGCCTATCGCACATCCCGTCAGGCAATGTAACGTCGCAGAGACAGCCATCCGATTAAGCGAAGTTGAATCCATGAACGTTATTTCGCGTCGTAACGAGTTTGTACGAAGTCCCAGTTTACGACGTTCCACCAGGCTTTAACGTAATCATCGCGTTTGTTTTTGTAGTCCAGATAGTAGGCATGTTCCCATACGTCCAGCCCTAACAGAGGTGCTTCGAGGCCCTTCATGATAGGCGTATCTTGATTGGGCGTTGTAATTATGTCCATATTTGGCTGCAGCCATGCCCAACCACTCCCAAAAACCCCAAGGGATTTTGTAGTAAATTCATCAACAAATTTTTGGAAACTTCCATATTTTTCGATAATCTTATCTGCCAGTTCACCTGTTGGCTCGCCACCGCCATCCGGTGACATCCATTGCCAGAACAAGCTGTGGTTATAATGACCACCCCCGTGATTACGGATAGCAGTTTGTACGGATTGAGGAAGAGTCTCGAGGTCTGAAAGAAGACTTTCAAGAGGACGCTCGCGGAGTGCTGGTGCTGTATCAATCGCAGCATTCAGTTTATCTACGTATGTTTGATGGTGCTTGGAATGATGTAGCCTCATAATGTCACCACTAATATAGTCCCCTAGTTGGTCATATTCATAAGGCAAATTTGGTAATTGAAACATGGTCACCTCCTTTATTTTAGTCCTGATCCTTAACGACAGGTATCGTAATATACTCTTTCACTTTTCCATCTTTTTTAAGTGCGGCCAATTGATCGTCGAAAACAGTCAAAGGAATCCGCAAGTACGCGTAGCTGATCTGCCTATCGTTTCGATCAAGAAGCTTAACGAAATAATAGCCATCTCCTGTACTTGTTTTAACAACAGGAGAGATTTGACCTTTTTCAAGCTTGGCCGCAGCCTTGCTTAACCCGCCGTCTCTGTTGGTCAGAGGAACAAGTCCCGACAGGCCAGTCATCGCTTTTGCCTTGCCCGTGCCACCTAGCGCAATTGCCGCTTTATCAAAATCACCGTCTTGCTGTAATAATTTCAACGCCTGCTCTTCTCTGGTTTTGGCAATTGAATCTATTTTGTATGAAACTTCTTGGCGAATAAGTTTGCTCTTGGCATCTTGCCGATATTCTTGCGGACCCCATCCTAAAATATTAAGCGCTGAGGCATCGTATGTCTCCTGGGAAATACGTCCATTTGCCGTATTACGATCATCGTCAATAATTTGATCGATTTCTTTATCCGTGACCGAAATGTCAAGATCACGCGCAAGTTTACCCGCGTAGGCGTCCGCGATAGCATTGTCCATTGATATGCGCTTGTTGTCGATAACCTGTCGCTTGCCATTTTCAGTGTTTAAATCCAGTTGTTCGCTTTGGCGAAGATAATGGATAGAAGCGTTATAGCCCATTAGATAATCGCTGTAGCGAACCTGCGCACTGTCGACACTCGCAACCGGTAACGGCAAAATACGTGTCACTTGATACATAAAACTGCTTGTATTTTGGACTGAATACAGCTGCCACCAGCCTACTATTACAAGAACAACAAGGGCAACTACGGCAACGATAATAGTGTTGAAAACTAGTCGGTGTCTTGCATATTGCATTGGGTATTTAAAGCGTCGTCCGCCAGCAAGAATACGCTCGCGATGTTCCGCGACCGTCTCGTTCGTAATACGCGTTGACACCTCTTGTTTAGCACGTCTTCTAGACAGTAGTTTCTTCATAATCTCCCTGCTCAGGTTCGGCTAGCGCTTTAGACACCGCATCCTGTAACTTGTTATAAATTTTATCCGGGTGCTCTACTTTATGGATAACAAGATCGCCAACAAAGGTCTGAATAACGATCGTCCCAAAGTGAAATAACTCACCCGTAAACCCTGGTATATTATAGCTTATGTTTTGAATCTTTGATAGCCGAAGCTCAATAACGTCTTTACCAAAAAAGCCCTTCTGGGTGATCTGACGAATACGCTGATCTGTCACGATATAGATCGTAAAATACCACATGATAAAGTGATACGAGAAGAGGATGAGCCCGATTGCAAGGCCGATAATGGGCAGAATGAACAGCTCAAGGTTCGTCTGCCAGATAAGCGGCGGAATACTCGACACCGCAAATGGAATCAGCAAAAGATAAAATCCTTTTCGCATTGAGATTATATGACGTCGAAATACGAAAAGAAGCTGTTCCCCGTCGCGTTGGCCGTCGAAATCTAGTACTTGATCGTCTTCTTGTTTTTTGCTCATAATTACCTCTTGGTACCCCGGGCAGGAGTCGAACCTGCAACCATATCCTTAGGACGGATCTACTCTATCCAGTTGAGCTACCGGGGCGTATGTTTGTGCTCTAATTGTAGCATGAAAACGACAGTGTTTTACCACTGTCGTTTATCTTGTAGGATTGCTCTGAATTAACGAGTAAACTTCTCGTTTAAAGCTTCGTACTGGTAAATCTCGTCTGGAGTAAACCAGTGAGCAATTTCCTTTTCAGCCTCTTCTTCGTCGCCTGATGCGTGAATAAGGTTTGGGATGCCCTTGTTGGCGTCATCCGCATAGCCAAAACTCATATGCGAGAAATCGCCACGAATTGTTCCTGGAGCAGCTGATTTTGGTTCGGTTGGACCAACCAGTTTACGAATTAGCGCTACCGCTTCAACGCCTTCGAATACCATAGCAATAACCGGGCCCTGGATCATCATGTTAAGCGTTACTTCAAACGCGTGCTCGCCACGGCGAGTGACCATTTGGCCGATTTCTTCGTAGTGTTTGTAGTAGTGCTCTTTGTTAGGGGCAATCATTTTCGTTGCGACGATCTTTAGGCCAACTCGTTCGAAACGACTAAGGATTTCACCTACAACTCCGCGCTGAACGGTATCAGGCTTAAAGACTACCAACGATTTTTGGACATTTGAACTCATATTTCTCCTTTAACTATTTATTCTATTGTACCAAAAGATACACGGCTAAAATAGAGGCCAGCCCGACACGATACCAGCCGAATAGTGCAAGGCTGTGTTTTGAAAGATACTTCATTAAAAATCCGACCGCGATCAGGCCCGAGATAAACGCAACCGTATTACTAACAAGCAGCATGGGCATATGTTCAATAAAATAGGCACGGTCGCTGGATTTGATAAATACTTTTAATGTTACCCCGACCATAATTGGCAGTGATGCCAAAAAGCTATACTCGGCCGCAGATGCTGGATTAAGTCCGGCAAGGCGTCCCGCGATAATTGTCGAGCCCGATCGTGACACGCCTGGAATAAGCGCAAGCATTTGAGCGATGCCTATAGCGAATGCCCGCCACGGGCTTAGTTTTTCCCCGCTAGAAACCGGGTCAGCTTTCGGTAATCTTTCAAGAACGATCATTACGACACCCACAACAGCCAAGGTAACCGTCACGACGACAAGGCTGCCAAAAAACGATGATTTGCCAATGAAATCCGATAGGAAATACCCGACGATTCCTGCCGGTACTGACGTAATAAGGATGTTGCGCGCTAGAACAAAATTTTTGTTCAAAAATACGTCTTTACAGATTGTAACGATCCGTTTCCAGAAGTACACGACTAACGCGAGAAGGGTTCCGATGTTAATAAATTCAAGGAACAGATGGTCAGAAGCTCCTGAAAAAATTTGTTGCACAATCACTAAATGACCTGAGCTACTAATTGGTATAAATTCGGTCAGACCCTGCGTCAGTCCTAATATAACGGTTTCTAAGATATTCATTGGTTACTATTATACCCATCCGGACCAATCTAGGCTATGCTAATACTATGTACACGTCTGAATTAATTTTAGATTATATTGAACACCTTGAGGTAGAAGGCGGCCGCTCTGCCAAAACGGCCGAGAATTATAAGCTATACCTTGAGCGATTCGTTGAGTTCAGCAACGATATTGTCGTTAGTAAGATCACGTCAGAAATTGTCCGTAAATACCGGCTTTGGCTCAATCGCTACAAAAATGAACAAGAGGACGAGCTAGCGACAATCACCCAAAGTTACCACCTGATTGCCCTTCGCGGCTTCTTAGGCTATTTATCAAGACGAGATATTGAAAGCCTTAGTCCTGATAAAATTGAACTTCCAAAGGTGTCCCGTAAACAAGTAACGTTCTTGCATTACGACGAAGTCGCTAGGATGCTCGATATTATCCCTTTGGAAGATGAGGTTGGGCTTCGCGATCGTGCAATTATCGAACTTCTCTTCTCTAGCGGGTTACGCGTATCCGAACTAGTCAATTTAAACCGGGACCATATCAATACCAAGCGTCGCGAATTTATGGTTCGCGGAAAAGGCCAAAAAGACCGGCCTATATTCATTGGCGAAGCTGCAGCGGTTCGGGTTAATGATTACCTCGCGACACGCATAGATAATCTTCCGCCCCTCTTTTTAAGCTACAGCCGTAATAACACCGTTACTAACAGTGGCGATTATCGACGACTCACCGCACGCAGCATTCAGCGAATCATCACAAAATATGCCAGGCTAGCCGGCATCACAAAGCATGTCAGTCCTCACACGATGCGTCACAGCTTTGCCACCGATCTACTTATGAATGGAGCGGATATCCGCAGCGTCCAGTCGATGCTGGGCCATAGCAATATTAGTACGACACAGGTATATACGCACGTTACCGACGAACACCTACGCGAAGTTTACGAAAAGTTCCATAGCGATACCGACTAAACGCTACGGCAGGCAACTAGCACTGGAGCTATACCCGATGTTCGTATCAGTTACGCTAAAGTTCTTACACAAGTTCCCCGCAAGATTGATCTCGGCATTTGGATAGGTGAAGTCACCTCGAAGCTCAACGCGCGCGACAACACGACGGAACAAATCATTTGCTCGTCCAGTAGAATCAACTTCTGGCTGTACCCCAGAAAGCTTTACGTCTCCGCCCGCACTATCTTTTAATTTTACCTGGAAATGCGCCTTGTTATATAGAGCGCTCAATCGCAAGAATGCGTTTCGATTGTTTACGTCACCGTCTACTGGATCAGGAATCTTTAGACTTACTTGGCAGGCATAGCCTCCGCCCGCAATATTTGATTTACAAAAGATAGGCTGAGGAGCATTGGTGGGATCACGACGGACATCAACCAAAAAGTCTTTGTCTACCGTCGGAGGAAGACCTGCGGCTGACGGATACAGGAACAGTGTATTGGCGTCACTTCTTCCCCCTCCGCCACTTGCATCAAGATCGGATAACTTGAAGGTACTGCCGAGCTGTATAAGTTGAGCCCGCATTAATGCTGGAGAATTTGTTTTCCATTTCGTACCGACTCTTGGCAAAGTTACGTTTGCTCCCGTATCTGGAAAAGCGATGTCTAAGTTGCCTGTTCCGGAAAGATCTTGGTCGCTAAACCAACTAAGTTCAACTTTGCTGAATGCCCGGTCTCCCTTTAGAGGAATAATGACGGATTCATCGTTTTCAAGTTGCCCCAGGTAGTCTGCCGTATCAACTGCGATTTTCACGCATGTATATGCTTGGTCTAATTTTGCCGCATTATCCGTTGTGGTCTGTTGGATAATCGTCTCGCCGCCCGTCTGGTTGACTATCCCGCTTTGGCCAAGCGTATTACAGGCCGTCTGTAATGTACCAGGCACCAAAGCTAGCGCGGCAGTAACTTGTCCGCAGTTAACCGAAGGAGCAGCAGTCCCGTTACGACAAGACTGGTCTAAAATCAAAAGCCGTTTCGCATCTTCGATACCCGCCTGAGCAGAATCATACGCACTTTGCGAAAGATCGCTTGCCGTAGCCTGACGTTGATCTTTTACCATCAGCTGGACAAAACTAATCGTTATAATTGTCAGTAATAGCGCACTAAAAATTACAACAAAAAGCGACACTGCACCTGACTGGGATAGTCGCCGGTTTTGTATCTTCATGCTAATTTCCCCCTGCTTTGTTACCTGCTCGCGCAATAATATCGAATTGGTTGACTGAACAATAATTTTCATTTCCCTGACCGTCAGCCGGTGGTTTGCATGACGTATCGCCCGTGACTAACTCTGCCCTATCGTTCGTGCCGATTACCATTGAAATTGCATACAATGTTTGGCCAATCGTTAGATCTTCAGCGCCCTTCGTAATCGTGAATTTATGCATCGCTAAATCCCGATCACCACTAACCAGCATATCCGTCGAATTTGCTCTTATGACCGTATCTGATATTGGGGCTGTACAGAGTGACGCGTTAGGGTCGGAAATTTTTGCGAAACGAACCGGCGTTCCATCTTCATATTTGCTAAAGGGAGCCGGAGCGCCAGGATCACCCTTTAATGCGCTTCCGAAGTTCCACGCATACGTATACCTGCCTAGACACAATCTGCCGCCTCCCAACCGAACAATATACTTAGTCGCGGGTGCAGCTGAATTGACCTCAAATGGCGAGCTCGCCGATATACTACGCTGTAATTCTTCGCTTACTGCTCTTCCCGCCTGGTTGACTTCACGAAGCGTAATACCTTTCGTGTAGATATGGCTGACTTGAATCGTTGTCATCGCGATTGCAAGTAACAGTAAAGATATGAACGACATGGCGAGCATTAGTTCAATCAGCGTAAATCCGTCTTTTTTAACGTGGTTCATATAGCCTCACAATCGTTCCCAGCGTTACAGGTGCCGCACTACCCGGGCTTTCCCAGCATGCTCGAATATGGAAATCAACAAAACCTGTCGCATTCGCTAGCGTTGACGGAACGGCCTCGATCCAGATACCATACGTACGCGCAACAGTTAAGGCATTGGGTGGATTGTTATATTGCACTTGGGCGAACGGGGGTAGAGAGATTCCGGCAGGTGGTGTCATAGCTGGTGTCGTCCCTAATATAGTTGCGGCTCGTGCATTTAGAATGAACGGCCTTTCACCTGGCGTTGTCGTTGGGCAGACAGTCCCCGTCGTTTGTCCGAATGCCGAAGCCTGATTAGCGCCTTTACCTGTCGTTTTGTTCGTCATCTTCACCCACTCGGCGGCTATACCAGTAGGAGCAGCTCCTCCGGTCTGAAAACTCGTGACATATGCCTGATGAATATAACGGATTGCTTCGGCCTGTGCGTCAATTTGTGCTCGCACTAGCGTAATTTCAAGCGATCGCTGAGCAGTTGCTGTTCCCTGATTCATAATTGTTAATGTTCCAACGGCAACCATAGCAAAAACAGTGACTGCGAAAAGAACCTCGATAATCGTGTCTCCGCGTTCCTTTTGCCAGAATTTACCTAATCGCATATATTATCACCTTCTGATGGTATCTCGATTGCTGTGCTACTACTGGCATACGCGCTAATTCGGATTGCCTGCCGGCTGCCCACGAATGATCCGGCATCGGCATTAATACAAATGTCTTTGTTGGTTTTAAGAATTCCACCAGCGACAAAGCCATTCAAATCAGTCTGCACCCCGTCTTTTACAAAGGTCATTACGGATCCACTAAGTGGCGAGCGGATAATCATCATCGAAAATGGCTGGAGCGTTGTCGTTTTTGGCTTTACGATCTGCGCGCCCCATTCAACTTGGCTATTTTCATCATCGATTGGTGAAGTTCCAAGACGATAGTTAGTCGTGATTTCGGCAAGATCAGTCGGTGCAGGTGGCGTCGTAAGTGATGTGCGATAACCAACCACGTTCGAAACATTCAGGTCAACTCCGTTGTCGGCTACCGTTAAGAGCCGTCCCATCAACACGCATTCACTTGTCCCCCGTGGCTGCGGGGATGGAACACTATCAGGTGGTTCTGCGACTACCGCGTTCGCGCAGGAAGCATTTCCACTACGGCTATTGACCACATTCGTTGTCTCGTTATACTGCTGCTGGATAAAACCCTTAAAGGTATTCACGCTGTCCCGGTATCGCTGCTGGTTAATCGATACCCCTGACCCCACTAAAATGGCGACAGCTAACATACCCGTAACCGCTAGGAATAGCATCACTTCAATGATCGTAAAACCGTGTTGCGTTTTGATGCCCATGTGCGCCCATTATAGCATAAGAACTATGAGACTATAAGGGCTGAGATTACAAAGATAACAGATTCATGTAGGCATCAACGATGTCTTGGCCCCACAAGCCCGCAATGACAAAACCAAGAATCAAAAGCGGACCGAATGGTACTCGTGTCGTTCGCGTTAATTTGCCGGCGATCATACCCGGTATGACAATCAGACACCCAATAAGGTTTGCGGCAAATAAAGCAACGATCGCCAGTTTATAGTCACCAAGAAGCAGCGCCAGGGCAAGGCCTAGCTTCACATCGCCAAAACCGATCCACTGCCCTCTTGATAAGAGCCAGATTACAAGATACAGACCGCTGAGGATGAGTACTGCGAACCCAAGATTAATAAGAGCACCAGTAATGTCTGGAGCAACACTTACCGTAATGATTGCAAACAGTGCACTTACGCCGATAAGCGGAAAAACAGCCTTATTAGGCAACAAAAACCACTTTAGATCATAAGCGAACAAGATCGCTAAAATTACTCCAGCTATTAGCCATAGACCAAAATGAACAACTTCGGAGTAAGATGCTAGTTGATCTGGCCACAGTAGATACGAAGCAACAAAAAACGCAGCCGTACCTAATTCGATCAAAGGTTCAAACGAGCCAATAGATTTTTTACAATAGCGACACTTTCCACTCGTACTTAGCCAGCTGACCAAAGGGATGAGATCATACCAAGCCAGTGTATGTCCACAATGCAAACAACGTGAACGATCGTCCGTTGCCTTTGCCTGCGTTAAGGGTATGAGCGTTTTGTATTCTTTTTTGTCGTACTCTTCCCCGTCTTCTTTATCCTGAACAAGCTGGCGTGCACGCAATCGCCACACAGTTGCCCCGGCAAAACTCCCCATAACTAGTCCTAAGACCGTTAGGACGACACAAATATATGATTGTTCCATAAGCATTATCATACGCTAGTTTTATCCATAAGAGAAAGCCTAGCCATAAAATTGAAGTTGCCCCGCCATTTCTGACGGGGCTATACTTCAATCGCAGCGGCGATTTAGCCCCGATGGGACTCTAGCGGGTCTCGTATCCGGGGCTGCCGTACAGGCGCTCGTTCCACGCGCAGTTGGCCGTGGAGATGGTTCCGCCGCCGGCGTTGAACCACGAGCCCCAAACCCACCGCGAGCCGAGCGTGAAAATGTTCTGACACAGGATGCGGACACGGAACTGACCGGGGCCGTTCCCGCAGTACGCGTAGGGGCCAACCTGACCGATTCCGGCGGTGCACTGCGATGCGGCGCTCGCCTGGGGGGCGAGTACGCCGAACTGCAGCGTCGTGACACATGCCGCAGCCGCAACTGCGGTAGTGATGCGTCGTCTTACCTTGCTCGAATGTGCTTCCATACTTTCACTCCGTGTTGTCTCGAAGGATGCTGCAACTGAAGAATATCTTAAATTATATCACACCGACAAAACGCTATGAAAATAATGTATACTTCCTTATACCAAAACGAGACTCATATGAGTCTCGTTTTGAAGAAATATTATTATATTCCTGCTAGTTACTTACGCAGTAAACGCCACCACCTTCAAGTTTGTACTGAAGGGCAACTTTTCCGGCGCCTTGGCCTGTAGTGAGAGCCTCGCCGTTACAGACAGCCCGTGTTGTAACATAGATCTCAGCCTTACTATCGAATTCAGTTGGATTTGATGCAAGCCTAAAGCTGTAGTCAGTACCGTTAGGATCTGTGAATGTGTCGCCTCCAACCTTAAGATACTTTGTGATAAACGCAGTATCAAAAGTTGGAAGTTGGTTACGATTATTCGTTTGGTAGTTATTAACAGCCGTTTGAGCACGCGTAACATCGTTCTTACGTTGTGTATCACGCTGGTTACGCTGCAATGCAGGTAAGGCAATAAATACCATCAAGAAGATTAGTCCGGCAATTGCGAGGACAAGGACCACCTCGATGATTGTGAAGCCTTTTTCTTTATTTTTCTGTTGTACGTTCATAAAATCTTTTCCACCTTTCTATGAACAAGTTAGTGTTGCGTATTAACGCTTATGCTTATAGTACCCTAGCTTAATGCGCTTGTCTAGACATTTACATCGTTAACTAGGCTATAGATCGGAAGTAAGATTGCGCCCACCATACCACCGGCTACTACAGCCAAGATAACCATCAGGATTGGCTCGATAGCCGTAGAAATTGCTTTTATCTCTTCATCGAGCTCGTCCTCGTATACTTGGGCAGTCTTGCCCATCATTTCGTCGATCTTACCAGACTGTTCGCCAATTTTGATCATCTGGGGAACGAGCGACAAAATATAATCTTCTGGCTGCAATGCAGCCGAAAGCGCCTTACCGCCTTTTACTTTCTCGGCCGCCCGGTCAATACTTCTAGCAATAATCGAGTTATTGACCGCCGTACTCGTAATTCGTAGCATATCGAGCATGGCTACTCCTGTCGCAAGAAGCGTCTGTCCCGTGCGCGAGAGACGTGCCATGTAAAGCTTACGGAACATCTTGCCAAATAAAGGTACGTTAAGCTTGAAGGTATCTTTAAACCTGATACCACTCTCTGTCTTGAGATACTGAATGAAAAAGTAAGTACCGACACCTGCCAGGATAATTACCAACCACCAGAAATGCGCCAGGAAATCTGCCGTTGAAACCATTGCCTGTGTTAGGAATGGTAACTCCTTTTTAAGGTCGCGGTAGAGTTTCTCTACCTGTGGAACTACAGTAAAGAGCATGAAACCCATAACGCCAAAGATAACGACGAGGACAATCAACGGATACGTTAAAGCACCTTTAATCTTGCTCATCGTTGCCGCATCTTTTTCCTGTTGCGCCGCGATCCTCTTAAGTGAGTCGTCAAGCGTACCTGATGCTTCACCTGCCGAAATAAGGGCTAAGAAGACATTGTCGAAGACATCTGGATGCTTTGAGAATGATTCGGAGAGCGATTTACCCCCTTCGACCGAAGCCACGATTTCTTCAACAACCGCCTGAAGGCGCTTGTTATCGGTTTGTTCCATTACCGTGTGCAAGCTCTGTGACAAAGGCAGTCCAGCTCCAATCAACGTTGCAAGCTGCCTCGTAAAGACAATCCTATCTTTTGTGGTAATGCGACCTGTTAAACGACCGAAGAGACTGCCATTTTCGTTGGATTCTTTGATATCAAGCGGCGTAAACCCCTGAGCGATCAGTAATTTTGCCGCTGCGCCTTCAGAGTCGGCCTGAACGGTTGCCCGGACCATTTTGTTGGTCGAGTTATCTTTCGCTTGATAATCAAATTTCTTCACCTGGTTAGCCTCTCATCAATCGTTCAAATTCAGTTAAGTCGACAGCGAAGTTCCGTGCTTCATCATAGGTTACCGTACCACTTTGAATAAGGCTGACAAGCGTACGATCCATCGTTTGCATTCCTTGGTCTGCACCCGTTTGGATAACCGCGTCAAGCTGGTGGGATTTACCCTCGCGGATAATATTACGAACAGCAGGATTCGCGATAAGTACCTCGGCGGCAACGACACGACCACCACCAATAGCCGGCACCAGGCGCTGTGAACAGATTGCCATCAGGATGTTTGAAAGCTGCGCCCTAATTTGTGGCTGCTGGTGCGGCGGAAATACGTCGATCATACGATCAATAGATTGGGCTGCACTGTTGGTGTGAAGCGTTGCGAAAACCAAGTGTCCCGTTTCGGCAATCGTGATGGCGGCGGAGATCGTTTCAAGGTCACGCATCTCACCAATCAGTACGACATCCGGGTCCTGGCGCAGGCTTGAACGAAGCGCAGCCGAGAAACTATAGGTGTCATAGTGGACTTCACGCTGAACGATAACCGATTTTTTAGATTTGTGCGTAAATTCGATAGGATCCTCGATTGTAATAATGTGGTCGGCGCGTTCAGTGTTAATCTTGTCGACAAGCGCCGCAAGTGTCGTTGACTTACCAGAACCGGTTGGACCAGTCACCAAAACGAGTCCGCGGGGATAGTCAGCAAAACCCATAACGACCGGCGGCATGCCAAGTTCGGTCACGGATTTAATCTCGTTAGGAATTAAACGAAGCGCAGCGGCTAGGTTGCCGCGTTCGTGAAAAGCGTTTACGCGAAAACGACCAAGCGTTCCAAAGGCAAAGCTAAAGTCAAATTCCTTGTCCTTCATCAGGATCTGTTGCTGATCCTGGTCAAGGATCGCAAATACCAACGATTCAACCGCTGGCTCGTCCATAGGATTAAAACCGGGAATTGGCGCTAGCCCGCCATCGACACGCAGCATAGGCGGAAGACCTACTTGCAAGTGAAGGTCCGAGGCGCGTTTTTTAACGACTTCCTCAAGCAGTACTTCTATCCTTAGTTCTTGGTTGTTCATCTTGTTTCCACCCTTCTTATGCTGTATCTGCTGCCACGCGATTAACTTCTTCAATAGTTGTGAGACCCTGCAATGCCTTTAGGTAGCCGTCCTGGCGCATCGTCACCATTCCCTGTTCGACGGCCTTGCGCTGAATTTCGGAACTTGTTGCCCGGGCAACGATGAGATTTTGGATTTCTTCGTTGACGTCCATCACTTCGTAAAGCCCAGCACGCCCAAGATAACCTCTTGGCGTCTGCGGGGTATCTTTGCCCTTGACTAAAGTATAAGCGCTTTGGCCCGCTAGGGGCAAGTCTTTATAGCCTAAATCTGCAGAAACGCGTGCAACATCAGCTTTTGTCTTCGGTAGAAGATGCCCGATCGTTGCTAGAATGTTCTGGGTTTCAATCGGTGAAGATTGGTAGCTATCACGTTTTGGTGATACCCGGCGCACCAGACGCTGTCCAATGATCGTATTCACCGTGCTGGCAATAAGGAAAGGTTCGATATTCATGTCGAGAAGACGAGGCAACACTCCAGCAGCCGAGTTGGTGTGCAGAGTACTGAATACAAGGTGACCCGTTAGCGCCGCCTGTACTGCCAAGTTGGCAGTTTCGGCGTCACGGATCTCCCCTACCATGATAACGTTCGGGTCCTGGCGAAGAATTGACCGTAGGCCCGTTGCGAATGTCAGCCCAACATCGGCGTTTACCTGAATTTGGTTAACGCCATCCATTTTGTATTCAACCGGATCTTCAAGCGTGACAATATTGATGCTGTCATCTTTGATCTCTTTAATAAGCGCGTACAAACTAGTAGATTTACCCGAGCCAGTAGGACCGGATGTTAGAACCATGCCGTTTGGTTTTCGGATGCCTTTTCGGATCATACGCAGTGCGCGGCCCGCATACCCCATTTGTTCAATATCAAAGGTGTTGCCTGATTTATCCAGTAGACGAATGACCACTTGTTCGCCCCAAACGACCGGGCTAATCGCGATGCGAAGGTCGACTTCTTTGCCGGCAACTTTGACCGTAAATTGACCATCCTGTGGAATACGGTGTTCATCGATTTTCAGGTTGGATAAAATCTTTATACGGCTCACTAGGGCCGGTTCGATTGATTTTGGCAGCTGCATGATCTCCCGAAGCACGCCGTCAACCCGACAACGAATCTTTAATGCCCTTTCTAATGGTTCGACATGCACGTCACTAGCCCGTGATTTAACCGCGTATTCCAAAATTGTCGATAGCGCCCGGCTAATCGGCGAATCTTGAACAATGGTTTTAATGTCGCCGTCGCTATCAGCCCTCGCTTCTTCCTGTGACGCTTCGGCAGCTTCATCAACGCTCGAAAGGTCGGTGCGGTATTGGTCAAGTACGTGCCTAACACCAGCTTCAGATGCCATGAAGACTTTTACGGGACGCTGGACGCGGTTTGCAAGATAGTCTACAGCCTGGACGTTATTAGCGTCAATCATTGCCACAGCTAGACGGTTTTGCACTTCCGCAAGCGGAACTGCCATGAAGCGCTCTGCAATATCCTCAGGTAATAATGCCAGTACCTTCTCGTCAATTAGGCTATTGGTCAAATTAACATAGGGTACGCCTGAAACCTGCGCGATTGCATGCGTCAGTAGTTCGTCATCAACGATTCCTTGCTCCGTTAAGGCGGCGAATAGAGGCTTATTCGTCTTGGCAGCATCGTCTTCAGCACCTCGAATGGCTTCTGCCGTCACCAACCCCTCTTCAGTCAGAAGAGCAATCAATTTTTCTTGAATATCACTAGTAAGAAGCGCCATATCAGTAGCGCCCTATGGTTGACTGCCCGCAGATTGTCCGTCACCACCAATAATGACCTCAACCGTTGGGTTTATGGCGTTAGTATTAAATACCGTCTTGTCTGGTTCGGTAACTTCCGATGTAATTGGTTCGGTAGTTTTCACTTTGACGGATTCGTTTTGCACATCACCAAGTACAGCCTTGGCAACAAAGTACGCGATCAAGACACTGATTGAAGCGATAAGGATGATCATTGCTATATCTGATTTTTTCATGGCTTTACCGTCTTATCTTTTAGTTCTACTGATTTTGCTGGTTCGTAGAAGGCATGTCCTTCAACGGTGAGTACAAGCCGAGCGCCCTGTGTTTCTACGGTAAGCGACGTGATATCAATTGTGCGGATTGAACGTTCCATGCGCTGCAAAAGGTCTTTTAGGGCATTCGCGTTAGCTAAGTCGGTACTGACTGCAAAGCGGAAAGTAATCTGTTTCTGACCAACCACAGCCTCTGTGCTACTTGCCGAAGCGTCCTGGACGTTTTGATCCGATTGTGATTCAACTCCCACAACCGGGTCAACATTCAATGATTCAAGCTTTAGTGCCCCATCATTCAAGAACTTTTCCTGGAGCGAAGCGCCGAGCGCTGATGAGTTTGCTTCGGAAGGAAGCGCATCCAGAACCACCTGAACAGGCTGTGTCTCGCCAGGTGCCATTGAATCTTTCAGCGCCTGGTTGGTATTCAGCACGCGTACTTGGTTCTTTAACTCGTCGATGGCTTTGTTATTCTTGACCAGCGTTGAGGCGGTTTTATCTTTTTCAGCGAGGACTTTTTCATTAAACAATGCTTTTTGCACAAGGAATAACGATAGAACTGCCGCAATGCCGACAACCACCGATACGGCAGCCACCCACAAGAACATCATGCGGTTGGCATTCGCGATTTGTTGACGTTTACGAAGAGCAGTGTCGCCAGTTGCCATATTAGTTATCCTCCTCGGTGTCACTAGCTTTTTGCGTGAACAAACTGGTTGGCACGCCCAGGAATGAATCCGTTACATTCGTCTTTGTTGGCGCCACAATCTTAGCGTCTTGGGAAAGTCGCGAGAATAATTCTGGAGAATACGTGAATGTTAAAGCGAATCGTAGCACTTTTGTTCCACTTGCATCTTCGCCATAACTGCGGTCACTGTCACTTATTTCGCTTGCGAGTGGAATTGACTGGTTACTTCCATCTTTCGCGAACTGGAAAGTCGTTGCTGCAATTGTCTTTTTAAATACCTCTAGTGCTGGATAGCCGTTTTTTGCTTGTGCTTCGACTTTAATCGTATTGGCACTTGAATCAAGAACGAGATTGGTTATTGCCACGGTGTTTGGTTCTGGCGGATTAATAGTCGCTAAAATATCGAAGATACGTGAGTCGATGTGCTTGTCATCGTGCATTTTTGATAATTGCGCTAATTGGTTCTGGATAGTCAGCGTGTTTGAAATATCTGGTATACTACTTAGTTTTTGGCTTTCGCTTTTAATAGTACCGTCACTGATCACGCTTCTTGCAGTCTGAACGGCAAATACCCATAACGCAAGTACGACAACAATGCCAACCGCCGCGATTCCAACAACAATCGCCATCGAGATAACGCCGGCGCGTACACGCTGAGCTTTAATGAGTTCTTGTTTAACGTCGGGGACAAGGTTAATTTCAATCATTACTTGTTCCTCCGTTGCGCGAGGCCAACCACCGTTGCAAATTCAGTCGCGATTGCCGCAAGTTGCTGTTGGTCTGACTGCTGAACGCGAACTTTTTGCCATGGATTTGCAGGTACGGACTGAACACTCGTTTTTGAACTAACGTATTCACCAAATTTAGGCACGACACTTGCGTATCCAGCCAGCAAAATACCGCCTACTGGCGTATTCGGGTAACGTGTCTGGAAAAACTTAATCGATTTCGTGAGTTCAGCCGCGAACCCTTCGAGAACGCTTTCGACAGCGTGGTACACCTGTCCTTCTAGACGATCGGGAGCTAGACCGAACTTTAGAATAAACTGGCGCGCCTGGTCTTCCTCAACGTTCAGGTTTTGAACGGCAGCCTTGACGAGCGAATGAAGTCCCGTAGGGATCGTACGGACCAAACGTGGCGCATCACCAAAGGTTACTACTAAGTTAGTCGAGAGTTCACCGACATCAATAATCAAACGCGCATCCTGAATACCGGTTGGGAGCAGCGATCGGACCATTGCAATCGGGTCAGGTTCGGCGGCAATAACATTTAGTCCAAGCCCTTCGATAAATTCCAGACGTTCTTCGGCATAACTGTTGGCCGTGCTTGCAAGAAGGACTTCTTGTTGCTGCGGGTTATGTGCGGATTGTCCCAGAAGAACCCAATCAACCTTTGCTTCGTCAATTGCCATTGGGATGTATTGGTCAATTTGGTATTTGATCGTACTTTTCAGTTCGGCTTCCGGCATGACGGGAACGTCAATAACGGTTGTGAATGTTTTTTGGGATGGAAGCCCAATCACAACGTCCTTCGTTTTGATGCCGCTCTGCCCCACTGCAGTCATAATAATCTCGCCTAGGCGGCGTTCTGACTCTTTAGAGCTTGCACTTGTCGTTTTTAGATCAACTGGCGCGTATCCGTAGTGAAGAAGCGTCCAAGTATCTTGACCGCTGTTACTTAACTGCACAACACGTACCGCATTGGTACCTATATCAAGTGCAAAGAAGTCGCCCACGCCTTTTAGTAATGCCATATTGCTTTTCATTATACATAAGCGGTACGCTCCGAAGCAAGGGCTTTTGGAAAGATTGTCTAAAAGCGAGGTGGTAACTCTTTAGAGTAGACGGTTTGCGCTTTGCCGTTCTGCGCTGCCTGGGTACGTCCCCATACGTAGGCGTCGCCTCGTAAGTTAAATACCTCTGCCGGGTCACCAGCGGTCGCTGCGGTCGAGCCAGAGCCTCCGGTACGTCGTAGGTATAGATGCGCGGTTTCAACCGGTCCGTTCACCGTCAGCCTATTAGGGCAAATCGTCGAATTAAGCGGTGCGGCTAAGGCAACATCGATACAGGTATTAATCGCACCCGTCGCCCCGGTAGTCAGCAGCCATGCGTCAATTCGTCCAGCCGAACCTCTTATGTCGATCTTGTTCGCAATAATCACCACCTGAGGTATTTGATTTATGTTATTAAATGTATCACCCGCGACACCCTGATAGGTAATATCCCCAGTAATCGTCACCGTTCCAGTTGCTCTAATAACTATCTTCTTTCCCTTGCCGGCTTGTTGTCCGATGGTACTCGCGTTGATTGTTAAGTTCGCCGTATTGTACGTTCCGCTTGCAAGAGATCCTAAATTACTATTCGGTGCGCCCGCAGAAGGAGCGGCCATGAACTGGGCAGATAACGCAACGGACGGAGGAAGCGTAAACGATCCATAACTCGCCGCCCCGCTGTTATCCCTGTTAGCAAAAGTAAGTAAATTCCATGTAAAAGCCTGGCTTGGCGTGCCATTATTCAGTCCTGATCCTGACGCAAATCCAGCGATTGATCCTGTCGCGATCACTCCATACTCGCCCCAGCTACCATATTGATTCGCATCAAATGGACTGACGCTCGTTTCTATTTTTCCAGGTGTCGTAGCAGTGCCGCGTACTCTTATATCCCCGCCCCACACCTGCAATTTTGGTTTTCTTGCGATTTCGGAACATTCGATATCATTCGGAGGTACGGGCGTAGTGCGCGTCGTAGGGCTGGGGTTAGTCAAAAACACGCCTAAACACACTCTGCTACCGTAAATTGCCGGATCGGCTGCAGCTGACCATGCGGGGAAATTAAACCCGCCCGCCGGAATAGTCAAACCATTCCTCCTATCGTCAACATGAATACGCTCACCCGCATCATATCTGCCATTCCGATTAGTATCGGACCACACCAGCCGCCTGGCATCCACTTGCGCGGGACTATTCATCGCGCCCACATAGGTAATCGAGGATGTCCCCGTTAATGTTTGGCCAGGCATTGCAATATCAGGTGACAATGTGACATTCGGCCGGACTGTCGAAGTGAGCGCTGTCTGGCACTGCCGAAAGAAGAAGATGTTATCAAATGGAATTTTGAACTGTAACGTGTTGTCATAGTACAGGTTATAGATGCGCAGTTTATATATTTCACTCCCATTAGCCGTGAATGAAAATCTGGTTGTCGCCTGGCTAGCGCCCGTTGGCCTCCAGACATTATTAGCAATCGGAGCAATCTGCGTCGCGGCGCCTGAGGCTAAATTGAGGTCTACCGTACCAATGTACGCGCCCGTTGCACGGTTATGCCTAAGTAGCTGTACGCTAAATGGTTGTGGCTGCACGTCATAATTTCCGTTGTTATCAGCGTCATATATATCAAATGTTTCCCTGCGGCTAATCCCTGCAGCCAGGCTACAGTCGGGCCCAAAAGGAATATCAATATCGGTATATACCCGGAAAGGATTGGGTGGATTTGGCGTCACGGGATTATTGCCCGGTATAGGATAAGATGGCTGCAATCCAAAACTTGACGCCGCCGTGTTGCTGTCCTGGCTAATGTAAGATCCGGCTGGCGCTACAATTTTAAAACCGTTCGCAAACTCACCACCCGCACCACCTAGAACCGCGTTGGCGCGGATTCGATACTTGTACATACCCGTATCTGGATCTAGCTGCACCGAATCAGCAAGCGGGCTGTTAGCTACCATATTCAGGGCGTGAGTCGCACATGCACCCGCTCCGCTATAGTCCCAATATCCTTGGGCGAACCTTATCGACACGCCGTCGGGCCGTATTAACCGGTACTCAGTCGCCGGTGTTCCTGCCGGCATGTTCGGCGCATAATTCGCGTCACTGTTCGCAATAGATGTCTGTGTATTTACGCACAAATCTTTGTTCACGATCTGGATTGTTCCATATCTAGTTGGCATGTAGACCAGGATGTCCGTCTGGTTAATCCGGGTGAAGTCATCGTATGAAACAACATATTCCATCTGACGCGAGGCGTTTGGATAACTATCTCCATAGGCAGCAGCGCTACCGTTACGAATATACTCAACTCCCGTATTATCAAATTTCATTGGACCTTGCCAGGTCGCGGCATATGCAGTGTGCGTCAAAAGCATAGCCGACACTCCCGTCAATAAGAATGCTGCTACACCGACAAGGATTCCTGTAGTTTTAACGCGGCTCATCAGGTTGCGCCTCTTTCATTTGTTCTAATACTTCTTTGGAGTAATTCGCTTCAAGAAATTTTTGCTCTTTTTGGCTGTATTCCTCGGCTTTTGCATCATTATGAAGCGCCTTGTATATATCAATCAATCCGACATAATAGCGGTAATCTTTGAGATCCAGATCATTTTCATCAGCCACCTTTTGTGCGGTCAGTAGAAAACGTTCCGCATAAATATTTTCATTACCCGCCTGGAGGTCGGTTGCGATTGTCGCATAATAAACTGCGCGCTCCTTGGCATCCTGGGGTACTGATTGCTTTGCCAAATCCTGAGCCTGTTTAACGCGCACGTTATCCGAATTCAGGTGGCTAATATCCAGATAACTTCCTTTTTGATTCACGAACCACCATGCGGCTAGGCCTGCCAAAACAAGAATAAGTAAAATAATAACAATCTTTAGCCAAAGTTTTTTTGATGCACGTTTAGACCCGCCAGTGATGACGCCCATATCTTTACCGGTCGTTTTATCTTCGTTCATACTTCTTATGCTCTATGATAGCATATTGACCGATGAATACCGGGCGAATTATTCAGTACGAACAACGTAGATATATCAGGCTTAACCCTTAAAGTATCGCCCGAGTAATGCACTCGCTGTCTTTGTCGCTCGTACAGATCGTTCCGTCAAAGGATCGTAGGATTTTAGTTTCTCAAGGTAAGCAATCTTCTTTCTCCAGATATCCCCCATCTCCTTAGCCGTAATAGTAGGATTTGCATCGTTCTTTTTTATATCAGTAAACGTGTCTTCGTATCCCGATCCATCAGAATCTTCTAGCGCTGTAGCTCCAGACTCCTTAGCTAATTCATAGTGTCTACGAGCTGACGTACCTAGTTTTGCAGATCGTATTAACTTAAACATGTTAGTTTTTTTATCGTGACCTTGTAGTCTTTCAGGAAACATAGGTCCATCTATTATTTCGTTAGCGACTATATTTTCGACGATCCATCCTGACTCGTTTATAGCCGTAGAAGTTTTAACACCATCTGTTTTTAGATAAATACCAAGAGCAAATGCAAAACCAGATTCTTCTATATACGCTCCTGGAAATTTATCTGGGTCATCCTCTCTGTATAGCTGACGGCGGCGAATTTCGTTAACAGCCACGGCCTTCGTCGCATCATCTAGCTCGCCTAAGGGTCTGCCGCTAGCCCAGTCGACTGTCAGCAATGAATTCGCATGAACAATATACGCGTCATGATTCCGCACGCTCGAGGCAATGTTGCGAACGACACCTTTAGAGATGAATGTCGTGTCAGCATCTACCCACAAGATAGGATGATCAAATCCATAGCCTTGCTTGACACTGTCAATCGCAATAGCGTCCATATAATTTGAGCGAATTACGCTCATAAACAACTCGTCTTCCGGTAAAATTTGTAGTCCGCCCTGAATTCTTAGGTCGTCATTATCTATTTTTTGCAGCTTATCTACCAAATAATCGTAGTTCCGCTGGGCTTCGGCCTTGACCTCATCTTCATTGTCTGACGAATATTTTGCATTTGCCCACACGACTACATCAACAGAACTCTCTGCTGTTGCACTCACCTTTTCTATAACATCAGCAAGCGTATCAGGATTTTCGGTAAGAATAGCGACAGGGACACCTATCGTGCCCGATGTTTCGCCTTGCTGTTTACGTTCTTTGACGTTTCTTAGCAAGGCATAGTTCGGCATCATCGTCTCAAGGCCCGCTGCTTCTTTTTCAGCGTCAGTATATATTCTATTTAGACCAAGTTTGCGCTTGCCGCGCATAATTGCAAAATCTTCTAAAGCACTGCTAAGTTCAAGTTGGTTTATTCGTTCCCTGTTAGTCGTTTGGCCGGAATAATTCTCACTAGAATGCCTAGGAGATTGAGGATAAGGTTGGGGTGGTAAGGTATCGAGCGACATACGTATTTATTTTATGAATGATTTATACTTAATTTAGCACAAAAATATCATTTTGTCAATCGTCTATCTCTGTCGTAATGATGCTACGGGTTCACTTTCTATCGACATAATGAGCGTAACTCACCTACCTTTTAAACTAGGAAGCCTATGGTAGTAGGCGCGATTATCCTAAAACTTCAGTCTAGCCTACGCTCTCTAGAAAGAACCGATTCTGCAAAATACATCTCCTGACAATGCTTCTCTATGACACGAAAAAAGTGACACTCACGCCCATGCATTAAGTGCCACCCTTACGCGCTATCCGAACTATCCCTTACAGGGTGCTGCTTGCTTGCCGTAGTATGTTGGCAAGCTGTACGTAGTTAACGCTTTGGCCTTCGGTAATATCAACCGTTTTGCGCTCACCGTTGCCCATGGATCGTAGCAAGCCTTTTATTTCAGCAACGTTAGATGCATTAAACACCATGAATGCCACCGTGTCTTTACCGACATGAATGACCGCGGCATAATGACCGTTTTTCAGATAATGCGGCTTGCCGTACTGTAATCGCTCTTCGGCATCTGGTATAACTTGCATTATCATTTTGCGAAGCGATTGGCAAACATCTTGCTGCCACGGTTGACTCTTTTGTATATATTGAGTAACTTCTTCGTTCACATATTCCCCTTTCAGTTATTTTGACGGAAAGCTAATAGTCGTACTAATTGCAGCGTGGTCGGTGCCACCTACCCATATAACCTCTGCGATCGTATAGCCAACCTGATTAAGTGTCAGCGTAGCATCGTCATCGTTGGGATCGAACCGAACAAGTTCGCGACCGTCCCCTGGACGCGCATACATCTTGTCGAATTCCATAGTCGGGAAACGCCCCAATATCTGAAGAGCCTTGCCTGCCGCACGAGCCATCTTACCCGCTACTTGCACATTATAGGTAGTTTCACCATCAGCGACAATCGGTGTGTAGCCTTTATCTCGCCACATCGCTTTATCTGATTCGGTTGGCCCATTTGCCTTATTGTGGTCGCCGCCACTTATATCAATGTCCACTGTCCCATCATTGGCATTGGTTAGCCCGTCAAGTACAGCACTCATACCAATCATATGCACTCTTCGTGCTTTCGGCCCTCGCAGCGGAGGTGCAAATCGCTCAGAACTGAGCCGTAACACTCGCCCATCAGGCGTTACTGCCTCAACAACTAACGTTCCAGCATCGCGCTTTTGACGCTTACCAGGCCTGCTCTCAATTCGGCCATCAAAACGGTGAGCAACCGTGTGTCTAACTTCTAGGCCTGGACTAACAGCCCAAATAATATCAATATCTTCGCTTTCGCCACTTGGAACAACGGCTTTGTAGCCTTGTTTCTCGATAACCTCCACTACATGGCTTCGCACGCCAGGCGTCACTTCGCTGAAACCGACTAACGCTAAATGGTCCTCTTTAGCGGGTAGAATCCGTTCAGCCGTTTCTGAGTCTTGAAGAGCATCGCCAAAGCTCGTGTTGAGCATCGTCACACTCACCCGCTCACCGTTGAACCCCTGCTCTTTCTCTGGGGTTAAACTGGGTTGAGTGTCAAAAGGTGCGGTGCTCATGATATAAATAAACATTAGCACATTACTTGCTATTTTGCAATAGCCCCCCTCTGTTATAAGTAGCCAGGTGAGCTCTATTCAAATCGGCATAGTGAGTTTGCAGCCCAACCACCTTTTATTTACAGTGCTAGATAGGCAGCAGAAGAGAACATTATTTATAATTTAATTAGTAATTAAGTCTTCAGCCAACTTTTGAGGGTCGTAGCCTTGCATCTCGAATTGCCTTCCTTGTTCAAAACCGAATAGATTATCGAGCTTATTCACCACTATCCATGCATACCATTCCTCTAGGCCTTCCGAGTCATTTTTCGTTAGCATTCTCTCAAAATCAAAGAGAAACAGCTTCATATAACTCCATCATAGCAAACTTTAGTCGCCTCTGTTAAAATAAGCTCGTATGTATTCTATTCAAATCGGCATAGTGAGCTCTCAACCCAACCACCTCTTAAAAACAAAGCTTAAACTTTTGATGATGAAAGAAGCAAATGTAACACCTAGCTACTGTAGACACTACTAGACTGCTCGCCGTCTCCAAGCCTAAATCGATCTCTTTGGGCTAGATGGACTTTAGGTGATCGGTATGATCGAGAGATACGTACTAGGGCCGGCCTGGCATCGAGTATGGTATGTTCTTTGTTACTCAGATTGCTAGCCCCCCTCGCCGTGGTCACAATTTCATCAATAGTTGTTTCGAAATCATAATCAACCGACGAATGCGATCCCGTAATATGCGCCTCGCTATGAGGAGCCGCTGGCGCATCGTGCGCTCTAAAATACGCTCTTACAGGCACAGGCAGGTCGCTACGAAACGACGGGTCGCCGGGCATCCTATCTAAACCACGCGTTATTCGTTCGTTATTCGCAACTATAAGTTGTATTTCGACCGATGAAGCGAACTGAGGAAAGCTATGTCTAAAACCGGACGCTGCACTCTGTAATTGGCTGCCGCTTATCGTCCAGTCATCAAGCAGAATTACCCTTAGATCGCTTGCGTCTTTAGTAGCAATTTCTGAAGAATCAGTAATTAGCCTGCCTTTATATTTTTCTACTTCTTCGTCAGAAAAATGAGCAAGAATATTATCCAGAAGATAGTCATCACTTTTGATTTCTTCCTTTTTATCCCTGAAATGGCTAAATTTTTTAGTAATGCCAGCTAGTGCCAGTATTTGCTGCTCAGGATGGCGATCAAGCAGTGCCTTCCAATAGAGAGCAATCCCGGTCGTTGCTTCTTGATATTCTTTCTCACCTATAAAAGTAAGATTATCGTGTAGGCTCTTAGCTGCGGCGCCAGATCCATCACCAAGTTTCCTTCCGCACGCCATAGCAGTTTCAAGATATGTATTTAACTCATCAAGTACCTCGTGCTCCGTACGAGAACCTTCTTCATTAGGAGACTCCCAATATTTAACAATATTGGTGCGCTCCTCATTGATCTGTTCACTCAATCGCGGTCCGTCCTTTACTACATGATCTATTTCCATACGATCCAGGATATCTTCTGGGTTTAATTGTTCAGAATGGGCGACTGGATCGATAGCAATATGGTATGAGGCCTCAATAGCCACTTGTTGCCGTGTGATAGCTCTTTGGACATCATTAGCAGTTCTTTCTCCCGCCGGTAGATCGACATCAATTGAGGCAGGAATCGTACTAGCACCTGAGGCTAGGGCTGCAACTTCCCCGCCGTCTTGTTTTTTAAGTATATTATAAATAAACTTGCCAACTTTTTTTGGCCAATTCTTCTTGTCCTTAAGTCCTGTTGCAATTTCAACTTGCTGAACATCTCCGTAGAGTTTTATGCTCTCCATACCAGCAAAAGGATTGTCGTATATCGCTGGAGGCTTCTCCTCCGTTTGATAGACAGAAGATGTAGCTAATACTTTTTCTGATGGCATTGCTCTAGCAAGTTTATCCATAATAATTACCTTGTATGTGAAACCATTAGATGTTCATACGCGGATGTATCTGTCAGAAGTAAATCTAAGTTTCGTATAGCCTCAGTAGCTGGCTGCATCGGGCGCGCATCAAGGTTTGCTGTATAGTCTTGTATAGCCTGCAAAGCATATTTGCGTTTGAGCATCTCCTCTAGAGGAAATGACTCATTGACAGTATCAGGTTCAAGCTCAGCGCTAGAGTGGATTAAGCTCTTTGGCGAAGGAATAGGGCCTGAAAAAGTATCCTCTAAAAAGTGCACCGCCGGATTACCCATTACGGTGTCCGTAGAGGTCATTCTGCTAGATTGGCCATCCGCATAACCAGGGACTTCCGACGTCTTTGATATGAGATATCGTGGCTCCATATTAGGAAGTACATTACGTACACCCGGCAGAATCGTACCGTACATTCCTATATCCGCAAGTACTACATTGGCATCAACATCATGAACGCCGACTTGCTCAAGATACTCTCTCAATGTAGCCGGAGGAGTATCGTAAACAATCGTTCGTGTTAAATATGCATACACAAGTTGTTCAGGATCTTCATTACCATAGTCAAACTTTTTTTTCAGGATGTTGGCCGCATGATATGCACCAAGCCCATCCCGAGCAGCAAAAACAATTTGCCTACCCCCTGCTTCTTGAAGAAGACTATCAGCAAAACCAGTAATAACCGGCGCTACTTTTTCCCTGGCGGCTTTATATAGTTCGTAGGTAAGTTCAACTGCCTCATGTCTAATATCATCTGGCATGTCCTCTAGAAGTGGGTCGTTCTCGATTTCCGCTCGAACATCATCCCAGTCTTCTGTGATTGTTTCTCGTTGAGGTACAGTATCACCTATCTCTTGTATTGGATCTTCGTTCTTTCGCTTAAAAACCAATTCTCTCACCGCCTTACCGAAACCTCGCAATCGCCCGGCGCTACTTTCATCAATAGGATAATCCAGAGGGGAAGCCTTGGATTCATCAGGAGGAAGATCGTTTTTATTAGTCATTTTTAATATGCTTTTTGTTTTGTTAATTCTTACTTAATAATTTAGCACAAAAAACTACTTTTGTCAATGACTCTTCTCTGTTGCAATAGGATTATGAGTTCACTTTCTATCAGCATAGTGAGTTTGTAACACAATTGCCTTTTGAGCTGAAATTGATCATACCAGAGCCTGATAGTGGACGTGGATATTCTGATAAATATATCTCAAAAACCAAACAAAAACTTATCTTTTAGGATCTTACCGCTTATCAGCTTGACTAGAAGTTTTAGCTTGCAAACGCCATCGTTTAATAGCTTCTTCAGGTTTAACTTCGCCTACTTTGGCTGTAACCACGGACTCAGTGGGATCAATATGATTTCGGACGAAATCATCAATTTCATAAGTTCGCTCATATTCCTCAGGTGAAACACCTCCGACCAATAAAACTTCGGACTGCTTGCCGCCACCTGGGGCCAAGATTCTATCGGGTTGAACGCGTGCCTTAACAACTACAGAGTCGCTACCATCTTTAAGCCCCCATCCAAGCCCTAAAATGAGTTTTCTTACTATGAAGTCCGGATCGGTCGCAAACGAGACATAAGGAGTACTTTTGTCTGGCTTCGATCGTATATCAGGGTGTGTAAACATATGATCAGCAGGGTGCAGGCCACCCGAATCATGAAGAGTTCCCACTTGCACTATCCTGCTTGCTGTTATTCCCAGCCCATTTACCACTCTCTCCCTCTGCTCTAGCCGATAAATATCAACCCCGTCACTCTCTGGGTGAAAATCTGAATATGGTTTAAAACCAAAATCCTCAGACGGATCAAGCCGAAAATCCTTAGGATGCACTTCGTGATTAGGAGCATCTGTAGGGTTAAAGCGTGGAGTTATTTCGGCAGATTTAGGCATGTAAATATATTTTTTTGTTTTTTATTGTTCTTATTTTATTGTTAGCATATAAATACGCTTTTGTCAATTTTGGTTTCATTTCCACCCCTGTTGTAGTATGATTGGGTTATGAGTCTAGAAATCGGCATAGTGAGTTCGTAACACAACTGCCTTTTGAGATAAAACTAGCTATCCCAGAGCCTGATAGCGGGCGTGGTTATTCAAAAGAATTTATTTCATCTCTTAGCTAACAAAAAAGTGCTAGCCAGTTGGTCGACTCTTGCGGCCAGCGTAAGCATAGCCGCCCCTGCTGCTTTCACAACTCGAGCGTTTTGAGGGCTCAGCTTGTCGCTCGTCTCACCACTATATTCAACCGAGGCACCGAAACCTTCGATGTATTGCCCAATGCCTGCGTGCGTAGGCCCAGCGAGTAATTTCGCATATACCGCATCATCAGTTTCGTCACTGAAATCTTCGGGTCTATCAGCCAAGTATGCTCCCATTTTTCCAACCAGGTAACAGTCGCGATAGATAGTGTAGCCCATAAGAAGTGACCAATATTTATCATCGTCGCCTTGTACCACTCGCTCCTTCTGCCGCATGTATTTCAGCTGTATCTGCCACTCTGTCAATGCCGTATCGGCAGGACGATCGGAGTCACGTACAAAGTCAGGACATGCTAATTCAACGTTAGTTCCGGTTATTTGCGCTAGCTCTTCGCCTTGAAAGGTAGCCCCTAGCTCTAGGGATCTTATCATTTCCTGTCGTTGCCTAGCTTTCGTATAAGGCAGATGGCTTGACCTATTAAGCGCAATTATTTCACTCTGTTTACCCGCACTTGTTGCGAAATTACCCTCTAGGAAAAGAACACCTTGGAGCTCAGCAAGCTCCTTCGCTTCAGCAGCCAGACTGACTCCCGACTCTATCAAATCTTCAGCCGTTCCATGCGTGGTTAACAATAGACCAAACCGAATACGAGAGCCGTTGTTGCGGAAATAATCGTAACCTTTGCGTAACTCGGGATCTGCTAGTAAGCTTTCCGGTATTTCCCCGGCTCGAAGTCTGTTTCCGGTCACTGGATCCAGGGGAAGTACGTTCGCGTTTGAATCTACCTCATAGTAGACGGGGGTTTCAGGTGAATAGGCTAGATGATTTGCTGTCTTAGCATATTCGCCAAACTGTTTTGGATCAACTTCTCCCTTTACAGAAGACGTAGGCAAGGTATCGTGAGACATATGTTTATTTTTGTTGTCCTTTATATTAAAATTTAGCATATAAACCTACTTTTGTCAACATATGTTTCGTTTTCACCCCTGTTGTAGTATGATTGGTTTATGAGTCTCGAAATCGGCATGGTGAGCTTGCAACACAACTGCCTTTTGAGCTAAAACTAACGATGCCAAAGCCTGACAACAAGCGTGGATATTCTAAAGAGTTTATACAGAATAGCTACTAATTAATTACAGCTCGAAGCTTAACTGCAAGGTTTTTTAGCAAGGCTACAGTCTCATCAGACACAAACCATGCATCAGGTTTGTCTTCGGCATCCTTGATAGTTGCTTCAATACCTGCCAGCATTGCGGTAGTGGCTTCAGTACCAAACTCATGTGTACGCTCTGCGTTTGTGAGGTCAACAATGTAATCAACTTTATCTGTTAGAAGCTTAGCTGCATCACCATCAAAGTAACCAGATTTTTCACTTGCAAGGTCTTCCATTGACGCACCGGTAGCTATAAATTCAGGCAATACCCCTCGGCCCCAATACGTCACATAGTCTTCAACTCTTTTATAGGTCTTCGGGTAATAGCCCGCTTCTCTGTGTTGAGTGTATTCCTTTCCAAGATATTCAGGCTGGCCTTCCGCAAGTATACGTTGATAGGCAGTAGGATTATCTAGTCCTAGACGCTTGTATGCCTCATCGATTTGTGTAAATGTTCTTAGTGTGTCTTCGCCATGCTCTCGAACCAGTTGCTTATCTTCCTCGGACATATCGTCAGGCAGCTTGTCATAGCATGTATAAATAGTTCTATTAAGTGTCTTGATGACAGCAGTCGTGAGTGCTAAGTTATCAGCGTTGTCTTGAAACGTCTGCGGATCCTGTCGCTCAAGAAAATTAGTAAATAACTGAGTATTTTCTATCACTGGCTCCAATTCAGCCGAAGCTATACGTTCACCTTCCATATGCATCACTTGAGTTGGTAGAGGAGTTAACTTGATACCAATGCGCATAAAAGTGTCTTCATGCAAAATACCTTGCAAGTCACCCTGCATATCATGTTCAGTAACGGAGCTTCCTAGTTTTTCGGCTGCACCTTCAAGATCATGGTCAAGATTAACAACAGCAACACCATCATCCGTAAGATCTGACTGCATATCTGCATGTATCATCGCTGCGATTAAATTACCGAGGCTATTATGCGACCCTCGTTTGAAATTATGTTCCAGTACTTCACCGTAAGCAGAGTTTATTACATCAAGCGTTGGCATACTATCTTGTGGTATCTCGTGATCAGTCATGTTAAATTCCTTTTTTGTTTTAGTGTGAGAGAATAAGTATACAATAGCAAAATTATTGCATTTTGTCAATATTATTCATGAGTGGCTTTCTAACATTACCTCTGTTAAAATAAATACATATGAGTTCTATTCAAATCGGCATAGTGAGTTTGTAACACAACTGCCTTTTGAGATAAAAGTGACTATGCCACCGACTGATCGTGGCAGACGCGGATATTCAAATAAACTCACCGCAGGACTAGCCAAACAACTTTTAACGACAAAGAGCCGCAAATAGTGACTTAGCTTAGAGCGAAGTGTATTAGCTCTATGCGTTCAGAGATAGTTACTGCTGGTAAGTGAACGACTTGAATACCCGATTCATCGTAAGCCCGTGCTAGAAAGTCGTGTGTTCGTTTTGCTTCATCGGCAGTTTCATGCCGTATATCCGTCGTTGTATAAGTTCCGACTGGTTCACAAAACAAAGCAAATGTATAATTGGCGAGTTTTATCCGTCTTTGCACTTCTGGTACAAAACTTTCTAGGCCATTGAGGCGACAATACGCAACCGTATCTATCAAACTTCTGTCCTGAAAAACTAAATGGGCGTCGGCTGGAATATCGGCTTCCAAAACTATTGACTCATCGGCTACTACAGGGCCAAAAATAGAATAATCTATCCACGGTGCAACAGGAATATAATCTGGGTTTAGAGCTTGTTTTGCCAACTCACGAGTAATAACCGTTTCCGCAGGTTCAGGCACAAAGTATGCATCTGCAAATTCACTACGTAATGCTTCAGCCAGGGTAGATTTGCCTGTATGCGGACCACCCGATATAGGAATCTTTAGCATGTCAACGGCCATATCGCCTCGCTAGGGGTTCAAGGTTCTGCCAGTGATAAGTTGGGATTGGACCGTGAAGGTCTAAGGGCTGGTCATTAATTAAAGCGGTCTTCATACCTAACGCCCTACCTGCACCAACATCGTCAATCTGTAAATCACCGACATATAAAGCCCGTTCTGGATTTCCAATACTTAGTTTTCCAAGTGCAATTGCAATAGGTTGAGGGTGTGGCTTGCGACGTTCTGCGTCACCACGACCAACTACGACATCGAATAAGCCATCAAAACCGTGGTGGGTTAGAAGCCTGTCCCTAGATTTATTACCTCTAGTTGTTACTAGCCCCGTAGCCTTACCACTCTCCCTAAGTGTCTGTAGAGTACTAACAGCTCCATCGGCTGTATAGAACATCGAGTCAAGCGTACCGGAAACGGCATCGTTTGCCTCTTGGAATTCGTCCTGGGTAATTTGGTTCTCTGGAAAACGTCTGTTATGCTCGGCAACCATTAAAGCTCGCATTTCCGTGTAATCGCTACGATTACCGAATTCACGAATTTCATCATCACTAAATCCAGAACGCATATCAGTCGCAATTACGGACAATCTTGCAAAAAGTTCTTCTTTATCGCCAAAATGAAGCGTACCATCTAGGTCAAAGAGGACTGCATCCACACTTGTTGATTCATCTAACACACCTCTTCGTAACACGAGCTTAGCAGCGTGCCAGCCCAGTACAGCTCCACGAGCCTTCTCACCTGCTACACCTGTATATTGGTCAGGAGTGATTGCCATAACACGGTCTCTTAATTCGCCGTCAGGTAAAGCTTCTTTCACCACCGCTTTAAAGCTATCAATATCCATCTTTTTGCCTTGAGTAAGGCTCACTACCTTATCGTAAGCTTCTGGGTCGCCAGATACACGACCTGCTGTCTGTAATAATTCGCTAAGTACTTCCGCCGACTGATTGAGTATTTCTCGGCTACCTGCTTCGTCTACAGCCAATCGGTCTAGCTGGACGGCAAAGTAATTATATCCTGCAACAACACGACCAATCATATCGCCATATGCTCGTTGCCATCCATGGTCTGACAAATCACGTTCGTGACGACTTGAAGCTAAACCTTCCGTAGAACGACTTGTTAATGCGATAGCTTGTTCAAATAGAGCTTCTGCATTCTCAAGTCGCCAAGGGTTTATTTTGTGGGACATTGTAGATGAACCCTTCTCACCAGCAACAAGTTTTTGAGTTAGTTTATTACCAAGAATTTGAAGCCAGATATTATCAGTTGCGTCTTTACCCACAACCGCCAATCGTGAAACTGTCGCAAGTAAGTCAGTGACCGCTAGATGGTCGTTTCGTTGGTTCTCAATAGGTGCGTATTTAAACCCTTGGCTCTCAACAAAGTCCTTTGAATAGTCATCATAATCAAATTCTGGGAACAATACTGTCATAGGGTTATGATTACCAACCGCACCGCTAAACTTACCTGTTAGTTGCATGTCTTTTAGCTCTTCCATCACTTGTGTCATGTTTGAAAGCAAGTAGCCAAACTGCTTACCTACGGTAGTTGGTGAAGCCTTCTGAGCATGAGTGATACCAAGCGTAGGAGTATCGGCGTAAATAGTAGCAAGGTGGGCCAAACGGTCAGCAACCCGCTCTACAGACGGAACAATAACTTTATTCGTTGCATCACGCAGCATAAGGTTAAATGCTAAATTATTAGTATCTTCTGATGTCATACCAAAGTGAACCCATTCTTTAAGATGTCTAAGACCATAAGCGTCTAGCTGTTCTGCTAAGTATACTTCAACTGCTTTTACATCGTGTTCTAGAGGTGGCTTGCCTTTGTATCCTAAATGGTCAAGCCGAATAACTACACTTGGGTCGAAGTGGTCTTTACCATACAAACTACGAAGAACAAGTTTGTCTGTACTGTTCATTTCAATATCAACTGGACCATACTCCGCTAGATTAATTAAGGCTTCAATTTCAACTTCTGCTCGGTATCTATGCAACGCACCCTCGGAAGTAATATCATCAAGCTCCCAAGTGAACGGCTTTTCTCTACCCGCAAGCGCGGTACCCTGGTTCAAACTATCTAAAATAAGTTGCTCAGGGTTGGGGTGCGTCGCAAGTGGATCATAAGATTCTGGCGGTTTCTGATATTGCCCTAAAATTTCTTTTGACACTTTTTAATCCTATTCTTACCAAATATAATATATTCTTGATTATAGGTTACTAAGAATTAAAACTAAAGTATAAGCTTGTCAAACTGTCGCATCCTTCTTGTTCAGTTAGGCCGCACTGTATACCTAAACTTTTCGGTAGAATTTGACGACATGAATATATTATTAAAATTAATAATATATCATAATCTATCTCTATTACGTAAGTCACCCCTGTTATGGTATGATTGGTTTATGAGTCTAGAAATCGGTATCGTCGGACTGCCAAACGTCGGCAAGTCCACCCTATTCAACGCACTGACAAATAATAATATCCTAGCGGCTAACTATCCTTTTGCTACCATCGAACCAAATACGGGTATCGTTCCCGTTCCCGATGACAGACTGCAAAAATTAGCTGATTTGTATGGATCAAAAAAGATCCTGCCAGCGACCGTCACATTCGTAGACATTGCAGGCCTTGTCGCCGGCGCTAGTAAAGGCGAAGGTCTCGGAAATAAATTCCTGGCTAATATTCGTGGCTGTGATGCAATCGTCCATATCGTTCGCGCATTCGAGAACGATGATATTGTTCATGTCGCCGAACGCGTTCATCCCGCTGACGACATCTCTATTATTAATACCGAACTGATCCTCGCTGACCTGCAAACCATCGAAAGCCGTTTGCCAAAACTCACTAAAGAAGCGAAGACAAACCCTAAAATCGCTGCTCAGCGCGATTATCTTACCTCGCTTAAAACACAACTCGAGGCTGGCACGCCCCTATCGGAAATTGATTCACTTAACTATGAGTACATCGCTGATCTGCATCTTTTGACGGCAAAGCCAGTCATTTATGCTTTTAACGTTAACGAAGAAACGCTTACGGATGATACTAAAAAAGCCGAACTCTCCGCTTTGGCAGCACCCAGTCGAGCCATTTTCGTTTGTGCCAAATTAGAAGATGAATTAAAAGGCCTTGACCCAGCTGACGCTAACGAACTACTCGAAAGTTATGGCGTTGCCGAGACCGGACTTATCCAACTAATTCATGCTGCTTACGACATACTAGGACTACAGAGTTATCTGACTGCCGGCCCGCAGGAAGTACGCGCTTGGACGATTAGAAAAGGCTTTACCGCCCCGCAAGCTGCCGGTGTTATTCACACCGATTTCGAACGTGGTTTTATTGCCGCGCAAGTTGTTGATTATGACGATCTCATCGCCGCTGGGTCTGAAGTTGCTGCCAAAAGCGCTGGTAAAATGCGCACCGAAGGCAAAGAATATATTATGCAGCCTGGTGATATTGTTGAGTTCAGGTTTAACGTTTAGTAAAGACTGACTACAACCACCTTACCTTCATATACCGTAGATATATCTATTTCCTTATCTTTGCTACCCGGAAGATCTTTTAGATACTCTTGAGCTGCTGCAATCATTAACTGCGTTGTATTCGACTGGCCATTTGGAGTATTAATCGCTATGCTTACCAGACCCGATTCAACAAGAGTACTTGCATAGACGTACTTAGGCGGAACATCTATCTCTCCGCTACGAATTTCAATGGCCGGAGCAAATGTCGCGATACTTTTATTTTTGATTTTCTCATAAACTTCGATATTCCCATCAAGCGGAGAGATGCGATATCTCGTAATAAGCTCAGGATTTACCTTCGAGGGAAGACTGTCGCGGTATGTATTCATATATGCCAGCCACGCCGGCACGTCAGTATGTGGCATTGCCTTTTGAAGTCGTTCTACAATCATTTCCCTAAAAAGCGCTGCACTTTCCCTGTCATCCATGCTATCACTTGCCTTGGGAATATAACCTCCGTCAAGCACCATAACAGTTGTTTCTACGGCGAGTAATTCTGCCAGATTTGTGCGCGAATACGTATTAGGAAACCCGCTATTTTTTCCTTGCTGTTCATAAGCTGCTTTTTCTTGGTCTGTTATATTTCCTTCGCCTTCTTGAGTTTCAAGCCTAGTCTCTAGTTCTTTCGTGTTCTCATTTGTATTTAAATATTCATCAGCTGCTTGGAACTGTTTCTCTAGCTCAGCGTCCTCGAATTTATCACAACCTTCCTCATGAAGTGCATGTGCTTCTTCATGAATAAAGGTAGCCTTATTTGCCCCAGGAACAGTCAGTACGATATCAGGCTTTTTCTTTTTGGAGAAGAAGTATACGCCATCAGCCCCTTCATCTATAGTTTTTGCATTAACAAAGTTAACGGTTTTCGCATATGACAACATTTCTCGTGGCATTAGTGTGAGAGATTCGATATGAGCGAGCATCCCTAGCTTGTATTCATCAAGAGCTCCAGGCCTATCGGTATCAGTCGCCCAATATTTGCCATAGACTTTGGCATCATATACGGTCTTAATGCCTAGTTTTCCCAATAGTAGAGTCATGATTTCTTGAGCATCAGCAATAGATTTGACTTCCTCCATTTGACGTTGGGCATCTATAAATTCCTCAGTCGATATAGCAAACTCAGTCTGGGCACCTTTCATAATTTCACTATCTTCAAAGTGACGTGGAAGCGGTACGTCAACGACTTTACAATAATCCCCGTCTTTACGAGTCGTCTCGGCCCTTACTGGATGGTTAGGATAAAAATCCTCAACATTACTATAGGGGAGGGTTACGAATGGAAGTAAAGCTGCCCCTTCTATCTTCGGAAGCTGTTCACTAGGTATTGCAGACACAACACGGTAAGTGTGGCGAGGAGGCGCTTCTGCGCTGATAGGAAATAAAGTACTCGTAAGGGCTACCGCGGCGACAAGATTGCGAATATCAGATTTAACCTGTCCAGAAAGCAGCTCTGCTTTGACCGGCTTACGATGCTTAGGTGTATAATGTTCCATATTGTGTTTGTTTGGGTAGGTTTAACTACAGTCATAGTAACACGTTTATGCTTATAAGTCAATTAGGTTGTGTAAGTATTGTTATTTTTTATGTCAGTAAAAATGACGGGCTCATTCAGCTTTGCTTCAAGTGTTTGCGCGCTGCCAAGCAAAAGACCGTGAACGCCCAACTTTTCAGCGACTTTTACGTTATGTGGGGTGTTGTCTATAAAAATTACTTTATTGAAGTACATTCATTTTTATGAAAAGTATATCATTTTGCCTTAAGGATACTAAGACGATAGAAACGCTCTTGATTGCCCCTCGCACCATGGACATCACTGTCGCGTTTATCAACAATCGTAAAATATTGTTTTGTCCACGCTTCAAAATCTTTAAGGATTTGTCGACGAATCGTGTCATTCTTTATGACACCGCTACTACCCAATTGTGCCCGCTGAGCTTCGAATTGAGGTTTTACCATGGCAGCGATTTGCGTATGTTTATTACTAAGATTTTTTGCTAGATGCGGCAAAATATCGCGAAGGCTAATGAACGATACGTCAATCACGATAATGTCTGGCTTGTCATCAGGTAAATAAAAATCACGGATATCCGTTTTTTCATGGAGTTCAATCAGCGGATTGTTATGTAGGCTGGGGTGAAGCTGGTCCGTCCCTACGTCAACCGCATATACCTTTTTTGCCCCACTTCTGATCGCGTAATCGGTAAATCCACCGGTGCTACTACCTACGTCAAGAACAATCTTATCTTTAAAATCTAAATGAAGTGCCTCACTTACACTCGCAAGTTTTAATCCTGCACGACTAACATATTGCTGGTCAGCATTAAGCTCAATCTTCGCTTGGTCATTCACGAAGTGGCCAGGCTTTTTAATAACCTTGCCGTCTACAACAACCTTGCCGAGTTTAATCCAGCTTTCCGCCTGTGAACGGGTGCTGGTTAATCCCCGGCTGGTTATTTCAATATCAAGTCGTTGTTTGGTCATGGGTACATAATTCTTTCTACTTCGCGCGTAACGGCTGCAATTGCCGCGTATGATTGGCCTTTGGTCATAATAGTCATAATATAATTGCCTTTTGGATGATTCACGATTGCCGTGTCATGAACGTAGTCCCATAAAAAGCCTACTTTGTCGTGAACGTGCCCAGCACTTCCCGTTGGAATACCATACCGATACGGATGTCTCCCAAGCGAATCGAGCAAACGGTCACGATTACTACCTCCGACCAGTGTACCATCATTCAAGCCCGTCATATACTTCGTCAGGTCATTCGCCGTTGTTTGATTCGCGGATCCGGTCGTAAATGACGTACCTTCGCTAAATCCGCGAGCATGAACAAAATCATTAATATATTGTCGGCCGAACTCGGCGATCCATTTTTCAGCACATGGATTCGTTGATGCTACGGTCATACGCTCAAAGCAACCCGCTACTGTCGTATCAAGCATCGGATCATCCCAGTGGATCTCGCCTTTATCGATCCGGTCAAAAAGTACTAGCGCAACGAACAATTTATACGTACTGCCGCTTGGAATACTGACGGTATTTCTAGCCCCTGCAGACCAGCCAGCACCGTCTAATTGCTGGATGGAAATATACATATTTTTTGCGATAGCCGTATCGGTTACATACGCCTGTAATCCAGCCTGCGTCGTTGTATATTTGCTGTTAAATATGACGCTCGGCTGTAGTTCCATAAAAGGCGCCGCTACGGATACAGCCGGCGGTGGCACTAACATAGCACTGGCTAGTTGGTCTGCCACGGCATCCGTATTTATGGCTCTCCCCATAGACCCTACGGTTCGTCCTGTTTCCCTGCCGTCAACAATCGAAATATTTGTCTGTCCGGCGGGCGTACCGACTTTTTTATTCAGTTCGTTTATATAAGCTTTGATTTTTTCCTTATCAATAGACAGTGTCACTTCACCTTTGTCATTTGCATTTAGAATCACCCACGATGCAAGCTCGGTTTTTGAAGGTGAAAATTCCTGGGCGTCGGCTTTTATAACGACTTTGTGCGCAAGAGCTGCCTCGGCCTGAGTACGTACTTTACCAAGATCTTTTGACGTAAGCTTCGCAGGCGTACGTTTAGCGGATAGTTCTATGGTCGTCGTTTGGCCAAGTAAGATCGTCGCAAGACTGATTGTGTTTAGTAGCTCACTACTTTTTATACTACTACCCGCCATCGCTTCGGTCATTTTCAACTGTCCGTCTTTTATAGCTAGCTGGGCGTTTTGCGGAACAAACGTAAACTCGCTTGCTCTTGCTTCGGCGAATTTTTTCAATTGATCAGTGCTGTAATAAACCGCGGCTTCGGTTACGCGTACGGACGGTTTTAAAATCGTACCTGGTATTAGCCTTTGCCAAAATGGGTAGTCGCTAAGTGTCGTGATCATTTCTTCGGTATCGGGTTCGGCACCGGCGGATTTGAGTGAGTATTCCAACGATTTGTCCTGTCCAATGGTCAATTTCAGCTTAGTGGCTTGAAATTGATCGGTGATCGCCTTTGCCATTTGCTCATGCGTCGCCAGACGTAATGATTTGCCAGGAATACCTGCCAGCGGTAATCCTCGGTCAGCTGGATACGCTAATTGCCCTGCGATAATGACCGCAAAAATAAAAAACGCCACCCAAATAAAAATCCGGTGGCGTTTTTTAGCTGGCATGTACAACGAATAATTCGTGGAAACGTGTGTTTTAAGTATCTGGATTTTTGTTTTTTGGGCCTTGGCCATAGCCCCATTATACTACGTAACTACTTCTTGCGTTCGCGGTATTCGCCAGTGGTCGTATCGACAGATATGATATCGCCTGTCTTGATAAACGAAGGAACTTTAGCAGTAATCCCTGTTTCAAGTGTCGCATCTTTTAGTACGCTGCTTGTGGTGTCGCCCTTTACGACGTCCTCAGAATACGTCACTTCTAGGTAAACGTTCTTTGGTAGTTCAACGTTAATCACGCGGTCTTCAAAGAATTGTAGGTTGAGCGTGTCGCCTTCTTTTAGGTAGCCCGCTGCACTGTCTACGATATCAGTTGATAGCTGAAACTGTTCGAACGTTTCAGGATCCATGAAAAAGAAATCAGTGGCGTCGTTATACAGATACTGGACAGTCTTGTTGTTCACTTCGGCGCGTTCGATTTTATCCTGTCCCTTGAAAGTTTTAGGAATAACACTGCCATCAATCAAGTTCTTTAACTTAACATTCACAATACTGCCGCCGCGACCCATGACTTTTTGGCCGTATTCAATAACGCGGTAGGGCTTGCCGTCAATCTGACACACAACGCCTTTTTTTAGATCAGTTGGTTGGTACATGAGATTTCTCCTTAGAAATGCCGGCGCGTTGCGCATACATAATATGTGCAACGCATCAGTTTTCTAAATATTAGTTAGATACGACGAATGGAAGTAGTGCAAGGTGACGTGCACGCTTGATAGCTGTTGATAGCTGTCGTTGCTGTTTAGCGCTTAGGCCAGTCTTTGCAATAGGTTCGATTTGACCATACATGTTAATGAAACGCTGTAAGGTCTTTACGTCTTTGTAGTCAAAATACGCTGGTGCGTCTTTTTTGAATCGTTTGTTAATCATTCTTGTTCTCCTTAGAATGGAATTTCACTGAGGTCGATTGGCTTGTCGTCGATATCTTCGATTACCACGTCGTCAGATTTTTTAGTACTATTAGAATTCGATGAATTTGAATTGTTTGATGGGCCAGCGTTGTCGCCGCTAGGACCGTCAAGGAAAGTAACGTCTGTCGCCACTACTTCGACTTTACTGCGTTTCTTGCCGGTTTCTTTGTCGTCCCAGCTATCTTGGCGAAGTCGTCCCTGCACGAGGCAGCGGCGTCCCTTTGAAAGATACTGGCTAACAAGTTCCCCTAGCTTTTCCCACGCGGTAATGTCAAAAAAGTCTGCTTGGTCGTCTTGGCCGCCGCGATCAACCGCAAGACTAAAGCTTGTAATCGTTTTACCTGTGCTTGTCGTTCGGACTTCAGGGTCACGTGTTAAACGTCCCATTAAAATCACTTGGTTGATGCTTTTGGCCATACTTCCCTACTCCTCTTCTTTGTGATCGTCGCGAGACGTTCGGTTTTTTGCTTCTTCAAGGGCTTTTCGTCCCTTTTCGTCAACTGTTACCAATAGGTAGCGGATAACTTCATCGGTAATGTTGAATGTGTTGCTAATCTTTAGTGGTGCGTCTGCTGGAAGCTTAACATCCATGTAGACATACACGGCAAAATCTTCTTTGTTGATTTTGTACGCAAGTTTTTTCTTGCCCCAGTTGTCTTCGGTAGTGATTTCACCACCAGCGTTTTTAATGATATCGCGCACTTTTTTGAGTGGCGTCTCGATGTCTGCCTCGAGATCAGGGTGAATAAGAACGGTAAGTTCGTATTCTTTCATAAAAGTTTCCTCCTCTGGAATCCTTATGGATGCTTATATCTGGTATAAGCCGAGTTAATAACCTTAGTATTATACCAATAATCTGTGGAAAAAGCTAGACTTCACCACCGGTAACATCGTCAAGGCTGCTAATCAGCACTTCACGTGGCCTAGAACCATCTGCTGGGCCAATCACACCTTGTTCTTCCATAGTCTCGATCAAGCGTGCTGCACGAGCGTAGCCAACGCGGAGGCGTCGCTGTAACAGGCTAGTACTAGCCTTGCCACTATCTACCACAACACGAATGGCATCTTTATACATATCGTCGTCACCGCCACCGTCAAAGTCCATGACAACCCCGCCCTTGCCATTTAGTTGGACGGGTTGTGAAACAATCTCTTCGTTATATTGAGGCGCAGACTGCATACGCAAATGATCAGTAATCTTGATGACTTCCTGGTCCATAACCCACGCGCCCTGGATACGTTTTGGCTTGCTCATACTTGGTGTCAGTAACAGCATGTCACCCTGGCCAAGTAATTTTTCGGCACCGGCTTGGTCCAAAATAGTACGGCTATCGATTTGGCTGGCTACCGTAAAAGCAATACGCGCAGGAATGTTGGCCTTGATCAGACCGGTAATAACGTCAACCGACGGACGCTGCGTGGCAAGCACCAAGTGAATACCAACAGCACGGGCTTTTTGCGCCAAACGCACGATCAATGCTTCGACGTCGCGGGCGGCAACCATCATCAGGTCGGCAAGCTCGTCAATGACGATCACGATGTATGGCATTGCCCCGTTATCAACTTGCTGCTCATTGCCGTCCTCATCGGGCACTGTGATTTTCTGGTTGCCTGACTGAATTTTCTGGTTATAGCTTTGAATGTCCCGGAATTTCTCTTCGGCGAGTAACTTGTAGCGGCGCTCCATCTCATTTACCGCCCATTTAAGTGCGCTGATCGTTTTTTCAGGTTCGGTAATAACGGGGGTTAAAAGATGTGGAATATCCTCGTACGGTGCCATTTCAACTTGCTTTGGGTCAACCAAAATCAGTTTCATTTCGCTTGGACTGTTGCGGTAAAGCAAACTGGTTAATAGCGTGTTAATCATAACGGATTTACCACTACCCGTCTGACCAGCGATTAAAAGGTGTGGCATTTTATTTAGCTCACCGATCACGGCATCACCTGAAATATCCTTACCTATGGCAAAGCTGAGCGGCTCGCGGGCGTTATTCCACTGTTTAGCGGTTAGGATACCGTACAGACGTACGTCAGCTGCTTTCAGGTTTGGTACCTCAATACCGACTGCACGCTGACCAGGAATCGGCGCCTCAATACGAAGGCTTTGCGCGGCCAAGTTAAGGGCAATGTTTGTTTCAAGCGCCGTAATGCGCGTTAATTTCACCCCACTTGGTGGTTTAAGCGTGTACTGCGTTACTTTTGGCCCAATGTTAGCACCTTCCATTTCGACATCAATACTAAATTCAGCCAACGTATCGTGAATGGTCTGGGCGTTTTGCTGCACGTCACCCGCATCAGCTGGTGATTGCTTTTTTTCGAGCAGATCAAGGCTCGGTGATTGCCAGTTAGGGTCACTCACCGCAACAAGTGCCGCTTGGTCTTCGGCTGCTTTGTCCTGGGTTATACTGCCTCTCAGGCTAGACAAGTGCGATTGTTTTTTGTCGGCGGCGTGATCGAGTGTCGGTACGCCGGCATTTAGTTTTAGTTCACCAATAGTCGAAGGTTTAGCCCCGGCTTCGGCAGCTTTACGCATAATTTTGACGTTTTCTTCCTCTTCGGACAGATCACGGCGTGATAATTGCCATAGTTTTTTGATAACAGTAAATGGTGACACGCGTAGTACGAATAAAGTCGTGACAAGGATGAGTAGTACGTATACGAATGCTGCGACAGCCGTATCAACAAGGGCCAGCATCGCGCTGTTGGCCGTATCTCCTACAAACCCACCGGTTGTTTTACCCGTGTCGTTTTTCATAAGGCCGAATAATCCAGCGAACCATACGATTAATACTGCCGTTGCAAGCTTCATGACAAATGACAAACGGTTGTTCTCTGCCCTAAAGATCTCGACTGCTACATATACGAATAATAGCGGCACGACGTATACGGCGTAGCCGATCGTATCAAGCGCGGCTTTATGTAGCCATTCAAGTACCGGGCCGCCTGCACCGAACCAAGCAACAACAAACAGAATTGAGATTGCCACCAGGAATACCGCGCCAACCTGTGCCCAAAACCCAGTCGGTAGACTGTGTTGTGGTGCGGTAGCTTTGGCTTTACCCTTTGCGCGTGTTGATCTTTTTCTTTTGGCCATATCTGTTCTTTATTATAAGCGCTTTGGCTTTAGATTGATATGACATATTATAGCAAAAATTACAATGTTTTGCAAGAGGCTTATGGTTTGACGCGAAAAGCGTTAGTAGCCGCGCGTATCAATGCGAGCGCGAGGCTCAACCGCTTCAGTGTCGGGCACTTGTGGAGCAGGAATAGCTGGCGCTGGAGTAGCTTTTACGTACGGTGGCCGGGTATCGCGACGCTCGGCAGGATTACCTTGCTGGCGGTTGTTCTGCTGGTTACCACCTTGGCCACCACCGCTTCCACCGATTTCGTTAATCACAGGAATAACGATTGGCGTACGACGGGTCTGATCATACAGAATGTGCGTAATTTCGTCTTTGAGTTCTTTCTTGATAACGTCAAGATCGACTTTTTTACCGCTAAAGCTGCGGGCAACTTTTTGCTTTAGATACTGACGGATCATGCCCATTAGTTCTTCGCTGTCACGCAGGTAAATAAATCCGCGTGAAATGATATCAGGGCTAGTCATTAGCCGGCCACTGCCTCGTTGGACAGTTAGCACAACCACGAACATGCCTTCGGCTGCCATGTGAATACGGTCTTTTAGAACGACTTCACTAACAAGCGCACCAGCGTCGTCATACATCATGCCGCCAACAGGAACACGTCCGGCTTTTTTAGCGCCTTCAGTAGTGATTTCTATCACGTCACCGCTGTCGCAGACAAAAATGTTATCGCGTGGAATACCACATTCTTTTTCGGCTAGCTCGGCGTTATGTACGAGCATATGGAATTCACCGTGAATTGGCAGATAGTATTTTGGATTAAGCGCGTTAATCAGTTTCACGTGATCGTCGTAGTATCCGTGTCCTGAAAGGTGAAGCGGACCAATACCCGTTAGGTGAGTTTTGCCATTCTGAATGACTTCGCTACCTTCGCGCATCAGACCGTCAACGGTACGGACAACGTACTTTTCGTTACCAGGAATGGCATTTGATGAAAAGACGATGACGTCAGAGTTTTTGATCTTGATAAATTTGTGTGAACCAGTTGCCATACGGTTAAGCACGGCGTTGAATTCACCCTGTGAACCAGTACAGACGATGGTTACTTTACCGTCAGGTAATTTCACGACGTCTTCCATCTTCACGACGACGTCTTTTGGCACTTTGATGACACCGGCACGAAGGGCTACTTCAAGGTTCTGGATCATTGAATAGCCGGCAAACGCGACTTTACGGTCGTGTTTTTTAGCTTCTTCCAAAATGACCTGCATACGGTGAATCTGAGATGAGAAACAGCTAAGAATAAGGCGTGAGTTCGGGTATTTTTCCATCACTTCACCCATACTGCGTTGGATATCGAATTCGCCGTGGGTATGCGTACCTTCGGATTCACAGTTCGTTGACTCGTTCATAAGCATCAAGATGCCTTCGGTAGTGGCAATTTCAGTCATGCGTTCAAGGTCGAACTTTTTGCCGTCGACTGGGTTTTCTTCCATACGCCAGTCACCCGTATCAATCACGACACCGAGCGGTGTGCGGATAACGACTGCTGTCGCGTCAGGAATCGAGTGGTTAACTCGGACAAGCTCAACTGAAAAACTGTCCCCAAGCTGCACGCGTTCGTGCGATTCTGGATCAAGTTCGTTGTACTGTGGTTCATATCCACTGGTTGCTTCTTCCATGGTGCGTTGAAGCATACCAAGCGTAAATTTGCTGGCATATACAGGTGCAGGAATTTTATCTGCAACGTGGCGATACGCACCAATGTGGTCAAGGTGTCCGTGCGTAAATATGTGGCCACGAATTTTGTGCTTGTTTTCTTCTAGATAGCTAATATCCGGCGTGATGTAGTTAATACCTGGGTAATCTGCACCCGGGAACAAGAATCCACAGTCAATTACAATGATGTCGTTATCGTATTCGATCGCCATCATGTTTTTGCCAATACCCATTTCACCTAGGCCACCGATTGGGATAATCCGTAGTTTCGGCCCGTTCGTACGAGGAACGTTCTTTTGGTCGGCTAGACTATATTGACGGCCTTGGTAGCCGTTATAGATAGATTTGTTGACAGGTACGTTAATCACGTGCTGGGAAGCACGGACGTTTACGTTTTCACTAGTACGGCGCTGCGCGCGAAATACTTCGCCTTTGCGAATCGTCGTGCTGTTTAGTACCGAGTTGTTTGATTTTGGACGCTGCTGCGGTTGTTGCTGCGGACGCTTTGCTTTGTCATCGCCTTGGGGCGTAGAGAGTCTTCGTTGACCCATAATATTGTTGTTTCTCCTTTTGGTTATTTGGAATAAAAATTAATTTCAAAACTTGAGGTGAAGGCCTAATTGGTCGGTTTGGAATGAGTGGCCCTCATTAGTAAGTGGCTTTAGTATAGCAAATACGGACGATTTATGCAAGCCGCCTCTGGAAAATAGTTGACTTTATGCCATAAAAGTAATATAATAAAAGGTAATATGACTTCGTCGGAAACTCATCCAGAAACCATTATCCTCGATCCAGCTAAATATGAGCTGGACGATGAACAGTTTGGAAAGTACGAACTGGATGATGAACGACTTGGAACAGTCCTGTCTGACCTCTACACTTCAAATGGTATACGTATCCACATCGCAGATGCGCGGCCTGAAGGCCCTGAAAAAGACGAGAACGGCAACCCTATACGTGTAGGGAAAACCTACCTCATGCCCCGCCACTTTCTCTCTTTTACGGATGTCGAATTAGACCAACTGCATGACGGGGTACTCGCGGATGCTATGGGTGCTCGTATTATTGCTATAGATACTCCCGGCACTAGTCTTCACGAGACTTCGGGGAAAACTACTCTTCGTCAAAAATTAAAATTGCTTGGCGGCAGTTTTTCGGATCACGCTCGTCTCCAGCTAGAAGCCGTGAGAGCCTTAGGTCTTGAAGACCTAGATAAGGCAGGGCTTATAGGGTTCTCGTTAGGTGCGAAAGCCGTCGCTAGCATGTTTGAAGGCACAGCACTTGAAGACAACAACATAAAGGTTGAAAGTGTCGATCTTCTTGAACCTGTCAACGACCGGAATTGGTTTTTGCCTAAACTTATGGCCGCTATGACGCATGAGGACAAACAGGTTGATCGTTACTTAATGGAAACGTTTGAAGCTCAGTCACGTGACCCAGACCCAGAGATAGCCGAAAGAGTTTCCGGGCCAAGGATAACTGCCTATGACCGTGATGAAAAGAAGCCGACTAAAAAGATCAAAGGTAAAACAACACCTATCAGTATGGATAGCGCACTAGTAGCTGCTGGTATGGGCACGGCTGGTTTCGCCAGAAAGCTTGCTAGATACAAGAGAGCAAATCCGGAAAAGTTCGAAGACGTACCTATCAACGTATATAGAGCTGAGGGTAGCCAGATATCACGTCGAAAAACCAACAAACAAACTGCCGAAGCTCTCGGTGCTAATTACTTCGAGGTTAGCGCAGGTGCTGACGAAAAGCCTTTAGGGCATCGCTTTTGGATATCCCTAGGTAGAGCAGCTATTCTGGGTAAAGAGCTAGTTAAGCACCCTGAGACTAAAGTCTCTTAATCACCTTTAAGGCTAACAGAGTTCATTGACTTTATACACAAAAACCACTAAAAATAATAACTATCGACCCTTCAAAATACAGCCTTCATGAACATCAGTCAAAGGTTGTTACGTCTGATATTCAATCTTCAAATGGCATTCGAATACATGAAGGTGCATCCTGTGCTTTTTCAAGACGCTTCCATTGCAATTCATCGGGCTAATGGCAGCCGTATAGCGCGCGCAGAATCAAACCAGAAGACCGCCGAAAACCTTAATGCTCATTATTTCGAACTTCACCCGCCTACAGGGAAAGATTCCCATCGGCATCCGCTTTGGTTTTCGCTAGGCCGAGTTGCTATGATTGGCAAAGAAATTGTCAATCGGCATCAATCTTAAATTTTTTCAATAATCTTTGGAACCGACACAAAATCGTCAATTAACGTTTGTCGCATACCGCCGTTATATAACGCAGCCGCCGGATGATACAGTGGAATAATGACCAGTTTATCATCGCCAAATTGAATCCGTTTCGGCTGGCCATGAATTTGGCTGATTTTCATGTCTGGCAAAAAATATTCCATACTATGGCGACCGAGCGTAATCACCACTTTCGGTTTAATAATCTGCAGCTGTTTCAGTAAATACGGCCAAAAAGCCTTCTTCTCCTCAGGCAAAGGATCACGGTTATTCGGCGGGCGGTATTTAACAATGTTGGTAATATACACGTCGCTTCGCTGCATACCCGCTTCTCCCAGCATTTCGTTCAAGAACTTCCCCGCCGCACCGACAAACGGCAGTCCCTGCTCGTCTTCGTTTTTGCCTGGCGCCTCACCAATAAACACGATGTCAGTATCTAAATTACCGTCGCCCATGACAAGATTCGTCGCTTGTGCAGCAAGTTCGGGACAAATGTTATTATCCAAAATTGCTTGTTTTAACTTATCGAGTTCCTGCTGCTTGCTCATAAATTTAATTATACCTTACGGCAGTATAAGAAAACGAGGCTCGATGGCCTCGTTTTCTTTAATATTACAGACTACTGTTCTATGTCTCTTAATGACAGGCTTAGTCGGCCGCGTTCGTCAATGCCAACCAGTTTGGCTTTGACAATCTGACCTTCGTGAATCACGTCCTCAACCTTTTCGACACGTTCATTTGATAGTTCTGAAATGTGAACCATTCCGTCAATGCCAGGTAGGATATTGATGAATGCGCCAAAATCTTTGATGCTGACAACTTTACCTTCGTAAATGTGACCGACTTCTGGTTCTTCGGTAAGTGACTTAATCCAATTGATCGCTTTTTCGATATTTTTAGTATCGCTTGCGGCAACGGTAATCAGGCCATCTTCTTTAATATCAATCTCGGCACCAGTTTCGGCGGTAATCTTGTTAATGACTTCCCCGCCCTTGCCAATCACTGCACCAATCTTGTCAGGATTGATCTTGATCTTTTCAATGCGTGGAGCATACGGGCTAAGGTTAGGACGCGGCGACGCGATTGTTGAAATCATGTGTTCAAGAATATGCTGGCGGCCTGGTTTTGCTTTAGTCAGTGCTTCACGGAGGATTTCTACGGGCAGCCCATGGACTTTCATGTCCATTTGAATTGCCGTGATACCGGCTTCTGTTCCAGTTACCTTGAAGTCCATGTCACCGGCAAAATCTTCGGCATCGGCAATATCGCTTAGGACGTATGGCTTGTCACCGTCCATCATGAGTCCCATGGCAATACCAGATACAGGCGCTTTTAGCGGCACACCGGCATCCATTAACGCAAGGACACTACTACAAGTAGCGGCCATACTGGTAGAACCGTTCTGGCTCATGATTTCTGTTACGCTTCGGATTGCGTACGGGAATTCTTCTTCGGTTGGAAGTACTGGCATGACCGCGCGTTCAGCAAGGTAGCCGTGACCGATTTCGCGGCGGCCTGGTGAACCAAGACGACGGACTTCGCCAACCGTATAGCCTGGCGCGTTGTAGTGGTGCATGTAACGGCGTTGGTAGTCGTTTTGCTCCATCGTATCAACCATTTGCGAGTAGCTGAGCGGCGCGAGCGTGATGATGTTCATGCCTTGTGTCAGGCCGCGGGTAAATAATGATGAACCATGCGCACGTGGCAAGATGCCAATTTCTGAGCTTAGGACTCGGATTTCATCAAGTTTACGGCCGTCTGGGCGCGTACCGCTTTCAACGATGCCACGGCGAACATCTTTGTGAAGCGCCATCGTAAAGGCTTCGTCGTATTCGTCACGTAGGATTTTGTAATCTTCGTCGCCGAATTTTTCGACCATAGCCACGTGGAACTGGTCACGAAGCGTTGCCACTAGTTCGTTTCGTTCTGGGTATGGACGGCGGATATCTTCACCAAGTTTGTCAGAAACCCATTCATCAACGATAGCTTGGAACGCTTCGTTTGGAAGGACTAGTTCGTATTTAAGAGCTTCGACACCAACTTTTTTAACTAGTTCGTTTTGTAATTTAATCGCTGGCTGAAGCTGTTCGTATGCCCATGCAAGTGCGTCACCAATGACATCTTCTGTCACCTGGTTCGCGCCAGCTTCAACCATCGTGATACCGCTTTCAATACCAGCAACGACAATATCCAGGTCGCTTTCTTCGCGCTCTTCCGCCGTGGCAAAAGCTTTGAATTCACCGTTTACGCGTGCGACGCGAAGGCCAGCAACAGGGCCGTCAAATGGTGCGCCAGTGAGCATAAGTGCAGTACTTGCAGCGATCATCGCAACCATGTCAGGACGGAAGTTTGGATCCATAGAAAGGACACTGGCAACAGTTTGGACTTCTTGACGATAGCCTTTTGGAAATAGCGGACGGATTGGGCGGTCAATCAAACGGCCGATCAAAATCGCTTCGTCGCTTGGGCGGCCTTCGCGTTTGATAAAACGGCTACCGCTGATTTTGCCAGCTGCATAAAATTTTTCTTCGTAGTCGATCGACAACGGAAAATAATCCATGCCGCTCATTGGTTTTTTGCCAACCATTGCAGTACCTAGTACGACAGTTTCGCCGTAGGTTACAAGGACGCTAGCGCTGGTACGAAAACCGACGCGGTTAACTTCAAGTGTTAATGGTTTGCCACAAAGATCAGTGGTAACAGAGATGATCTCTTTGCCGTTAGGGTTAATCGTAGACATCTTAAGTCCTCCTCTTTATAATCACTCGCCTTTTATATTAAAACGATAAGTAACGGGTGCAGAGTTTCTCAGTGAGAGAATTCCTGTATCCACCACTTAAATCGCCGGTAGCGAGTGATGTTTTCATTATACACTGTTTAGCTGCCTAAACTAAATAATAGAGCTCGTTGACAAGGATTATTATCTTCTATAATGCTTGCTTTATTTTGTATAGTATGTTATAGTGTTACTGAAGTATCACTCAGCTCCGACGTGAAGGGATATACCGCCATGGATTGGCGTCACAAAGCCGTTTGCCTCAATGAGGATCCGGAACTGTTCTTCCCCATCAGCAACACCGGCCGCGCGATCCTCCAGATCGAAGAAGCCAAGCAGGTGTGCCGCCGTTGTGACGTGCTTGAGCAGTGCCTCGCGTGGGCTCTCGCGTCCGACCAAGACCACGGTGTCTGGGGCGGTCAGTCCGAGGACGAGCGTCGTGTGCTGAAGCGCCGCAACGCCCGTGCCAGGATCCGCACTGCCACTGCCTGAGTGCTTCAACAAGGCCTCGCTACCAACGCTCACGCGAAGGTACGAGGCCTCACTCATGCCCCTAGGACTTCGACGGAGGAAGTATACCAGCCAACCTTAGAGCCTCGACCCTACCTGCAAGCCCCCTTAGCGATATACCCTCAGCTTCCAACCCTACCGCCGCATCTCCTATAGCTTCTATTTGAACAACGGTGAGATTAGCTATTTGCCTTTGATGCTTATTGAACTGCGATGCAGCATCCGCCGCTTTTTTTAAATCTTCACCTGTCTGACCTGGCATGTGAACGACGCCGCCAAATGATGTGGGCGCTCCAATATCATCAAGCTCTTCCGTAAAACGTGAGATTGCTAGATTCATATTCTCTTCGCTACTCACGCCCATCAGCAAAATTATCAGCTCGTCTCCTGATATGCGAATAACGACCGAGTCGTCTCGGCGAAGCATCTCGCGAAGTACGTGGGCGACATTTGCGATATATTGATCGCCCTCGTCATGATCATATTCGTCGTTTACCTCTTTGAGGTTATCCATATCAGCGAACACTAACGCGAAGTTACCTGGATACCTGTAAATAATTCCCGGGAGATGATTATCTAACCACCGCAAATTACGCAGTTCTGTTAGTTTATCAATTTCGGCATCACCGTTAGGTGATTCGAAAGAAGTACGTTCAAATTCCATCTTTTCAGACGCCATACGTAATTCGCCCCTCCTTAATTATATAACTTAATGCATTAGACAGCTAAAAGACCTTCCAAAATAAAAGGTCTGGTTGTCTTAAAATTTAGTAAGACGCAACCTAAAAAACTCCGCCTTGTTTATTTGCGGAGTTTTAGTGCGGCGACGACTGCTTTGTAGCTTTCGAAATCTTTTGATTCGAGGTATTTGAGCAATCGTTTGCGACGACCGACCATCTGAATAAGTCCGCGACGAGCCATGTGGTCGTGCTTGTTAGTCTTTAGGTGCTCGGTAATCTCCTTGATACGAACCGTTAAAACAGATGCCTGTGCCTGTGGGCTACCGACGTCGGTTTTGTGAGTCTGTGTCAAAGCAAGTGCCTTGGCTTTGTTATCTGCTGTAATCATCACGAGATATTGTAACAGAGTTGTGCACAGTTTTCAACAGGTTAGAGGAAATTGTCGTACCGTGACTTCCTAGACTACATATGAGTCTAGGAAGTCACGGATGGATCGAGGAGAGTCAGGGGTTAACTTTTGGGATTGCCTTTCTTCTTACCTCGACGAGACTTCTTCCCTTCTGTTGGATTGAGGTCTACGTGCCGAGCAGTTGAATTCCTCACCGTTCGCCCAAGTCGGCCTCGGGTATTCTCAGACGTTTGGGCAGCCTTTTCATCAGCCTTTTTAATTCCCGCGAACGGATCTTTCTCCTTGTCGCGGGGATTAAGAGGTAGCTCATCACTCATTGCGTCTCAGTATCTCACTTTCACTCTCGAACCATGTCCGAAGGTTATCGAACCCGTACGAATATACCGATTTAAATCTGTTGCGTCAATAGTTCTTTATATATATCGTCTACCAAATCGACGATTTAACAATTCGTCAAACTATTGGAGACGTTACGTGTATTGGTCGCGTCCCACTGCACATGAGGATTTTTAAAGTTTCCAAGTATATCTTTGGTGCAGTCCGTCGGCGTTGTCCGGCCTTCATTCTCGTATATGAAGTACGGGCGCTGCCATGGGTCGACAATATTACGGACATTCACTCCACCTGCCACGCTAATTCTGTCTAGCGTATCGAGATACTTTACCCAGCACGCATCAGTTTTGGGCAGTGCCGCAAAGTCCGTTCCAGCTGCCATACTTCCGCAAGCGTCAGCCGTTACACCCGACCCGCTCGAAATACTCCATAGCGTTTTACCTGATTGAATACGCGCAGCAAAAATTGCTTTTTCAATTTGCCCAAGATCGGCTTGGATTTTTGCTTGCCGACCACGTTCTTGTATACCATTGAACGCGACGATCGTAATGGCAGCCAAAATTGCGATGACAACGATTACGATAAGGAGTTCAACAAGCGTAAACCCTTTTTGTTTTGCCCACCGGTTCATATGCCTATTTAAGCACTCTGTCCTTTAACTTACAATGCCGAGGTCGCTGAGCTGTTTGGCATCTGATACGTTCCATTTGCTTATTGATATACGTCGTAGATCCGTACAATACGCATCCGTCCCCAGGACCTTTCCGATGTCCACCGCTAGGCTTCGGATATATGTGCCGCTACTGACATGTACCCGAATTTTAACCTCGGGATAGGTGTAATCTAAAAGTTCAAGGCTATAAACAGTAACCGTGCGGAGCGGAATCTCGACTTCCTGCCCGTCACGTGCGAGTTTGTATGCGCGCTGGCCGTTTATTTTAATAGCACTAAAAATAGGTGGGCGCTGTGAAATTTCACCCGTAAACTGCTTCAATGCATTTTCAACTTCTTGGCGGGTCGGTTGTTTGTCGGAAACATCAGTAATTTCGCCCTCCGGGTCTCCGGTTGTGCTGGATTGCCCTAATCGAACCGTCGCTTCATACACTTTGTCGAGCTTGCTGTATGTACCCGCGTTTTTACATTCTTTGCCAATAACTAGGATCATAAGGCCGGTCGCGAATGGGTCAAGTGTCCCCGTGTGTCCTACTTTGACCTTTTTACCCGCCTGCTGGGTCAAGACGCGGCGAACACGCGCCACGACGCCAAAGCTGGTCATTTCAGCTGGCTTGTCTATAAGAATTATTCCATCTAGCATTTCACCAGTATACCCCCTCTCTGTTTTGTTCTCAATTGATTGACTATTTTACCATTCTATGTTAAAATAGTAGCGTTACATAACAGTGTGCACGCTCTGTATCAACTCGACCAATGGAGCTATTATGGCATGGAGCATTAAACGTCGTCAGCGCAAGAACCTCTGGGGCTACGTTGCCCAGGAGTTGGAGTACCGACACTACAGACTGACCTTCCTCAGGCGCAGGCGTCTAAAGAAACTGGTACGGTACGTCTTTGACGATGCCATGAGCATCAACGAGACTGGGGATTGGCACGATGCAGATCTGCGAAAAATGGGCATCATCTGCATCAACACCATTGCCTTACATCTCGAAAATCTCGGTGACGAGACAGAGGTGTTTGGCAAACCCAGAGCCGCCCGGCTTTTGAAGCGTCTGGAGAACAGCGCGCAGGACTGAAACATGTTCCTCGCGTTCTGATTCCCAGCCAAGGTTTCTGTGGAATGTAACACCGAGCCCGTATGAAGAGACCCCCCTGATGAATATCATCAGCGCGAGTCCATCAGCGGGCTCTCTTCATGTCTATGGGAATGTAATCGGCTATACTAAAATCATGAAGAAAATTATTTTTGGTATTTTTGCTCATCCCGACGACGAAGCATTCGGACCTTGCGGAACGTTATTACTTGAAACCCGGGCTGAAACCGAACTGCATCTTGTCACCCTGACAGCTGGTGAAAATGGCACAAATCCAGATAATGATCCCGATTTAGGCAGTACGCGCCTGCAGGAATGGCACAAAGCTGGTGAGTTGCTTGGTGCAACGTCAATGCATCATTTTGGATATACTGACGGCACCTTATCTAACCTTTCTATGATCGAAATCGCCGGAAAAGTCGAAAATTTAGTAAAAGAAGTTCTTCGGAATGAAGCTGGTGACGTTGAAATTGAATTTATGAGCCTGGACAGTAACGGCCTTACTGGCCACATTGATCATATTGTCGCCGCAAGAGCTGCCTGCTTAGCATTTTACCGCCTAAAATCCCAAGACGAAAAGTTTATACGAATTCGGCTATTCTGCTTGCCGAATAACCAGCATAAGAACATGAACACCGACTGGATTTATATGGAAGCAGGCCGCTTGCCCGAAGAAATTAATGAAACAATTGACGCGCGCGAGATCAAAGATGACATCATCACCGTTATGAAAGCCCATCATACGCAGCGTGGTGATTACGAAAACCAGATCGCCCTTTTAGGGAACGACCTGGGATTAAATCACTTTATTATCAAGACTTAGGATTGGCCAGGAATCTTGAATTGATCAGGAGCTGTCGGCGCGGGTGCAGCAGGCGCTGGAGGCGCAGGTTTAAACATATCCTCTAGCTTTTCGGGTGGCAGTGCACCTGAAGGACCGCTTGTGTCAGCTGGCGGCTGCGAAGGTAACGGAGGCAATGTTGAGAAATCTGGTAACGGCGGAAGCGGTGGCAGCCCAACAGGAGGAAGCGAGCTACCCTCTGGAGCTGGAAATGCCTGCGGTTGGGGCGCGGAACTTGGTGCCGGAATTGGTGCCGCTTCAAACGCGGCATTAATCGCTGCCCGCGCATCTTCGTGCGGTGCTCTTGTTTGTTCATCAAGTTGCGCTAACGTTTCGGTTGGTTGCACTGGCGCGACATACGCAGTCGGCGCAGTATCATTATTTGCCGATGCCGTAACGTTCTGGAAAGGATCGACGACCGAAGGTTCTTCCGGAGGAGCAGTCGATGAATTCAAAGGTGATTGGTATGCTGGCGCTGTACTGTCGGCAATATACCCATTACCACCGTGACTCAAAATAGTCCGATTACGATCATCGTCGGCTGCCCGTCGTGATTCTTCGGCTGCTTGTTCGGTCGTTGCATTTAGCGTTCCACCCATCGCAGGTTCACCCGCGTCATTTTTCCATTGGTCTCCACCGACAGCACCAGCTAGAGGCGGAACGTCATTCGTAGTCGTTGGCGACTGTGTTGCCGCTTGGTCAACTTCAGCATTGGCGGCAGCAAGATCTGCCTGAAGATCAGCGACAGATGGGGTTGCACCAATGGCTGCTGGGGCTGTCTTTGCTAGCTGTTCAGCTAAATTCTGCTCCGCTTCCTTTGCGGCATTCACTTGTTCAGGTGTTGCAACAGGTGTTTGTTTTGCTAGTTCTTCCTCGGCTTCTTTGGCTGCTTCAGCCTGCTTTTCGGCAGCTGTTTCCTGTGCTACCTGATCAAGGTCACCTTCTTTTTCATGCGAGATATCAAGTTCACCGTCGGCTTTTTTCGCTTCTTCCGTTTTTGCAGCTTTTTTGTCCGAAGCAGCTTTTTTATTCACTTTTGTTGGCTGGTCTTCGGATAGATCAGTGGTGCCGTCAGAGTTTTGGTTCGTTGTCCCGTTGTCCGGTTTGCCCCCTGATCCGATTTCGTGCGCTTCTTCTAATTTTGAGGCAATCAGCTGTTGGTTCGCGCCAGCACCCATAAGTTGTGCGGCGACGGTCATTACCCGCGATGACGTGCGGTTATTACTAAAGCGGTCGGTTGCCGCAACGATACCCGTCAGGAACGCCGTTGCGGTTTGTTCGTCAAGAAGTGCTTTGTCGCTTTTTAGCAAATCGCTTAGGCCCACTAGTACTTCGCTCAAACTACTGGCTGTTTCTTCGCGCCAGTCAACGTTGCCCAGTTCACTTTTGGTATCTCCGACACTAATTGTTGCCACCGTTGCATCGTGCAGGATACGGCCGTGCGCGGCAAGTGCGCTGTCTAAACTATCCTGGTTTTTAACCCCAAGTGCCAAAACAAGTTCAACATTGTAGTCACCTTGACTAAAATCAAGGTCATCACCAGTAATTGTTGTCCGGTATGGCGTAATGAAGATCTTTACGACGTCCCCATCAACTTTGTAGCGCAGGTGATCCGCTTTTTCTTTATCAAGAGCAATAATAAAATCCCGGAGGCTATCGACGGTGTTTTCAAACGTTTTTTCGGGGTCCAAAAAAGTAATTGCAGGAGGAATCGCGCCGCTAAACACCGCTGTTGCATGTTTATTCAGCTTATTGAGCATGAGTGTCAGCCCTAATGCCGCACTTAGCTCATCAACCGATGGGTTGGCGCTAACAGTGACCAAAATATTGCTACTATTTTTGATCTTATCGACGATTTGCTGCTTGGCGTTGCCATCGTTCATTGAGGTTATTTCCTGCTTTTTATTTTATTTGGGATTTGGGTTCACTATACCATAAGTGGTTTGATGGCGTCAACAGAATTCCCTCTATTTGACAATAGTAGTTTAATTTGTTATAATATAAGTATCGTCCTACTGGGACGGCCTTCGATTCGAATGTTCTTCACCATTGGAGCTTACGACTTCATAGCAGAGTTTAGGAGACTCACATGAGCAACAAGCCTGTTTTCAAGACCACCGGCGTAGTCAACGCGCTGAGCGGAATAGCGATCGGACTAGGTATCTTCTTCGTCCTGATCGGCATCTTCGCTCAAGCCGGCGTCATCATCTGGATGGGCGTCACGCTCTTCCTCTGCGGTCTCTGCATGTGGTTCGGCGCCTCCATACAACGCGCCTCCAACCAGCGTATCTCTGATGATGCCTACCCTCCACGGAATTGCTCGAGGATTTCCAGCAACTGAACAAGAACGACGCTTCGAAGAAGCCAGGACTACCGACGCCATGCGCGTATGGAAGTCCTGGCTCTTTCACTATTTCATGAGAATGCGCACCTCTTTACAATTCATTGGTTTTCCTCTATAATTACGCCTTGATTGTACTAATAACTTTTAAGAAAAAGGAACACGAATGCCAATCATCAAATCCGCAATTAAACGAATGAAGCAAACGATCAAGCGCAACGAGCGCAATGTCGGCATCAAACGCGATATCAAAGACGCTACAAAGGCGTTTCTTGCTAAGCCCACTGCTGCTGGCCTAAGTGCTGCCCAAAGCGAACTTGACACAGCCGTTAAGAAGAAGCTTATGAAGAAAAACACCGTAGCCCGCCGAAAAGCTCAGCTTTCTAAGGTTGCAAAAGAAGCTGGCGTAAAGCTTGCCACAGGCAAAAAAGCTCCAGCGAAAGCCGCTGCAAAACCAGCTGCTAAAAAAGCAGAGGCTAAACCAGTAGCCGCAAAGAAGCCTGTGACAAAAGCCGCCGCAAAACCTGCAGTAGCTAAAAAAGCCCCAGCCAAGAAACCTGCTGCTAAAAAAGCTGCAAAATAGAGTAATCATTCTCTAAAATAACGACCGAAGATTTCTCTTCGGTCGTTATTTTATTAAAATTGACGCTTCAAATAGGGATTTACGACATGTGAATCTTGGGCAGCCAACCACGTAGAGACAGTGCCTAAATCCATGAAAAACTTACGTCCATTATTGTATCCGGCAACCGCCCCATTATGAATCGCCTCACCCATGATGTCTTTATAGAGCGAAACCTCACCCATGTCGTGACTGTCTACGAAGTCTTTTATAAAGTTAGTCTCAACAACCACGGCTCCAGTACTGCTTCCCTTCCATGCGCTAGCTCGAGAAGCATTCTTTTCAGACGAAGCAGGCATATGAGACTCTCTTGAAAAGATCACTTTGCCTTGGCGGTCTACATAAAAGGCATCCTCGTTAGGAACGTTCTTTCTAGTCGTCAAAGCGACACTGATTGGTGTGCCCGTTCTTTCGTGAAATGACAAAAAATCACTTTCATCCAAATCAAGAATTGTATCAACATTAGTGACAAGTATTCGGTCTGCAAATAATTCTGGGTGCGCGTGAACGTCACCTAGTAGATCACCGCCATTCCCTCGTCTATATGATGATGTCGTTACGTCTATTCCAGGATTCTGGTTATAGGATTCAAGAACATACTCCTCAACCATTCCCACATCTCCGGCAGAAATAACAACGTTTCTCATAGCCGCTTGGGCCATTTTTTGAATGTGGTGATCAAGCAATACAACTGTTGGATTACCTACTTCGAGCAGCGCCTTTATAACACCGAAATCAGGATGGGGCACTAAAATCGAACCTAGCCTTGTCCCTCGCCCACCCGCGTTGATGTATGCCGTGACATCATCATGCACTTCTTTCGGGCGAGTACTGTCATCTGCTGTCGGTAACTGCTCATATGACATAGATAATAATATCCTTATTGCCAAAGATTATAACAAAAGTCCACTGCTATGTAACGTTTGCTACCTTTAATAAAGCCCGCTCTAGAAGAATCCAGGGCTCAATGCCAAGCGATTTCATATCGGCATCCGCTTCGGCAAATGCATCAACAATCTTTTTTACTTTGGCTTTGCCAAGTGACTTAGCATGAGACGCAAGCTGAGACAGCGCATACGGATGCACGCCAATATCTTTTGCCACTTCCCCACTTGGTTTTTCGCTGAGGACAAGTGCGACAAGCTGGAATACCTGCCCGCTCAGCAGGCCGAAAAGACGATACGGGTCTTCGGTTAGCTGGAGCGTCGCGACCATGTGTTGCACCTTTGCGGAATCACCTTTTAATGCCGCGTCGAACAAATGAAAGACATTTTCAGTTGGGTTGGTGTCGATAATTTCCTCGATAACTGCCGGCGTGATACTGTCGACCATCGCTAGTTTTTCAAGTGCTCTATACAGTTGCCACTGGTCAACACCAATTTGCCGCACTACCTTTGCCGCGCTTTTTTTGTCTAGCTCAAAGCCAAGGTTTTGAGCTTCTTTTACTACCCACTCTTCAGCAACGCGATCATCGCGCTCACCCCAAACCTTAAATTCCTGGACCTGGGCTACTTTTTGTAAATCTTTGTACGTCTTGGTACGTTTGTCGGGTTTAGGTTCGACGATAACAAGATGGACGTCGTCGGATACGCGTGGAATAAAATCAACGAAATTCGACCACATCGTTTTGTTATCGGAAAGATTTTTAATAACAACGAGCCGTTTGTCAGCAAAAAGCGTCGCGCCAGCTAATAAATCAGGTAGCTGCCTGAGTTCTAGCTCGCTTCCGTCAATTTTTTCGACCGCGCCTTCAAAGTCAGCCGCCAGTTTTTGAATCGCCCGCGTAACCTCAAAATTATTTTCTCCAACAAGTAACGTAATCACTCTAGTCAGTATACCTGAAAACGCGCAGCAGCCCCATTCCCCATGTTAGAGAATAGGGCGGTTTTCACAGTAAAGTCTATTACTTGCCGTCGTACGCTTCTTGAAGTTTTGCGATGTCGAATTTCTTCATTTGCATAAATGCCTCCATGACTCGGCCAACTTTTTCCGGGTCATCACTGGTCATAAATTCGCCCAGCTGTTTTGGTACGATTTGCCATGACATGCCAAATTTGTCCTTACACCAACCACATTGTTCGGATTCGGGTACGGCGGAAAGATTTTCCCAGTAATGATCGATTTCTTCCTGCGTTTCGCATTCGACGCTGAATGAAATCGCTTCGTTAAATTTAAAGATAGGACCGCCGTCGAGCGCCTGAAAACGCTGGCCAGCCAGTTGGAAAATACCGGTAAGCACCTTACCGCCCATATCTTTCATTGGACCTTCCTGTACGCCTTCGGGATAGCGTTGGATCATTTCAATTTTTGAATCTGGAAAAACCGACACGTAAAAATTTATCGCTTCTTCGCAGTTATCATCAAACCATAGGCTCGGTGTTATTTTTTGTACGGATGCCATAAATGCCTCCTATTTTAGGTTTATTCAGACCCGGATCGACATATATATAAACCATCCTGTCTATAGTTGAAATATACCAATTCTTATAGGGTTTGGCAATGTGGACAGATGTGCGTTCCGCGGCCAGCGGCTTTGAATTTGATGATGGTCGTACCGCACCGTGGACATGGCTGTCCCTCGCGTCGAAATACCCTTGCAAAATCCATATAACTTCCCCGTTTTCCTTCGGCGTTAACGTAATTTTTGTCGGTACTTCCGCCCTTTTCGATGGCTAAATTCATAACGCTTCGAAGTTCTGTGTGAAGTTTTTTAAACTCGCTATCGGTAATCGTATTCACGAGGCGTTTTGGATGGATTTTAGCGCCCCACAGGCTTTCGTCTGCATAAATATTGCCTACACCCGCGACAACCGTTTGATCGAGTAACGCTGCTTTGATGCTGGTTTTACTACGGCGCTTAAAACGCTCGGCAAACTCCCTGGCGGTAAAGTCTGCTTCGAGTGGCTCAGGACCGACCTTTTTCATAAAATCAATATTCGGCACTTCAATCGTGGGTAGTAACTTCATCCAGCCAAACTTGCGTTGATCGTTAAAGTAAAGATGCGAATCATCAGTAAATGCCAGGGTAACCCGCGTTGAACGGTCTGGCAGCTCCCCGATCAGGCTATCATTAGGATGGCCGGCACCAAATACTGCCTCGCCGCGATATACTAACTGGCCGGTCATTTTTAGGTGAATAACTAATGTGTACTTGGTTGAAAGATCAATCAAAAGGACTTTCGCCCGGCGACGAATTCCGGTAATTGATGCGTGTGTTAAAAACTCCCCCACATCGGCGGCCGCATTCGGAAAACTTTTTAGGGTGTCGTGCGATACGTCCTTAATCTTTAATCCAACAATAAGTGATTGCAGGCCGCGGCGAACGGTTTCGACTTCGGGTAGTTCGGGCACTATTTATCCCCTAGTAGCGCCCTAAGTTCAGCTTTTACCTGCGTGTTCGATTGATATAGAATGGCCTTCATTCCGGCAGCATCTGCCCCTGCGCAGTTTTCTTCGATATCATCAATCATAACGCATTCATGCGGCTGCAAACCTAGCCGTTCGGCTGTTAACTCAAAAATGCGCGGGTGTGGTTTCGTGAGGCTTTCTTCCCCGGATAAAACGACCGCATCAAAAAGTTGTACGCGTTCAGCCGGACTAAAAAACTCGTCCATTGCGCCGATTCCAATATTACTGAGCATTCCTACTTTGTAGTCATGACGAAGCGTTTCGGCATATTCAAGTAATTTTTGATTACGCCTATGGACACCCTGGATATGTTCGGACACGAATGGAAGATCAAGACCAGTCAGGTCACTGACCGCTTGGTCGAGTTCTTTTTGCGACAATAGCCCATAGTCGTAGGCCTTGTTAAGACTGAGGAGTTCGGGTTGAAGCCGTTCATATCCGACGACGTGATGTTCATAAAAATAGCGGCTTGCATCCAGGTACAGCACACCAAAACAATCGAAGATAATAGCGCGTATCACTGTTCTAGTATAACAGGAGGAATTCGTTCCGACGGATAAGCACTATAGATTAACCGTCTTAAGAATCGTTCGGTTGTCAGGGATTTGCTGCAAGAACAAATTTTGTACCTGCGTTATGCTGCCCTTGAACGATCCAGGTGAGCCTTTGCAGCTTGAGGTCCATAGGCGTTTAACAATACTACCGGAATCAATAACTTCAAATTCATACACTTTACCAGTTGCACAGATACCACGGGTATCATCTTTGTCATTATTGAAAGGAGTACCTATAACAAGGTTCGCGCGGTTAAGAGCAAAGACAAACTCTTCATATGCTTGAATGTTATTCCCTAAGTCTTTACTGTCAAGGGCTTGTTCAAGATACCCGGAATAGACCGTAAGGTTACGATTATTTGCATCAACCGTCACTCGGTACGAACGAAAGTTTTCGTCGGCGACAATCGGGCCGCGAACGGTCATACGCACGCCGTGACCAGAACTCGTATCAAGAAGTGCCTGCTGGCTGGTATCTATCTGTGCTTGGTCAGGCTGGTCACCGCCGCCAAAAATAACACGTCCAATTGAAACAAGGGCAGCTACGGCGATAGCAATGACAATGAATACAAGGATAATCGGAATAAATCTGGATGAGTTGCCTCTATACATGGCTATATGGTATCACTTTTACGGCTAAAAGTCAACCCTATTTCCCTATCCATACCGGCGATTAATTGGTTCAAGTCGGCATTAAATTGCGGAAAAGATTCGTATTTAATAGTCGCCATCCCTACGCGCTCGGCACCTTTTAGATACGCGTGTCTATCGTCAATAAAAATCGCTTCATGGGGACTGACGCCAAGCATTTCGGCGGCTATGTGATATGCCTCGGGCTCAGGCTTGGCATGACCAATTTGCCATGATAATGCTTTCGCATCGAAAAGAGCATCGTCCTCTTCGTCAAAAATCATTTCAAATCTATTTTCAGGAATATTGCTAAGGACGCCGATTTTGTAGATGGGTTTTAAGCTTGTTCTGATAAATGCAAGTAATTCCTCGTTCTTCGTATGCGACAACACCTCGATCTCTTTGACGACATCTTCATAAGCCATATCCGCGGTCTTGGCAAATTTTTGGAGCATTTCATCGAAAGTAATTTTGCCAAGAACCATTTGCCACGACAATTGCTTACTTGTTTTGAGAAGTTCTGCATCATGGCCAAAATGACGCTCCCGAAACGGCACTAAACCTTCGCCGGTTAACACGCCAAAACAATCGAAGATAACTGCTTTTATCATGCTTTAGACCCCAGCCCCGTCAACATGCTTCAAGTCCTCAAGCGAAACCTCGAAGCGGTAGTCGCGAATGATGTTGTCCAACTGATCCCTTTCAACCGCGTTAACCCATAACTCTATAGGCTCGGCATAGTAGAGTACCTGTGTCGTATCTGAAAACTTGTCCTTCGCTACAATATTACGACCGCGTCGCGTACGCGTGTCGTTTAATACTTTCAAACCCTCGTCAAACATTTCCGTTGAAACCTTTCGGGCCGCAGCGTTGATATACAACCCCTCTCCTTTATTGATCGAATCAAACAACACGATAAATGCCCGCTCGCTACGATCAATGTTTTGCGAATGCACCGAATCAGGATGAGATGCCCAAAAAATCCTAAGATCATTACTAATTCCAGCAAATACAGGGGTGTTGTGGGGTGACCCGTCTTCGTTGACCGTCGCTATAGCGACATGGCAAATTTCTTGAAGCAGACTTTTAACGTTCTCGATACGAACCTTGCGCGGATCATTCATATCTAAAGCTCACCCCAATTTTTGCCTATAGTCACATCGACTTCTAGTTTAATCTTAAGGTCGGGGTAAATTGATTCCATGGTTGTTTTTAAAAGATCAGCGACCTTTTCGGCATTCTCTTTGGGACATTCGACCAAAATACTGTCATGGACCTGCAGGATTTGGTCGCCCATGCCGTTTAGTTTTTCGTCTACCTTTAGCATTGCCATCTTCATAAGATCTGCTTCGGTTCCCTGAATCGGCATATTAGCAGCGGCGCGTTTGGCACCTTCGCGAACCATAAAGTTACTGCTATTCACGTCAGGTGTTGGGCGGCGGCGGCCAAAGTACGTCTCAACGTAGCCTTCTGTTTTTGCCTGTTCGAGCGTTTTGTCGATGAATATACGGATTGGCGCGCGAAGCTCAAAATAATGATCAATGAATTTTTTGGCTTCGACAAATGACATATTCGCAGCCGCCGATAATCCATGCGGGCTCATCCCATAAAGGATGCCGAAGTTAATAACTTTGGCTGCACGACGTTGGTTTTTAGTCACGTCATCGAGCGGAATTCCGTACACTTCGCTTGCTGTTTTGGTATGAATATCGACTGCACCGTTAAAGTCGCTGATAAGTTTTTTGTCGTTCGCGAGCACTGCCGCGAGACGTAGCTCAAACTGCGAGTAGTCGGCACTGACAAATACTTTGTCACCGTCAGGAATGAAGGCCTCGCGGATACGGCGTCCTAAATCGCTACGGACAGGAATATTTTGAAGGTTTGGATTAACGCTATTCAGGCGACCGGTTGCTGCCACATCCTGATTGAATGTCGTGTGCACCCTACTGTCTTTGTCGATTGCCTGCGGCAATGTATCGACGTACGTATTTTTGAGTTTCGCCAGTTCACGGGTTCGTTCGATAAGTTCAATGATGGGATGCTGGCCTCGTAATTTATCGAGTTCTTTTTGGCCGGTACTATAGCCGGTTTTACCCTTTTTAATCCCTGCGGTCGGTAATTGAAGCTTCGTAAATAACACTTCGGAAAGTTGGGCCGGACTACCGATATTAAATTCGTAGCCAACCATTGTAAACATTTCTTGTTCAAGCTTGGCGTGTTCATCACCGAGTTCTTTACTCATTTTTTCAAGGATTTTCGTATCAATTTTTATACCGCGGCTTTCCATGCGGTACAGCATGTAAGTCAATGGGAAATCAAGTTCGTGGGCTACTTTGGCTATTTTAGGCTCTTTTTTAAAGCCCTCTTTTTGCTGGTCATAGGTTCGCCATAGACCAGCCATGACTGCTGCCGTGTCAGACTCGTCAAAGTCATCGTCGATCAGCCCCATAATTGAACGGTCACGCGCGAGCGGATCGAGTAAGAACGCGCC
>Ga0193717_1000149_pt1 | contig 66266 bp, 54 predicted proteins | sample U2c2metaG_FD_145900 | JGI IMG/M metagenome (GOLD analysis project Ga0193717, IMG submission 145900) | Soil microbial communities from a riparian zone of the East river system, Colorado, United States - U2c2 | ecosystem: Environmental > Terrestrial > Soil > Riparian zone | place: USA: East River... | reverse complement strand
CAAAAAGGCCTGTCTTTTAACTTCTTCACCGGCGCCAAGGACGTCAAAGCAGGCACAAAAGACGGATACGCGGGCACAAAGGACGTCTACGCGTTTGTCGACACCGACGCCTTTAATAAAATACTCACCAACCTCCTGAGTAATGCTGTGAAATATGCCAAAAGCAAAGTAGAATTGCATATATTTCCTTTGCGGACTGGTGACCCGAGCTTTGTGATCGAAGTAAAAAACGACGGCTATCTGATACCTATGGAAATGAAGGAAAAGATCTTCGAACCTTTCTTCCGGCTGAAGGAAACCGAGAAACAAAAAGGGACGGGAATTGGTCTGGCCTTATCGCTTTCACTGACACAGCTGCATAAGGGGAGCCTTTTCCTGAAGGAGCCCGAAGAGAACATGAACGTCTTTTTCGTATCCATACCCATAAACCAGGCTGCTATATGACAAAACCTCTACTCTTATTGGCCGATGACAACGAGGAGATCCTGGAATTTCTCGAGCATGAACTTTGTGAAAAATATACGGTGTTAAAGGCGCTGGATGGCCGGGAAGCGTTGGAGCTGTTGAAAGAGCATGTAGTCCAGCTGCTTATCTCCGACGTCGTCATGCCCGTGATGGATGGATTCGAACTATGCAGGATCATCAAGACCGATCTGGAATACAGCCATATCCCTGTGATCCTGCTCACTGCAAAAAATACGATGCAGTCCAGGATCGAAGGACTGGAGCTCGGCGCCGATGCCTATATAGAAAAACCTTTCTCTCCTGAATATCTAAAGGTTCAGATCGCCAATTTGCTGACCAATCGAAATAAAATAAAAGAATATTTCGCGAGTTCGCCGCTGGTGCACATAAAAAGTATTGCATATTCCAGGGCCGACGAGCAATTTCTTGAGCATATAAATGACTGCATCATCAGGAACCTCGAAGACACGGATCTTGATGTGGAGAAACTGGCCCGGCTGATGAATATCAGCAAACCTACACTGTATCGCAAGATCAAATCTTTATCGGACCTTTCGCCCAACGACCTGATCAATGTGACCAGGCTGAAAAAGGCGGCCGAGCTCCTGGCCGAAGGCAAGTATAAGATCTATGAGGTTTCCAATATGGCGGGGTATGCGTCACAGACGAATTTTGGAAGAAATTTCCTCCGGCAGTTTGGCATGACGCCGTCGGATTATCTTGCGATAAAAGAGGCGGAGAAAAATAAGACGGAGGAGTGAGCGCCTTCATTCTACCGATAATAAAAGAGGCCCTCCCGATATCGGAAGGGCCTTTCTTCAACTGATCTAAGTTTACCATAGGGATTATCCAGGCCTACTCTACTTCTTAACAAGGTTCACCGTGCCCGTATTGCTAACAACTCCGGTGCCTACCGAAACAGTGAAGGTGGTATCTTTATAAGTGGAATCCTGCGCATGAAATTGCAGATTCCAGGTTCCTGCATTTACACCCCCGAAGAAGTAATAACCGGTCGCCGAATCCGGCAGCGCCATCAAGGTATCGGTACCCATCGTGGCCCATACCTCCGGTTTTGCCAGGGCAGGCAATACAAATCCTTTTATGCTTCCGCCGATCGCATCCGCATACGTACGGATGACAGGTTTAAGTATGTACTTGCCATTGCCGGTGGTGACGATCGACCTGCCCGCATTGAAGTCTATCCACAGGCGGTACACAATGCCGGCGGTAAGTGTCGAATGGATATTAAATTTAAGCCCGGATTGCTGGGCCGAGGGAGTGGTCAGTGGAAAAGACTGCCCGTTTACGACGACAGAGTTGTTACTGCCCAGCACGAGACGCATTTGGGAGATCTTGCCGGCGGGCAGGTCGGCATCTGCCAGCAGCGTATCGACTCCATTACTAAATTTAAGCAGGTTGTAAACCCCGGGTCTAAGTACATTAACCGTCTGCCAACCCGAGCTGATGCCGGAATCGGAAGAGACATTCACCTCCACTTTTTGCACATCGATATATACGGCATCATATGCTCCGGGACCATCCGTCAGCATCACTTGCAAATGACCGGAGCCGCTGCTGCTGCCGCTCTTACTACAGGAAAGAAAAACGACGCTGCCACTAAAGAAAGCCAAAACCAGGACGAACAGGATTCTTACAGTTTTCATAGACTATTCAATTTAAATGTTTTAGATTATTGCACTTTACGAATTAACTTTTATTTTTGGCCGGATTATGGGTCTTTCCAATAGGACAGTAGAAATGCATCATGGTCCTAGTGTGGGGCGAACAAAAAACCAGGAAAATGAATCCCGACGAAGAAAAAATCTGGCAAGCCATACAGCAAAGGGACGGTCAGGAATTTGAAAACTATTATAAGGAACATTATAAAGCCTTCCATCTCGCAGCCTTTACTTACCTCAAAGATGCCGCCGTCGCCGAGGAAATTGTCAACGATGTGTTTGTAAAACTTTGGGAGGCTGCCAGTACCATTCAGATCGACACTTCCCTCAAGTCATATATATACCGGGCCGTCATCAACAGAAGTCTGAACGTCCTTGACAAAAACAAGAGAACAAGGCAGGAAAAAGAAGAATACAACCGCTTGCCGCAGGGATCTTTTGAATCACAGGCAATGGAAGACAACGAACTAAAAATTAAACTTTACCAGGCCATCGATCAATTGCCGGAGCAATGCCAAAAGGTTTTCCGCATGAGTCGTTTTGAAGAATTAAAACAGCAGGAGATTGCTGACAGGCTGGGAATATCCATCAAGACAGTGAAAAATCATATCACGCTGGCCCTGAAGCAACTGGGCAAGGTCCTCGCCGACTGGAAGGCGCTGTCCCTGTGTTTTGCACTTGTGAAAGAAATTTTTTGGCCCGGGCACTAGGTCTGCGGGCGTCAATATTTGTCTTATACTTGAAACTATGGATCCTTTGCACCAATATGATGGTATTCCCTGGGAACTGATCGAATCCGCTCTGCAGGACAGGCTTTCGCCTGATGAAGCCTTGCAGATAAGGGAATGGCTGGCTGCTTCGGCGGACAATCGGCAGACCTATGCCCGGCTCCAACAGCTGTGGAAGGAGAGACTCTCCGACTATGAGACCTGGCGGGAAGCGGACGAAGCAAAAGCATGGGAATCTGTGAGACAAAGGATCGGGGGGCAAAAAAATATCAGCGCGCAGCAAGGGATCAGCGAGCATCAGAGGATCGGCGGGCAACAAGTGCTCCGGCCGGATTTCAGGAGAGCAAGGACAAGGATCATCCGGATGGCTGCTGCGGCTATTATCCTTCTGGCAATAGCTACGGCCTGGTGGTACCAGACCCAAATGAACCATCCCTATACATACGTGACCGCAGACAAAGAGCAGAGGAAAATAGCCCTTCCGGACGGCTCGACGGTTATCATCGATCCGAATACCCTTTTGCGGATCGCTGCTGACTATAATAATAAAGGCGGCAGGACCGTTTCACTGGCCGCCGGGCAAGCGAGCTTTGAGGTTTCTCACCGGGCGCAAATTCCTTTCCGGGTGGATATGGACGCCGTCAGCGTAACAGACATCGGCACCACCTTTACCATAAATCGTACAAAAGAGAAGATAGAAGTAAGCGTAGCCAGCGGCAGGGTAGCCTTTATAATAAAACAGACCGGGGAATCGAGGGAGATCTCCGCGGGCGATTCGCTGGTGTATTATGTTCCGGAAAAGCGTTTTGGCGGATCAGGACGCTTTATTGATTCGCCATTGGAGGAGGTGATTGCCGCGCTGGAAAAGTCCTCGGGCAAAAAGATTACCCTCGGCGACGGGATCCCGGGGCAGAAAAGACTGACGATTGATATCCGTGGAGAGTCAGTCGAGAACTCCCTGAAGATCATTTGCGCGTCTCTTGACCTGGAATATATTGAAAACAACGGTGGGTACATACTAAAGAAAAAGGGAACGCGTTGACCCCCTGATGAAAATCATTCTGCTCATCCTATCTTTCTTTTTTTTCCTTGGCGTGACTGCCCAGGAGAGAACCTTTGAGCAATCCCGGATTACCATTACGCTTATTAACCGGCCTTTCCCCGAGGCGCTGGCCCTGATAGAATCAAAGACCCCCTTTAAATTTGCGTACAGTACAGAGTTGATCCGGCAACAACGGAACGTATCGTTAAAGATCGTTGACACCCCACTGCAAAAGCTTCTGACCATCCTCCTACAAGGGACGGGGCTTACCTATAATGTCATAGGCAAGCAGATCGTATTACAGTCTGTGTCCGCCCCAACCAGTATTACCTTTAGCGGATACATAAAAGACGCACGGACGGGAGAATCGCTGATCGGCGCGAGTGTAGCCATCCAGCCTGTTGGAGCGGGTGTAACCGGCCAGCCTGCCGGAGCAGGCGTTGTCACCAACAACTACGGTTTTTATTCCGTCACCGTGCCTTCGTCCGACACCCTGCAAATCATCGTATCCTATGTAGGCTACCAGCGATCGGTGAAGAGATTCAACGCCGGCGGGAACTCCGCGCTGTCCTTTGACCTGGAGCGTGACTATGGCCGGGAAGAGATCAATACTTTTGTCCTCGCCAACGATAAAAGGGAAGACAATATAAAAAAGAACGCCTCCGTACCGGTGGAGATCCCCCATGATATGATCACTACCGCGCCTTCAGTCGGCAGTGCGGGAGACCTCCTTACATCCATCGAATTATTGCCGGGCGTCCAGGCTGGGATCGACGGGACACCCGGTTATTTTGTCCGGGGCGGCAATGCTGGCCAGAACCTGATACTGCTGGATGAGGCCACGTTGTACAACCCCAGCCATGTCTTCGGGCTGGTGAGTATTTTCAATACGCCGGCCATTAAGCATGCCAGTCTGATGAAAAGCGGGTTCCCGGCCTCCTATGGCGACCATCTGAGTTCTGTGCTTGACGTGATGATGAAGGACGGGAGCAATCAGCAGGCCGGAGGAGTTGTCGACATCGGTACTGTAGCATCGGGCGTGACCCTATCCGGTCCGGTAAAATCCGGCAGTTCATCCTATCTTCTGTCTGCCCGCCGGAGCACGACAGACGTATTGCTTCGACCGCTGCTGCACAACAACTATTTCCACAATTACTATTTCTATGATGTCAATGCCAAGCTCAACTTTACCCTGTCCAAGAAAGACCGGCTGCTCCTGAGTTTCTATACCGGCAGGGATAATAACAACTATGCTTCCGATTCTACCGACGTCACGGGGATCAACTATTCCATGCATTTTGGGAATACCACTTTCACGGCGCGCTGGAACCATCAGTATTCGGGAAAATTATTTGCCACTACCTCGGTGGAGTATAACCGGTATCACCAATTTCTCTCTGCTACTCAGAGTGGATATGTTGCACAATTATATTCGGGGATCAGGGACATTAACGCTAAGACAAGCCTTACCTGGTATCTTTCACCAGTCCATAAGATCAGCGCCGGAGCCGACTATTTGTATCAGACGCTTTATCCCGCATCATTATCCGAGAAAAAGCCCGCCACAGACTCATCCGGCGGCATCGTGCCGGGCAATATCCCGGCGAAGACCGCCTCCCGGGCAGCGATGTTTATCAGCGACGATATGAGCTTCGGCGAGCGTTTTCAATTGTATGCAGGGGTACGAACGCCTTTTTATTTCAATGGAGCTACCCATTACTTCAGCCTTGAGCCGCGGCTGGCGTTGTTGTACAGGGTCGATGCCAACACGAGCGTCAAGCTATCCTATACCCTGATGCACCAATATACTCATCTTGTACAGAGTTATAACTCATCATTCCCTGCGGAGATCTGGATCGGCAGCAGCAGTCTCATCCGCCCGGAGACCTCCCGGGAATTATCGGCGGGTCTGTTCAGAAACTTTAAACAGAATATTTTCCAGACCAGCGTAGAAGTCTATTACCGGCGTCTGGGCAACCAGCTGCTGTTCGGGGGTTCTACGAACCCAACGATCGACAATACCATCGAAAACCAGGTGATCTTCGGTCATGGATGGAGCTATGGCGCCGAATTCTTTGTCCGAAAGAACAGGGGCCGGTGGACGGGATCGCTGGCTTACTCTCTGGCCTATGCGCGGCAACGATTCGACTCGCTGAACCTGGGACAATCTTTTCCCTATGCCTTTGACCGAAGACATCTTTTGGATGTTTCCAGCGGATATGCCCTTACCGGACATTGGCGGATCTCGGGCAATTTTGTAATAGCAAGCGGGCGCGCCTTTACGCTCGACACCGACACTACGGGGATCTCCGTTTCGGGCCGCAATCCACTGTATCCAAGCCAGGCGAGGGGCCGGGCGATCGGTCGGGGACGAAACCAGGACACCGTCAGTACTTTTGGCATCAAAGCCAACAACTATCGTCTGCAACCTTATGACCGGCTGGATCTGAGCATTCACTATAAGAAGATCAGGAATACGGGCAGCAGGTTACTGGAGACGGAATGGACCTTTTCCGTATACAATGTATATGCCCGTCGCAACAGCTCCTTTGTCTATCGTACCATCGACCCGGCAACCAAAACCGTCATCGCCAAACAGGTAGCGTTTATCCCCATAATACCCAGTGTTTCATACAGTTTGAAGTTTTAAGGCAAAAATTATTGTATCCCGGCTAGGACCAGGGACTTTTTTACCTGTCTTATCTGGAAGGCAAATCCGTTACTTATGAAACCTTATGCAATATCCTTGCAGGTGAAGCCCTATGCAATATCCTTGCTGCTGAAGCCATATGCTATATCCTTGTTGCTGCTCGCCAGCCTGAGCCCACTTGCAGGCATAGCGCAACTGAATAATGGCGGTCTCAACGCGATGTTCGGCATTGACGCCGACACCCGGAGCAATTACATGAGGTTCGGTCCCTTTCCCGGTGCCGTGCTCAGCGATGACTGGTTCTCCCCTTCCGGGTCGGGAAATAATGTCATCGATACTTCCTCCGCATCGACTTATTTGTCACTGCTGCAATCCGGCGCCAATATTATTTTCAATAAACGGATGTCCCAGCTGCTCTATGCAAAGATCGGCGGAAAGCTCTGGCTGGACGCCGCCTACGGAAGAGATTACGTAGCGGCCCAATCGCTGAAAGATTCGACCACCTTTACCTTTGCCGCAAAGAACGGCGACAATCCAAATGTCTGGCAGGGCGGACTCGCTGCCACTCCCACCAAGAACGATCTGGTCGACGTCTATGCCCATATGCGTCGGGATGGCCTGACGGTATATGATTCTCTCTGGTTTATGACAGGCATAACTGCCTATGGCAATGCTGCCAACAGCTATTATGACGTTGAACTATATAGGAACAGTTTTGGCTTCAATCCCGCCAGCGGCACTTTTTCCACCGCGGGGACAAGTGGAGGTCATACAGAATGGCTCTTCGATGCATCCGGCAATGTGATACAAACCGGGGATCTCATCGTGGCCGTCAGCTTCTCCCCGGGGTCGGTGCCGGTCATCGACGTCAGGATCTGGGTCAGCCAAACGACTTACAATAACTATTACGGCGGCGCACTGGCTCCGAAGTACTTTAATTTTAATGCAAGCTACAGCAGCACTTCCGGATCGTATGGGTATGCCTCCATTGTTTCCAAAACAGGAACAACGGCATTTGGTTCCGGTATTGCCAACTATTCTGGGACACCCTCCCAGGACACGACCTATTCCACGCCATGGGGCACGGCTAACAATAGCTCAGGATGGAATGCTCAATATCAGTCGGAACAATTTATCGAAGTAGGGTTGAATATGACCCGTATCGGCGTGGACCCCGCTCTTTATTCGACCCTGAGTCCCTGCCAATCGCTGTTCTCCAATATCTTTTTCAAATCCAGGTCTTCCTCCTCGTTCACGGCTAATCTGCAGGATTTTGTGACACCGCTGACCTTTCTACGGCAGCCCGTGATGGACTTTGCTGTGAAGACTGATACCCTCCGGTGCAATCACCCCACCGGCACCATCACGCTGACCAATAATAGCACCGCAGGATACTACACCTGGAAACCCATTTCCGGCGGAAACATCTCCGGCGCAAACAGCGATAGCTCACAGCTCAATATCAATCAGGCCGGCTCTTATATTGTTTCGGCGTCCCCTGCACAGGGCTGTCCTGCTACAAAGGTGGACACGATCGTCGTGCCGGTCGATACATCACGACCCGTCGCTTCCGCCGCCGCGGGAGACATAAGCAACACGCTGTATCTCTATGGTGGAGATCTTGCCGCCAGCAATTATCCGACGGCGTTCGGCGGCTCTCAGGGTCTGATCTGGAATTGGACCGGGCCTGGCAGTTTTGCCTCCGGCGTTCAGAACCCCATCACCGATACGGTCTGGGGAACTTATGCCCTGACCGTTACTGAGAAGCGCAACGGTTGTACGGATACGGCCTCAACGACCGTCAGCGCGGCGCTGTTCACCGTTCTGCAGATCCAGGAGCCACCGCTCGCTCCAACTGTGCCGGCAGCACCTTCTGAAAAATTTAATGTATATATTGGCGGGATCGGTCCTCAGTCCCTTTCCCTGATAGTCACTACCAATAAGGAATGCCGGGGCGTATTGACTGAATATACGATCCTGGGGCAAGCGCTGAACAGACAGGAAGTCTCTTTTTCCAGGGGCAGCAATACGGTGAGTATGCCGGTCCGGCAAGCGGGGAGCGTACAGGTGATCGCCTTGTTTATCAACGACCGCATCGTCTGGTCGCAAAAGATATGGCATTAATTTACCGGATACAGCTCCTCCAGCTTCGTGATCAGCGCCTCGCCGCGCAATCCTTTGGCAATGATCCTGCCATCAGGCCCAAGCAAAAAGTTCTGAGGAATGCCAGTGATATCATAGGCTTTAGCAACGGCGTTATCCCAGAACCGCAGGTCGGAAAGCTGGGTCCAGAACAGACCATCCTTGTGAATGGCCGCCAGCCATTTGTCTTTGTCCCCGGCCCTGTCCAGCGAAACGCCGATGATACGAAACCCTTTACCCTTGAACCTGTTGAACGCCGAGACGACATTGGGGTTTTCCATCCGGCAGGGACCGCACCAGCTGGCCCAGAAATCGATCAGTACATATCCGCCGCGAAAAGCCGAGAGGCTTACGGCCCGACCCAGGGTATCCTCCTGTGTAAAATCGGGAGCAAGATGCCCTATGCTGGTCACGCGGGCTGTCTCCATCCGCTTGCGAAAGGCAATGCCATCTGCAGACGTTCGGTTCGCTTCGGAAAGGCGCGAGAAGATGGGTTCAATACTATCTGCGTCCATATGTGGCGGAACAGCATTCTCCAGCGCGAACAAGGCAACTGGTGAGGCAGGATGATCTTTTACAAAGCGCATCAGCACTTCTTCTTTCAGGCTATGATCCAGGGCTTCTAGCTGCTGTTCCAGCCTGGCGGCTGCGATAGTATCTTTCGTGGACATTGCCTGCCCGTATTGATCGGACAGGGCGCGGCCTCGTTTGATCAGCGGCTCCATTTGGTTTTTCAGCCGCTCATAATCTGTATTGGCAACCGACCCGCTGAAACTTACGGCCGGAAAGGAATCGGTATGCATGATGGAGAAGGTCGCCGGTTCCAGGAAAACAGAGACCTGGTGTTTGCTGTCCCTGCTTGCGGCCGACCTGGGGTTGACGTCAAAGAGCGTTCCCGGTCCGGAGCCGGCTATCGAATCTCTAAATTCATAACCGTCAGCGCTGATGCGGGCACTGTCGATCTTGTAACCTGCTGTTGTCGAATACACGAGATAAACATACTTGCCGTCAACAGGGCAGTTTTTGAAATGCCCTTTGATGGTAAACAAAAATAATAAAGCGATACTTTTCATGAATTTAATTTTTAATGATGAACGCCCCGCCTTTTAATGATGAACAATCCCTCCGGCAATGATATCCAGGATCCCTTCCTGTTCGATGATCATCATGCCGTGCCGGTCGCTGGTGATCCCTTCGGTGATCTTATAAGTATAACGTGGTGTTTTCCCTTCCATGACAGTCGGCAGAAAAGCAAACTGCAGATTCTCATATTTCTCCCGCAGCGCCTCTCCTACTTCGATGATATGCGTAGAGATGACAAACCCGCAATTTCTGTATTCGGCAAATGCAGCGGTTATGGCCAGAGTCGCGTCATAGGCATCCTTTACATTGGTTCCTTTGAACAATTCGTCAAAGATGACCAACAAGGACTTCGAGTTCCCGACAGATTCGGCGATGGTCTTGACCCGCTGTACTTCCGCGTAAAAATGACTATATCCCAGGCTCAGGTTATCCGGCACATTGATGGAAGTATAAATGCCATCCTTTATGGAGAACACCATATCTTTTGCCGCAACCGGGAAGCCCATGTGAGCAAGATAAAGGGCTATGCCAAAGGACTTCATAAAAGTCGACTTGCCTGCCATATTCGCTCCTGTCAGGAAGACAACATTCCGGTGCCGGTCCAGCAATACGGGGTTGCCCACGGCCTTATCCAGGCAGGGGTGCCGGAGATCCAGCGCATGTACGATATAATCTTCCGCGGGCAGGGCATGCGCAAAGGAAAAGCCTTTTTCAGCAGCGACCTGGCTAACGGCGATGAACAGGTCAAGATGATACAGCACCTCCAGCAGGCGTGTCAGCTCCTCCCGCAAGGCATATACAAAAAGGTGATGCAGGGAGGCCAGCTTTGGCCAGGATAAGGCGCCGACTTCCTGCTGAGGAGGCAGCCTGTTCAGCCGATGGTCATCGAGGATGGTGCCGGCCGTTGTCCACCTCTCCTTAAGCTGCGAAGGCGCTCCGTCGACATCGAACCGCCGGATAAACCCGCGGCAGGCCTGCAAAAACCCGACGGTCGCCTCCACCCCTTCCCGGATAACGCCATATCTTTTGTCATTGACGGCGGCTTCCTGCAGCCGCAGGTGCAATAGGGACATGGCCGTGACCAGCCCATAACTACTCCCGCCTGTGCCCAGGTAGTCTTCCACCAGCGAGATCTGCCCGCCGATGAATGGAAAAGCCGCCGGTCTTGCCGACAGGAATCGAAAGATGTCACTGCGCCGGTTTATCGCCTGATGGTCAGACAAGGGTGAACGGAACATCTCATCAAGGAGCCTTTCACCGCCCCTTGTCTTCACGGTATTGAACAGGCTGTAGACGGAACCTGGCTTGTATTTCCCCAGCAGATTGAGGTCGTCGGTCGTCTGTTTGTCGGCGATAAAGCTCATACCAATTCGTTTTTCGTTAGTTTCGGCTTCCCGTTCTTCAGGATGTCGAGAATGCCTTCGTTCCTGATAATGACCATGCCATGCCGGTCGGCCGTAATCCCCTTCTCCAGCGTATAGGTATAGACAGGAAGACTCTCCCGCAGCCGGGTTGGCAGATACACGAAGCTGATGTTAGCATTTCGCTCACCCAGCACCTCACCCGCCTCGATGATATGAGTGGAAATGACGAACATCGAATCCCGTCGCCCGGCAAAGGCGGTAGTCAGCGCAACAGTAGCTTCATAGGCGTCCTTTACATTGGTGCCGCGGAACAGCTCGTCAAAAATGACAAACAGGCTTTTGCCCAGGCTCAGCTCGCGGGCTATCTTTTTTACGCGCAGCACTTCCGCATAGAAATGGCTCGCGCCCATTCCCAGGTCGTCGGGGAGGTTGATCGTAGTATAAATGGCATCCCTGACCGAAAACACCATCTTTGCGGCGGGTACCGGCAACCCGGCATGCGCCAGGAAGAGGGCGATCCCCAATGATTTCATAAAGGTCGATTTTCCGGCCATGTTGGCGCCCGTCAGGAAAATAAGATTGCTGTCGGGAGTGATGTCCAGCGAATTGGGAACGGCATTCTTTACTTGCGGATGATAGACTCCTTCGAGCCGGATGACATGCCGCTCCTTCGGCAGCGCTTCGGCAAAGGCGAATCCCCGGTCGTTAGCCACTTTCGCTACCGAAATGTACATATCCAGCTGGTAGACGCGCTGTAAGAGGCGGCGAATGATGTCCCGGTGACGGAATCGAAGGATAGTGTCATAGGCCGCAACTTTCTCAAAAGGCAGCTTACCCTTGTGATCGTCCAGCAACAGCGGTTGCAAGGCTGGCTCGGCCAGCAGCGCAATGAGGGCCTCACGTTCGGCCTTATAGGGACCGGCGTCGGGGTTGGATATGAAGTGCTGCAGCGTTTGCAAGATATCAAGCAGCGCCTCCACACCCCTGTGTATAGTCTTATAATCACTATCCTCAGCGATAAAGCTGGACATCTTGTCTCTGAGCGTCCGTTCGCCGACGGTCAATTTCGTTCTTTCGTCCTCATTGGCAAGATACTGTTCCGCCTGGTCGAAACCCTCGGTCTTAAAAGGAAACTCTATCCCCTCTTCCGCAAAATACCGGATGATACCGCTGCGCTGGTTGATCCGCTTTTCGTCCGCCAGCGGATAGCGAAAACACTCTTCCAGCAGGGCCGCTCCACCCCGCGTATAGGTGCGGTTGAACAACGCATAGATGGAGTCTGCGCCGTGTTTGCCAAAAATATTAAGATCCCCGAGGGTCTGCTGGTCGGTTGTGAATTGCATAATTATTTTCTTTTGCGGCGGATAAGTGTGATGCTACCGATGAGGAGCAGGAGGCCGGGCAGGATCCCAAGCAGCAGCCATTTCAGGAAAGCTAAACCACCGTCGGTAAGGGTCAATCTCTTATCGGGGGATGGTGGCCGATAGCCGTCGATCGGAAATTCTCCATAGCTGAACCAGCTGAAGACGGCGGTGCTGAAAGCGAAGTTAGCCGTCCGGGGATTCTGGCGTCCAAGTTCCGAATTGCTGAGAAAATCAGCATCACCGGCTACGACGATTCGCTGCTGTTTGCCATTGACCGTACGAGTGAGACTAACCGCAACGGGTAGGGCACCTCTTTGATCGCCTTTGCCGGCGTCATAGCCAAGCGTCTTCCAGTCAACCTTGTTCTTTTTCCCTTCTTCGGGTGCGTTGCCTATATAGGTGACTATTGTGCCAGCAGGCAGATTCATGGCGGCATTATCGTCCTCTGCCGACTCTATCTGGTCCTGGTCCGGTTTGGTCTTTTTATTCCAGCTGCACAAGCTATCCGTCATCACCAGGGGGTTGATGGCAAAGGGGCCGCCGGGGGTATACCTGAGGGCTGCCGCGCCGCGCATGGTAACCGGAAGGCTATCCTCTGCATTCTCTTTTAGATTACGGGCAAAACCGATAGCTGTCGGTGACAGAAAGGATTGGATGAGGTCGGGTGAGAAATTTTTACTTTGCTGTACCAGCATACCGTCCATCAGCTGAACGCCAAGCGGTGACAGAAGTGGATTGAGCACCGATTGTTTGCCTGGTTCGCCCGCAATGAGCAGGTTGCCGCCAGCCGCGATATATCGTTTGATCTTCGATAGGGCAATGGTATCAAAGTCCACTTTGGGATCGGCAATGACGAGGACGGCAATATCACCGGGAACATCCTGATCTTTCAGGTTTACCGTTTCTACGTCGAAACCCTGGTTGACGAGAGAATAGCGAAAAGTGATATGGTTCGTGAGCAGATCATACTGCCTGTCCCCTTCTTTGTCAATGCTACGTTCCATCTCCCCCTGCAGGAAGGCTATCTTCGGTAGTTTGGCCTGCATCAGGCGTTTGAGGGCCGCGCCGGTCTCGGCCTCCGTCGGGAAGACGATCTGGTCATCAAAAAGCCGGAGGAAGGTGGTGCGGTCCTTATACTTCAGCTGCATGACATACCGGTTCTGCTCGGGCCGCAGGTTGATGAGCTTGTGGATCTCTGCAGGCGTTCTGTACTCCGACAGATCGATCTTCATCGACTTGGCGTATTTCTCTGCCATGCTCTTTAGCGTGTTTCCCGGATTGTACTTGAAGAAGTTCTTGTCACCGGTGCTGTCATAAAAATAGACGTAGCTGAACTTTATATTCGGTTTGAAACGCAGATAGGGTTCCCAGCGGGCCATATCTTCATTGCGTTGTTCGGGTCTTCCATACCAGAAGCGACCATCCAGCAAATTGATGTAGGAGGTCACTTCGATGGGGTCATCGCCCGTTTCTTTCAGGATCTTTTGCCCGCCTTCGGTCAGGGTCATCATTTTGGTGGCGGTATTATCCCAATAGGTGATGAGACCGGGGCGGGAAGTAATATAACCCAAAGCCAGGGCGCCGATGAAGATCAGCGAATAACGGCCGGCCTTGACCCATATTGGCCTGGACTCCCGGTCGGATTGCAATTTATACACGCTAAAGCCAAGGAAAACAAAGATGATCACCAGGAAATAAAGAATATCCTTACTCGTGATGAGTCCCAGGAGCATTTTGTCGGCGCGTCCGGAGATGGAAAGAAAATAGGTGAGATCCCTGACAAAATCCTTGTCCTGCCAGACCGTTCCGATATAGCTCAATATCGCCAGCAATACCAGGGTGCTCAGCGCTGCGACCACCTGGTAAGAAGTGAGGCAGGACATGAAGAGCCCGATCGCTGCATAGGCACAGAGCAACAGATAGAGGCCAAAGAGAGCAGAGAACAACATGCCTGCATCGGCGGAGTGGATACTGAAGAGACCGCATATGACGATGATCGCGAGGATGAGGATCAATACAAAATTATAGAACATCATCGCCAGGAACTTGCCGAATATGATCTCCCGGACCTTGATCGGTGAAGAGTACAGCAATTTTATCGTCCCGCTGCTGGTCTCCCTGCTCATGAGGCCCATGGTAAGCAGGGGCAGATAGAGATAGAGCTTGCCGGCAAGGCTGGGCCAGATGCCGTATGGCGGGGCGAATAATTTAGACGTCAGAAAGGTCAGGTATCGCAGTCCTCTGCCGCCCATTTCCTGCTGGGTAAGATACCCTTCGATACCACTGGTAAAGGCCAGTCCGCTTTGGAAGAGGAAGGCGACCAATAAAAACCAGGCAATAGGCGAATAGAATAACAGCGCCAATTCTGTCTTTGCAATTTTCAGTGTCGTTTTCATCCGGGTTTATTGTTTGGCGGTATGATTTGAAAGTTGTGCGAATATTTCATCGAGGGAGCTTTTATCCAGACTGATCTCTCTCAGCCGCCAGCCCTTTTGTACGCTCGTCTCGATAATGGTTTCAGTGATGGAGGGGTCGCCATTAAAATAAAGACGTATCTGCCTCTCGGTCAGGAAATCCACTTTTGTCGCCCCGGGTATCTGCAAGAGCTGGGTATCCATGGGCGGATTGTCCATGCTCATGAGGACGCTATGTGGTTCGACATAGTTATTAAAGGCGTCCATGGTATCGGCGAATACGATACGACCGCCCTCGATCATTTTGATCTCTTTGCACAGGACCTGAACTTCCGACAGGATATGTGAGGAGAAGATCACCGCCCTGTCGGCGGCGATCTCTTTTATCAAAGCCCTAACCTCGATGATTTGATTGGGGTCGAGGCCATTGGTCGGTTCGTCCAGCACTACCAGCTGGGGGCGATGGACAATGGCTTGTGCGACGCCAACGCGCTGGCGGTAGCCGCCGGAAAGATTGCGGATCAGGCGGTCGCTGAAATGGGCGATGCCGCAGCGTTGCTTGGCGTCTTCCAGTGCGGGTCGGATCTGGTCATTTGGCATTTTCCGGAGGTTGGCACAGTAGAGGAGATACTCATCAACTGTCAGATCCATATAGAGCGGCGGGTTCTGCGGCAGGAAACCGATAAGCTTTTTTGCAGCCTCGGGTTCCTTGCGCATGTCGATGCCACCGATGAAGACATTTCCTTCGGTCTGGTTCAGGGCTCCGCAGAGGATGTTCATGGTGGTGGATTTACCTGCTCCGTTGGAGCCCAGCAGGCCGACGATGCCACTCTGGCTGATCTCGATGTTGATGTCCCGTATAGCCCAGCTGCTGCTGTATTTGTGGGACAGATGTTCAATTCTGACAATCGGTGATTGCATATAAAAAAAAATAGATTGATTTAAGTTGTCAATACCCCGGGTTCTGCGTCAGATTGGCGTTGTACTGGCGCTGGAGCCTTGGCACAGGATACAGCGCTTCATTAGGTTTCCATCCGGGTTTTTCCGCACTCAATACCGTATCGATGGTCCCCGTCCTTTTCAGATCGAACCACCGGTTACCCCATTCGGTAAAAAGCTCTACCTGACGTTCGTGCATAATGGCGGTGAGGATATCACCTGCAGTCGTTGCCGTACTTGCGACAAGCCCCGCCCTGGCGCGGATCTGGTTGAGATCGGCCAGTGCCACGGTGGTTTTTCCCAATTGGGCAGCCGCTTCTGCCCGTATCAGGTAGAGGTCGGCCAGCCGGATGACCATGTAGTCTTCTATGGTCGGAGCGGATGAATAGTAATTCTTATACTTATAAGGCGCGTATAGGTCCTGGTTGGTGCCATTGATATTGACCACATAATCCTTAACCCAGTTTTGCCAGCGCAGATCACCTGCTTCAAACGCTTTTTGCAGAATAGGCGTCATGAGGTATTGGGGGGTAGTATTGGGATAGGGCGAAATAAACTGACTCGCCTCGTGGGTAGCATTATAGCTTCCGTTAGCGGGTATCTGCCAGATGGCCTCATTGCTGCCGTCGAGGAATACATTATTCAGATCTGGTTCCAGGCTATAGAGGCCGGAGTTGATGACGCTATCTGCTGCATCATAGGCCGCCTGCCATTGCTTCCGGTAGAGCTGAACCTTGGCCCGGACGGACAGAACTGTATAAAGATTAGGCCGGACCCTTCCGGAAGAAGGATAGGCAGCTGGCAAAGCCTTTTGCGCATCGGAGAGATCGGACAGTATCTGGGCATAGATGGAGTCGGCAGAAGTCCGGGGTAAGCGGGACGTTGTGTTATAGTCTGTGGAAATTACCAGGGGTATATCGCCAAACAGATTGACGGTGTTAAAGTAGAAGAAGGCACGCACCAGTTTCATCTCCCCGATGATCTGTGTTTTGAATGAGGCCGACAGAGCAGTGCTGGCGGCGACATTGGTCATTATCGAGTTGATAGGATACATACTGGTATAGGGATCGGTCCATAAGTACCCTACGGTACCATTCAGGTCGGTGAGCCCATAGCCATAGAATGCCTGCAGGTCGGGACTGGGATACCCGACATAAGAAAGCTCGTCGGACGAAAGACCCGTACAAAAGGTAAGATAACCGTCGTTATACGTGAACCCTTTTCCGAAACCGGTATAGCTGTAGACGCCGGCGACCGCGGTCATTGCTGTGGCGCTATCCGAAAACTGCTGGACCTCCGTCAGGGATGTCGGTGGATTGGCGGGAATGTCGATCAGTTTTTTGCAGGACGGCCCAAGCGCTGCAACCAGCAGCAGGCCGATCATATAGAGTTTGTTGGGAAAAAGCTTTATCATAATGAGCCGCTGATTTAAAAGTTAAAAGATAGACCGAACGCTACGATACGTTGCAGGGGAAAGCTGGTCAGGTCACCAAAGGTCTCGGGATCACCGGCCTTATAATTGGTGATCGTCAGCACATTCTGCGCATTCGCAAAGATCCGGAACTGATGAATATGCAGTTTTTTCAACGCTTCATCTGACAGACTATAGGACAGGGACAGCGTTTTCAGCCGCACATAGGTATCATTGCTATAGGCGCCCGTCGAGCTGACGAAATTACCTTCAGCCTGGGACGCAAGGGAGGCATAGCTGCTGCTCATCCGCTGCAGCGCAGTATGGTCTCCCGGTTTCTTCCAGTAATCGAGGGCGCCCACGGGCTTATTAGTCGTGGTCGAACCGGGTGGATTGAAAGTATAGATGTTGTATATCCAGTTGGGAGCTTGCTGATCCGAGAACTGGAAGAAAGCATAGAGGCTGAAATGCTTATAGGTAAAGGTATTGGCAAACCCACCCATGAATTTGACTTCGCGGTCTCCGATCGGCACGTAGTCGCCGCCCCTGGAGAGCGGGCCGGAAGTAGGTGTGGAGGTAGCCTGCCCGCCATGTGTATAAAACTCGAACAGCCCGGTCTGCGGGTTCACCCCCTTATACTGGTAACCGATGACGACGGATGTCGGCTTACCAACGATATAGGTATCACTGTACGAAGAGTTCTCGAGATTAGGGAAGGCGAGCAGCTTGTTGCGGTTGAAAGAAATGTTGAAGTTACTCGTCCAGGTAAAGGACCTGGTCTTGATATTCGTAGACGTAAACGAGAACTCCCAACCCGAATTCTGGATCGTAGCAGGCAGGTTCTCGTTGACCGAAGTGAAGCCGGCCTGTATGGCAAGCGGGTATCCCACCAGCTGGTTGCCTTCGCGGTCGCGGTAATAGGTGGCATTCAGCAGCAGGCGGTCATGAAAAAACCCAAGGTCCATGGCCAGGTTCAGGGATTTTTTCAACGCCCAGCTATAGTCCGGGTTGTAGAGGTTCTGGGGGAAGTTGGGATGAATGCCCTGGACGGCTGATATATAACTGTCACCCGGAGACCAGAAGGGCTGGAAAAGATAAGGCCCTACGCCATCAGAACCGCTGGTACCGTAACTTCCGGATAGTTTGCCGAAGCTGAGAAAGGACAGCCCGCTTTTGATCGCCTTTTCTTCCGAGAAGATCCAGCCCGCACCTGCCGAACCAAAGTTGCCAAACTGGTTGCCCGGACCGAAATTGCTGGATCCATCGCGTCTGCCGGTCAGGCTGACGATGTACTTGCCGTTATAGACATACTTCAACCGTGCGAAACCAGCGCTGTACTTGTAGATAGAGGAACCGTCATACGCCTGGACAAAGGCGGCTCCATTGATGGAACCCAGGAAATTATCATTGGCATAGCCCGTCCCTGCCACATCAGTGGTATAACTGAGATTCTTCTTATAGGTTGCCCCTACCAGGGCCGAGAACACACCCTTGCCAAAGGCATTGGTGTAATCGATCTGTGGTTCGATATTGATGGTTTGCAGTTTTGCCGAAGCAAAGGCCGAGGATACATTGGGATATAAAGGGGACTGCGAGGACGCAGGCATCTGCTGGTTCTCACTCGTATTGTTGCGGCTATAGCCAAGGTTGGCAGATATGCTCAGACCAGGCAGCACTTTATAGTTGAGATGCAGGTAGGTATTCAGGTTATCAAGGTTTGCAAGAGCGACCTTTTTCAGGTAGCCATAGAACTGGTAACTGGATATGTCAATTCCTTTATAACTCCATATCAAATTGCCTGCCGCGTCGCGCAGATCGGGGGTATTGGGGGGATTGAGAATACTCTGTGCACCTCCAAAACCACTGGAATTATTGCGGTCATATGAGTAGTCGATCCCGTAATCGACGCTAAGCCGGTTGTCGGCCGTGCCATGATGATTCGCCGTATGCAGGCTGAAACGTTGATCGGAATAGTGACCCGGATAGTTAAAGTCGGAGCGGGTATACCCAGTCGATAGGAGAAAGGTATTCTGAGCGCTGCCGCCTGATATACTCGCATGTACATCGGTGTTGTTGGAGGTCTTTCCAAAGATCACCTTCTGCCAGTCGGTATACCTGGTCGAATCGAAGACGGTCAGATCCGGCGCATAACCCGGGTCATACGGGTTGCTGTTGGGAGTGATGCCATCCGCAGCAAAAGCATCTTTCCGCAGCTGGAGATATTGGGACGTATTCATCAGCTTTACCGTCCTGGCGTCGGTATTGAACCCGGTATTGACGTTCAGGTCAAAAATGGTCTTGCCGACCTTGCCTCTTTTCGTGGTGATCAGTATGACGCCATTCGACCCCTGGGTTCCATAGATGGAAGTCGCATCGGCATCTCTCAGGACACTGATGCTCTCGATATCGGCGGGGTTTATGCCATTGAAAGCGCTGAGACCGCCCGACTGGCTGATGCCGCCGCTAGCGGAACTGGCGGAAGCCAGTGAGTTCAGCTGAGTAACATTATTATTTTGCGGCGCAAAAGGTACGCCATCGATGATGAAAAGGGGCTGGTCATAAGGTCTCAGTCTGCTGGTAGTGTTCTGTATCGTATTCTGTCCCCTGATCTGCAACAGTACTCTCGAACCCGGAACACCGCTGGTCGCGTTGACGGCAAGACCCGGCGCCTGTCCCTGAAGGGCGAGCAGGACATTGGTCACCGGCTGTTTGCTGATCGTCTCGGCGTCTACCGTAGAGATAGAGCTCACATTATACCGTCTGGAAGTAGTGCCATAGGCCTGGACGACGGGTGCATCAAGAATATCCGGGCTTCGTTGCATAACCAGAAACAGATTATCATCAGGATTGGGTCTTATCTCTTCCTGGATAAAACCCGTATAGGAGATGACGACGACCGCACCACGAGGCAGGGCATTGATCGTAAACTCACCTTTAAAATTCGTTCTTGTCCCCAGCTTTGTGCCTTTGATGGTCACGGAAGCACCTACCAGGGGATTCCCAAGGCTATCGACCACATGTCCGCGGAGCGTGGGCGGCGGTGGCGGCTCCGGCGCCTGCTGGGGCATCCTGGCTGGCGCAGGCCTGGGTTTGATCACCACCGTCTTTTCGATGATAGCATAGGTCAGCGGCTTATTACGCAGACAGGCTTCCACAGCCTCGTCGAGACTGACATCCTGCAGGGAAACATCGACATTGCCGAGACGGTCGAGGTCCTCATAAGTGAATAGAAAATGGTAACCGGTCTGTCGCTGTATCTCCTGGAAGACAGTCACGAGAGACACATTGTTCTGCGTCAGGGTCACTCTCTGGGAGTACCCCCGGGCGCTGACCTGCATACAGGCCGTAAAAAGGATGATCGTAGTTAATTTCACCACACGCAGTGTTTTGGTTGACAATTCCGGTGTTGGCCACCGGAATTTGCCACGAGCCTTAAATCTCATACATTTGTAATGTTTGGGTTAAACAATAAGCAGTCTTAACGGGATTGTATAATTATTCGAATAGCCCAATATCTGCCGGGAGTGTGACAGCACTTCCGGTTTTATTTGGACCAACGAGATTGGTTCGGAAAAAGGTTTTGGTTCTGGCTATGGCATTACTATGACCTTTCGGCCTTCGATAGTAAAATGAACAGCACCCGTCAGCTCCAGCATTTTAAACACCTGCGAGACATTGACATCCTGTGATATGCTGCCCCCGAAATGCCGGGTAATCGTTCCTTTATATTCAACCTCTACATCATACCAGCGGGCTACCTGCCGCATAACGGTATAAATATCCGCGCGGTCAAAATTAAAGACGCCGTTCTTCCAGGACATGACCTCGCCGGTGTTGACATTCGGGACGACGGTGACTTCATCCTGGTCTTTTCCGGCGACAGCCTGCTGCCCTGGTTTTAAGATCTTATTTTTTATCCTGACGGATCCCTCCAGCAGCGTGGTCCTTATGACATCTTCATCATCATAGGCGTTGATGTTGAACTGTGTCCCCAGTACCTGTACTGCATAATCACTGCCCATCTTTTTGACAACGAAAGGTTGTTTGACATTCGCGGCCACTTCGAAATAGGCTTCTCCCCTGATCTCGACCTGTCGTTGGCTGCCCGAAAAAACAGTAGTAAATTTTATAGAAGAGGCGGCGTTGAGCCAGACTTTCGTGCCATCGGCGAGGACGACGCTGATCTTGCGTCCGCGGGGTGTGCTGATCGTATTATAAAATAATTCCGCCGACGCAGCATCAGAGGCCTTATATGTTATTTGGTCCTTGCTTCCTTTTACGATCTTCGCATGGCCATCGGTCGCAGAGAAGCCGTTGTTCGTGCTATCCAGCACGATCTGCCTGCCATCGGCCAGCGTCAGGATCGCTCCATTGATCCCCGGGGCTACATCATTTACAGCCACGGCTGCGTCAGGGGCCCTGTTGTGAGAAAGCCACCACCAGGCGCCGGCAGACAGCAGCACGATGGCGGCCGCGACCGCCGTCCATTTCTTCCATTGAAAAAAGGGAATAGTTTTCTCCTGGCCGTCAGCGTCATCTATCGCAAGCTCCAGCCTGCGGGCAAATTCAGGAGGTAGGGAGGCGTGGTCTCTGAGCCCGGCGGGCAGGCTCGTACAGGCATCCAGCGTCCGGTGAAACTCTTCAGGAGACACCCCGTCGAGCCATTCATTGAGAATAGACAGTTCATCGGCAGACAGTGTTCCTGTACTATACTTTTCGATAATCGAGACGATGGTTGATGGGATCATACTAAGATATCTTCAAAGTAAAGACTACTGAGAAATAAAAAGGATACCCCCGATGATAAAAAAAAGTAGCCAGCCGGCGTTCTTTCTCAGGTAATCCTTTATAAAATGACGGGCTTCGTGCAGTTGTTTTTTTACCGCGGGGAGCGAAATATTTAATAAAACAGCGATCTCCCGGGCAGTCAGCTCATCGCGGGCATTCAACAGGAAGATCTCCTTCCTGCGCGCGGACAGTTGATTGATGGCTTCCTGCGCAGCCTCATGGTATTGCTGGAAGAGCAGGTCATTGAAGGGGGAATCCGCGCCTTCCTCGGTATCGGGCGCGATCTTGCGATTCAGCTTCCGGCGGGTCCGGGATTGCCTGGAGCTGTCGAAGATGCGGTTCTTGGCCATGCGGAAAAGGTAGTCGTCGAATGAGCGGATGCCCGTGAGGGTCTCACGTTTCACCCAGATCTTCAGGAAGACATCCTGGATGATCTCTTCCGAATCTTCAGGGGACTTCAAAATAAAGAAGACGAAGCGATACAGACCGGTATAATAGTGGGTATATAATATGGAGAAGGCTTCCCGGCTACCTTCTGCCGTCCTCTGCAATAGGGCCTGCTCATCAGTTAATTTAGTATATATTTCTCTTTCCAACTCATGAGCAAGTTAGGTTTTTTTGATTAAAATCCTAACGGCCCCCGCCCTTCCGGTATTCATCCAGCAATGCGCTGACATCTACGCCATCTATTTTTAGGCCTGTTATATTGCAGTTCTTCAAGTCTGCTCCGGTGAGGTTGCAATTTTCGATGACGCTGCCCGAAAGGTTGCAGTCTTTTATCGCGCTGCTCGCAAGGTTGGAGTCCTTTATCAAGCTGCCCTCCAGGTTGCAGTCCTCAAATTTTAGCGGGCGCATTTTCGCTTTGGGATCGTACCGTGTTCCGGCCATCATCACGTCCCGGAAAAGACAATCTTTCAGCATTACTTTGAGAAACTTCGACCCATCGATCACAGACTCGCTGACATCCAGCTGAGTTTTCGCATTCCGTATTTTTGTAGGTTCCATAAGTTTTTTCTCAAATCTACTCAAGAAAATGGTTATTTACGGTGGGCAAAATTGTCAATTTAAGGGGGCTATTATGCTAATTTCGCAGGAGCGTCCTATATTTACCCATAACTCCCTAAATGCATCAAAACTACCTACTCACCCTTATACTGTGTTTACTGGTCCATTTCTGCTCATTTGGTCAGATCAGACAGGTATATCTCGATAATGACGGCGCCAATGCTGTTCAAAAGATAAGTTTCTACTCCCCCAGCGAAGGTTATGTAGCCTTCAAAAAGTGGATCGGCTTTACTACCGACAGCGGTCGTACCATGAGCAGGATCTACATCACCAACACCAATGTCAACTACAACGGATACAGTGTCGATCTCACATTTGGCTTTGGCATCTCCGGCGTAAAAGCCTTTGACAGGAATACACTGATCGCATATGGCGACTATGGGTTTGCCCCTGCTATCCTTTCTTCCGGCGATGGCGGGACGACCTGGAAATTAATATTCCTGGCGCCATTGGACCCGGTAAATTTTTCCGCAGGTGTCACAGACCTCGTCTTTCCGCAGAACGACAATATCGGGTATGCTACATATGTGAACGGGATACTGAAGACGACGGATAAAGGAAATACATGGTCAGTGCAGCTGATCGCTACCGGTAGTTATTTTGATCACATCGAAGCCGCGGATGACAATAATGTCATCGCCATGAGTACGGGCGCCGGCACATTCGGAACCAATAAGGTGTTGAAAACCATCAACGGCGGCGCCAGCTGGGACAAACTGCCCATACCTGTTCAGGGGACGATAAAGCTTGACTACGCGTACTTCCTGAATTCCACCACCGGGTGGCTGAGCTTTCTCGACCAGAACCAGAAAGTCTATTTCTATAAGACGACCACCGCCGGCGGCGTTTGGCAGCAGCTCAACGACAATGACGCCACCCCCTTCAGCTGCAGCAAGATGCACTTTGTCGACGAGAACACAGGCTACGCGCTGGTCGGATTTGATGTCTACAAGACCCTGAACGGCGGCGTTACCTGGGAGCCTTTGCCGCGCCCCGCCGTTGTACCGGATCAGGGCGGGGACAATGACATACAATGTCTCTCCCCCACGCAGTTGTGGGCGGGCGGAGACCATGGCTTTCTGGGACTCAGCGCCAATGGAGGAGGAACGCCCCTGCCCACCGCCTGGTTCAAGGTCGATACCTCGGGCGTATTTGCCACCGGACGCGTCAGTCTGCTCAATTATTCCCGTCCGGGTTACCAATACCAGTGGCTCGTCAACAACGTCCCGGTCAGCACGAGTTTCAATTCCATCTATATACACAACATCGCCAGCGCGATAGACAGCATCCAGCTGGTGGTAAGCAATGACGGATACAACGACACATTAAAAAAATACCAACGCTTCTTTGTACCCGCACTGCCGGCGATAACCTCTTTCTCTCCTCAGGGCGGCGCAAAGGGCACGGAGGTCACCATCAGGGGTTCCGGTTTTACGAATGTCACCGCGGTCCGGTTTGCGACTGTGCTGGCAACCTCCTATACCATCGTATCCGACACGGTCATACAGGCCATAGTGGGCGCCGGAGCTTCGGGCAATTTAACGCTTACGGACATACACGGCGACTGGACGCGAAGCGGATTCACCTTCTACCCTGCGTCTTCTGCTTCGGTTCCTGTGATAACTTCTATCTTCCCTTTCGCAGCACCTGCAGGTGGAACGGTTACCATCAGCGGTTCACAATTCGACCCTTCGGCTATTATCTCCTTTGGCTCGGTACGCGCTGCCGTCCAGTCGGCCACCACCACTACTATCGTCTGTACGGTTCCAGCCGGCGCCAGTTATGGACAGGTCAGCGTACTGAATCCTGCCAGCGGGCTCTCTGCGTCGTCATCCCGGGTCTTCAACGTGGATTTCCCCGACAGCAGCAATTTTACTCCTGGTTCTTTTATCAACGCGTGGTCCTATAAATATGATCAGGGCTACTCTACGAGAGGCATCCTGGGAAAAGACATCGATGGCGATGGCAAACCTGACCTTGTCTCCCTCTCCCAGGGTTATAATTTGTCCTATATTCTTGTTTTCCGGAATACCAGCAGCGGAGGAAAGATCTCCTTCGATCAGCCGGTGAGGATAAATGGATTACCGGATGGCGTCAATTTAAACCTTGTCGATCTCGACATCAATGACATCGACGGTGACGGGAAGGTGGATCTCCTGTTCTCGGCAACCGCAGGTTTCTTCTCCATCCTGAAAAATACAAGCACGATCGGGAATATCTCGTTCACGGCGCTGACCAAGTCAACGTCCAACATCGGCACCGCCGGTGGTGTCATTGCCGACCTGGACAACGACGGCCTCAACGACCTTGCCTTTGCCGGTTCGGACACTTACCATACCGGGATCGCAGTGACGCGGAATACCGGGATAAAAGGAATGCCGGCGCTGGGCGCAACGCAGTTGATCCAGGGCGGCAGCGGCTTCCCGTTGAACGTTGCGGCAGGAGACCTCAACGGCGACGGAAAGACGGATCTGGTCATGCTTGCCCAGGGTGGCACTTTTTCCGTCTTCCTCAACAACAGCACACCTGGAAATATATCTTTCACACATGTCCAGGATCTCCCTTTACAGGGTCAGGTGCAGAGTAGTCACGTGATAAAGATCGCATATTTCCAGGGTCTCGGCCGTCCCGACATCATCGTAGGCAATGACAATTATTTTGCTATCTACAGTAACTATAGCCAGGGCAACATCGTTCAGCTTGGGGATCCCGTCCTCGTGCCAGTGCCATTTGCCGGTCAGGGTGCGAGCCTGGGCAACTATAGTGGTGGAAGCCGTCCCGATCTACTGACGGGTGTCTTTGTAGCAGATTACCAGGTCGCGATCCGTAATACCTCCCATGCAGGCGCTATCCGCTTTGACAGCGCGTTCAGGCTGCCGGGCCGTAATGTTTACTACACCGCTCCCGCAGACTTCGACGGAGACGGCAAAACCGATATCATCGACGGCTACAGCAATGACGGGCAGCTGGGCGTGCTTAAAAATTCCATCGGAGCCTCTGTAGACTTCACGATCTGTAACAGCCAGCCGGTTCCCTACCAGCTTGCGTCCGATATAACAGGGAAAACCTATCACTGGCAGCAGGACAAGGGGGCAGGTTTTGCGGACATCACCGACAACGACAGTCTGTCCGGGTCTTCCGGCAGTACGCTGACCTTTAAGAATACTCCGGTTGCCTGGTCCGGATACAAATACCGCTGTACTGTCGACGGCCTCTATAGCAGCATCTTCCGGTTGCAGATGAACACACCCGCTCATCCCGGCATCAATTATACGGTCACTGACAGCACCACCTGTTACCGGGGTCAGGTCCTTTTTACGGCGGCTCCCCTTGTGGGCAATACCGGCGACTACGGCTACGAATGGCAGGTGAATGGTGTGGACATCAGCAACTCTGACTACAAATATTCGACCAATGAATTGAACGACAAGGATCAGGTGCGGGTGATCCTTTGGCATACTGACGTATGCGGTTACCCGAGATCGGATACCAGCAGGGCCATTCAGATGTCGGTGATATATCCTTCCGTAAACATCTCCGCTTCTTCCTTGCAGTCCTGTGCCGGTCAGCCCGTCACCTTTACCGCCGCTGTCTCCAATGTCGGCACGAACCCGGTGTATAAGTGGAATGTAGGTGGGCAATATACGGGCGACAACTCCCCAGTCTACACTACCAGCTCTTTGCAGGGAACCATCGCGGTCCAGCTCATCGTGGATGCGTCAGCCTTCTGTGGTCAACCCTTAGCCGTCAACAGCAGTCTTATCAATATTGTGGTCGGTGACACGACCCGGCCCCTGGTAAAGATTGCGGCCAGCGGCGGCGCCAGCGGATCATCCGGGGTAACCATCTGTTCCGGAACTCCTGTCACGTTCACGGCTGCCGTCTCCAATGCGGGGGCAGCCCCATCCTATCAATGGCTTGTCAATGGCTCTGCCGCGGTCACCGGTACCAATGCCCTTACGTGGACATCTTCCGGTCTGAACGACAGGGATCTCGTCCAGTGCCAGGTGACCGGCAACTCTACCTGCGTCGTTTCCGATGTCGCCGTAAGTGAAGGTCTCGTCATGACCGTCCACCCGACCGTCACACCGTCCGTGCAACTGTCGGCCTCGCAGAACATAATTTGTTCGGGAGCTTCGGTAATATTTACGGCCCTGCCGCAAAATGAAGGCGACAAACCTGTCTATCACTGGAGCAGGAATAGTATAGCTGTAGGAGACAACAGTCCTACCTGGTCCGGCAGCGGCTGGAGCAGCGGAGAGACCGTCAGCGTCATTCTCATCAGCAGTGCCTCCTGTGCCATACCGGATACAGTGAGCAGCAGTACCCTGCCGATAAATGTCGTTTCCCTGGCTGTCACCGTCAGCGGTGATAGTGTCCTCGCACGTGGTACGTCCCTTACCCTCAGTGCCAAACTTAGTGGCGGAGACGGCGTGTTGTATCAATGGGAAGACAGTACGGCACAACATTCCTGGCAGAACATCAGCGGAGCCAATGCACCGACGCTTAACTACAGTCCATCAGCTGATGGCGACGCAGTGCGTTGTAAGGTGACGGGCGCCAGTGGATGTGATGCCACCAGCAGGCCGGTAAAATTCAGGTTCACCGGTACGACAACACTTCATTTCTTTCCCAACCCCGCTACATCTATATTATACGTCGACAACCCGGACGTTTCCGACCCCATCGACGCTCTGAGGATAGCCACCATGAATGGGAATACGATCAGGACGCTGTCCGGTCTGGCCGGCGAGGCCCGGATCGCTGTGAACCTGGGAGGACTCAATCCGGGTGTGTACTTTATTCAGACACTGAGGTCATCGGGGAAGACGGTATCATTTGAATTTCAGAAAAAATAGAAATGAAAGACGCGATCATGTCAACATCACTCGCCCGTCGCCGCTGGCTTCGCCTGATACCGGTAGCCTTTATCACCTATAGTCTCGCATACCTCGACCGGGCCAACTTTGGTTTCGCCGCGGCTGGAGGCATGGCCGCAGACCTGCATATCACCTCAGCCATGTCTTCTTTGCTGGGCTCGCTTTTTTTTCTGGGCTATTTCTTCTTCCAGATCCCCGGTGCGATGTATGCAGCTAACAGAAGCGCCAAGAAACTGATCTTCTGGTCCCTGATATTATGGGGCTTGCTGGCGATGGCTACCGGCCTGGTCTCTAATGTAAACATCCTGATCGTGATCCGGTTCATGCTCGGTGTGGTAGAAAGCGCCGTTATGCCTTCCATGCTGGTCTTCCTCAGCCGGTGGTTTACAAAAACAGAACGTTCCAGGGCCAATACCTTTTTAATCCTGGGCAATCCGGTCACCATTCTCTGGATGTCTGTCTTGTCCGGTTATCTCGTAAAATCGGTGGGCTGGCGTTGGATGTTTATCTGGGAAGGATTACCGGCGATCATCTGGGCCTTTTTCTGGTGGCGACTGGTTGAAGACGAACCTGCAAAGTCGAGGTGGTTGACGGCAACGGAAAAATCGGAGCTGAACGAAAGACTGCAACAGGAACAGTCTTTGATCAAACCGGTGAGGAACTACGGTCAGGCGTTCAGGTCCAGGGTAGTCATCCTCTTATGCTTTCAATATGCCTTATGGAGTATTGGTGTGTACGGCTTTGTCATGTGGCTGCCATCCATTATCCATGCGGCTCCGGACATGAATATGGTAAGAACCGGGTGGTTGTCCGCTGTCCCTTATGTTTTTGCGATCGTCAGCATGCTCACGGTATCCTGGATCTCCGACAAAACAATGAACCGGAAGGCTTTTATCTGGCCCTTTCTCCTGGTGGGGGCTGTCTCGTTCTATTGTTCTTACCTGGTTGGAGCTCACAACTTCTGGATATCGTTTGTACTGCTGGTGATTGCAGGCAGCGCGATGTATGCCCCTTATGGCCCGTTCTTCGCGGTCATTACGGAGATCCTGCCCGCGAATGTAGCAGGTGGCGCCATTGCGCTCATCAATAGTTTGGGTGCGCTGGGGTCCTTCGCGGGCTCCTATATAGTGGGTTATTTGAACGGGACTTCGGGAGGTTTCGGCGCCTCCTATGTGTTTATGGCGGGTTCACTTTTTCTTTCGGCGGTGTTGACGATGATGGCGTTGAGAACTCAAAAAAATCAACCTTCCCTGTAAGCAATAAAGGCCGCTGTAGCCAACCCGGTAATCGACAACCTCCCGACAGGCAAACCAGCAGACTACTGCAAAGCCAATGGCAATCGCGCAGATCAATATGCTTACCGACAGACCTTGCTCCTCAGGTCAAGAAGAGCAGACTTCAAAATAGATATCAAACAATCACGGAATGTTACTTTTTCCTGATGATCCTGTCCTAGGAGAACTCATTCCATCGCCCGAAGCTGTCGCCAAACAACTGGCAGAACGGGAGAAGGTTCGTATCCGGCCGGCGGGAGCTTATGCATTACATAGGTTAGGACTTACAACCCAAGTCCCCACGCGTCTGGTCTACCTCACCGATGGCCATCCCCGTAAATTTAAAATTGGAAAGGCTACCGTCGAATTTAAGGCCACTACACCGAAAAAGATGGCTTTGTTAGGTGAAATCAGCGGGCCTTTGGTCCTGGCCCTGGAAAGCCTGGAACTTGACAAGATCGATTCTGCCACCCAAAAGAAAATCATAAACCTATTACAACAGGAAAAGCCGGACCTGTTAGCTCAAGACTTGCAGCTTGCGACAGGCAAGATATACGATTACTTGACTAAGTTATTAAAACAATTACGCAATGACAGGATGGCTGCAGTTGACGCCTGAACAACGTCGCACTACGAACAAGCTGGCCATGGAAGCCGATCCGGAACTGATGATATTTGTAGAAAACGTTTCGTTGGTTACAGTTAGCGGAGAAACGATCACCTGTCAGTTGACCATGCATCGCGCGAAACGCGCATGGACGTTTGAGGAAATTCGGATAGAAAGTTAATCATATAGAAATTTTGTATTTCTGTTTATATAACTATTTAAACCTTTGCCGTTTTGGGCTAGCAATTTCATCTGTTCCACATGGATAACACCCGCTTTACTGAACAAATATGCAAGGAATAATTGGAGCGGAATTACGGAAAACCAGAAAAGCCGATAGAAGATATATTGTAGGTTTATATTAAAATATCATTTCTATGGCCGTAGCTTATACCGAACATAGGCCGCATGCCTCAAGTGAGCGTGCTCCTACCTCCATTTCCAGGTGATAAAGGCCATGGTGGTCAACCCGGTAAAAAGTTTGAGGGCTGATTATGATCCCAGCCGCTTCAAATAATTATAACTATTGGTTACATTTTGAATGGGTTGAGGGGCGCCATCCTGCTCTACAAAAAAATACTTCATGCCTGACCCGCCGGCATTGTCAAATACGCGTTTGAAGTCGACTATGCCCGTCCCAACTTCTGCCGGCTCTTTTGTCTTTTTATCCAGGTCCTTTACATGCCACAACGGAAAGCGGCCGGGATGTTCTTTAAACAGGGCTACAGGGTCCTGATTTGCTTTTGTGGCCCAGGCCAGATCCAGTTCCATCTTTACCAGGTCCTTGTCCGTATTGGAAAGAATATAGTCAAATGGCCGGTGCCCCTGGACCTCGTCGAATTCGGTGGTATGGTTGTGGTAGGCAAATTGTACACCGACCTTTTTACATGCCTCTCCTGCTTTGCTGAAAACCTCCACGGCGACCTTAATTTCATCTAAGGTGTCTACCGGTATAAAAGAACATACCAGGTAACCAATGCCTCCTTCGGCCGCGTCGCCCGCCAGCTCCTGGTAATTCTCTTTAAGGTTCAGCTGTTTCGGCATCTTCTTAAATCCTTCGATGACCTTTTGCATTTTTGCGGAGTCTTCGGCGGTCTTTGCCAATTTCATAATTTGTGCTGCGGTGATCTCGGCGCCGGGTACATGCGCTGAGCGCCACTTCATACCTGCGTCTTTGACCATCGCCGCAAATTCTTTTGGCTTATACCCGTAAAAACTTCCTTTTTTGGAACTCGCGCTTTCAACTTCTTTATACCCGATAGCTGCCAGCTTTTGCAAGGTTCCTTTCGGGTCTGTTATCATCAGGTCCCCCAGCGTGTACAACTGAAGGCCGATAGGCTGAGTGATCCGGCTACCGCTGCCTCTGATCTTGCTGCCTGCCAATAATCCCGCCATTGCGGAGCGAGAGAGCAGTAAACCCGCTGCGGCGGCTGTACCTGACTGTAAAAAGTTCCTTCTTTTCATAAGACCTGGTTTGTTTGATTGGAAGGTACAAAATAGAATGGAATTAATTATTTTCATCTAAATTCGGTTAACAACTCCTCCTAACATATGACGACAAACACCTTTAAAATAACCATACATATGGTTTCAAGCCTTGACGGAATTATTGCCAAAAAAGACAATAGCGTTTCGTGGTTTGAGACGTCTGACTATTACGAGAAAGGAATTACCGAACAAAACACAGCCGAATTTCTTAAAGCAATAGATTGCTATGTAATGGGTGCCCGGACATACGAACACGCCCTGGAACTTTCAAAAGCTTATGGCTGGGCTTATGGAGACACGCCGACAATTGTAGTATCTCACAGAAACCTGCCAATTGAGAGACAGAACGTCGAAGTATATTCGGGCGACCTGGACCAACTTGTGAATGAACGACTGAAATTAAAGTATAGGAATGTTTGGGTCGTAGGCGGAGCAATGCTTGTGAAAGATTTCATTCTTGCAAAATTGGCGGACGAAATAAGGCTATCAATTTTGCCTGTTATTTTGGGTGATGGGACTCCCTTTTTTGATCACATTGGGCAGGAAGAAGCATTGCACCTGAAAGATGTGACGGCGTACAAAAGCGGAATGGTGGAACTTTGTTATGAGATAAGAAGATAATAAAACGGTTCCGTAGGGATATCGGCAGTGAATTCGCTGATTTCGATGGCTTCTGAACGATTTCTACAATCGAATATATCCCTGAACAATATGCCAGACACCGGTCTCGGCAATCTGAATTCCCACGCACAAAAAGAGAAATGCACCTAACTGATTGACGATGAGCTCTCCCTTTTCCCCGAGAAAATGGATCATCCGGGGAGTACGCGCCAGGCTAAGAAAGATCAGCGCACAAATGATGAGGATCGACAGTGTTAATGCCGCAAGATTGAGAAGAAGCCGGAGGGGATCAGGGCTGGCGCCATTTGCGCTTAGGGTAAGGAGACCCGCGATCGTTTGCGGCCCCGTCATCACCGGAAACGCTATCGGAAAAAACAGGCTTTGCTCCACGGATTCAGAGTTGGACGCTAAAGCCTTGGCAGCCCGCTTTTCCTGGATATCGACGGAAAGCATTTGCCAGCTCTGCTTGCACATCAGCAAGCCGCCGCCTACCTGTACCACCGGAATAGAAAGTCCGAAGAACCGCAATACATAGCTTCCGGCTATTATCGTTACAAGACTGATCATCAGGCAATAAATGGCCACGCGCTTGGCTGCCTTTGCCCTGGCGGGTCCTTCAAGCCCCTTGAGTAGCGGATTCGCAAGGATAGAAGACCCAATAGGGTCTATGAGTGGAAAAAGGGCAATTGAAGCTAATATAACCGTCTTTATAAATACATGGAAAGACATGGTGTTGGTTTTCTTTGTATTGTATCAGAAAGCCCGACCGAATGAATCGGCCGGGCAAATCTTTTACAAATTCGGCTATTGATTGTTTACACCGAATGGATTGCTACAACAAATGCTGCGATCGGTCCATGGATTCTGTTTGCAGGTTTAGCTAAATTTGCGCCAACTATGGCATTCCCGTCAAGAACAAAAGGCCTTCTGATCGAAACCGGCAATATTGCAAAATTTGCAATAGATTGTTTTACATTAGGTATTAAACCAAGATATGAAGTGAAAGAATTTCTTTCACAATGCTATCTTATAGGATATAAATCACTAGGTCTGGTTGCAATAACGGCATTCATCATTGGACTTGTTCTGACTATGGAACTACAGCCTAATTTGACTAAATACGGATTGGAATATCAACTCCCAATGATGGTCGGAATAGCAATAATAAGAGAGATCGGGCCCGTAATAACGGCCTTGATCTTTGCGGGGAAAGTAGGCAGTAGCATCGGGGCGGAGTTGAGTTCCATGAAGGTGACTGAACAGATAGATGCTATGGAGGTCAGCGGGACAAATCCGGTAAAATACCTGGTAGCCACCCGTATCATGGCATGCATGCTGATGTTGCCGGTTTTAACGATTATTGGCGATGGCGTCTCCATTTTCGGTTCCTTTGTTGGCTTTAACATTAATTCTTCAATTCATCTTCATTTATTTCTTTCGGAGGCATTTCAAAGAATGAGCTATGTGGATCTTTTCCCATCGATCAGTAAAACCTTTTTTTTCGGCTTTATTGTTGGTCTGATTGGGTGTTATAAGGGATATGGCTCCAACACTGGTACCCGTGGAGTTGGCGTTGCAGCAAACACGGCGGTTGTTCTGTCGTCAATTTTGATTTTCCTCGTTGATCTTTTGGCCGTTCAGATTACTAACTTTTTAGGGCTTTACAAATAATGAAAATGAAAAATCATATAAAGGCCGATGAACATGATCAAATTGACGTGCCGGCCATAGTAGTTGCCAGGCTCCGGAAAAAGTTTGGAGACCGTGCAATTCTCGATGATTTCAGTCTTATCGTCAGGAAAGACGAAAACGTGGTAGTACTGGGGAAGTCAGGGGCGGGAAAATCAGTCTTAATAAAATGCATTATAGGGCTATTGACACCTGATAGCGGCGAAATCAAAGTGTTGGGGCAAAGTGTTTTAGGGCTTAAGCACATCGAACTGGATCGCATTCGGACAAAGATTGGTTTTCTTTTTCAAGGAAATGCCATTTACGATTCAATGTCCATACGGGAAAACCTGGAATTTCCGTTGCGGCGGCATTGGTTCGATCTCTCTCAACAGGAAATCGATGCAATGGTGACCGAGGCGCTGGAAAACGTCGGCCTGCTACATACAATTGAAATGATGCCATCCGAATTGTCGGGGGGAATGCTAAAGAGAGTCGCTTTGGCAAGAACGATGATCTTAAAGCCGGAGATTATTTTATATGATGAGCCAACAACAGGCCTGGATCCGGTGACGGCGAGAGACATTGATAACCTGATAGTGTCATTGCACAGGAAATATCACACAGCGGCTATCATAATCTCACATGATATGAATTGTGTGAAGAATACTTCGGATCGGGTCGTATTGCTGCTGGATGGAAAGTGTTATGCGGAAGGATCATTTGAAGAATTTGAACAAGCATCGGATGAAAATATTAAACAATTTTTTGAATAACTAATTATGGGAAATCAACGGCAAAGCAATTTAAAGCTTGGCGTGTTTATCGTTGCAGGGCTCCTGGTGTTTCTTTTTTTCTTTATTATGGTGAGCAAAAGGAGAAATCTTTTTGGTTCTGCATTTGAATTGAAGACCCATTTTTCAAATCTCAACGGACTTACTAAAGGTGACAACGTGTTATTTTCCGGCCTGCAAGCGGGAAGCGTTAACAGGATTACTATTTTGGACGATACCACGATTGAAGTAAACCTTGCTATTGATGAAAATCTGCGATTATTTATTCCTAAAAATACTACTGCTGCGGTGATAACGGACGGTATAGTCGGGGATAAGATCGTAAACCTGGTCCCCGGGAAAGGAAACAGCAAGCATGTTGACGACGGGGATTTCCTGCAACCTGCTTTTGGCTTTAACAGAGATGAAGCCTTAAAAAATTTGTCGAAGACTAATAATAATATTGAACTAATAACAGAGATCTTAAAGAATAGGATAGTTAAGGTCGACACCAGCGCATTAATAAATCTACTGGGTAGTAGAGAATTAGCTGATGATGTGCTTTTTTCCCTCAGCAATCTCAACGCTGCGAGTGCCAGGGCAAAGGATGTAGCAGTTTCGTTGAATGAGCTTGTAAACCATGCGAGGCGTGGCGATGGACCTTTGGGCGTGCTTTTAACGGATACTTCGATGGCCGGCGATCTTAAAACAGCAGTTTCGGCAATGAAAGCAACCGCTATTGGTTCCAGCAATGCAACGAATCAACTTAACGAAATGATAGGCAAATTGCGGCGGGATATTGAAGATGGAGGCGGTGCACTACAGGTTTTATTAAAGGATACGGCTGTGGCCAATAATCTTAAGAAGACTATGGAGAATGTGAAAAATGGCACATACTCTTTCAATGAGGATATGGAGGCGCTGAAGCATAATTTCTTTCTGAGAGGCTATTTTAGAAGACGAGAGAAGCAAAATGAAAAAGAAAAGGCCAGGCAATTAAAATTGTTGACGGACAGTACTAAAAGAACACCTTAAACGGCCCGGGCTTCTGTAGTGGAACTTACAGTATGCCAGCTGAGTTTGAAATTGAGAATGATCTCCAGGCCATTTTTATTGATAAAACTAAGCTCTCCATTCAGCTGTTGGGCAAGAAGATTGATCAGCTGCAGACCAAGGGAAGGGGAATTTTTCCAATCAAAATTGGGAGGGAGGCCCTTTCCGTTGTCGGCTATCCTCAATTCAATCCGTTCTGCATCCGTGGGTTGTAATGAGATGCTGGCGCTGCCGCGTTCGCCTTCGGGATATGCGTATTTTATGGCATTTGTAATAGCTTCATTCAGGATAAGACCGAGGGGTATCAATTGGGAGATATCCAGGACAATATCGGCGATATTTAACTGGAAACGGATGTCCCTGGCGCTTGCAAAACTGTCTTGCAGATTATCGACCAGATCGTATACATAGGCACGGACTTGTATCAGGGTGTTGTTTTCCGTTTGATATAGTTTCTGGTGGATGATCGCGATGGCCTCCATCCGTTCGCGGCTTTCCCGCATGGCGCTGCGTGCTGATGGATTCTCCAGAAATTCTGTCTGGGCGTTCAAAAGGCTGATCGCGATCTGCAGATTGTTCTTCACCCGGTGATGGATCTCTTTAACCAACCATTCCTTTTCCCTGAGCAGGGTATCTTTTTCGCTTACTAATTGTTCGAGGGCGGTATTTTTTTCATTGATCGCCTGCTGTTTTTGTTCCAGTTGCCGGTGAAGGCGTTGTTTTATCCGGTAACGATTGTAAAGCAGTGCCAATAACAAAGTCAGTACGACGACGCTGATGATAACAATAGTAATGGTGACCCTGGAACGCCCCAGCCTGACCTTTTGGATCTCTTGCTGCTGTTGAAGGACTTTGATGGCGTTGTCCTTTTTTTCTATGTCGAACTCCACCTGGAATTGTGCCAGCTGAAAAGCGGATCCATCGTTAAATAACGAATCCGTCACTTTTTTGTACATCTGGTAATTGGTCAGGGCTGCCCGGAGATCGCCGATAGCTGAATCTGCCGCTGATTTCATAAGGAAGGCTATTGCAAGTGCCTGTTTTATATTTATGGTACGCCCAAAAAGAAGAAGGGAATCTGCATATCTTTCGGCTTCTTTGTATTGGTGGACGGTTATAAAATACCCGATAAGATCACGGGAAAAGATATATACATGATCGATTGACCGGTGCTTTTTTAAAAGCTGAACGTATTCATTTGCAGAGGACGCCGCCTTGTCATACTGTTTTATTGCGGTATAGACGGATATTTGAGTCGCAAGGAAAGGGGACCGTTGGTTGTCGGTAAGGGGTATTTTGTGGCTATATATAATTTTCTCTATATCCTTTATTTGTTTATTGGCCTCTTCCGGTCTTTCAAGACGGATGAGCTGCATGCAAAGCGTCCTTAAAGCAGAAACGAGATATTCCGGGTCGTCGTATTTTTTTGCAATCGCGATAGCTTTTTTCTCATAATATGCCGCTGCTTCGGTTTTTCCGATCTCGCTATAAGCCAAATAAAAAATGCCCCGCGAAGCAGAAAAATCGCAGATTTGTGGACAGGAGAAGCTAAAAAAGATAAAGATTCAGGCAATGATTTAACTTTGCCAAAACCTGGTTTTCTAACAACATAATCTTTTTATCATTAACGCTTTATATAATAAACTTTGCCCCCTATGATACCTGTCGGACAAGATACCCTTTCTTTAGAACAGTTCTCGGATATCTTATTCAAAAAAAAGACCGTTACCCTTACCGGATCAGCCTTAGAAAATATCGATACCAATTTTCGTTTTCTGCAGGAGTTTTCAGCCGACAAGCTGATTTACGGGATCAATACCGGCTTCGGCCCCATGGCGCAATATAGGGTGAAAGAGGATAGCCTTTTACAGCTTCAGTACAATCTTATCAGAAGCCACAGCTCCGGCAGCGGGCGCCTGATGTCCGCCTTTCTGGCAAAAGCCGTAATGATAGCCCGCCTGAACAGCCTGATGCAGGGATATTCCGGCGTACATACAGACGTCGTGGAATTGCTCAGGGAACTGATCAATAAAGATGTCAGCCCCTGTATTTACGAACATGGGGGAGTGGGCGCCAGCGGAGACCTGGTGCAATTAGCGCATCTTGCCCTGGTGCTGATCGGTGAAGGAGAAGTGATCTTTGAACAGCAGGTTTATCCGGCTAAACAAATATTCGACCGGTTTAATATCCAGCCCCTCACTATCCATGTCCGTGAGGGATTAGCTATCCTGAACGGCACATCGGCCATGACCGGCATCGGGATCGTAAACATTATCCAGGCGCAGAAACTATTGAGGTGGGCCGTGATCCTGTCGGCGATGACCAATGAAATTGTCGAGGCTTATAATGATCACTATTCTTACGAATTAAATATTGTAAAACACCATAGAGGACAGAACCGGATCGCAGCGATGATGCGCGAAATACTGAAGGACAGTAAAATGATCCGTAACCGCTCTGAACATTTATATCACCCCGGAAAACTGGAAGAGGAAGTTTTTGAAGATAAAGTACAGGAATATTATTCCTTACGGTGTATTACCCAGGTACTGGGCCCAGTTTACGACACGATCAGCCACGCTGAAAAAGTGCTGGTGGAGGAATTGAATTCCGTGAATGACAATCCCGTGATCGATCACGTCAACCAGAATGTCTTTCATGGCGGGAATTTCCACGGGGACTATGTTTCACTGGAAATGGATAAGCTGAAGATAGCGATCACCCGGTTATCCATGCTCTCCGAAAGACAGCTGAACTACCTCCTGAATGACAAGCTCAATCAAAAATTCCCGCCTTTTGTTAACCTCGGCGTATTGGGGTTGAATTTTGGCATGCAGGGGGTGCAGTTCACAGCCACTTCTACCGTAGCGGAAAATCAGACCCTGTCCTTCCCGATGTATGTTCATAGCATCCCCAACAACAATGATAATCAGGACATCGTTAGCATGGGCTGCAATGCGGCGCTGATGACCAAAAGGGTCATTGACAACTCCTTTGAAGTGTTGGGTATCCAGCTGATGACCATCCTTCAGGCGATCGATTACCTGGATTGCAGCTCCAGGCTTGCGGCCAGTACCCGGTCCCTTTACAAGGAAGTCCGTCAGTTTTTCCCGAAATTCATTGAGGATACGCCTAAATATAAAGACCTTGAAAAAGTGCGGAGCTATCTGGAGACAGCAGACCCTGCTTTTTCATTTAAGCCCCTGGCATCCTCTTTGACCGACCAACAATAGCCATTTGCCGGAATTCGCTGGTTCTAAAAGTGCATTTGCGGCAGATCAAAAACCTAACTCCATGATACTGGAAGAAGATATCCTCCCTTTAATACCGCAAAGACCTCCCTTTGTGATGATAGGTCAATTGCTTTATTCCGACGCGAGCACTACCCGCACCGCGTTCCGTATCTCCGAAGAAAATATTTTCGTCGAGAATGGCCGCTTCCGTGAGCCTGGCTTAATGGAGAATATCGCCCAGACTGCCGCCGCCCGGGCCGGGTATATTGCCCGTATGAGCAACCAGCCCGTACAGGTCGGTTATATCGGCGCTGTCAAGAACCTGGAAATAGCCGCCGACCTGCCCATGACAGGTGATGAATTGATGACGGAAATAACCATCAAAGACCAGGTTTTTGATGTCACCATCATTTCCGGAAAAGTGTGGTGTAAGGAAACAATCGTAGCTCAATGCGAAATGAAAATATTTATCAGACCCTCATGAGGAACGAAGCAGGACTCTTTTTTTCGCCAGATATTCCACCAGGTCCAGTAAGGGACAGGTCATTAAAGTGGTGACCAGCGCCATCAACACCATGATGGAGAATATTTGCGGCGACAGGATCCCCAGGTCATAGCCAATATTTAAAACGATCAGCTCCATCAACCCTCGTGTGTTCATCAGCGCTCCTATCAAAAATGAATCTTTCCAGGACTGCCCTGTAAGCTTTGCGGCAACAGCACTGCCGCCGAGTTTTCCGAATATGGCGAGAAAGATCACCAAACCGCAGACAGCCCACAAATGTCCATCGTTCAAAAGTCCCATCTGTGTTCGCAACCCGGTAAAGGCAAAATAAAGAGGCAGCAATACCAATACGCTGATATCTTCCGATTTTCCGGCCAGCAGCTCCTTGAATTTTAACGTTTTCGGCATCATGGCCCCTGCCAGAAATGCCCCGAACAAGGCATGGATGCCAATGATCTCCGCCAGCCAGGCACACACAAGCAGCACAAAAAAAGCCAGCGCCACCACGGTCGCATTCGATCTTTCCCTCTCCCCGGCCTTATCGATCACTTTTTTTAACCAGGGACGGACGAGATACAGCATCAGCAGCACGAAGATCAGGGTCAGCGATATAGTGAACAATGCACTGATCATATTGCCTGCTTTTACAATGGCGACAACGGCGGCAAGAATGCACCAGGCGGTGACATCATCCGCTGCGGCACAGGTAAGCGCCATGGCTCCGTGTGGGGTCTTTGTCAACCCCCGTTCCTGCAAGATCCTGGCAAGCACCGGGAAGGCCGTAATGCTCATCGCTATGCCCATAAAAAGTGCAAAGGAGAGGAAACTCACACCCGCTGGAGCGTACTCCTGATACAGGGTATAGGCGAGGGTCACCCCGAGGAAATAAGGCAAAATAATGCTGGCGTGACTGATCACAATGGCGCTCTGCGCTTTATTTTTCAATTTGTCGAGATCCAGGTCCACCCCGATAATGAACATAAAGAATAACAACCCTATCTGGCTGAGGAATTGAAGATTGCCCAGGGAATCTTTCGGAAAGATAAAATTGGAAAAACCCGGAAAGATCCAGCCCATGAGGGAGGGACCCAAAAAGATCCCCGCGATTATTTCTCCTACTACTGCCGGCTGCCCGATCCTGGCGATGATCCCCCCGAATAATTTCGAAACGAAAAAGATGATTATGATCTGGATCAGCAATAGGCTTAAAGGGTTTCGAATAGTATGAAGGAATTGCTGGCCCACCGCCTGCGCCGGTTGAATGGCGGCATGAAAACTGCCGGGACTGGCGGGAACAAGGGCCTTCCCTTTATCTATGACAAACCAGATAAGAAAGGCGAAAACTCCGATTATGAGCGGATAGAACACTAATTTTTGTTTCATAAATAACGGGGCGGCTTCCTACCAGGGCCTAAAATTATAGTTTTAATCATATACATTGATTGGCTTCTTACAATATAATCCGTATCTTTTTCTTTTTCTTATCCCCTCTACCCCTTTCTTATGGAAGAATTCGATGCGATCATCATTGGATCAGGTGCGGGCGGCATGGCTGCCGCGATCTGTCTTGCAAGGGCAGGACAAAAAGTGCTGATCCTGGAGCAGCATTACGTTCCGGGGGGCTGGTGCCACAGCTTCTTTTTGAAAGGACAGCGTTTCAGCCCGGGTGTCCATTATATTGGCCTGATCGATGAAGGGCAGTCTGTCAATCAATTATACGAAGGCTTGGGCGTTGCCAATGACCTGGTATTTTTCAGAATGAATAAGAAGGGGTATGAACACTGCTGGATAGGCGAAGAGCGTATTGATATGCCTGCGGGAATGGATAATTTATGCGCCAGCCTGGCCGAACGTTTTCCCAAAGAAAGAAAAAGACTTAAAAAATACCTGGCGCTTGTCCGGACGGTAAGCAGGCAATTGCAGCTCGTTCAAAAAATGTATGGCTTTTGGGACAATGTCACCATTCCATTCAGGACCCGGTACATGGGAAAATATGCCTTATTCAGTTTGAAAAGGGTGATCGGCTGGCATATCAAAGACCCCTTGCTAAAGGCCGTTCTGAACGTCCAGTGCGGCGATCATGGACTCCCTCCTTTCAGGGCCAGCTTTCCCCTTCATTGTGCGGTAATGGACCACTATTTCGACGGTGGCTTTTATCCGATGGGCGGAGGGGCCGGTATTGTAAAAGCCATGGTCAATACTTTTAAACGGCATGGGGGAGAGATCAGGACCCGGCACTCCGTAAAAAAGATAATCATCAAGGATAAGATGGCCATCGGCGTAGAATTGGAAGACGGCCGGCAGATCGCTGCCAGGACGATCGTCTCCAACGCTGACCCTTCCATTACGTACCTGGGCCTCGTCGGAAAAGAAAATATCAGCTCCGCCCTGGCTAAGAGACTCTCAAAAACAAAATACTCCGTCACCTCCCTGATCCTGTTTCTGACCCTGGACATGGACGTTAAGGCAGCGGGGTTGGACTCAGGGAATATCTGGATGCTGAACGGCCAGGATCTGGATAAAATATATTATGAATTAATTGGTAAGAACATATTGGACGGCGATACATTCCCCGCCGTTTTCATAAGCTGCACGACACTTAAAGACCCTGCCAGCTTTAATGGCAGCTACCATAACCTGGAGGTGGTGACCTATCTCAGCTATGAGAGCTTTTCCGCTGTTAATGACAGTAAAGACTATCAAGGGGACCTTTATGCCCGACATAAGGAAAAGTTCATAAAAAAATTGATGAACAACGTTGAAAAGGCCCTTCCGGGCGCTAAAGATCATATCGTACAATTGGAGCTGGGCACCCCCAAAACCAATCAGTACTATATCAACGGCACTAACGGAAACGTATATGGTACGGAGAAAACCCTGAACCAGATCGGCCCCTTTTCCTATAAGAATAAATCGGAGATTGAAAACCTTTTCTTATGCGGGGCGAGTACCTTGTCGCATGGAGTGGGAGGAGCGACCCATTCCGGCATAGAAGCTGCCGCTAAGATCCTTAAATGCCGGCCGGATACCCTATTGATACCTGATAAAAATCAGGTTTTAAGGATCTATGACGCAGAAGACCCCGCTACCTGGCCCGCCTGGATCTCGCAAAAATTAGCGGACAGGAAGAGACGGTTTAATTTTTTGCATAAGTAAAACCTATAATATATTCACCAAACCTTTACTAAATGAAACATTTAAAACTAAGCACTGCTCTCCTGATCTTAGCGTTTTTCTCCGTAAGCGTGTCTGCCCAAAAGATCAAGTTGATCGAAGGTGATCTTGCCCCGTTAGCAGGAGAAACTTCCATTAATGTAAAATTTCTCTACGACGGTATGAGTGTAGGTAAATTCGACAAGGAATCGGATTATGTCGATAAGAAAGTGGAAGAGTACAACAAAAAAGAGCCAGGCCGGGGTGATAATTGGGCAAAGAGCTGGGTAGGTGACCGCGAGCGTGAGTTCGAACCCAAATTTGAAGAACTATTCGACAAAAGCGGCGACATCGCTATTTCCCGGAAGAAGCCCGCCAAATACACCCTCATTTTTAAGACCCTGTTCACCGAGCCTGGCTATAATGTGGTCATTTCCCGTAAAAATGCTACGATCAATGCAGAAGCATGGATCGTAGAGACGGGTAAGGAAAGAGTGATTGCCAAAATATCCATCACGAAGGCGCCTGGCCGTACCTTTGGCGGCTATGATTATGACACGGGTGTAAGAATTGCAGAATGTTATGCCATTTCCGGCAGAGAGCTGGCAAAATTCATAAAAAAGATGGCCAAATAATTTCGTAGCTACCTGGGAAATTTCTTTATTTAGCATCTGTTAAGCACTAATTTTACAGCGCTTAACGGATGTTTTGCAATTTCTATTAAAGCTAACGGAGAAAAAGATGATAAACCTGGAAGCAGTTGGGGCTAAATTTGATGAGTTGCATGTCTGTGTGATCATTCCCACTTATAACAACTTCAGCACACTGGGTGGGGTCATTGCCGGGGTTTCGTCTTATACAAAGCAGATAATTGTAGTCAACGATGGCTCTTCAGATAAGACTGCTGAGCTGGCAGGATCTTTCCCTTTCGTAAAATTGATCAGCTATCGGGATAATGTGGGAAAAGGCTGGGCGCTTAGAACGGCCTTTTCCTATGCCATAGAACAAGGATATGAATTTGCGATCACCATTGATTCGGATGGCCAACACTTCGCCAAAGACCTGCCGGTATTTATAGACCGGCTGGGATCAGTACGGGACGCCATTATCGTTGGCGCACGGAATATGAACCAGGATTCCGTTCCCGGAGGAAGCAGTTTTGGGAAAAATTTCTCCAATTTCTGGTTTAAAGTAGAGACCGGCCTCCATTGCCCCGATACCCAATCGGGCTACCGGCTTTATCCCCTGCTCTTATTAAAGGACATAAAATTCATCACTGTAAAATATGAATTTGAAATAGAGGTGCTGGTCAGGGCGGCGTGGAAAGGGATAAAGGTAGACTCGGTCCCGGTATCGGTCTATTATCCTCCTAAAGAAGAGCGGATCTCGCACTTCCGTCCATTTAAGGATTTCACCCGGATCAGCATTCTCAATACGATCCTCGTGATCATTACTTTATTATATATAAAACCCCGCGATTTCTTCCGGATGCTCTTTGATAAAAAAAAAATTAGCCGGTTTCTCAACGAGCATCTCTTTCATCCCCATCATTCCGATACGGTCAAAGCGGCCTCAATTGCGTTTGGCGTTTTTATGGGCATTATCCCCATTTGGGGATTCCAGCTGCTGGTAGCTGTTTTCCTGGCCATTCCATTAAGACTGAACAAGGCCCTGGTCTTTATTGCCTCCAATATCAGCATCCCTCCCATGATCCCATTGATAATTTTCGGCAGCTATAAAATGGGCGCTATCTGGATGGGAGCAAATACCGGGAGCCTGGAATTTAGCAGGAAAATCTCCATGGAATCGATCCGGCATAATCTGAAGCAATATATTTTGGGGAGTTCGACTCTCGCTATTCTTGCCGGTAGTATCATTGGTCTGTTAGCTTTTGGTTTTCTTAAACTGTTTAGGAAAAAAGTCGTTCTTGCCTGATAAGCCTTAGAATCCCATGGAAAAAATGTTCATAGCCATTTACAAGTACTTTGAAAAAAACCGGCTCGCGTTTTTTATTTCCTTTGGCATTAGCTTTTTGCTCGTTGCTTACTTTGCCCTGCAGGTAAGATTTGAAGAAGATATCTCCAAAGTACTGCCCAAAGATAAAAAGATCGAGAAGCTCAACCAGGTCTTTCAGAACTCAAAATTTATAGACAAGCTGGTGGTAATGGTGTCGCTCAAAGATACGGCAGCGGAAGAGCCAGACAGCCTGGTGGCCTTTGCCGATAAACTGGCGAGTACCGTACAGGCCGAGCTGGGGCCCCGTATCAATAAGATCAACTACGGAACGGACGACGACCTGGTGATGGATCTGTTCAATACTAGCGACAACCACCTTCCCATCTATCTGAGCGAAAAAGATTACCGCACGATCGACACGCTCATAACGGAGGAAAAGGTGAAAGCGACCCTATCTCAAAATTTCAGGACCCTGACCTCACCGGCGGGGATCGCTCTCAAAAGCGTCATTGTCAAAGACCCCTTAGGCATCTCCTTTATAGCGTTGAAAAAACTGCAGGAACTACAATACGATAAGAATTTTGAATTATACGATGGCCATGTGATCACCAAAGACCAAAAAACCCTTTTAATATTTATCACACCGGCCTGGCCTCCGAATAATACGGCTCAGAATGCCCCGCTCCTGCAGGGGATCGACCGGATCATCGACAGCCTTAGCTCCTCCGTCTATAAAAATACCACCGCCACTTATTTCGGCGCTGCTGCCGCCTATGTAGCCAATGCCCTGCAATTAAGAAAAGATACGCTGGTCACGCAAGGCCTTACAGTCGTCATCCTCATAGTATTTCTGGGGGTCTATTTCCGGAAGAAGACCGCTCCCTTCATCATCCTCATTCCCGGTCTGTTCGGGTCCCTCTTTGCCTTATCCGCTATTTATTTCATTAATGGCAGCATTTCGGTCATTGCCCTGGGAACGGGCTCCGTAGTATTGGGGATCGCCGTCAACTATTCCTTACACCTGTTCAATCACTACCGGCATACAAAAAGTATCGAACAGGTAATAAAGGATCTCGCCCTTCCCCTGACCGTTGGGAGCTTTACGACCATCGGAGGGTTTTTATGTCTGGAATTTGCCGAATCGGATATATTGAAGGACCTGGGCCTTTTTTCTGCATTCAGCCTGATTGGAGCTTCCCTTTGTTCGCTGATCTTTTTACCTCAGTTCATCGCCTCCAAAAAAGAACAGAAACAACATAAAATAATACTGCTCTCCTGGATCGATAAATTTGCCGCTTACAATCCGGAATATAATAAATTCATTGTTATCGGTATTCTGATGCTTACGGGAGTATTCGCCTACAAGGCGGGTGACGTTAGCTTTGAATCCGACCTGCTCAGGATGAACTATATGCCGGATAAACTAAAACAGGCTGAAGCAAAGCTGAATAAGATAAATGAATTTTCCCTTCAATCCGTGTACCTCGTCACCGAAGGGAAAGATCTGAATGAGGCCCTGGTCAACAATGAAAAACTGGTCGCCAAAATTGAACAGTTGAAAGAAAGGAATATTGTAAAAAAATATTCGGGTATTTCTTCCTTTATCATCTCGGATTCACTGCAAAGGGCAAGGATAAAGGCCTGGTCCGCCTATTGGACGCCGGAGAAAAAGCAGCAACTGCTCACTACTCTCCGGAAAGAGGGGCTGGCATTGGGATATAAAACGTCAGCTTTTGATAGTTTCAGCCAGCTTCTCGATACCGATTTTCAACTGGCGGATGAAGGCGCGACCACCCGGATCAGAAAGACTTTTCTGGATGACTTTATTACGGAAAAGCCCGGCCGGTCGACCATCGTCACCCTGGTAAAATGTGCCAGGGAAAATAAAGCGACCATATATAAAACATTTGAGAATGATCCCAACAGTACGGTGATCGATAAACAATACCTTACCGCGAAATTCGTAGAGATCATCAACTACGACTTTACCAGGATCGCAGTAATGTCTTCCCTCCTGGTATTCTTCGTATTATTACTGACTTATGGGCGTATCGAACTGACGCTGGTCTCCTTTATCCCGATGTTCATCGGCTGGATCTGGATCCTGGGTATTATGGGCATCCTGGGCATCCAGTTCAATATCATCAATATCATTATATCGGCCCTTATTTTCGGTCTGGGAGACGATTATAGTCTCTATATCATGGATGGGCTACTGCAGGAATATAAGACCGGTAAAAAGAACCTTTCTTCTTTCAAGTCGTCTATTTTCCTATCGGCCATTACGACCATTGCCGGTTTAGGTGTCCTGATCTTTGCCAAACACCCTGCCCTGCGGTCCATCGCCCTGATCTCCATCATCGGTATCTCCTGCGTGGTGCTGATGGCGCAAATACTGATCCCGTTCCTGTTTAATATCCTTATTAAGAACAGGGTGCAGAAGCAACAATTCCCCTGGACCTTATCCGGATTTTTACTGACCATCTTCTCTTTTGCTTATTTTGTGCTGGGCTCTATCCTGTTAACCATAACAGGGCTGTTTTTCGGCCGGCTGAACCCCATGAAAAAAGTAAGAAGAAAGCTCATTTACCATACGATCATTTCCAAATTCATAAAGTCCATGATCTACCTCATGGCGAATGTAAAGAAACAGGTTATCAACACGGAGAAGGAGGATTTCTCCCGGCCTGCGATCGTTGTCTGCAATCACCAGTCCTTCCTGGATAGCCAGGTCATCATCATGCTGCATCCCAAACTGATCCTGTTCACCAATAAATGGGTGTGGAACTCCCCGGTATTCGGAGGCGTGGTCCGCTTAGCCGATTATTACCCCATTGAACGGGGAGCGGAGCCCAGTATCGAATTGCTCGCCGAAAGAGTAAAAGAAGGTTATTCGATCGTGGTATTCCCTGAAGGAACAAGGTCCCTGGATGAAAGCATCGGCCGGTTCCATAAAGGAGCTTTTTATCTTGCCGAAAAATTGAACCTGGATATCTTGCCGATCATCATCGAGGGCACGGGGTATACCATTACCAAGGGGGATTTCTTATTGAAGAATGGTCGGATCACCCTGAAAATCCTGCCAAGGATAAAGCCGGATGATACCCATTTTGGGATAGGATATTCAGAACGAACAAAGAAAATAAGCCATTATTTCAGGGATGAATTCAGGGAGTTATGCGACAGGACCCACCAGACGGCTTATTTCCGGGAGAAGCTGATCTATAACTATCTTTATAAGGGGCCGGTACTGGAATGGTACATGAAGATCAAATTAAGGCTGGAAAAGAACTACCAGCCTATTCATGAATTGCTGCCCAAAAAAGGCATGATCCTGGACATCGGCTGCGGGTATGGATTTATGTCCTACATGCTGCAGTTTGTGTCGCCCCAGCGGGAGATTACCGGGATCGACTATGATGAGGAGAAAATAGAAACGGCGAATAATTGCTTTTCAAAAAATGAGCGGATCAACTTTGCGGCAGCCGATGCCATGGAGTATGCATTTGAGGATTATGACGCGATCATCCTGGCCGATATGCTGCATTATCTTCAGCCGGCCCAGCAGACGGAACTGATCGAAAAATGTATCCGGCATCTCCGCCCGGGCGGAACGATCCTCATCAGGGATGGAAATAAGGACCTGGTGGAAAAGCATAAAGCGACAAAGCTGACGGAATTTTTCTCGACGAAGGTGGTCGGGTTTAATAGGACTTCCGGCAAAGGACTGTCTTTTATCTCGGGAAAAGAAATCGAAAGCATTGCTACCGAAAGAGGGATGAAATGTGAGGTAATTGACAGTACGAAATATACGTCCAACGTTTTTATTGTATTAAAACAGGTAAATTGACTATGCAGGATTATGACGTGATAATAATAGGAAGTGGCATGGGAGGACTCGTCTGCGGCAACCTGCTGATGCAGGAGGGATTTAAAGTGTGCGTCCTGGAAAAGAACAGGCAGATCGGCGGATGTCTGCAAACCTATGTCCGGGATCGCGTGATCTTTGATTCCGGCGTACATTACCTGGGGGGGCTTGAAAAAGGCCAAAACCTTTACCAGATCTTCAAATACGTTGACATCCTGGATAAGATCAAGCTGCAAAAAATGGAGGAGGACGTATTTGACAAGATCCTTTTCGAAGGCGATGATAAAGAATATGTATATGCCCAGGGATATGACAACTTTATCAACAAGCTTTTGATCGACTTCCCGGAAGAGGAAGAGGCCCTGCGTGCCTACTGTGATAAGATAAAGGAAGTCTGCAGCAAATTCCCCTTATATAACCTGCGTTCCGGCGGCGATGAACACGAAAAGGCCGATGTGCTGACGATCGACACAAAAGGGTTTATCGATTCGATCACCACCAACCCTGTCCTGCGCGAAGTCCTGGCCGGCAACAACCCGCTGTACGCAGGCATGCCCGACAAGACCCCTCTGTACGTACATGCCCTTATCATAAACAGCTATATCGAAAGTTCCTATAAATGTATTGACGGCGGGTCACAGCTCGCCAAATACCTCTCCCGGAACATACTGAACAAGGGGGGAGCGATCATCCGTAACTGTGAAGTCAAAAAGATCATCGTGGAAGGAGGGAAGGTCAGCGCGGTAGAGCTGGCTGATGGATCCAGGATGTTCGCCAGCCATTTCATTTCCAATGTACACCCGGTGCGGACACTAGAAATGACGGATACCGACCTGATAAAGAAGGTGTACCGTAACCGGCTGAAAAGCCTGGAAAACACTATCAGCTGTTTTACCCTGAACATCGTTTTTAAGAAGAACTCCTTTAAATATTTCAAACACAATTATTATGTTTACAATGAAGGATGTGTTTGGAAAACAGACGCCTATACCGAGGAGAACTGGCCGTTGGGATATGCGGCATTCTTTGGAGCTTCCTCAAAATCTCCGGATTATGCAGAGGGAATGACCATCCTCGCCTATATGAAATACGAAGAGGTGCGGCAGTGGGAACATATCCATAATACGGTTTCTCATGCAGAAGAGAGGGGTGAAGGATATGAGGCCTTCAAGAGACAAAAGGCGGAGATCCTCCTGGATTATATAGAGCGGAAATTTCCGGGGATCAGGGATCAAATAAAGGCCTATTACACTGCTACTCCCCTTTCGTATAGGGATTATATCGGTTCGGAAGACGGTTCGTTATATGGCATCGCCAAAGATTATAAGGACTCGTTGAAGACCTTTATTTCTCCGCGTACCAAATTGCCGAATTTATTTTTTACAGGTCAGAATCTCAATTTGCATGGTGTTCTGGGCGCTGCTATGAGCGCCATCGTGACGGCTAATGCCTTGATCGGGAATGATGATATCATAAACAAAATAAGAAATGCGTAGGGGAAAAAAGATCTGGAAAAGGCTGCTATATGTCTTAGGCGGCTTTCTGTTACTGTTGGTCATTGGATTTATTTACCTCTACTCCGTCGCCGTGGTCGATCCGCCGAATCCTGCCGATAAGAGCAGCCTGGAATTACGACGCAAGGAAATGAGCAGCGGCTTTTATACCCTGGGGAACAGCTGGTTCCGGAAAAGCAAGAGCGGTCTGTACGAGATGTATGTGGAAGGCAGCCCTTTCGAGCGGGGCGTTATTAACGGCCGGCTCTCCAAAGAGCTGGTGGTGCGGCAGGAAGATCATTTTAATGAGCAGATCGCCAAAATGATCCCTTCAAAGTTTTACCGCCATTTTCTTAAATACTTTGTCGGCTGGTTCAACCGGGACCTGGATAAAAACATAACGGAAGAATATAAGGAGGAGATCTATGGCGTATCCCAATCCGCTTCCGACAAATATGAATACATCGGCTCCAACTATCAGCGTATATTAAATTATCATGCTGCGCATGATATCGGTCATGCATTGCAAAGTATGGCCCTGGTGGGATGTACTTCTTTTGGCACCTGGGATACCCGGTCGCAGGACAGCAGCATGATCATCGGGCGGAATTTTGATTTTTATGTAGGCGATAAATTTGCTGAAGACAAACTGATCGCGTTTATTAACCCCTCGAAAGGCTATAAATTTATGACCGTTACCTGGGGAGGTTTTATCGGGGTAGTCTCGGGAATGAACGAAAAGGGGCTCACCGTAACGATCAATGCCGCCAAGACCGATATCCCTTCCGGATCTGCCACTCCCGTTTCGCTGGTGGCCAGGGAAATATTACAGTATGCGAAGAATATCGAAGAGGCGGAGAAGATCGCCGGAGAAAGAAAGATGTTCGTGTCGGAGTCATTCCTGGTGGCGTCGGCAGCAGATAAAAAAGCAGTGATCATCGAGAAGACACCCACGGCCCTCGATATCTATGATCCCCGTCAGGACTTTATCGTCTGTACCAACCATTTTCAGGGCCAGGATCTGGCCCAATCGAAGAACAACCGGGAACAGATGGCTGAAAGCGCCTCACCATACAGATATCAGCGATTGATGGAACTGCTGAATGCCAACGGGAAAAATACGGTCCGCAAGACGATCGATATTTTAAGGGACCGGAAAGGATTGCACAATGCCGATATCGGCACCGGCAACGAAAAGGCCATTAACCAGTTGATCGCTCATCATTCTATTGTTTTTGAACCCCAAAAATTATTGGTATGGGTCTCTACCGCTCCCTGGCAATTGGGGGAATATGTCGCCTATGATCTGCATAAAGTATTTGCCTTGCAGGGAATGCAGCAGGATCAGGAGATTTCGGAGCCTGCTCTGACGATCGCGGCTGATTCCTTCCTGCTGACACCGGCTTACAGGGAATTCGAAACCTTCCGGAAATTCAAGCAACGTATCGCCGAAGGGGAAGAAGTGGACGCAGACAGCCTTGTCGCCAGCAACCCGGAATTTTATGATGCTTATGTCCTGGCCGGGGACTATTCCTATAAACGGGGGCAGCTACAGAAGGCCCTGCATTTTTATCAGCTTGCGTTGACAAAGGAGATCGCTACGAAAAAGGAGGAGAGCCATATTAAGGATAGAATAAAGAAACTAACAGAAAAATAGACTTCCCGGCTCAGGCAAACAGCCCTTTGAACTTGAAGAAGATTGTGGTCTCATTTACGAGTTGGGCGTCCACCCCCGTCTCCCTGTTCTCCCCGGCCCTGAATTTTAATTCCATTTGGAGCGGTTGGTTTTCCGCCGGGATCAGCAGTGCGAGGAACTTTATCTGGTCAGCCTTTACGAGCCTGGTTTCTTTTTCCAGGACTTTTTCGGCTATTTCCTTCACCATTTGCATCAGACATACTCCCGGCACGACCGGCTGTCCGGGAAAATGCCCTTCGAAGATGGCATGCGCCGGATTTATTTCTAACAATACCTTTACGGTATTATCGACTGTCTGTAATGTCGTGATATGGAAAAAATCGCCTTGTAACATTATCTTTCTAACTTTTTTAAGCCGATGGTGAAAGTGAAAAACTTGTGCGTGATGCCGATGGTATCGGGCATTCCATTACTGTAGTTTTTCATGATCGCTTCTACTACGGGCTTCCGTTTGGAGGACCGTTCCATTCTCACTAATTCATCCCCGGCCGGATTGGTGATATAATAATAGAATCCTTTCTTTTGGGGAAAGACATAATAAAGATACTGACTGTCTTTCCGGATATGGGCGGCAGAAGGATCCAGCGATAACATTAAGACCAGCGAGAAGTCCTGCCGAAGGGTAGTTATGACCGGCCGCCTGTTCATTTTCTTTATAATATAATTCACTTTGAACCTGCCTCCGGGTGCAAATTCAAGATCAAAGAACTTAAATCCCATTTCAGTGGAAAAGACCACCCGGATGCTGCTGTCGGGCATAGTCTTTAGCAGCAGGAGTCCGCTCAGGTAATTCCCTACAATATTTACATTGGTCCTGTAGAGGGCCGTTGTGACGGCAGGCCTGAATTTCTGTAATGAGTTGATATCCCCCGTCGTGTCCTGCAGGTTCCTGTAGACAGATCTGCATCCCAATTGGATAATGAGGCAACTAATTAATAGCAAACAACGCATCCGGAAGATTTGTATTCATTTCTTTGTTGATAAAATGAATGATGGTATTGTCTCCTGAATTTTCATTCATTTGAATATCCGTGACGGAATAATCCTTTTTATCGACGGTGACAACGATCGTTTTAAAGAACTCTTTCAGGTTCTTTGATATTGGGGATAATTCCACCAGGTAGGCGCTCTTGTTTTCGAATACCCGGGTGCTGAAATCCGGATTGGTGAGTACGGTCCCCTGCACACAGTCTACGGTGATCTTATTGATCTGCTGAAAAAGTTTATTCGATTTGGTGGAGATCGTATTCTGTTTCTGGCCGTCTTTTACGAATACTTTATCCTTATTGATGATCATCAGGTACGTAAAAGGCTTCGTATATTCCATCCGGACGCGGCTGTCTTTCTTGAACCAGAACTTTCCCTGGGACAGGATCTTTTCCGATAACATGCTCAGGTTCTTTTCCTGGGTAAAGTCACTTTTGATGCTGATCACCTTTCGCGCTTCCACGGAGAACAGTTGTTTGAACTTCGGGAGATCCGATAACGGAGCGTACCCTGTATACTGGGCTTTCAGAGTGGCTCCGCTGCCGATGATCAGCAGCATTAGTAGTAATTTATGCATATGCCTGCAAATTTAGCATTTTATCCAGCCGGACTATCTCATACCCGCTTTCTTTTACCTGCCGGAGGAATAAGGGGAGTATCGCCAGTGTCGTCCGGCTCGTGTCGTGGAAGAGGATAACGGCGCCGGGTTTCAGGGCGTTGTTGATCTTTTTCAGTAATATCCGGTCATCGTCAATTACGGTATCCAGCGATCGTATGCTCCAGCCGACGGGAGTGTACCCACCGGTGATAATAGCTTTTTTGAGATTGGGATTGGTCACACCGTATGGGGGCCTGAACAACCTGGGTAACAAGCCGGTAACCTTCTCCATGGCGCTGTCCATCATTCTCAGGTCAGCCAGCATTTTCCGGGAAGAGAACATATCGAACCAGAAATGATGGGAATAGCTGTGATTTCCGATAACATGCCCTTCCTCGTGGATCTGCCGGATTATTTTTTCGTTACCGGCTATCCTGCTGCCAATACAAAAGAATGCTGCATTCACCTTTTCTTCCCGCAGTATCCCCAGGATTTCCGGGGTATAGGAAGTAGCCGGGCCATCGTCAAAGCTCAGGGCAATTTCTTTTTTAGCAGTGGTCGCCGAACAGAATACCGGCAGGAAAAAATTGGAAAACACGAAATAACAACCATAAAAAAGGACGAGCGAATAAACAAACAGCAGGACGGGATAAATATAGAAAGGAATTTTGTAAAAAAAGTTACAGGCGATCAAAGCGATCAGCCCGACAGAAAAAAATACATTCGTATTTCTGAAATTTAGCATGCCTTTTATACCTGGTGAGCAGTGATATATTCAGCCATTGTCCTTACGGAACGGAATACTTTTGGTCCTTCTTCGGCATTGGTGATCTTGATCTTATAATTTTGCTGCAGCAGAACGATCAGTTCCAGCGCATCGATGGAATCCAATCCGAGGCCTTCCACAAAAAGAGGCTGATCATCGCCAATATCCTCCGGTTTGGTATCCTGCAAATTCAGTTGCTCAATGATCTGTACTTTAAGATCAGCCATTAATTTATCCATGTTCTAATTAGTTTAGTTGCTTCACAATGTTTTCGTCTTTCAACGATCGGCTATTGTATTTTCGCCACCGCGTCTCTCAGCTCGATGGTTCGGGCTAATTTATGCAGGGCTGTCGCATGATTCTTCACATAAGGATTATTCAGGTCCCAGACATATCCCGCCAGGACAGAACAGATCTTCTTCTTGATCTCAGGGTCCTGGTTTTCGGCAAAGAAGATGGTATCGAGCGTACCCTCATACCAGGCCATCACATAAGACCGGAAGGTATTTACGCCCTGCATCATTTTCTCCGAATACTCTTTATCCCAGTCTATGGTTTCGCCATTCAGGGTACGAATAACCAGGTGAGCCGCCAGCTGGCTTGATACCGTTGCCAGCGTGACCCCGGAAGAGAACACCGGATCCAGGAATTCCGTTACATTACCCGTAAGGACGAATCCATCGCCATAAAATTTTTCGGTAGTGCTCGACCAGGACTCCAGGACTTTTGGCTCGAATACGAATTCCACGTCTTTAAACCGTTCGCTTAAATAAGGCTCCGATGCAATCAAAACGCGCAGTTGCTCTTCATTGCTGCCTTCATATTGCTTGAAAAATCCGGTATCGCCAACAAAACCCAGCGAGGTGACACCATTTGAAAAAGGGATCACCCATACCCAGACACCCGGCTGGTGCACGACAATGGTAATACGGTTGGGCTCATCGGCCATCGATCGTTTCAGATCCACCGCATGGGCAAACAGCGCCTTGCGGGGAGGAAGGTTGGACGGCTTGTCGAGGTTGAACAACCGGGGGATCACCCGGCCATAACCGCTGCCATCGATAATGAACTTCGCTGTTATCTCTGTCTTATTACCATGAATATCTTCCACCGTTGTAACAGAATCGGTACCCTTAAAGACAATATTCGTTACGGTAGTCTCATAGGAGACAGGCACTCCCATTTTTTCTACGGTGTCAGCGAGTGTTGCATCAAATTCACTTCGGGGCACCTGCCAGGTCCAGGTCCAGCCTTCCGTAAACCGATCCGCAAACAAATAATCACAGATCACGCCGTTCTTTACGAATTTGGCCCCGAACTTTTCCTGGAATCCTTTCTCCTTTACCGCTTCTACAAAGCCTGCTTCTGTTAAAGCTTCCATACAACGGGGTAAGAGGCTTTCTCCGATCACGAAACGGGGAAACCGGAGCTTCTCTACGATCCTGACATTGAAGCCCGCTTTATTAACAATAGAGGCAGCTACAGTACCGGCAGGGCCGGCGCCGATTACCAGTACGTCTACTTTTTCTGTATTCATATTAGCAGGTTAGGGGGTTTATTAGGCTATTTTCTTTTTACATTTCAATAAGGTCTGGCTTAAGCCGATATTATTTACCTCTTCGGTGATGATAAAACCTGCTTCGTCAATGCAGCGCAAGAATGTTTCCGCGCTGTACATCTGGCTGTTGCCATTGGCAAGAGCCGTAAAATAAAGAGAGGTCTGCTGCAGGCAGAAGGCGGCAATTTCATATCGCTGCCTGTCCCAAAAGGGCTCCAGGATGAAGACATAACCGTCATCGTTCAGGGACGCAAGGCATCTTTTCAGGATGGAAACGATCTCGGCCTCTGAAAAACAATCCAGGAACTGGCTCATCCAGACGGCATCGAATCCTGTCGGGAATTTCACCTGCTCATCCAGGATATTCGTAGGGAAAAAAGACACCCGATCTGTCAGGCCCAGATCGGTAATTTTGGCCTTTGCCATATTCAACTGTCCCGGCAGATCCATGAGGGTTATCTGGATATCAGCCGCATATTTCGTAGAGGCAATGGCCCATTTCCCCGTATTGCCGCCGATATCCAGTAATTTTTTGGTGCCATTGTTATAGACTTTCGGTAAGACCAGGTCAAATGCATCGTCGGAGAAAAAATGATCGAAGCTAAACCAGCTTTTCTGCACCTGCTCCGGCAATTGAGACAAACCTTCATAGATCGTTTGCCACTCTCCGAATTCTTTCAACCCCACCGGCTTCCCTGTTTCAATACTTTTATCCAGTGAAAAAAGACCTTTGTAACACACATCGTGCACGAAATCCATATTTGTCTTTGTGAGCGGGTCATTCAGAATAAAATGACCGGTTTTGGCTAAACTATATTTACTATCGTTTACCAGGACCAGTCCGATACTCAATGCTGATTCCAACAGGACCCTTACTCCGTACAAAGGCAGTTTCACTTTCTCTGCGATCTCCGCTAAAGTTAATGCCGATGAGCCACTGTCCTCAATTACCTTCAAGATCCCTGAATTCCGTAATACTCTTGCTGATTGAAAAATTACCGGTCCGAATGCGATCCATTGTGCCGTTTCCTTAGCTTCAAAAGCAGAATTTTTGTCCTTCGCGAAAAAAGTCATTGAAAATTGGGTTAGGTTGAATGCTATTATTTAAAATTGGATTTTGCCTGTTTCATAATGTTGACCCATGACTTTGCCCAGTAATTTCTGAACCCAAATCCTGCGGCCTTGCCGATTTTAAAAGTTGTAAACAATACTTTTTTTGTTTTCATATCCACCAGCGTCACCCATGCGCCTGCTTGTGCTTCGCCCTTACTCATTCCTTCCACGAAGAACAGGACCCCTGAGCCTGTTTTTCCCTGAAAATCATATTTGCTTACCAGGTCGCCGATCTTTTTTTCATCGAGTGTCTTAAAGTCATTGGGACTACCTCCGAAGACATCCTTTTTAATATTGGCATTGGCTTTTGCTGTAACCTCCAGGGCATATTTTACGGTCGGGCGATGCACCATCTCAGCCACATTGTATTTTTTTTGCTCATCGATATACAGCTGATTCCAGGCGACGGTATATTTGTCCCTGAACTCTTCCTGCGTGATCCCTCCTGCATCTTTGAACTGAGAGGCAGGTCCGATAAATTTAGCCTGACTGAAGTCCAGGCCAAGCCAGGTAATATCATCAGTCTGTGCAGAAGCAGACCGTATATTTACGCAAACGAACAAAAAGGCGAGCAGCCAACCGAGTTTTTGTAGACTTTTCATGATGGAAGGTTTTTGTTTGAGTGATAAAGACTTTTATTGCCAAAAGTTATAATAATTATACCATTGTTCAGGGTATTTATCGACCATACGTTCCATTTCACCAACAAAATCGTTTAGCATCTCCTGCATAAGCATTTCTTTGCTCAAATGGGTATAGTCTTTGATCTTACTGGCAAAAAAATGGTAATGCAACGTGGTTTCTTTCATAGCGAAAACGAAAGAGACCGGCACTTTAAACTTGGCGGCTAATACAAAAGGCCCCATCGGGAATCTGGCCGCTTCGCCTAAGAATTCGCTTGTCAGGGTCTTATTACCTTTAATAAACCGGTCCGCGTGCATGCACACCAGCTCATTGTTCCGGAAAGCGTCGCTTATTGCATAGATGTGGGAAAGATCGTTCTTTATTAAAATGACGTTCACATTCCTCTTTCCGGTCACCGCCGCAATGTATTCTTTTATCTGCCGGTGCTCCCCATCGAACATCACGAGATTGATCCGGGTATCCAGCCGTTTCAGCAAATGCCCAGCAATTTCCCAGTTACCTAAATGAGCGCTTAATAATAAGCCTCCTCTTTGCAGCGCAACTATTTCCCGGAGATGATCTTCTCCATCAAAATTGAAGCTGAACTTATTAGGAATACCTGACATAACAACTACTTTATCAATAATACTCTGACCCAACAGGAAGTAATTCTGATAAATCTTGATCAGGGACTTTCCCAAACCGTATCCGATTTTTTTACGAAAAAAGTTAAGCGCAAATTTGGACGATCTGAAGGAGAACAGCAAATAGTAAAATGCGACAAATCTCAGCAAAAGGTAGGCCGGTATGACGCCCCATCTCTTCAAAATGCCTACAAAAATGCGATATCCCCAAGGCTGCCCCTTAGATTTGCCTTGCCATCCGGACATTATACAAGTTCTTTCAGTTGTTTGTGGCGGCTCACATAATCATAGAGATCCTGGAAGGTAGTAATGCCGACGAAGTCTTCGGGCTTTACTTTAAAAGCAAAATTGCTCTCGATGGCAACGACAAGATCGATATAGTCAAGACTATCTAACTGAAGGGTGTCTTTTAGATTGGCATCAGGTACGATCTTTTCGGCATCTACTTCAAATTCCTCTACCAGGAAGGCATTTATCCGGTCAACAATCTCTTCAATTTTCATATACAGTTGGTTTAGTCAGTTTTTTAATAATGAGGGAGGAGTTGGTTCCCCCAAATCCGAAGGAGTTAGACAAAAACATATTTATGTCCTTTTCGACCGTATCGGTCGCAAGGTTTAATTTGGCGGAATATTCATCGGGGTTCTCGAAGTTGATGTTGGGTGCAATAAAGGAATTTTGCATCATCAGCATCGAATACACTATTTCGCTGGCGCCGGCCATCCAGCATTCATGCCCGGTCATTGATTTGGTAGAACTCACCAGCGGACGGAAAGCTCCAAAAACTTCGTCAAGCGCCTTTGCTTCGCTCGCGTCACCGGCAGGCGTCGAAGTAGCATGTGCATTAATATAATCAATTTCAGCAGCCGCGATTCCCGCATCCTTCAAGGCCATGACGAGGGACCTTACCGGACCTTCTACAGTTGGGTTGGAGATATGCCCTCCATTGGAAGAAAAGCCATAACCCACTACTTCTCCCAGGATGGGAGCTCCTCTTTTTAAGGCGGAATCAAGGCTTTCCAGGATGACCGTAGCGGCCCCTCCGCTGGGAATAAGCCCATCGCGATCCCTGTCAAAGGGTCTCGATGCCTTTGTAGGAGCAGATTCCAGGATGGAAAAAGCCGACAAGGCATCAAAACTACCCATGGAATAATGATTGACTTCCTGGGCCCCTCCGCAGATGATACAATCCTGCAATCCGCTTTTTATAAAATGATACCCTACGCCGATGGAATGAGAACCGCTGGCGCAGGCTGCGCTGATGGTGAAATTCACGCCTTTCAACTTGAAAATGGTGGCCAGGTTCATGGTCACCGTCGAATTCATCGTCTGAAAGACGGATCCCGAACCCACCAGCATGGTATCCCTTTTTTTCCGGATGATATCGGTGCATTCTATGACCGATTTTGCCGTGCTGTCGTTGCCATATAAGATCCCTACCTCCGTTTGGTCGAGGTAACCTTCATCGATCCCGGCATTTTTTAACGCCTCGATCGTAGCCAGATAGGCATATTCCCCCTGTTCGGGCAGCATAATACGTGATCTTCTGTCCAATAAAGCCTTTAAATTCGGCTTTTCGACAAAACCTGTCAATCCGGAGCGATAGCCGAATTCTTTCCGCACCGGGTCGTATATTATACCGGATTTTCCCTGATACAGGGACTCACGGACTTCGTCAAGGTTCTTCCCTATACATGAATAAATACCCATGCCTGTGATCACTACTCTATGCATATTCGTATACAATCTTTCCGCACATAAATAACAAAAAAAATCCGATAACACAAAAATAAGTTAAATTCGGTACCGGCTACCCGCAAAATAGTATTAACGCAAGGGAGCGAAAATTAACTTATTATTAAAAACACGCTTGAATTATAGTACGATCTTAAGAATATAGCCCTTTAAGAATATAGCCCTCCATTGATGGATAAGACTTCTGCGGTTATATAGGCTGCTTCTTTTGAAGCCAGGAAGCCTACGGCATGCGCTACCTCTTCCGGCAGACCGAACCGGTTGACCGGTATCATTTTAGACAGTTTTTCTTCATCCAGCCCTTCGATCATATCTGTCCGTATGAATCCGGGGGCGACGGCATTTACGGTAATGCCCCGTCTGCCTACCTCTTGAGCCAGGGCCTTGGTGGCGCCGATCACTCCTGCCTTTGCCGCTGAATAATTTGTTTGCCCCGGCATGCCTTTCAGACCCGAAAGAGAGACAATATTGATGATCCTTCCAAACCTTTTTAGCAGCATGCTATTCAATACCAGGCGGGTGACATAGAAAAAGCCATCCAGGCTGGTCCTTATAACATTTTCCCATTGTTCATCCTTCATCCACATCATCAGGACATCCTCTTTAATACCGGCATTGTTGACCAGGATCTCAATATATTTATCTTCGTTGGCCTTTAGCCAGCCGCCGAGCGCCTGCGTTATGTCTTCCTTATTTGAAACATCAAACCGGATCAGTTCCCCATTCGCCCCAGCCTGTCTTATTTCAGCGAGCGTTTTATCCGCTTCTTCCACATTGGATCTATAATTGATGAGGACAAAATAGCCCATTTCTGCCATTTTAATACAGATTGCCCTGCCGATCCCTCTTGACCCACCGGTGACTAGTGCACATTTCATTGGTTAAAGCTTTAGATTTTGATGCAAGATTACTATTTATTTTGATTTTTTAGTACCAGGGGACTATCGGGAACGGAGCTTGCGGGGTTTTGTTTGATAAAATCACCCCAAAGGCAAAATACTCCATGTACTCGTACCACGTCCAGGGCCTCATCCGTATCTGCGCTACGGCACAAGATACCTGGTAAGTTCTTTTGTCCGAAGATTGAATGAATAACAATAAATATTTGGCGGCCTACTATCTAAAAAAAGCCCAGAACCTAAATACCCATTTTGATATTCCCAATTACCAAAATACTTCTTGGCCTTCTTCCGATTACTAAAGTCTAAAAAACAAACAACAAGTATCGTATCGCCTGATTTACTAATATACCCGGAGTATTGTCGATTAAATTTTTTGTACTGCCTTATAAGCAATTCCCCTCTCCCTTTATCAACAATTTGCCCATTGGAAACAAAACTAACTTTTAAAACATCTTCCATCTGATACACATCGGCAAATGAGAGAATATACTGCCCGTTAGATTGAGTCGTGGGATACCTATTAAATTCGCTTGTTGTATCCTTCAGAATGGTAGCATCGTTTTTATAAACCGATGTACTTATCCGTGTATACTTCTTTTCCTGATTTTCATTGACCACTTTAATTCCGCCTATCTGTGCTGATACCGCGTAATTAATCAAGGTCAAAAAGAAAGTTACATAAAAAAATTTACATGCCTTGTATCTCAACATGAATTTCGATTTAATAAGTTACTGGAATATTCGCATTCGTCCTCGTGCCTGGCAACAAAATTTGGCCCTCCGTAATTCCTTTACTCCTGTCCGCTGAAAAGAATTCCCGCAAAGGCAATCCAAGACTAGTTAGCCAATCTTCTACATGTCCAAGTTCATGCGCCAGCGCAACAAACCCAGGTATTGGGGTTTTTGCCTGCCCTTGATTAACTTCGCTGGAATTATAAGATTTGCCTACGGAATAATTAACGATCAAAGGCTGGCCCGGATTAGCTGCTGCTGTTGCAGCCTCAAATTGAGCGCCTCCATTTTCTGCACTACCTCCATTTTTTATTTGAATAACTTGAGTGTTATTAACTAACCCGTTCATCATAGTGCTGGTAGCACCATTATTCCACAAAACAGTTAAATCTCTGAGAAGCCCCCTTTGATAAATCCTTAATTTGCCAGTATATTCAGTATTAGTCCCTGCATTGTAATATTTTCCGTTATTATAATCAACTGTAACCTTATTACCAAAGATTCCCAAAAGCCCGTTCGAAAACTATGACGAACTGTGTCTCCCAATCGATCTACATAAACAACTGGATTATTTCCCATCGCAGCATATGGACACCGAATTTGGTACTGTCCTGCACGGAAAGAACCGGGTAAATTTCATCACTTGTATTTGGGATGCCATCGATACCAACGGAAAACAAAATATATTTATCTCCTAGTTTTTGATAAACGATGTCGATGTTGGCATTTTTATCCATTTTCCTTGTAAGCAAAGGGTCTTCAATAATAATTGAAGGATCATCCTTTCTTAATTGTTCTAAACTATCTGAATATACGCCAAGACCCTCCCGGACTATATCAAAAGTTCATAGAAGTTGTACCTCACCTCACCTTATAATATATTTCCTGATTAATTTTAAGATGTTTGTTACTAAATATTGTTATATAGCACGGGTCGATTATTTCTTTGGGATTATGTTCAGGTATTTCCCTGATTTTTTCCCTCCCAATAGAAAAAAGGTTTAAGCTAATCCCTGGATCAGCTATTTCAATTGGCCCTTCCACTATTGTCCTTGATAGAATGGTAAAAAAAAGCTTGTCGTTGACCAACCGATATTTCCCTTTCAATTGAACTATATCCCTAATATCATCCGCATCACTGCCAACATTTAAAATAAAAGAGTCGTTTTTAAAAAACTGGAAGTTTTGCCCCAATCCACTGCCAACTAACTTACTGTCACGTTGCCAGGTACCAATAAGGTCCTTTTTCAAGATACAGCAAGAGTCCCTTTTTGGTTGTCCAACTGATTGAATCGAAATTATGATTGTTGTTAAAACAAAAACAAAATATTTACTTTTCATAATCATTCCGGGTTTGATGTGAATTTACCTATAGGTACGTATTGTGGTGCATGTTTAGGAGTGACTCCAGGACTTAAGGTATAAAAATTTACTTTATCCAAAGTTGTTTGATGACTAAATACAGCCCCTTTTCCAGGTCCAGTCGGCAGGAATCCATTATTGGAACCTATGTTTGCGACTTCACCTTTTGCCACGTTTTCACCCACGGAGAAAGCACCTACATGTCCATGGTTATGGGGTGGAGGATTTGTATTATTATACCCAAATAAAGCCACACCCCCAGCTGTCGCTGTTGCTACAGCCTGAGCCTGCGTGCTTGGTTGTAAAGCTGGCGAGTTCGCAAATTGATCACTCATACTATTCGCCATCCCTGTTATATTCAATGCTGAAGAATTGTCGGTTGCTGAAACGATAGTACTTAAAACATTTTGAGTTGCGTAGTTACAAAAAGTAGCAGTTGCGGTCGGCTCTAACGATGAATTTGTAGAATTTAAATTTTGAGCTTCTTGGACAGCAGTTGTTAGATTAACTTTATTTAGGCCGCCCTGGCTCTCGTCAAAGCCAGTAAATTCATAATGCTGGTTTACGTCGCTACCCTTCTGTTTGTATTCTGCATTAGAAAAATCATTTACATGTTTAACAAGATTTCCACTCTTATCATAAAAATTACTTGTTGTTTCCATCCCATCTGGATCGATAAGCCTTACCGGGTTGTTAAACACGTAATTATACGGACTCCAGCCTCCCATCTTCTCCGCCATCGGATCCACACTTTGCCACACACTCGTCCTGGGATCATAATACCGCGCCCCGTAGTAGCATGATATACGCCGAGGGGCTGATAGTAGCCGACTGGCGCCAGTTCTGGATAACCGTGCTTAACAGGGCGGATTTCTGCGCCGGTGTAATACTGTCGATCATGCCATCCGGGCCTATCACCTGGCGGGTAGTCATCAGCGTATTGCGGGCAAGCGCATTGGTTGTTCCCCATACGCCGGCTTCCGATGTATCGGACGGTTGAAAGACAGCCATGATGGTCAACTCATTCAAACTATCCAGGTTATAAAGAATGCGAATAGAATCTTCGACACCATTAAAGGTTAGAGCAGGATTATAATTCAGCAGCGTTCTCCTTTTTTGCGCTTGTCCAAAGAACAGTCCATAATGTCCGTTGCCTGTCACATCATTTCAGGAACTGTCGGTGAACTGGCCTTTGTCCGCTCGGAGCCACAACACAGGATAGGCTGAACTGTCCAGGCTTTGCGCTGTTGAGGACAGACTAAAGGACAATAAAAGAAGGATGAGATAAAAGAAGTGAAATTTTCTGTACAGACGGTACAATTCACTTGCGTGGTTCATAAGGGTAGATTTGGGGTCCGTTTTCGTAGGGTATGGGTTGACGGTACCAAAGTAAGTAGTGCATTTGGAAAATGCAAGCTTTCCTCCAAACTACAGAATTTTTACAGAATTAAGGCGGTACTCGAAGCGATACATGTTATTTCTTCTGGTGCATAGGCCCGCCACTCATACTTCCTGGTCGAGCAGTTCGCTAAACATGCTCCGGAGAACACTCACATGCTTATTGTAGTTGTGGTTTGAGAAATCTCTTTCCTTATCGCGGTGCTCGCTGATCTGAGAGTGGGGGGCTTAAACAAAAACAATCGCACCGCACTTCGTGCGGCCTTTTTTTTATCCGGTCCGCTCCGGCGAGCAAGCTAGAACTTCGAGGAAGCATCGTCCCTTGCTTCCTCTTGTTCGTAAAGTTCGCTTCGCTCCTTTACACTACCCGGAACAAAAAAGTGCCCCCGGCAAAGCCGGAGGCACAATTGTTTTTGTTTGCGGAGAGTAAGAGATTCGAACTCTTGATACCCTTTCGAGTATACACACTTTCCAGGCGTGCTCCTTCAACCACTCGGACAACTCTCCGGAAGGGCCGCAAAAATAGCAATTTATCGCTGGATTCCGAATATTTTTTGGGCATTTTCAGTGGTCACCTTCGCCGCCTCTTCCACATCGACCCCTTTGACCTCGGCAAGTTTATTTACCACATACTTCAGATAACTGCTTTCATTGCGTTTGCCCCGAAAAGGTACAGGGCTCAGGTAGGGCGCGTCCGTTTCGAGTACCATATGCTCAAGGCCGATTTCGCGGATGGCGTCGGGCAGACCGGAATTCTTATAGGTCAGCACACCCCCGATCCCCAGGTAAAAACCCAGATCTACGATGTCCCTGGCGGCGGCGGCATCCCCGCTAAAACAATGGAAGATGCCCCTCAGGCTGCCTTTTTGATGCTCGCGGACTACGCCAATGCTCTCTGTCATTGACTCGCGAGAATGAATGACGATAGGGATATCATAATGCAGGGCCCATTCGATCTGCCGGTGAAAAGCCTCATATTGCTGTGCCGAAAAGGACTTGTCCCAATAAAAATCCAGCCCTATCTCCCCTATCGCTACCCACGAACGACGCCCCAGCTCCCGCTCTACGAAACTAAGCTCAGCCTGGTAATTCTCTTTTACGTTGCAGGGATGCAGACCGGTCATTCCAATACATTTACCTGGGTACTTCGCCTCCAGGGCCAACAGGGCATCCTGGCACTCGCTGTCAATCGCAGGCAGGTAAAATTTCTCAACTCCTTCTTTCTCAGCGCGCTGAATCACTTCGTCGACATCCTGGGTGAAACTTTTACTATACAGGTGACAATGCGTGTCTATTATTAACATAATTTATTGTTCGCGTTTCGGATGCAAATATCCCCAAAACCCATGATTAAGACGAAATACATCTGCCAAAATGGGGCACCGGACCCCGCCTGACTGAGCCAAACGCTTTGCAGTCATCCATATATCTAATTTACATAATGAGACGAGTTAGCCCCCAAAGGACGGAAAAACCGCCAAATCCAGAAGAATCGTCAGGTCCGACTGACTAAATTACTTTGCGTAAATCAAAAAAAGATTTACCTTTAAACTAGTTTTCATAGGGTACGGATTAAAAACGGGCCAGGGTGTCTACCCAGGCCCAATTTTATTTTAGTAAAATCGTTCAAGATCCGTCCCAATTTGGGCCAGATTCCAAGTTCTAATCTCCGCAGTCTCTAATTTCTTTCCTTATTTCTTACTTCATTTTATCACTTCGAACCGATATCCTTTTTCCGAAAAATGTTGCAAGACTACGGGTAATGCTCCGCTGACCCGATCAAACGCTTTTTCGCTATCATGAAACACAACGATGGATCCGGGTCGCGCACTGCGGATCACATTACGTGCACAGGTCGCAGCATCGATGTCCCGGTCAAAATCTCCGCTCAACACTTCCCACATCACGATCTTATAATGAAAAGGCGCAGCCCGCAAAAGTTTGGACTGAAAAAGACTGATCCTGCCATAAGGGGGTCGAAACAGATCGGAGTCTATCAACTGCGCTGCATCCCGTATATTCTCGAGGTATTTTTTGTCTGCCACCTTCCACCCGTTCAGATGGTTCTGCGTATGATTGCCTACACGGTGCCCATCCAGTAAAACCCTTCTATAGATCTGCGGGTATTCCTTTACGTTCTTACCGATACAAAAAAAGGTAGCGCGGGCATTGTACTTTTTCAGCTCGTCGAGTACAAAGGGGGTAACCTCGGGATGAGGACCGTCATCAAAACTGAGGTAGAGCACCTTCTCCTTTACAGGCATCTGCCAGATACAGCCGGAATAGATCTTCTTCAGCCACCAGGGCGTTCGTACAAGATAGAACATAGAAAGGCAAGTTACAGAATTTCGGCGCATGCCCCTGGCTAGACGTCGCAGCAGGCCTATGGCATTTTCTCCTTCGCATATGTATTCACATGCATCAC
>Ga0193717_1000148_pt1 | contig 67598 bp, 105 predicted proteins | sample U2c2metaG_FD_145900 | JGI IMG/M metagenome (GOLD analysis project Ga0193717, IMG submission 145900) | Soil microbial communities from a riparian zone of the East river system, Colorado, United States - U2c2 | ecosystem: Environmental > Terrestrial > Soil > Riparian zone | place: USA: East... | reverse complement strand
TTCACTTCGCGGTGTGTCCGGGAACGCAAGATGCACGTTGCGCTTTCCTTCGCGCTGGATGCCAAGCCACGCAACAGGCTCGGCCTGCACGTCCCTGCGGACTTCGGCGGCTTCATGGGCAATGAGCACGCCAACGCTGGCCATCGCGGACCACATGGCGCAGATCGAGCACGATGTGTTGTTGCCGATACGTTCGTACTCATACAGCAGCGCGGACGCATCCTCATGTGTCGTCACCCGCCCCGCACCCTGTTCGCGGGATTGGGAGAGGGCTTCGAGACGGTCGGCCCATCGGCTGGTCAGCGTGTTTATCGGGTCTCCCTGCCGCACGATCAGGCGCAACTCCATCACGATGGCGGCAATAGAATCGCTGGTGGCGACTTCGGTTGTCATCTCAACACCTCGGGCAGTCTTTGTCTGTACCCGCGCGGCCATGCACCGGACAATCAAACGTCTCTGGCGGCGGCGGCTCGGGTCCAATTTGGAAAAGATGCAGGGCATCTATCCAGTCGTCGTAACCGCGCGCGTGCGCTTCCATGTCCAGCATGTTTTCGATCACGTCGCGATTCGCAGAGAATCGCCAAGGATCGGCCTCGATCAGAACATTCAACAGCGCATGAAACTCTACGTCATTCATCTTCATACCTCCTCCCCCGAACCGCGCGGATCGCGGGCGATGGCTGCCTTGTCAGGATCGCGGCAGGGTGTTTGCAGCCCCATGACAACCGGTGCCATGCAGCGCCCGGGCTCGCAATGACAGCCAGCGGGCAGCGGTTCCGCAGTGCGCATCAGTGCTGCGCGCAGGATGTGGTGAGCCCGCCGCGCGCGTTCGTCAGATGCCACTCCGATAGACACATTCATGAGCGTGACCGCCTGAATAACCGCAAGGTGCAAAGCATCCTTCGCATCCCTCAACGCGGTTTCGGCGAGCGGTGTGCGGGATAGTTTCGTGATGATGTCGGCGGCCTCTGCCATCGTATTGCCCCAGCCGTAATGACCGGCGGCGGCTATCTCACCCGCCTGCTGCAAAAGGACATAGACGATGTTCGGCACTGCGTTCCCAGCGGGCGTGTTCACTTCAACACCTCGCTTTCGACATCGTGCGATGTGATGCGATAGAACACGTCTCCTTCCTTGTCGCGGTACTCGCTGCGTTCCGAGAGATTTCCCAAGCCATCGAATGCGCCGTCACCGTGCTGGGCGGCCATCTCGGCAGCGTGCTCGATGATGTCGTCAACGCCGTCGATCTTCCAAAGGCCCGTGTTCCAGTCCGCAATGAACTGCGGTGTTGCCATCCAATCCGGCAACTCCACGATCACTTCCTTTTCGACGGTCACAACAACTCGTTTGGTAATCACGTTTCCCTCTCTCATCGTGACAGTGGCGCGGGGGTTAGTTGATACCGAACCGCGTGAGCAGTTTCGACTTGGCCGGTGGCTCAACCGCCTGCATCAACTGGTCAACGCTGAGCCCGTCGAACAGCTCGCCGATCATTGCCGTGATCTTTGACTGCAACTCCGGCGGCATGTCCTTGAAGTTGATGCAGTGCAGTGCAGCCAGAAGCTTGTACGTCGGCCCGCCGCGCACCATCCCGGCTATCTCCATGCACTTATCCACGGTGCAGATGTTCAGATACCCCTTCGCGAACATGTCACGCATTGAGGTGCCGAGAACTAAGCGCGTGGTTTCATTCATCTCCAAAACCTCCAATGGTGTGAGTGGCGAAGCTAGAGGGGCTTGCCACTCACGGGCTGGGTCAGTTCGACCAGTTACGGCACCAAGCCGTAGGTGTTGGTGAATCCGACCGCGACGGGGGCGGTAGCTGGATCGTGATAGGCGGCGGTCCAGTAATACTGGCCCGGTGTCAGCAACGCCCCGCCGACCGGACGACCGTGGCTGTCCGCCGATTGCGTGGTGTATTTCGGACCCGCTTCGCCGGGACCAACGCCGAGACGCTGCACGACTACCGCTCCCGTACACGAGCCGCGCTGAATCGCCAGATCAATGCCGGAAGGAACGCCGCGGTAGGTACTGATGCCGATGTTGCCGACGTACCGAACATTCGCAGGGACCGTGAAGGCACTGCAGATGAAGTTGTTACGCGGCAGGAGGGACACCGCGACCGATGCGCCATTCACGTGGGGCCACGGAACGGGAGAGTTGCCGACGTTCGTCCTGTATCCGATGAGGTTGACCAGTTGCGTGATGTCCACGTTCACACGCTGCGGCGGTGGGTTGATGCCGAGGTTCGGGTAGAGGATGGTCGCGCGCGTCAGGCGAACGGGGGGAATGCTGGAGCACGTTCCGGTGTAATTGACCGTAGTCCCGCGAGGGTCCGCGCACTGTGCGCAGAACTGTTCCACGCCGTTGCGCTGGACGTGGAACTCGCCGCAGACGGTGGCTGGTGTAGTTTGCGCGGCATTCGAAGCGCCGGCGTACAGCACCAGCGCCCCGAGCACGATGAGCTCGGCCACGACGCGCATGCGCGTACCTTTGGATGCGAAGATCAGACTGTTGAGCATGAGAACCTCGTTGGTTAGAGACGGATACGCGAGCACAGGGATTGCAGCCGGTCGATCGCAGTCTGCAGACGCTCGTTGCTGGCCGACAGCTTCTCGTGCAGCTCGCACGTCGGCGCCGCTTTCGGCTGCTCTTTCGCACCATTCGCGGGCGACGATGCGACGATCGGGTCCAGCGCCGATTCCAGCATCGCAATAGCGTTATGCAGATCGACGGTGCGATCGTTGAAAAACTCCGTTTCGCGGAGGATCGGGCCGCGGTCTTTGTGGCCGTTTATGCCCGAGGAGTCGAGCATTTTTGCATCGCGTGTATCCATGAAACTCTCCAGTTAGGGAAAAAGGATGTCGTTCGCGAAGAGCCGCTTGCCGCGCTCTTCGATCAGGCCGTTTCGTCGTAGGTCGGATAAGTAAGTGTTGAAGGTGCCGCCAGCGGCGGTCATGTTGACAAGGTCAGCAAGGTTCGCGCGGTGCAAACCGTCTTCCCTCGCCTCGACGATCTGCTGCAGCATCTTGAACGCGCCGCTGCGCAGCGCTCCGTTCCACTGCGCCATCATTTCGGCATGTGTCGTTGGTGACGGCGGCTTATCCCCGAACACGGCGATGCCAGCGTCGGAGGCGAACAGCAGGCTGTCGCGTTCGACGATGAAGCCCGAACGGCGCAGGTCCGAGAGGTAGGTGTTGAAGGTGCCGCCGCGATGACTGAACTTGGTCAGTGCGCCGACCTGCGGTTTCGAATAACCGGCGGGATGGCGCGCAGCCAGTTCCTGTAGGATGCGCCGCGCGCCGGAACGGAGCTGCGGCGTGTCGCCGTTGATTTGCCGCAGCGGCTGCTGCGCTTCGGCAAATCGCCGAGCGACGCTGTACGGTTCATCACTAAGTACCGACGTGTCCGGCTTTGCTACGAGCTTCGGCGGCAGCGCCCGTACTTCGACCGACGCTGCCGGCGCGATGTCTTCGATCGCGATCAGCTGCGCAATCTTCGCTAACTTCTTTTGCAACGCGGCGATCGCGGGCTTGTAGTACTTTTCCGCTTCGACCTGCCCGCCTGCGAACCCGCTGTCGAATGCCAGTTGTTCGGCTGCCTTGTCGACGACCGGCTTCTGAGCACTACGCTTTAGCTGCGCATTTTCGTCCTTCAACCGCGCGACGGTGCCCATCAGCCCCGCTGTCGTCTTCGCGTCTTCCTCTGCGACCTTCTGCAGGTCCGCGAGCTTCGCCAACTGCTTCCTGATCGCAGGGCTAGGTGCCGGCGGCGCTTTCATAAGCCGGTCCCCCGGCTTCGGGTGCGAAGTCGCAACCTTGCCGATCTTGATCTTGGTAACGTCGCCGGTCAGCGCAGGGCCGAGGGCGTAGAACTCACCGGGCTCGAGCCGGCGCAGGATCTCCACGGCTTCCTTCGCCGTCATGCCCAGTTCGTCCGCCGCGCGCTTCCGATCGACGTCGATCGACGTGCGGCCGATGAGCTTATTGATCATCTCGGCGGCAGTGTCTTTATGGAGCTTGCTCAACCGCTGCGTTGCCAACACCAAGCACTGCCCGCGTTTCCGGCCGCGCGTGGCGACGTCCGTCACCGCGCCCTGCGCCTCGGCATCGCCGTTCTGCGGACAGAACACGTGCGCTTCGTCGAGCACGATCATGACCGGATGCCACAGCTCGCGCGGAGCGTTGACCAGCGCGTCCAGGAACAGCTTGACGAACCGTTGCCGCTCATGCGCCGGCATGTCGTAGATGTCGATGATCGCACTGACACCGGTCTCCATCAGCCGGCGCGCCAGCACCGCGGCCGTCTTCACCGAGGCCAGCGCATCGCCGTCGTGCGGCGCGGCGATCACGTAGTCGAATTTTTCGCGCAGCGTTGCGAACTCCCCTTCCGGGTCGATCACGATCTGCTGCACGTGGGGCGCCGTCTGTTCGAGCAGACGACGCAGTGCGTAAGACTTGCCACCGCCGCTGTTGGCGACGACGAGCGCGCGCGTTTCTAGCAGGACCGGCAGGTTGATGGGGCAGTTCGGCGAGAGGTTCATCCTTCGTCCTCATCCGCCTCTGCCTCGATCTCGACGTCGTCGACGTAGTGCTGCGCGATCTCGTACCAGTCGACCATGCCGAGTGCGTGGCCGAGCAGGTCGGCGTACGTACCGCTCACCCCTTCGGGCATGTTCTCGTCGAACTCGGCTTCCAGTTCCTGCGAGAGCGGATAGACGGCGTCTTCCTTGCCGTGCTCCTCGACCAGCGCTTCGGCGCGCTCGATCCAGAACTCCTGCGAGCCTTGGTCGTTGTCGATCCAGAGCGCGACGTTCCACGTTTGGTAGTTGAGCCAGCCGTTGTACTTCGTGTCTTCGCTCATCGCTTTCCCCTGCGTACCTGGCCGACGATGATCATCACGTGGAAGATCACCGTGACTGCTGATTGCAAGCATCGCCACAAAAGGCGCATATCCATGCGGCTATTTCCTCGATAGTTTTTGCTTCGGCGATCGGGACACCGCCCAGCCATTCGTTTGGGCGCGTCATGATCACGGCGGTTTTATTCGGGAGCCCAGCGATGACGACGGCGTTGTTGCCGACGAAATTCCTGCGCGAAAGCCACATCTCTTGCAGCTGCGTAAGGTGGCCCTTCGGCTGTTTCTTGACTCCGAGCTTCGGCGCGCAACTGACGAGCTCACCGCGTGGCATGTGATCGAACTGCTTCCATTCGACCCACAAATCGGCCTTCAGACCATCGTAGTAACGGTCTGGCAGCCCGTTCGTTGCCAGCGACGCACCAGTCATGGACTGCCGAAAAATAGTCCGCGGCAAGCGGCGGTCGACGGCCTGGTACAGCGCCTTCTCACGCATCGTCGTTGCCGCTGTTCGCGATCTCGACCTCGGCACGCGCATGGTCATACAGCGCCGCCGCACGTTCGATGACCTTGCGTTCGAAGCGCTTGTAGACCTCGTCGTCACTGGTCACGAAGCTGGCGAGGAACAGCGTGTCGTTGAGCAGATCCTCCTCGGCGCGTTCGAAATAGCGCTCGGGGATCTCCGGGCCGGGCGGTTCGGCGAGTGCGAGGCCGATCACGCGGCTACCCTCCGCGCAGTGAAGCGCGGCAAAAAGCAGTTCGTGAGCTTGCCGGTCTCGCGGTCTATATGCCGAACGATGCCGCACAGGTCGTGCGCGAAGTTGAACTTGTCAGCGGCGAGCCACCGTTCGAGGTCGAGCTTGTTGCCGTTGCAGTGAGCAGCCGTAATGTCCATGCACAACGCCTTGGCGTCTTCAGCCAACGATCCGACAAGCAGCCCTTCCGCCTTCGCGCGTTCGACGATTTGGTCGATCAGCGCGTAGTCTTTCCTCGGGCATTTCCAGTTGATCTGTTTCATCTCTGTCCTCCAGAAACTAAAAAGCCCACGGTCGCGTTGCGCAGACCGTGGGCCGGTACTTGCCGCCTGCCCGCGGCAAACTCAGTCGACGGATGGACCGCTGTAGTTTCGCGAATCCGCTTCCGTGAGCTTTTCCTTCAGTGCGTAACCGAGCAGCGGCCAGACCTTCGCTTTCGCGTTGTCGCGCGCGATGCGCCGACCCAGCTCTGCGTCGAAGTTCTCGGGGCTGGCGCACGCCGACTCGCCGGTGACGGTGAAGCCGTTGCGCAGCACGAGCACGCAGAACGTGAGCAGACCAAGCGCCTGGAATGCCTTCGGGCATTCGTAATGCGGATCAGGCCACGCCTGCGCCGCACCGGCGTGCTGCGCGCCGTGCGACGCCGTGAAACAGAACTCAGCTACGATCGCCGCATCGATATCCGCCGGTGTCACGCGCGGATAGATGAGGTTCTTGCGCGTTATTTCCTGTTCGACGGTTTCGCTCACGTCAGTTCACCGTCGGCTTCGGTGCGGACGTCGGCGCCGGTGCCTTGGTCGCGAGCGCGGCTTCCTCGACCTTCAGCTTCGCCGCTTCGGCCTTCGCGACGACGGCTTCCGCCTTCTCGACGGCCTTGGTTGCGATCGTGACGTCCTTGGCGCCGACTTTCGCTGCCTGCTCGGCGGTCTTCAGCGCCGCCTTGGCGTTCGCCAGGGCGATCTTCTGCAGCGCCTTCTCGGGCAGCGGCTTGAGGCCGACGCGCACGAGCTCGTTCTGCGCCGTGGTGACGGCGCGGACGCCGACCTTCGCGTTCTTCTCGGCCGTTTTCAGCGTGGCCTTCGCGCCCTTGGCGCCGGCCTTCGCCGAGGCAACAGCGGTCTTGGCTTCGTCGCGTGCTTCCTTCAGCGGCTTGCCGCCTTTCAGGAACACGGGCTGACGGCCGCGCCCGCGACGCACGGCGTCGGTCTTGACATCGGTGATGGCGGATTGCAGATCGGACATTTGGAATAGCTCCCTGTGGGTTTAGCGACGTGCGCCGGCTGCGGCGGCACGGGTGGGCGCGGCGCCGGCGCGTCGGGGCGTCGGTCGAGCGGTTTGGCGCGCGGCGGGCCGCGCGTTGAAGTCGGGCTTGCGGAACAGAAGATCCACGCATTCCGCACGGCGCGCGGCGTGCTGACCGTAGTGCGGGTTCGGCACCGGATCGACGAACGAGATCTTCGCGTAGGTGCCGACGTTCTCGGCCGTGATCGTGACGATCGCCTTGATCGGCGGACCGCCGAGCATGCGCATCGTGTGTGCGACCACGCCGTCGAACGACATGATCGCCGTCGGCGGCAAGCTCAGCGTGTAGATCGGCGCTTTCGGATCGTTGTGCGCGTCCGGGTGCTGTGGGTCGAGCAGGAGCACGGCGAGCTCGCGCGTGTTCTTGCACGCCTTGCTCTTGCCGTTGTTGCCCGAGCCGAAGGCGTTGAGCGGGCACGACGGACAGTCGTGATTCTGCACCGCCGGCGATTCCGGGTCGGGTTTCATCTCGCCGAGGTTCTTGCCGGCCGCATAGCAGTCCGGCGGCACCGATACGCCCTTGACGTACGGCGAGGAGTAAAAGAGGTTCTTGCTGACGAAGTCGAGGACGACGACCTGGATCTCGCTGCCGAGGTCCAGCCCTTCGGGCGAGGTGAATGCACCCGCCGGTTCGACCTTGATGGCTTTGCCGCCCGGTGCGCCGATCTGGTTCTTGAGATTGGCGACTTCCTGGGCCAGCTCGGCGTCGAGCGTGGACAAGGCTTTGCTACCGCCAACGGGGGCGGTTACTGCTTTGCTACGTGCCATGTGGTTAGACCCTTCGTACGTTGAGACGTGTCTGCACGAACTCCGACAGGCCGGGGATGGGCTTGCCGTTCATGCTCTCTTTAAGCTCAATGTATGCTCTCGAAGAGATCCGTCTCTCAAAGATGTGAAGGGCCTTTCTGCGCAGGATGAAGCGAGTCAGTTCGTCGTAGTCTGCGATCTGCGGACGAACCGTTTCGGAAATGGACACGGTAGCCAGAGCGCCGCGGATGATGTTCGTCCCGGCTTCCTGCATCGCGTTGAGAAGACGCTCTTCGATCGCACGCTTCTCGGTTTCCAGCTCCTTGACCTTGGCGTTCGCCAAAGCGATTTCCTCATTTTTTGAGTAAATCGCGTCAGCCGTATCGCCTAGATTTAAAGACATTTTAGAACTCTCCTATTCGTTGTCAACGCTTTTTGCGTGTTTTATTTATTTCTTTTTGAATCAACATGCGCTTGCCGGCTGTATTCGCAAACCGTTGATAATCCACGGGTTTACCGGCTTTCTCGTCGTCGCGTCCGATGTCATATCCGGTCTTCGCAGAATGGGCGATTAAAAGGCAGACTAAATCGAGTTCCTGCGGGCTCATGACGAGTCTTTTCCAAACAAAAACTGTTTGATTTCGTCGATCACGCGCTGATCAACTACTCCACAAGAATCGCACCCCGTCGAGTCGTAGTTATTAACGACTTTTTCTAAAAGGTCACGAGCAGCTGCGTATTCTTCGTCGAAAGAAATCACTTGTCATACCTCGCAGAAATGTGCGCCTCGACGGCGAGCGGCAACGTCGGCGCCCAGACCGGCGGCGTCGTCATGACGTCGTTGAATATCGCCAGCGCGCGCTCCGCGTAGGCATCGGGCACGACGCCGACGATTTCATCGTGCGTCGACATCGCAATACGCACCTTGCCACGCGACTCGTCGACGATATGGAGCATGTGCTCGGCGATGATGCTGCGCGCGAGCGCCTGCGTGCGGTTCTCGACGAGGATGCCGCCGTACAGGCGCGTGCGCTCGATCGTCGGTTCCTTGGTTCGGTTGTAGCGAAACCGGCTGATGTACGACATGCCGTCCTCATCAACCTGGATGTCGTCGTAACGGATCGCGGCGCCGCCGGGCAGGTGCATCCAGCCCTTGCCTTCGGCGCCTTCGTACGACACACAGCCGTCCTCTAGCGTCTGCTTGCCGAGGAACGCCGACTTGACCAGGTTGTTGGTCTTTTTCCAGTTGCCGACGACGAACGGGCGCGACGAACGCCACGCGGCGTGTACGTCCTTGCCCAGCGAGTCGGTGATCTCGACCGGCGGGCCAAGCGCGCCGATACGGAGCATCGCGACGAAACGCTGCCACCCAGCCTGAAATCCGAGGGCGAGTTCGCATGTCTTCCCAATGAACCTTTCGGCCGTCGTAATCTGCGCAATCGGTTTGTTGTAAATCGACGTCGCCGCGACGTGCTTGTAGATGTCGGGGCCGGTGCCGTTGTCGAACGCGCGGAACGCTTCGACTACGTCGTCTTGCTTCGAGAACCAGCAGTTGACGCGCGCTTCGATCTGACCGAGGTCAGCGATGATCAGCTTGTACCCTGCCGGTGCGTACACGGATGCGCGCAGTTCCGCGCCGCCTTCCTTGCGCTTGCTGGACAGGTTCTGGAAATTGACTTCGTCGCCACCGCTCCAGCGGCCGGTCTTGGCGCCGTAGTAATTCAGATACACCGGCTGCGCGCCGAGGTGCGCGCGTCCGCTGAGCCGTGTGCAGCGCGACTCCATCTGGTTCGACGACACGGCGAAACGCGCTTCGATGAGCTGGCGCACGCGTTTCTTCGGATGTCCGATCAGATCCTTGAACTCTTGGTCCTGCTTCGACATTGCCAGCACTTCGACGTCGTAGCCGGCTTTCGCGGACTTCTTTGCGCTGACCTTCGTCGGTGGCTCGACGCCGGCGGCGCGCAGGAGCCCGGCGAACTGGTCTTTGCTGGTGAGCTGCGTCTTGCGCACTTTCAGCGCCTTGATCAGCGCGTCCTTGTGCGCAATGTCGGCGACCAGTACGCGGTCGATCGCTTCCTTGTCGATCAGCAGCGTCGGCTGCGCGTACATCTTGATCGTAAGGTCGATGAGACGCAGCTCGTCGAACGGGATGTATGGCAGGAGCTTGCGGAACAGGAGCCAGGTCTGCTCGATGTCGTTGCCGGCGTACTTCGCCATGCGCCGGTACTCAGGCTGCGACAGCGTCTCCTTGCCCTGCGTGTCGACGAGCACGTCGCCGCCTTTCTTGCCGGCGAGCTTGAACGCCTGACAGAGCCGTTGCAGCGACCCGCCGACGGTGATTGGCATGATCGGGCGCCCCATCGACAGCGTGTCGAAGTAGAACGCCGGCTTGACCTTCAGGTGGTGCGACAGGATGAACGCATCGAATGCCGTGTGATGCGCGAGCATCCCGGTCCGTTTCCAGTTCACGTGCTTGCACCAGTAGGCGAGCTCCGCAGGACTCAGCACGTGCGCACGCTTCTCGGTGTGCCACTGCACCGAGCACATGTGCATCTTGAACCTCGGATCGGTGACGTACTCCGTCGTCGCCATCTGGCTGAGCGTGTAGTCCTTCGCCCAAAACGTTTCGTAATCTAGGCCGACGATACCGTCGAGGTTGAGGCGGGTGAGAAGATCGTTCACTCGGCGTCTCTCATCGTGATCAGCTTCTCCAACAACGTCGTCAACCGGCCGATTACCTCGGCATCCGGGTTGCTATCCTCTTTCAACCACTTTGTAACTCGCCCTACGCAAGTCATGCAGTTGATGACTTCGTCTCTCGTTAGCGACACAGGCGCGTCTTCGCTCATCGAAATAGCTCCAGTTGCTCGGCCGTGTCGCACACCGAGCACGCAAAGCGGCGTACGGCGAGCGGCAGTTCCGAGTGATCCTTGATCTTGCGGCCGAGATGGTTCGACGTCGGCTTGTCGATGCGCTGTCCGCATGTCTCGCCGTGCTGGCCGAAGCCCTGCGGATGAAACGGGTTCTCCGACGATCCGGCGTAGAGGAACACCGGCAGACCACGATCGAAGAACCACGGCGTTGGGTTGACGATCGTGTAGCGATCCAAGACCTTGCCGCCGTTGTCGTAGACGATGCAGCCGGGGAGCTTCATGCTGCTCTCCGTACGACGAACTCAGATGGCCGTGCTGGGATCGTCGTGGCGTCGCCTATGCGTTCGGCGATCTGTTCTGCCAGCTCCAGCGCAACTTCTTCGAGGTAGTCTTCGGCATCGGACTCGACGCCCCACAGCGATTCGCGTTCGTCTGTCGGGCGCCCGTCAACATCGAGCAGCGTCACGATGACGCCGACGTAGCCCCAATCGTTGTTGCACCAACCGCAGAGGCGGTCATAGTCTGCGTCGACAGCAGCAGCCGCGATGTCGCCGGGCTTTGGCACGCGACCGAGTTTGGTAATGAGCGCGTCCAGATTGACCGCACTGAGTCCCCAGCCATCGCGAAGTGCTATCTCCATCGACGCCTTGACGTCGTAGTACATACGCGTGCCGCGGCCGGCGGCAAGTACACGCTCGTGCGGTTGCTTGTTGCGCGATACCCAGTCAACGACGACACCGTGGCCGTCGTGCTCTTTCCACGGCTCGCCCATCGAATCGTCGTGCTCGGTCGTAGCACCGAAGCGCAAACCGTTCAGTACGAAAACACTGTCCATATCAGTACACCGGGTAGAGGTCGTTGGTCGCGGCTTTCAGAATCTCGTCGATCTCGGCGTTGCTCTTGCCTTCGGCGAGCAGGTTGTCGGCGTCGATCAGCTCGAAGTCGATCTCGGGCGTGGAAGCGAACACGCTCTGCAGGTTGCCGCCACTGATGCAGGCGACGATCTTGGTTTGGGGGATCACGTGTCGTCTCCGTAGGTGTCGATCAGGTACTGCGCCGCTTCGTCGAACGTGGCGAACGCAGACCAGTCGGTTGAGTCCATGTAGCCGGGCGCGCTGAGCCGTGCTATCCAGCCGTGCTTCAGCGTCGCGCTAAAAACCTCGCCCTCGGCGAACTGCGCAAACGGTTCAAGCTCGTCCTCGCCAAGTGCTGCGAACCCTATACGCGCCGGGATGCCGACAACGTCGGCCGGAATGATCGAACCGCCTTGGTCCGCCTCGACTTCCCAGTAATCAGTCTCTTCGATAATCGGCTTCATGAAACTTTGGGCGAACGTTTCCTGTAGAACGGCTTGGATGTCGGGGTTCATGGTTCGTAGGGCTCCGTGAAATCGCGGCCGTCATCGACAGCACCGTCGTACTCGCGCATATCACCGCATGCGGCGCAGATTTCGTGAGTGCCGTCCAACGACACTTCCCACTCGTGCTCGCACTCGTTCGCGCTCATACAAACATCTCCTGTCCCCAAGCCTCCTCCACTTCGCGCGGCGGGTAGGGCTTCCGCGCCGCGAAGATCGACGCACCGTTTTCCTTGCACCACTGGGCGCGGTCCTTGATAGGCTCGCGCTTCCAGTAGTTCTCCATCGCCTCGATCTGGCGATCCGAATAGTCCTCGTCACACAGAACCGGGTAGTCGTACAGCTCCTTGGCGATCAGGCGCGCAGCAAACACGATCGCGCGCGACTCGCGGCAGGGCCGGATCATCAGGTACTCGATCCAGCCGACCAGCGAGCACGACGCCGTCCATGTGTAGAGCGTCGGCGTCTGGTCCGGATCGAGCCCGGAGCCGAAAGGGCCAGCGTCTGGAAACACATCTTCCAGACGCGGAATTACGTCGCGCATCCAGTTCGCGCCCTGCATCGCAACGAGGAGCAGGCGCTGGCTCGCGATCGCGTAGTTGCTCTCCTCCAGGATCGACGACTCGCGGTGCTTCGTCGCGGCGAGGATGTGCCCCTCGGGGTTGAACCCTGCGTATGCGCCGGGATGCGTCCAGGTGGTGAGGTGGGGTTTCATGCCGAGCAGCTCTTAACCAATACCGCGAAAGCGATAATGACCAAGGCGAAACCAAGTGCGTCCCAAAATTCTTCGGATGGACCATTCATTTCGTTTCCTCGTCAGAACGGGCAAATATCGTTGTCGAGCGATTCCGACGCTTCGACGAACCCGGTGTACGGTCCGTACTGGTTCGCCGCACGGTTCCGCTCGATCATGTCGCGCACGTTCTGAAGCTGCGTGCCGAGGATCAGGTGATCGTCGAACACGCAGTTGCGAACGTCGCAGGTATGGCGCAGCACCTTGCCCGGCGGCACCGGGCCGTGGTGATGCTCGTACGACACCTTGTGCGCCTTGTCGCATCCCTTCCGGCCATCGGCGCGCTTGACGTACACGTTGCCGTGGCCGTTCTGATCCAGCGCACCTTCGAACAGCCAGCAGCCCGTCGTCTCGCAGATGCGGACTTTCGCGAGCATTCGCGTGTATGCCGGGAGGCTCACTAGTCGTACGCCTCGGCCTCGGCGCGCGTGATGAAGAAGTGGATACCGTGCGAGCACTCGTCCTGAAAATTATCGTCGAACGAATCGGGTACCACGCGTTCACCAGCGCGATACTCTGTACGCGGGCCATGCACCTGCGTGACGCCCATTTCGGTGCCGAAAACTTCGAGCACATCGACGTACTCGGCGCGGCATTTACGACCGAATGCGGACGACCGCTTCGCTTCGGCCGGAATGCGCAACTTGACGATGACGTCGTCTTTGCACTTCTTCCAGCCGATCAGTTCACCTTCCGGAAGAATACGAGTCATCGCAACCGCTAATTCACTATTCAGCGCGCCGCCGAGGTTCGCGCTGCGGAGGTTCGCGCCGCCGAGGTCCGCGCCGCCGAGGTTCGCGCCGCCGAGGTTCGCGCCGCCGAGGTCCGCGCCGCCGAGGTCCGCGCCGCCGAGGTCCGCGCCGCGGAGGTTCGCGCTGCGGAGGTTCGCGCTGCGGAGGTTCGCGCCGCCGAGGTCCGCGCCGCGGAGGTTCGCGCCGCGGAGGTTCGCGGAACTTAGGACAGCTTGCTTTACAGCAAAGCCAAGTTGAAATGCATAGCTCCGGCCGGCGACTTCTGCGGTCATCTCACAAACGAACAGGATCTCGCCCGTCCCGCGATTCTTAATTTCGAATTTCATTTCCCTCTCCGGGTTGTCGTTAGTAGCCGCAACAAGTTCACGCTATGAGCACCTTGTGGATGTTCTGCGTTAGCGCCATTACTTGCTCGGCGCGCACCAACTTCGCTCTAAGAATTCTAATTTGCCGGCGTTTGCGCATTACGAAGGACTCCATCGCCGACTCTGCTGATGGGCACGCATACCGCTTGCTAGCTTCGAGGTTGACGAAGCGGCGATGCCCGATAGCGTCGACGATCCACGCGCCGCATCGAGTGCGCTTTAGAACTTCGAACTCTGAAAGCACGAGCTTCGGTGTCGTCGTACCCCAAAGTTCTCGCTCGGCGTCGACGATGCATGCGTAGATACGATCGTCGTAGCGATAGAGCTTCATTTCTTCCTCGCTTTGAGCAGTCCGAGCAAATCGCCCATCCGTGCTTCTTTGCCGAAGAGCTTGTCGTACACCAGCTCCTCGACCGTGCCCTCGGCGCGAACGAGAATCGTGTTGGTTACTTTGGTCTGACCGCCGCGGTGTATCCGCGCGATCGCCTGCTGCAACAGATCTGCCTCGTAGATCGGCGACGCGATGATCGTCGTCGTGCCGCACGTTAGCGTCAGTCCGTGCGCACCAGTCCGCGGATGCAGCAGCAGCGTTTGGTACTTGCCAGCCTGGTAGTCGGCAACGACGGCTTCGCGCGCGCCGTGTGCCGTGACTGAGCCGTCGATCACCGCGTAGGTGATCCCGGCTTTCTTGAACTCGGTTACTAGCTCGTCGCGCTGATGGCGCCAGTTGAAGAACACCAACGAGTGCGCGCGTTCGGCAACGATCTCAGCGATCAGCTCGTAACGTTGTCGGTCGACGACTTCGTAACCGCCGTCTTCTGCACCTGTGTATAATGCGCCACTCGCAATTTGTAAAATCTTTGTGCGGATCGACGCGGCGTGTACGGCGCTGATGACCTTCTCGCCGAGCTCGATGATCGCCGAGGCTTCCATCTGATCGTAGAGCGCCTTGGTTTTCTTGTTGAGCGTGAACGCCTTGGTCTCGCGAAAGTTCGCAGGGACGTGCGTCATCACGTCCTCGAACGCGTGCCGTATAGTTATGTCGCGGATCAGCTCATCGACGACCGGCGCGATGCCGGGCTTGTCGTCCCAGCGAAGATGCTGTGTGCCCGGACCTATTTGCGTCGGGACTTGCGCTGCGTTGCGGAACTTGTAGTACGACTCGCCGAGGCGCTTACCGCCGTCGACGATGAACGCCTGGTTCCATAGCTCCGTTACGCTGTTCGGATTCGGCGTGCCGGTCATGAGGTAGCGATGCGTGAAGCACCTCGACACCTTGACCATCGCTTTCGATCGCTGCGAGTTCGGTTCTTTGTAGGCGGTCGATTCATCAACGATCAAATGATCGAAGCCTTTCAACAGCGCCATCCGTTTCGGGTGCTTCTTGTCGGCCAGCCAGCGCACACCGTCGGTGTTGAGAATCACGACATCGGTGCTGATCGTGAACGCTTGCTCACGCTGTTCTGCACTTGCGATCGAGAACGTCAGCTCCGGCGCGAAGCGCTCGATGTCGAGCCCCCACGCGCTCAGCATCAGCGTCTTCGGGCAGACCACGAGGCACCGGCCGCGCGGCTTGCGTTGCGCGTAGATTTCGATCTGCGCTCGCGTCTTGCCGGTTCCAGGTGAGCTGAAATCGAAACCGCACGGCCGCGTCTTAAAAAACGATATCGACTTTGTCTGATGCGGCCAAGGCGTAGGTACGGTAGAACCGGTGAGCGGTGTAGCAGCGCTGCTTCGTGCCATGTAGGGTCTCGAACATGCCAAGAGGGTAGAAAACGCAGCGCGTACCGAGTACGACGCGCACAGCGTTGGGAGAAAGAGGGCTCGGTGCGGCGTTACTCGCATTTGATGTCTCACGACAGATCGCTGCCGAGCGCAGCGGAGTCGTCGAAGCCGGGGGGATCAGGCTGTTGCCACAGCGGCGGCTTCGATCGGGGTAAGTGACGCTCCCACTTGCAGCGATACCGCTGGGAGCCTGGTGGCGGCGTTGCGCATCGTCGCGCGGTGGCGACGGCTTCGCTTGGATCGCGGCGGCGCGGCCTCTACGAGGCACCGCGCCTCGTGAAACGCATCGGCTGTTACCAGCCACTCCGAGGCCGCTATCGGAGGTGTTTGGAGCCGATGACACGCCGCTAACATTCCCGACGGGAGGGGGAAAAGACGGGTGCGGCGCGCGTGCCACCGGCGTAGAAATAGACTCGCCCTTTGCGGCGGCGAGCACTCCGGAGGCAGCCCTATCGCCCCTATCGGACGTCATGTCCGAGTTCGTTGAAGACCACGTATTCGTAAGCGCCCTGCCCTTCGCCGTGATGCGGACGTAGAAGCCGAAGCGCCCTTTACCCTGTTCGACAAGGCCGAGCTCGACGAGCCGCGCGGTGTCGACGGTCGGACGTCCGGTGCAGAACGTCAGTTCGTACAACGACTCACGCTGGTCGGCGGTGAGCTTCACGCAGCGTTTTCCATATCCAGCGTCACGCGCACGCGCGCCAGCTCGTAGTCGATCGACGTGCCCGGCTCATGCCGGGCGAGCAGCAGCCGCGCCTCGGTTTCCCACACATCAGCGAGCTTCAGCGCGCGGTCGTAGTCACGCTGCAGGCGCCACAGCTCAACCCAGAGAGCGACGATGACGAGCGCAGAGATGACGCCGTAGGCGATGGCGTAGGTGTTCATTCGGCAAGCTCCGTACCGCGCCAGTCGACGACACCCGTCGTGATCAAATTGCGTATGCAGCGTGCTGCGTGCGCAGCGCCATAGCGCCCGTCCATACCGTCATCGACGGTGTCGTAGCCGACAGGACAGAAAAGTTCATCGGCGTCTTCCTGGTCGAGCCCTAAAAGAGGGCCCGCAGGGTCTGAGAAAACGCTCGTCCTCTCTTCTCTGGTCCCGAAGAAATGAATCGCTGCACCTGCGATGCAGCACAATGTTCCGCACGCCGCTTCGGTCTGCACATGGCGCATATCGAAACCAGCAACGTCGCCTTTATGCGGTGCGCCAGCTTCGAGCCATTGCGCGATGATTTTCAGACGTTTCGTATTCATGCCGCCCTCCGCGAAACGAAAATCTCGGTCTTCTGCCCTTCCCATGCCTCGACCGCTTCCTGAAACGTGTCGCACTTCGCCGTGCGCACGTTGCACGGCGAACATTCGAGGAAGTGCCGGTTACGGCCGCGCTCGTGGTAGTGCTTGGGCTGACGCCCGCACTTGCACGCGTCGATCTCGCCGTCGATGCGGATCTGCTGCTGGGTCATTTCGGTGCCTCGTTGTAAAAATGCGCGCGAAGCGCCAACGTGATAATCGCGTTCATGCTCACGTAGTCCTTCTCCGCTGCAGCTTTTATCCGCTCAGCTAGATCGAGCGGTAAACGCACAGTGAATACGTCGCGGGACGTTTCCGACATATCACCAACCTCGTGCGTTGAGCTTCCGCGCCTTGCGCGCCGTACGGCGCTGAGCACGCACCTTCGCCGGGCGACGCTGATGATTCAGGCCACGGTTCGGGCCGCGCAGATTGCGGCGGTAGAACGCATCGCGCGCTATCGATCTATGATCGACGGGCAGCGAGCCAATACCGGCGACACCGGCGATGGCCGCGAGAGCGGCAACAGCTAGGGAATTGCGTTTCATGATGGTTCTCCTGTGTCGACTACGAGCACGCCGAACTTTTCTGGGTCGGCGGGAACGAGGACGTAGTAAGGAACCTCGTTGCCACGACGCTCGGGAATTAGTGGACCGTCGTAACCTTCGGGCGCATCAATTGGGCAAGGGAAAATAAACACAGCTACACGCCCACTGGGCAATGACCATTGCCCCTAGGTGAGTAAGCGCAGTACCTACACGTCACCTTGTTCGGATTGGGTCGAAAATGACGGTCGGCGTAAATGCGTTTTGCGCGCATGTCGAAGCGGCCGACGAAGCGCAATGCTTCTTCGCGCGAGTAAACGACCTGCTTTACGTGGCCTTCGTCGACGTAAAACAATTCGACGATGACGGTCTCCGCCCATTCCTGGCGGATCGCAGCCGCAGCGGCGTAGAGCTGCATCTGCTGGATATGATCGACGGCCTTGTACGCGCTTTTGCCCGTTTTATAGTCGACCGCGATCGTTACTGGATTGACCTGGTCGCGCACGTTCAAATCCAGCTTCGACCACAGCCACACGTTGTCGCGATTGCACTCGGACCAGTTCTCGTCGAACAGCCAGTTCTCTTCGACCGAGGCCATGCCGTCGGCGTAGAGATCGCGTGCGTGCTGCAGCAGCGGCTCGAACTTGGTGATCGCTTTCGCTTCGCAGCCCGACAGCGACGGCACTTCCCCCTTGACGAAACGCTCGAGGTGATCGTGCACACGGTTGCCGCGCTCGAGCGGGTTGTCCGCCGGACGTGGCGGCTCGGGGATGCGGTCGATCGCCGAGAACTTGAACTGGAGCGGGCATGCTTCGTACTTGACCAGCTTGGAGAAGGACCAGTTGGGGAGGGCGAGGTTGGTCATTCGATCGGCTCCCAGTTCGGATCTTCGTTTTGCTGGAGAGCTTTGAAGTTTTCGCTGCTCACGACAACGATGGCATTTACGTCGGTGCCAGCGTTGCTATCGAACGCAGGACGAATAAGCCCTTCACGAACCGCTTGAGCAAGGCGATCCAGAATCACAACACCGCTCCCGTCATAATTCCCGCGACATACGCGCTGCCGCACACGGCGACGAAACACCACGCCGGGTGTGTGCCGATCAGCGTTGCGACGCCGGTCAGTGCGCGTGCGGTGAGCGTTGGCTGCGGTACGTAGACGGTGTGCTGCTTACGCCGCCACTCGTGCTCCATGCTGCGTAGCTCGGAGCGGGGCGTCTTGGGAGTGCGTTCGAACATGGTCATGACGACGCCTCGGCAATAGCCTTGTCGAACATTCCAAGCATCTCAGCGTGGGTACGTTCGTCGTTGACCTTTGTAACGTTGCCTACGACTGTTTCGAGCGCTCTTCGCGCCAGTTTTTCAACGTCCTTTGTGACGGCGAATTTCACTACTGCACCTAATGCGCAGAAGCAAACGGCCGACTCGTGCGTCGGGCTCACAGGACGGCCTTCGCCGTCTCGCGCAAACCGGTCGCGAGTCCACTTCGAGCGGTCACTAAGAAGCTCGCGGCTTCGTTTCAATACGTTCACTACGGCTTCGTTCATTGGGCTTTTCTCCGTTTCTTCATCTCGACGACTTTCCCCGTCGGGTCCGGTACGCTCGCGCCAGCCGGCAATTTCCACTGCACCAGCACGCCGCGCGCCTGCTTGTCCCACGTGCCGGGCACGCGGTGCTTCTTGTCGATATCAAGCCCGAGCGACTTGTAGTGCCGCCGGCGCCAGGTCTTCGAATCCTGGAAATAACGAAGGTCCGGAATCAGCGCGCGGAAGAGGACGAAGAGGTCCGTGTCTTCCTTCAGCAGCATCGACTCGCCCTTGCTGGCCGCGCCGATGTACGCATCGAGCTTCGGCTTCAAGAGCCCGAGCGGATTGAACCGGTTGAAGAAGTCCGCGCTCGCCTCTTCGTTCGACGGAATGCGATCGAGGAAGAACTGCAGGTTGCCTTGGCCGATGGCGTCTGCAATCTGCTGGTTGATCGAGGTCGTCGCCTCGTGCATGTCCTCGCTCGCCTGCGTCGTGATGATCCGGCGCACGGCGGCTTCGTTTACCGGCCAACGCTTGAGCACGTCGGCGAAGCGGTCGAGCTCGGTGCCGCGTTGCAGCGACAAGATCTCGTTCGGCGTGAAAAAGATCTGTTGTTCCTGCCGCTCAGCGATGTTGTAGCGGCGGTTGTCCTTGGTGATCTCGACCGGCGTGTGCTTGTTGGTGAAGAAGAAGAAATTGCTGTAGTTCGGCGTTTCGTAGTGGTCGGTCTGCATGCGCCGGATCTGGATCGGCGAGTCGGTCACGTAGTGGTTGAGCTTCGCGCTCAATTCCGCGCCGTTCGCGACCGCCTTGGTATCGCACTCTTCGAAGACGACGAAGATCGAGGACTCGAGGTACCCGTTGAACTCGTTGTTCAGCGCCGTGTACTGCACGTTCTTGACGACGTCGGTGCCGAATAGCGGGCGCAGCACGTGCTTGACGAACGTGCCCTTCCCAGTTCCAGTTCTTCCCGAAATTACCCACGCCGTTTCGCTCTTCTGGCGCGTCTGGAAAATGAACGCGAGCCAGTTGATGAAGTGCGTGTACACCTCCGGTGTCGGATTGCCGAGCACGGAGAACAGGAGCTTGTTGATCACCGCCGGCAGCTCTTGCAGCGTCGACGGCGTGTCGCTGGTCTTGTCGGCTTTCATATACGGCGTCGGCGCGAAGGTGTTGAGGAACGTGCCGTTCGGCACGTACTGGATGTCGGAGGTCGGATCGAAGGTGATGTCGACGTGCGGCAGGAAGCCGCCGCCGATGACACCGAACTCGGCGAGCCAGGAGCGCGCTGCGGTCTCGGTCGAGGTGTTGATCGTCAGTTTCGAGACGACGGGCTCGAAGAGGCCGATCTTGATGCGCGAGTTCTGGTTCGTGGCGTAGAACGCCAGCACCTCGGTGCCCTCGCCGATCGGCGGACGCGAGATGACGCGTGAGGCGGTTTTACTTAGCTGCTTGTAGAACTTCTCATCGACCTGCTGGGTCAAGAGCCACGGCTCGCCCTTGAAGTTCTTGATGACCGAGGGATTGCGCAGGTCAATCCAGTAGCCGAGTGAGTCGCCACCGTTCAGGTTGAACTTGATGTAGTGCTCGCCCATCGGACGGACACCGGTGATGACGCCCTCCTCGGCTTCGATCAGGATCTCGCCGTCCTCGAACGGACGGGAGCGGAAGTCTTTGGCTTCGAGCCCGGCGTCCTTGCGCAGGTCGTTGATGCGGTCTTCGATCTCGCGCTTGGTCACCGGCTTGAACGCCGGCAGCTTCAGGTGCGACTGTTTCTTCTTGACCAGCTGGATCGCCTGCTTCGGATCGATGGCCGGCGTGAAGCCGTGCATGCGCGGCGGAGCGATGTAGATCAGCTTCGAGTCGTAGGCGGCACTGCGGTCGAGGGGCCAGTGCAGGCCGAGACCGGAGTCCGTCAGCGCCAAGCCCTCGCTGAGTGATGGGATCGTGAAATTCAGAGCCTCGAACCACTCGCGCAGCTGCAGTTCCGTTGACGGCTCTTTCAACAACATGAACACGTGGCCGGACCACGCGGCGGTGCCGGGTTTGAACATCGACGCGGAATGCTGCGCGACGTAGCTCACGCCCTGGCACTCGGCCGGGAGGTAGCGCTGTACGACCTCGGCGTGGTCCTTGGCCTCGACCTTGTCGAAGTCGAAGACCACCCACTCGCGCGGTGCGCCTTTGAGCGTCTTGCCCGCGCGCGATTCGTTGGCGAGCGGTTGCTGCAGCTGGCCGTTGAAGAGGCAATGCCCCTCGGCCGCGTGCTTCGAAAGAAGCGATTGGAAACCTGCCAGAGAATCCGTCGTCTCGTGGAAGCTGGTCAGCTTCGAGACGTGCGGGTAAGGTGCTACCGCATACGCGCCGTCACGGCACGCGATGGTTTTTGTAAGCGGTAGCGCAGCACCCAGGAGCACGAGTCTCACCTCGTCCCTGGCTGCGCTTGAAGGTCAGTTATGGCGTGCACAGACTCCCCTGGAAGTCTCGTGCAGCTCGAAGCGCCGGGCCGCGGGAAGGTGCTGACCTGTCCGGACCCGGTTTGCTTGTCCTACAATGGCTTACGTCGCGGAGAGGTGGCCGAGCGGTTTAAGGCACCGGTCTTGAAAACCGATGCGTGAAGCGCCGGTGAAGACGGGTCGCTGGCGATTCCGTAGCGTAAAACAAGGGACTTGCGATGCGCCGCGCTTGGCGCCACCGAGTTGGGCAGGAGGCTATTGTGTAGCTCTCGTGTAGTAGCGTGTCAAGCGCGAGCGTGGCACAGAGCGTGCAGGGGGAATAAGAAAAAGTTAATTACGAAATGGTTCTGCAGCGACGAGAGCTTCGCGCACTTTTGCTAGCCACTCCGTTGGAACCATACCGTACTTCTTGATGGTCTCAGGAAAGAGCGCCTTGTAAACGGCAATGACGTAGTTCTCGTTCATTGTGCTTCTCCCATCGCTTTGAGCACGCGCAATAACGCCGTCATACGGCGCACGTGATGACCGAGTTGGCGACGAATCGAAGCAGTGAGCGCGCGGTCCGCGTTCTTTCTGAGCAGGAACGTCGTTTCGTTGGCGATGCCTTCCATACCGCCGATGCCATGCACTTCGCCGCCGGCCTCAGGGAATATTCCGACGTACTCACGCTGGCGAACCGTGAGCTCTTTGCTGTCAACGCGATAGCAGAAAAACTTTGGAGCGTTCACACCTTCACCTTCTTCGCTTCGTTCTGCTCGCGATGCCGGCGGAAGATGATCTCAAGCGCTAGCAGCCAGTCGTCGGACGTCGAGCCCTGCCGGCAGTCCTCTACGATCTTGCGATCGAACCCGGTCAGACGCAGCTGCATGAGGTCACGATCGCTGATCTCGCCTTCGAACCGGATGCGCTTGTTGCGCACGTCGTCGTGTGATGTTTCGACTTTGAATCTCATGGTGCGTCCTTATAGCCTTTCTTCATACGATCCCATATCCAACGCGGATAGTGCTGCTGTTTCCAGAGCATTTCTTCGTGGTTGCTTACATAGCGAGGCTGGATACTCAGTTTGTTCTGCTCGAACCGCTGCCTACGCAGTGTCGATCGTTGCGATTTGCGCTTCGTAAACCAATCGCCGGCAAGCGTGTAGAACGCCATGCGGTCCATTGAAGAAACTACGTTGCGGCGAAGCAACATCTGGCTATAAGGAACGCGCAGCTTTTTCATCTCGTTCCCTTGTTCCGCATCCACCAGGCGATGGCTTCGAGCTCGTCGGCATTAAAGTTGCCGTCGAGCGCCAGCGTGTCTCCGTGGTAGAACGGCCAGTCTCGAAAAGAGCCGTCGGCTGTAAGACGACTTCCGAGTATCTCGCGCGCACGCGCTTCGGTCATCGCGTTGTTGCATGCAGTGACGATCTCTTTGGCATCTTCGAGCTTTAGCTCGTAGTACCCCGCGTCGGTGCCTATTACGCGGTTATCGTTCGCGTCGTTGATGCCCCATACGATGTTGCCATCGGGAGACCAGTCGATATGAAGTGGGAGTTTCATTTCGATTCCTTATTAAAGGGTTCGCACGGACACGCGATCCACGGCCGTTCGCACGTCGAGCAGCGAACCTCGTCGAACTCAAATGCATCGTCGTTCGGATCTTCGCGCGCCGTGTCAGGTGGCAGGATCGGTGCTGCACAGGCGGGGCAGAAGCGCCACGTGCCAACGTCGTCGACGTTCACGGCGTCACCGTTCCAATAAGTGCGATGTCGTCGCGATCGCCGAGCGCGAAATATAGCTCGCCTTCGCTGTCAGCTTCTGCGATTAAATCACCGAAAAAGTTGTACGCGACCCATACCACCATCTCTTTCTCCTAATTCGCCAGTTTAGCCACCGCGGCGCGCAGGTTGTCCGGCGCCAGGTGTGCGTAGCGCATGGTCATATGGATCGTTGCGTGGCGCATCAGCTCCTTGACCTCGAGTAAGGATACACCGGCCTGCACGAGCCACGAAGCGTAGGTGTGGCGCAGGTCGTGCCAGTGGATGTGCTTGAGGTTGCACGTCTTGCGCACTGCGGTCCATTCGTCGCGTAGGATCTTCGGCGTGATGGTGAGTGGGAGCTTCAGTGCGATATGCAGCGCGCGCGGATGCAGCGGCAACATGCTGGGACGTCCGTTCTTTGTATTGGCGTTAAGCAGGAGCGCGTTGTTGACCACATGGTCGGCCGTCATGCGGAACATCTCAGACTTACGCAGGCCGGTGAACGCCGCGAACACGATCAGGTCCGCGGCCTCGCGATTGACGCAGGCGAAAGCTAAAGCCTCGACCTGTGCGCGGGTTAGGTAGAAATGTCGTTCGTTGTTCTCCGGCAGGAGCTTGATCTTCTGGCCGAGCGGGTGCTCGAGCCAGGCCGGGTGCCACCGGTCGTGGGCCATGTAGCAGATCTGGCGCAGGATCGCCAAGCGACGGTTGATGGTCGCGGGCTTCAGCTTCGCCATCTTCTGCTTGATGAGCTCTCCGACTGCGGGTGCGTCGTCCAGCGCGCGGCCGGCGGTGTATTCCTGGAGCTTGTGTGCGTGCTCGAGCGTAGCCTTGGCGCTCTTCATGTGGACGACGTGTTCAGCTTTCCATTTCTCGATGGCTTGATCGAGGGTATGGCCTTGACTGGCTTGCGGATTCAGCAGTTCGTACTCGACGCGTTGAGCGTCGCGCTTCGTCCAGTCCTTGTTGCTTTTGCGGACGATGGGTCTGTTGGGTAGGCAGACAGTGACTTCCCATGCACCGCTGTCGCGGCGCTGTTTGATCGACACGACACGGCGAGCCTCGTGTGCGGAACAAACGTTCGCAGCTCGGCGCTCGTTGGCCAATGGAAGAAGTCCCCGGTGGTTACAGACGTGATGCTTTACGTAGTCCGTACACATCCATGCGCGGAACTTCGTTCCCCCAACAGCAGCCGGAACTCTATTTGGTTTTTTGTGAATCTGGCGTGGAGTTGTTATGTCCACTAATGAAAATGCGTATGGCTAGCACGAAGAGCGCATTTACACTCATGCCTTTTTTCTGCGCGATTGTTCGTGCTTGTTGGTACAGCGCGCTGGGGACGCGCAGATTGAATTTGATTGTCTTGATCATGATGCAGTCTCCTGCAAATGTGGCCCCACTGTGGCCCCACGTTCGTGCTTACATTTCTTTGCGCACAAAATAAAAAGCCGCCACTCCGAAGAGTGGCGGCTATAGTGCGTTGCAGTAGTACGAAAAGCGTCGTTTATGCGGCGAGCTTTGCCAGCGCGATGAATGCGTCCTTGCGCTGCAGCACCTTCTGCCCGTCCCGGCGTTTCATCGACTCGATGTTCTTCGCCAGCTGCAGGTCGATGGCCTCGTTGACGCTGTAGACGCGTACCCAGGTGTCATCGTCCTGCTTGGTCTGGGTGTACTCCAGCCCGCCGTCGATGCCCAGGCGCGCCCGGTCCTCGTCATCGTTCGGCAACAGGTCGGCGATCGTCGACAGCCAGCCGTGCGCTTCGACGAGCGCGTCGACCGCTTCGTCCTCGCTCGGCGGGATCACGGTGTCCGCATCGCAGTGCGTGTCCATGCCGTCCTGGAACGAGGACTGGGTCGTTTCGCTCGCCGTGCGGCGGTCGCGCTGGACGTCGACGCTGGCCTGCCACAGCAGCTGCTGGGACACGTTCCGGACCAGGCGCATGGCGTCGAACGTGCCTTCGGACTCGACGGTGGCGAGGACGACGTTGACGAGCGCGGTCGGCTCGTCAGCCGTCTTGAGCGCCATGATGGTCAGGCTGCGCCAGTGGTGTAGCGTGGCGCGGAAGTCGTCCTTCAGTTTCGAGCTCGGCTGCCGCGTCAGGTTCGACACCGCGTTGGCGAGGTAGGTCTTCGCCAGCGGGTTCATCGTGACGCGCGCCGGAGCGGGCTCGGAGACCGAGGTGCTGTGGCTTTCGGATTCGAGGTGCGCGGGTTTTGCCTCGGGCTTCTCGACGAAGTCACCGAAGAGCTGGTTCAGTGCTTCGCGGTCCGCGGCGCTGGTGGGCTTGCTGTTACGTGCCATTGTCGTGATCTCAAGAGATGGACCCGATCGGTCCAACAGTGCAAAGCCACTAACGGCTTTGCACCTGCAATCATTGCTTCAGAAACTTGGCGAGTTCTAAGAGCGCGTCTTCGCCGCGGCCTAAGTCGAAGATCGGGATCTCTTCGGCTTTGGCGATGCGTAGCGCCTGACCAGTGCCACCGCCGCCTGCGCCGGCTCTTGTCCAACATACGACGAAGCGAACTGGCGTCATGAGGTCATCGCCGAGTATCTGGTGGCAGTTCCGTGCATGGAGCTTCTGTGCACCCTGCGAGCAACGGTCCCATGCTGGGTGGAACTTCGCAGCCATCTCAAGTGCAGCTGCGGACGGGTAGCAAAGTCGTGACGTGTTGCCGTTGAAGCGTGGCCACGGCAGGTATATTTCTTTCGCGTCTCCGGCGCCCGCCTCGAATGCTGAGTCCGCACCGGGCGCTGCACCGCTGCGTAGCGTGTAGCCACGTAATGCGAGCTTCCGCGCGATCTTGGTCATGGTAGCTAGCGTGCTGGGCGGTGTCTCACGTGAGCCTATACCTGCGTAATACATCATCGTCTCCGTCGAGCCTGATGCTCAATAGCTCTAAGCCACTACCTGCTTTGCTCGCAGGCAGTGGCTTTGGATAGTTCTTATTTGTCGAATGCAATTTTAGCTCCGTAGGCGTACGGACCGGCGAGCTTGCTTATTTCGTCGAGGCTGAGTTTGCCTTCGTCTACAAGACGCTCGACCAGCATGCCTATTGCTTTGGCGCAGCGCTGTGCTGTTTGCTGTGCATCTTCGACAACACCGCGTCCACTGTCGGCGGTAAGTCCGCTCTCGATGTATTCGGCGACAGACATAGTTCTGTCGCCGTAAGCGGATGACGAAGTAATAATCTTCATGTCGTTGCTCCTTGTGCCGAAGGTGCAGTCGCCGCAGTCATGCGACCCGCGAACCGGACCCACTGGCCGTTGATACGCAGCTCGTAGCCCATCAGCTTCCGGTACGCGAGCAGGTACATCGAGCCCATAATGGCTGCGCACTCGGCCTGCATGAGACCGCTGAACGTGCCGTGGAACAGGAGGATAACGCCGAGGTGGAGGCACAGGTCAACCTTGCCTTTGTGGCCGACTACGCGGCGCATGGTCTGGGGGCTGAGGTGTTTGGTCAGTATCCAGAAGGCGAAGAAGGTTACGAGTGCAGATGAGAGGAACATGATGCGTCTCCGAGATGTAGGACTTGCTCGCCTGTCGTTTCGTCGATCTGGACAGACCAGGTGATGCCACCGTGGATGAGCGCTTCGGCAGTCGAAGCCAGCATTCCGAAGGTGCTGCAAAGGAGTGGCACGCCGGCATCCATGCCGAGTGTTTTGGCTTGCGTGACGCAATGAAAGACGTCGACATGGTACGAGCCTGAAGTGATCATGACGTCGCTCCCTTAAGGATGTAGAGCCTCGCCACCGGCTTCGCCGAGCGGCGGCGTAACAGCGTGGTGACGCGTGCGTGCGCTGCAATCGCACCGGCTTTGATCTGCGCGCGGTGGACGTAGAGGTCTTTCGCTGCGAGGACCAGGCCGACGGGGCCTGAGAACGGGGCGAACGCAAGGGCGCCGATCGCAAGAGCGATGTTGGCCGTGCTGTTGGCGATGGCGTCGATGCAGATGACCGGCACCGGCGTGCCGGCGACGAGGTCGTCGATGCGCTGCGCAGTGTCGTTCTGGCCTTTGCGGTGCATGGCCTTAATGGCGAGGTAGCCAGAACCTACGAGGTTGAGGGTGTCGAACATGGTGGTTCTCCCGGAGCGGAATGCTCAACAGCGCTAAGCCACTACCGATTTGAAAATAGATAGAAGGCATAGACCGGAGTATTTAGACTGTAGTTAACTCTCGTTCAGTTTCAACGTGTACAAACCCGAGCGCTGTAATCTGTACACGTAGGCCGGAAAATGGCTCGTGTTCTAGATGGAATTAGAACGAGCGTTTGAATCGGGTCTGAGTTTGTACACGTTGAGGGGTGCAAAACTGCGTGAAACGGCTATGTGACGCGCTAGGAACAACGTTCCTGAACGAAAACCATTTTGTACACGTGGTTTGTACACGTGAAATGGATGACTATAGACGACATTGATTTAGATCGAAGAAATGTGAAACCCATATGGGGTGCGGGATACAAGGATTGTCAATACTAGTTATCCACAGATGATTTAGTTATTCAGAAATGAAGAAACTACGTGTACAAATCTAAACCTTCGAAATCTGAGCGACCGGTCACCGCTTTTCCTCGGGTAAAGGCTGGAGTTTGTACACGCTGCAAATTTTAACAACTACAAACCGCTTGACGCGGTCTGCTGGTCGTGGTGGGGTCGGTGCCAAGGCCGTAGCACTTGGCACGCTTCGTGCTAGGAGCGAATTACTTCGTTCCAAATACCTGGCACGCTGTTTGCCGGGACTGTATGCGCTGCCACAGCGCCCTGGCACGTTGTTTGCCCGCTTTTAAATCGCTGATCGCGTTCATCGCGTCGTGGGTGCGATGGCGCATGCCCTCGTCCCAGCCTTCGAGGTACACCGGCGCGGTGTGCGCCGGTGCTCGTTTCGTCATGGCGTCGAGCCAGCCCTCGCGATAGAGGTCGGTCATGCCGCGCCCCGCAGCGCTTGACGCGTGACGCTCGGTACGCCGTGCTGCGCGCAGTACGCGATCGCGGCCTGGCGCTCGGTGGCGTTGGGCATGGTTCTAAAGCTCGCCGCGCGCCGCGCGGTGAGCTTGACGATGGTGAGGCGCAGGCGCTTGGCGTCCTGTGCCCACTCCGCGCACAGGGTGCGCAGCTGCTCGTTCTCCAGGACCAGGGCATTTATGCGCTGCTGCTTGGTGGTACGCATGGCGTTCTCCTCACGGCAGCTTGAATATGCAGACGGCGTACTTCGCGCACTCCGTGGGTACAAGCTTGGGGTCGATGCGCGTGGCATACATGCCGACAGCGATGCCTGCGATAACGACGAGCGCGATGAGTGCACGTTTCATGGTGGTTCTCCGTTGCTCAGGATTGAGCAACGCCGCTAAGCCACTACCCGAGGGGTAGTGGCTGCGGGGTGCTAGCGGTCGAAGAACCCTGCGCGGTATGCGCAGTCTTCGCGCATGCGGTACGTGGGCGCGTGGAACGCGAGCCACACCCATAGGGGGCGCAGCTTGCTGCATGCGCGTGCGCGCACAGCTTCGATCTCGCAGGCGTACGCCTCGATGTCCTCGAGCTCGATCTCTTCTTCCGAGATGGGCTCGATGCCGTAGTCTTCCATTGCGATGTAGTCGTCGCACATGTTGGTTCTCCTTACACCAGGTCCATGATCTCGTGACCGAGGTCAGACAGTGCAGCCGTAGCTACGGCCTGCACTACGAGCACAACAGCGGCGCCTGCTGCTACGCATGCAATGATCTTGGTGCTTGATGCTGAGGGCATGGCTGCCTTGGCAGTGGCAACGAAGGACGAGGTCTTGGCGCGCAGCGTGTTGAGAGTGAACATGTTGGTTCTCCTGTGTCCGGGAGTGGACACCGACAATAGGCAACTATCGCTTTCGGGCGAGGGGGTACCCCCGTATGGGACTCCGACGCATCGCTCCGGCTCTGGCGATCCGAAGTGATGTACCCGTCGTACGGTGTACTAGGGTAGAAGCCGGGCATCTCGTAGTTCCTGATTTTTGGCCACTTAATTTTCCCTCTCCAAGCATTTTGCACTTCTATACTTTATGCTTAGCCACAGAACTACGAAGCCTTACGTACCTTATTTATTTGCTTTTTAATCCCTCCGGCGTATGCTCACGGGACTGGCGGCCCCAGGGAGCCCTCATGCGCACCTACCTCTTATTTGTTTTGTTCTTAATCCCCGCCTTCGCCGCTGCGGATGGCAACGGCTGGGTGCCTTACACCGACGGCCGTGTCGGCGGCTGCGCTGTTTCCAACAACGGCGCCCTCTACGGCTGCACTCCTCAGCCGACTCCTCCGCCCGCGCCCGCCGCACCGCTTTATCCGCCCGAAGTTGTCTACGCGCCGGTGCCGGCTCCGCCCGTAAACCGACGTCCCGTCGCGGTTCATTACGCCACCCCGCCTCCGCCGCCAGTGCTCGTTCCATACGTACCCCCGGTTCCGGCTATGACGCCGGGCGTGGCCGCTGCGGTGAATGCCCAGATCGAACGCGACCTCGCAGATCCTGACGCGGCGCTACAGCGCGAGCTTGATCGCGCCAAGCGGTAAACTTCGTAACACTTTGAATTAAAATAATTTTGATACTCTGAGACTTCCCCGCTAGTCTCGGCGGCACTATGACGGTGCCGCCCATCTTCACGACGTTCCGCTTCTACCGCGGCACGACGTTTTCGACCGAGCCGATCCGGGTCAAGAACCCGGATGGGACGCCCGTCGACCTCACCGGCTGGACCGGCGTCATGAACGTGTGGCGCGAGGACGACGACCAGCTCGTCGACACGCCGCTGTTCGCCCTCACCTCCTCCCCCGCCGCTGGCCTCACCATCGACGGCCCTGCCGGCGAAGTCGTCGGCACGATCGACATCCCCGCCACCACGGTCCCCGTCGATGAAGACGGCGAGATGTGGCCGTTCAAGCTCACCCTCACCAATCCGACGCCCACGCCCGACTATGTCGAGCGGCTGGTGCAGGGTTACGTGATCGCCTCCCGATGAATGCGTGCGCACCCATTTCCTCATCCACACGTGGGCCGCGCATGCACTGGGTGGCTTCTGGGGAGTCCCTTCGTTGTACGCCCTAGAGCAGGCCACGCACGAAGACCCGCCCGTCGGCCATCAGCTGACTGCCGTCTCGCGTGCCCGCCTCGCCGCGCTCCTCGGCTGCAAGACCAGTAACCAGCGCAAGACGCTGTTCGGTGCGTACCGCCGGAACGCCGTCCCTATATTCGAGGTGGTGTGATGCTCCCCGGATACGACATCGAGATCGACCGCCCGCAGATTACATACCCGCGCCGCTCGCCCGCAGAGGAAGCGATAGCTGATGCGCGCCGCATCGCCAGCGAATGGATCGACGACCGCCTCGACGCATTGCGTGGTGACGACGCCGTCGAAGCCGAAGCGCTCCGCCGCTCGGTCGCGCTGAAAGAATCGATACCGCCGGGCTACCGCTTGACGGCCGAAGCCGCGCAGCGCCTGCGCGCGCTCGCTGCGTGTCCGAACCGGAACCATCGCCGCGCCCTCTTCGCTTCGTACCGCAAGAACCCGATCCAGACGTTTGAACGCGTCGGCAGAGCCGATGCGGAACCTCTCGGCTCCGCCCCTATTACCGAAGGACTCTGATCATGGCTCTCACTGGTTATATCGTCGTCGTCGCGCGCACCGCCGGCGACCTGAACACACAGTGCCTCGCTCTCGCCGCGTCCAGCTACATACCGCTTGGGCCCCCCGCACTCGACCTCGTCAACCAGCAGTTCGCACAGGCGATGGTGATCGGTGACGTCGCCGGCGGTCCCGGCAGCGGCACCGACTACACGCTCCCCGTCGCCGGTGTCGCGATCGGCGGCGTAAAGATCGCAGCCGCGGTCGAGGACTCGACGGTCGACGACGCCGCGGACATCGCCGACCTCGTCGCCAGTTTCAACGAGCTGCTGGCGAAGTTGCGCACCTCGGGCGCGTTGACGCCGTGACGGAGCGGGAGATGACGCCGTCCGAGTACGCTGCCCTGCACCGCGGCAAACTCGGCGCGACGAATTTTCCGTACGAGCTGAATCCAACCAACGATCCGCGCGGCGTACATCCGCTCGGCCCTTGTGTGTTCGACGAATGCCCACGCTCGCAGTGCGTGGCGAACCGCGAAAAGAACGGCTGGTGACCCAATGACCTGCGACCCGCGCATCATCGTCCAGCGGCCCCAGCGACCGTTGACGGTCGTGCGCGAGTCGCGCGGCACGGTCATCACGCGCGATCCGGCGCAAACGGTGGTCACACGCGACAATGCGCGCAGCACCGTCGTCACCCGCAGCACGCAGAACGAGCTCGTCGTACAGAAACCCGTCGTCCGTATTGTCGAGCGCGTCGAGGCGGGGCCGCAGGGTCCGCGCGGCTTCCCCGGCGGCAGCATCCCGCCGATCGAGTTCGCCTACGGCGACGCCGCCGCGATTCGCTACACGACCGAGGGGCCGGGCACGTTCACCCTCGCCCGCGTCGATGTCACTACCGTTTTCAACGGCGCGGCGCCCAGCATCCTGGTCGGCTTCGTCGGCGATACCGATGCACTGATGACCGCGACCGACAGCGACTTGCTGTTCCCGGCGGGCTTCGAGAACACACCGGACCTGCACGTCGCTGGAGCGACCGGAGTCTGGGTAGAAATTGCTCCGTCCGGATCGTCCCAGGGTGCCGGCGTCCTGTACCTCGTGTTTATGCCTGACTGACCGCGGAGCTTTGCGACAATGGCGAATCCCCTGTTTCCATCCGACCTTGGCGGCACGCTACTCAACTACCTGAAGGTCGGCTACCGCGCGGCGGCATCCCGGCTGAAGTACGTCACCGGCGGTTTCGTCATACGCAACGCGGGCGACTCAGCCGACGCAGCGTTGACGGCGAGCAAGCTCTCGGCGTCCGGCGACGACATCGAGTGGAACAGCGACGCTGCGGGCACGGGCGACGACTGGAAGCAGACGCTGAGCCGGCCCGCGACCGGCATGACGGCGGATCTGCAGCTGTTCCTGCCGCCGGTCGACGGCTCACCCGGCGATTACCTCGGCACCGACGGCGCAGGCCAGCTCGCATTCATACCGCTGCCTGGCGGATCGACGAACGTGCCCGGCGTCGACAACACGGCGCTCGCGTTCGGCAGCACCAGCACCCTGGCGATGTTCACCAAGCCCGCCAACGGGCGCCTGCCGCTGATCCTGGTCAACGTCAAGACCGCGTTCAACGGCACGAATCCGACCGTGTCGATCGGCGTTACTGGCACGTTGTCGAAGTACGCCGGCACCGACGACATCGACCTGACCACGGTCGGCATCTACGCGATCTACCCGGACGAGGACGTCACCGTCGGCACCGAGGCGATCATCGCGACCTACGCGGCGGACTCCTCGAGCGCGGGCGCGGCGATCATCGAAACGACGTACGTCGTCCCGAACTGACCGTGGCGAGTCCACTTTTTCTTGGTCTGGCAGGAACGCGAGCGCCTAGCTTCGACGTACAGCATGCGTTGACGTTGGGCGGCCAGCTCGACGTCACGTTCACTGGCGGTCAGGTCGATGACTTCTCCGACCCTGGCGTCGACGTCTGCACCGGGCTCGCGGTCACGCTGACCGCCGACACCGTTTTGACCGGTGTCGAAAGCGGATCGGCCCGTCGGCTGCTCTACATCTTCAACCGCGCGATCAACACCAACACGCTCACGCTGCTGGCGCGCTCCGGTTCGTCGTTCACGCAAAACTGGTTCAGCATCGCCGATGACGTCGATCTAGAGCCCGGCGAAGGCATCCTGTTTATGTGGGCGCCAACGTCCGGCGCTGGAAACGACGGTTATCGCGCGATCGGGCTTTATAAAGACTTCGCGTCGCTGATCGCTGCGTTCTCGGCAACGCTTGGGACGGCCGCGTTCCTTGATGTTCCTGCCGTTGGTAACGCAAGCGCTGGCGAAGTCGTGCTCGGTAGTGACGCCCGGCTCGGAGTTGGCAACCACCTCATCATCCAGCTCGGCACGGGTCCGCGCTCGACGAAGTTCGACGCATCCACGAAGCGCCGCATGGGTGGTATTTACTTCGACCCGACGCTTGCGGATTGGGGAACGTCGGGCAGTTCGACGATCACGTTCTACGCGCTGCTTGAGACGACGCACGCGTCATTCCCTGCGCAGGCCGAACTGTATCAGCAAGACGGCACAGGCAGCCCGACCATCATCGCGGCAACCGGCACGACAGCGTCGACAACGGCGGACCTTGTTTCTGTCGATGTCTCGGCGGCCTTCCGACTCACCGGCAACGCTGGCCTTTTCGTGCCGCGTTTCTGGCTCCCGACTGCTGACGGCACGCAGCAAGCGACGTGCTCTGCGGCATGGCTGGACATCGAACCGTAATGGCGCTCCCCACATTAACCAAGGCGTGGCAGCACAACGTCAACAATGCGATATCAGCGCTCGGTAGCGCGCTCGCCGATAACCGCCGCCTCCTGCGCAGCATCAAGAACGCGCTTGTTGGCTTTGGCAACAATCCATGGACCGTTCGTTATAGCTCCAGCTCCGTCGTGGCAGGAACCGCAGGAGACGGCGTCGATCGCTGGAGCGCTGATTCTGACCTCGTGTGGGCCGCCGCGGCGTCGGCGCGTTCGTGGATCGTCTTGCGGCAAACAGGAGTTGCTACCAACTATGAACTTCTGCTGTCGTGCGAGGCCGCATCCGGCACCGGCACGACTCTTATGGCCGTCATTTCATTCTCTGCCGGTTTTACAGGAGGGAGCACTACCGCGCGCCCAACAGCTACCGACGAGCAGATATTGTTGAATGGCGCCAATTGGGGCGGAGCTGCCTCGGATCAGGCTACTCGCTGGTCTGTCATGCAATCCACGGACGGCCAGTGCACGCGGATGATTCTGTGCATCGCCGGGGTGGTCACCGCCTACTGGCTGTTCGAGAAACCAGCGAACCCGTCAACGGGATGGACGAATCCGAGCGTCAGCTACATGGTCGCAGCCGCACCGACGATCGGCGCGCTCAGTGCGCAGACAAGCGTGCTCGGAAAGATGCGCAACAGTTCGACCACCGGGAACGTCGTCATAACTTGCGAGGGGAATGCGAGTTTCCAGATCCCGACTGACACCGTCTACGGCAACATCGCCAACGAGATAACTGGCGAGTGGAACATGGTCCCGCTCGGCTTCGAGTCATACACCGTTGGCGTGCGCGGAAGGCATGGGACGTTTCAAGACATGTGGATGGGGTCGACATCTATCCCGACCGGCGATGTCTATCCGAACGACGGACCGCCATCGTCTGCGCAGTTCGTCCAGTTCGGCAACCTCATTTTTCCGTGGAACGGCGGGGCGGTAAACCTGTCATGACTGCTCGCAACGGCGGTGTTCTGCTCGGTGTTGTGAGCGCCTTCGCCGGTTCCACGGAGACGCGGACGCAGCAAGCCGTGCCGGGGTTTGTTCTCAACAACGCGACCGTTATTGGCGACGCACCACCGGTCTTCAAGAACCGCGGCGACTACATCGCTGGCGGTGTTCAAGAGACGTGGATCAGCACGCCGCTGCCGTCGACGTTCCCACCCTCCGGCCACACGCTGGCGAACATCGACCACGACATTCTGGAGACCTGACTGAATGGCCGGAGTCAGCGACAAGGAACTGACCAGCTTCGGCCCCTGGTCGGCAGTGCATCTTTTTGATAATTAAAATAATTTTGAACATTTAGCGCCGTTCCGCTACGTTGACTCCCCGTGTGTTGTAACAGGGGCGCTGAATGCGCGCACGCGGGTCAGATAACGAGCAGTTTCTATCGTGGCACGTCGACCTGCGCCGCGTGCTCGCCGCGGTCATCGTCGCGCTTCCCTGCGCAGCAGCCGCTTTTTATATCGACTCCACGCAGCGGCAGATCGACGACATCAAGTCGATGGTTGTGCGCGATATGGAGTCGATCCGCACGGATATTCGCGAGCTTCGCAACCACGAGGCTCAAAGGTTGCGCCAATGAGGACAGAGCGTGGACAAAACTCCACTGGAGCAGGCCGAGGTCATTCTGAGGGAAGTCGACGAGATCCTCCTGCTACCGGCGACCGAAAGCGCGACAAAGCGGATCGGGAAATTTCGCGAGCTTGCCCAGACGCTACGCACGACGGTCGCTTACGAGCAAGGGATGCGAACGGAGTTCCAGCAGCTTATCGCGCTGGTATCTCCGCTTTTAGAAGCTATTACGCAGGACTCCCCACATGTCAGCCGTGCGATCCGTGAAATACCGGGGCTGCGAGAAGCGCGCAGGAACCTGGTCGACTATATCGAGAGAGTGAGGCCATGAGTTTTGTTCTCGGTTTCCTGTTTGGCGCGCTGGTTACGGCGTTCGTCGCACTTTGCCTCTGGCTGCGTTCGATGCCCTGCGAAACGCTGGAGCTGACGGACGAATGAGCGCTACGCCCACCGACTTGAAGACCCTCCTCTACCGCGACGAAGGCAAGGTGCGTCATGTGTACAAGGACAGCCTGGGGTTCGACACGATAGGCGCCGGGCGTTTGGTCGACAAGCGCAAAGGCGGCGGTCTTTCTGACGTCGAGATCGACTACCTGCTCGACAACGACATCGCGGCCAAGCGCGCGGAAGTGTACGCAGCGTTGCCGTGGGTCGCGCAGCTGGACGCGGTACGCGAAGCCGTCCTCCTCTCGATGGCGTTCCAGATGGGCACGGAGGGCTTGCTCGAGTTCGTGCGCACGCTCGCCGCCGTTCGCTACGGTAAATACGACGATGCCGCGGTGTTCATGCTCGAAAGCAAATGGTCCGAGCAGACGCCCGAGCGCGCCGGCCGCATGGCAGAAATGATGAAGAGCGGAGAGTGGCGGTAATGGCCGAAGAAAAGAAGATCGGGCCCGCGACCGTAGTGCTGGTCGACGATTGGCGCAACTGGAAGCGCTGGTGGTCGCTGCGCTGGACGGCGATCTCTGCGTTCGTCATCGCGCTGGCTGCCTCGTACCCGAATCTTCCAGCCGAATTAAAAGCCGCGCTGCCTACGTGGCTGCCACAAGCGATGGGATGGATAGCGCTGGTTCTCAACGGACTGTCCGGCGGGTCTCGACTCATCGCGCAAGCCCCCAAGGATGGCAACTCAACTTCCACTGAATGAGGAGTAGGCAATGAATTGGATTTTGGATCGTCTGAAAGAACCGACCACGTGGGCAGGCATCATCGCGACGCTCGCCGGCGGCTTCGGCATCATGGTGCCGGAAGAAATGTCGACCGCGATTGCGGCGGCGGGTATGGCGGTGGCAGGGTTGATCCTGATCGTCATCAAGCAGAAGAGCTCGCCGTAATGCGCGCCCTCTGCACACGTTTCGCGCCCGCGCTGACCCTGTTCTGCGTCTTCGCCGTCGCCTGCGTAGCCGGCGGCTGCGCCGGCACTGGCAAGATCGACACCCCGACCACCGTCAGCAATGCGGGTGGCGCGGCCGGCGTCACTTACGCCGTGGCAGGCAAGTACGCGAGCTACTACTTCGCGCTCGATGTCTGCGCAACGCCTCCGGTTTATCCGTGCAAGGTGATGTCGGTCAACAACAAGCTGCTCGAGGTCGACACGGCGGCGTACAACGCGGCGAAAGCCGCCAACGCGGTGGGGGCAACCCAGGTTCAGCGCGACAACGCCGCGGCGAAGCTGGCGGAGTTGAACCGAGCCAACGCAGATCCTGCAGTGAGAGCGCAGGTTGACCTGGCCAAGTCGAAAGAAGGAGGCACGCTGTGATCCAGCTCTATCTCTCCATCATCCAGGCACTCGCTACCAGCTACGGCGGCAAGGTCGGCGCGCTCGTATCTCAGCTCGTCAACACGTTCAGCACGCTGACGCTCGCCAAGGCAGACGTCGAGGCGTTTGCGAAACCGTGGATCGAATGGATCAACGCCATCATCCTCGCCAAGCGCGATCTGACGGCCGAGGAAACCGCGGCGGTGGATGCGCTGATCGACGCGGTGCACGCCAATAACCAGAGCCTCGGCACTGGCGGTGCTGGTGTTCCGCTGCCTTCGCCTCCGGGTGCTTAAGCAGCGTGGCCGAACCTAGTGGCTACGGCAGGTCAGGCCGCAGGCGTCGAACCGACGCCTGCGGCGTTTTTCAATCTGGTGTTCGGCCGCATGCAAGTGATGGTCGATGCGCTGATCGAAGATGCGGCAGCGAAGTACGGCAGCGATTTTAGGAAAGACGACGTCCGATGGCTCGAAGCAACGCCCGACGGAAGCACGACCCAGCACTGCCGACTGATTTGGCAGGAGACAGTGCTGCTGGAGCTGCATGTCTCGTTGCTGGAGATGAGATCGGGGTGCGAGGTGGAGTGGTCGCGGCTCCGGCACTAGATGCGCCGGCGACTCCGGTACTGAACGCGTCGGCGCACCTCACCAACGAGGAAGCGCAGTTTATTTACAACATCGAAATACTCGGCCTTCCGGCGAAGAAAGCCGCCGACATGGCCGGGATGTCGTACGGAAAGATGAGCGCGCCGCACATCATCCAGGCGCGCGAGCTGGCGAAGCGCGAGATGCGCGGCACGATGCAGATCACGAAAGAGGACGTCGTGTTCGGCGTCCACGACGCTATCGGCCGCGCCAAGATCATCGCCGAGCCCGCGACCGAGATCCGCGGCTGGGAAGTAATCAGCAAGCTGCTCGGCTACGACGCGCCGCAGAAAGTTGACATCAACATCCGCGAATCGATCCACGTCGCGCAGCAGCACGTCAAGTCGCTGCCGGATCACGAGCTGATCAAGATGCTCGGTGCCGGTAACGTGATCGATTGCGATTTCTACGTCGTTCCATCGAAGCCGTGACCGACGAGCTGAAAATCGCCTGCCGCGCCTGCGGAGTGGATCGTACGCTGAACGAGTACCGGCTGTTCGCGACGAAACCGCAGCAGCTTTATATGGACTTCTGTGTCCATTGCGAGAAGCGCGAAGGCACGATCACGCTGTACCGCCGTTTCCACGCCTATGCGACGAAAGCGATCGTCGACGCGGTGTTCGCCGCCGAGCGCATCGTCGAGGGGCGGCGCACGGAGGCGCAGACGCGCCTCTTGGTCAAGCCGGCCGATACGAAAGTGCCGGAGTCGAACGAAGAGATCATCCATCGTGAGCTGGCGCGCCGCGAGTTGGCGAAGCGCCGGCTGGTATTCTTCACGGTTTTGTTTCAGCCGGAGTACAAGCCGGGATGGGTGCATCAGGATATATGCCGGCGGCTGGAAAAGTTCGTCGAGCGCGTCGAGCGCGGCGAGTCGCCGCGTTTGATGATAGCTATGCCTCCGCGAAGTGGAAAATCCGTATTGGCGTCCGACATTTTCCCATCGTGGGTGCTGGGTAAGCACCCAGAGTGGGGCATCATCGGCGCGAGCTACGCGCAAAGCCTGCCGCTCGAGTTCAGCCGCAACATCCGCGATCGCATCGCCGATGAAGAGTACGCGGCGATGTTCGGCGACACGCGCTTGCGCACGGAAGGTGTTGAGGCATGGAAGACGACGAAGGGCGGCGGCTACATAGCGGCCGGCGTCGGTGTCGGCATCAACGGCAAGGGCATGCACATCGGTATCGCCGACGATCTGATCAAGGACGAAGAGCAGGCGCAGTCCGAGGTCATCCGCGAGAAAGCCTACAAGTGGTACCAGTCGGTGTTTCGCACACGCTTGGCGCCCGGCGGCGGTATCTTGCTGATCGGCACGCGCTGGCACGACGCCGACGTGCAGGGGCAAGAGCTCTCCAAAGAGGAGATGCTGCGCAAGCAAGGTGTCCCCGAGGAAGAGCTCGAACAGTGGGACGTTATCAGCTACCCCGCCGTTGCGAACGACGACGAGTGGTTGCTCAGTACCGGTGAGATATTCCCCGGCGCGCCGCCGGAGGGCGAAGTCGAAGCGCGTCTGCTGCGCAAGAAGGGTGAGGCGCTGCACCCGGAGCGGTACCCGCTGACTGAGCTGATGAAGCTCAAGCACACGCTCGGCTCGGCGCTGTGGGCCGCGCTCTACCAGCAGAACCCTACGCCGGAAGACGGCGACTTTTTCAAGAAGAGCGACTTCCGCTACCGTCTGCTGCAGCCGGAGTACCTGCCGGTGATGCGCCGCTTCATCACGTTCGACTTCGCCATTAGCAAACGGACGTCGAAGAAGGACTGGACGGTCGGCGGCGCGTTCGCTCTCTCCGACACCGACGATCTGTACCTCCTAGACGTCGTGCGCGGTCGCTGGAATTCGCAGGAAATAACCAGCGCGATCATTGGGCTGGTCGAGAAGTGGAATCCCGAGGTCTTCGCCGGCGAGCGCGGACAGATTTACGAAGCGATTTGGCCGGACCTGCGCAAGCAGCTCGACGCCAAGCGGCTGTATTTGCCGTTCGACGAGTCGCTGGTGCCGATGCAGGACAAGGAAGTGCGCGCGCGGCCGCTGCAAGGTCGCACGCAGCGCCACCGGCTCATTTTCTCGTACTCCGACGCGGTGCGGCCGGAAATATACGACGAGGTCGAGAAAGAGCTGCTGCGATTCCCGAACGGCACGCACGACGACATCGTCGACATGCTGGCTTGGGGCGCGCGGTTGTCGATGAATCTGTCGCTGCCGTCGTCGGCTGCCGCGCCGCCGAAGTTGAAGAGTTGGAAGGACGTAATCTCTGGAACGAGCAACACTACCCACATGGCCGCCTGATCATGGCAACTGACTTCGATACCGCTCGTTTCAACTACGAGAACTATAGATACGCCGTGGACAACGGGCACAGCGAGTGGCTGGTAAAGGCGCACCGTTGCTTCGAGTTTTGGCGCAGCAACCAGTGGTCGCAGGAAGACGTTTCGAAGCTGAAGAAGGCGGGTCGACCGCATCTGACGTTGAATGTGATCGAGTCGCTGGTGCGCACCATGAAAGGCGTGCAGCGCGCGCTGCGGAACGACGTGCGCTTCAGCCCGGTGTCCGGCGCGACCAGCGAAACGGCGCAGGCGCAGGACGCGCTGTGGCTGCATATTCAGAACCAGAACGCGATCGATTTCCTCGAGACGGAGGTCTACGAGCGCGGCCTCATCACCGGGCGCGGCTACTACGACGTTCGTGTGGACTACGACGACCAGCTGCAGGGCGACGTCTGCATCAGCGGCCTGCGCAGCTCCGACGTTGTGCTTGATCCGTGCTTCACCGACTACGACCCGAAAACCTGGCCGCAGGTCTACACGCGCCGGTGGACGAACCTGCTCGATGTCGAGCACATGTTCGGCAAGGACAAGGCCGAAGCGCTGAAGCACGCCAACATGCCGACGTACTTCGACTTTGAAGACTCGCTGCTGGCGAAACAGTTCGGCGCTTTGCCGCATTTCGCGCTCGGCTATACCAACGGCGAGATCGACGACAAGCTGGTCCGCGCACTGAAGATCCTCGATCGCCAGTATTACGTCCTGAAGATGAAGAACGTCTTCGTCGACACCGAGACGGGCGACACGAACGAAATCCCTGAGACGTGGGATCACAACCGCATCGCGCACGTGCTCGAAGTGACCCCAGGTCTTAGCACTATGAAGCGCAAGGTCAAGACCGTGCGCTGGACGGTGACGTGCGAGGACGTGGTCCTGCACGACGAGGATAGCCCGTACAAATGGTTCACGGTCGTGCCGTTCTTCCCGACCTGCATCGACGGGGTGACGATCGGCGCGGTGGAGAATCTGCTCGATCCGCAGATGCTCTATAACAAGGTGACGTCGCAGGAATTGCACATCATCAATACGACGGCGAACAGCGGCTGGAAGTCGAAGAAAGGCAACATCAAAAACTACACGCCGCAGGAAATGGAAGTCGCCGGGTCGATGACGGGGCTGTTCCTCGAAGTGGACGATGTCAGCCAGACGGAAAAGATCGAGCCGAACCAGGTGCCGCCGGCGCACGATCGTCTCAGTCAGAAAGCCGACACGATCATGCGTACGCTGTCCGGCGTGCCGAACGGCGCGCGTGGCTTTGCGCGCGAGGACGTATCGGGCGAAGCGATCGAGCTGAACCAGGCGGCGTCCGACGTGAATTTCGCCGGGCCGCTGTCGAACCTGCACCGCACCAAGCAGCTCCTTGCGATGCGCGTGCTCGACTGCGTGCAGACGACCTACACCGAGACCCGCGCGATCATGGTCAACCGCGGCTCGACGTACAAGCCCGAGTTCAAGACGGTGACGATCAACCAGCCAACGCCGGAAGGCACGATGCTGAACGACGTCACGAAGGGCAAGTACACGACGGTGCTGGTGCCCTCGCCCGCGCGCTCGGTCATGACCGAGGGTGAGTTCGCGCAGATGGTCATGCTCCGCGAGAAGCTGGGTATCCAGATCCCCGACGAGCTGATGATCGAGCTCTCGAACGCGCCGAACAAGGGGCAGCTGATCCAGATGCTGAAAGGCGACGCCAACGAGGCACAGCAGCGCATGCAGCAGCTCGAAGAGCAGAACGCTGCGCTCCAGCAGCAGCTCTTGCAGGCCAAGGCCACGAAGGAACAGAGCGCGGCCGACCTCAATACCGCGCGCGCCAATAAGGCGACCATCGAATCACAGACCGACCCGGATGCGGCGTACGAGCGCGTCGAGAACAACCGCATCGCTTCGGACGCGCAGCTGGAACGCGAGCGTCTGGGGCTGGAGCGCGAAAAGGTCGGCCTGCAGCGCCGTACCAGCGACCGCGACACTGCGGTCTCGCTGACCAAGATCGATTCTGAGAATTCGCGTCACATCCAGACGCTGATCGCCAAGGCGGCGCAGCCGCCAAAAACTACAAACAAAACCCCAGCAGGAGCTTCAACATGACCATCGAAAAAACCGAGATCGAACGGGAGCTCGACGAGCTGAAGACTGCTGCCGATGGCAGCGACTTCGTTCCGTCTGGCGACGCTGACGACAAGGACAAGGGTACCAGCAAGGACAAAGCCGCCGACAAATCCAAGGACAAAGCCGACGACAAGGACGCCGACGACAAGGCGCGCGACACCAAGGGCCGTTTTGCAAAAGGGGAAAAGTCCGATGACGACGCCGACGCCGCCGACGATGATGCCGATGACGCTGCCGGCAAGAAGGGAGCGGGCAAGAAAGCTGCGGGCGACAAGGGCAAGGAAGACGCCGACAAGGACGCCGAAGGCGAGGAATTAGAGAACGAGGAAGAGACGGAGGAAGAAGAGGAGGACGCCGACGACAAGGACGACAAAGGCAGCTCGAACCACCGCATCCGCACTCTTGTAGATCAGCGCAACAAAGCGCGCGAGAAGGCGGCGCTGCTCAACGCGCGCGTTACCGAGCTCGAAAAGGCACAAAAGTCGACGGCCAAGGACGACAAGGCGGTTGCCGAGGAGTTCGAAACGAAGATCGCCGGGCTCTATCAGGAGGTCGAGGAAGCGCGCGCGGACAACGACACCAAGAAGGCCGCGGCGCTGCAGCGCGAAATCGACAAGCTGAATCAGCAGGCGATCCGTGCCGAGGCGAAGGCCGACGCGCGCCAGGAAGCGTTCGCTGCGCAGCAGAACACGACATTCGACAGCATGCTCGAATTCCTCGAAGAAGCACGCCCGGTGCTGAACCCGAAGCACGAGCTGTTCGACGAGGACGTCGTCAAGGAGTTGAACTTCCAGGTCACGGCGTACGAAAAGATGGGCATGACGGGTCCGCGCGCCCTGCGCCGCGCGGCGGCGATGATCTTCGAGGTCGACCCGTTCGCCAAGCAGGCGCCGAAGGCCAAGGAAGAGAAAGACGAAAAGGCCGGTAAGAAGGACGAAAAGCCCGCAGACAAGAAAACCGACATTAAGAAAAATGTAGAAGACTCGAAGAAGATTCCGCCGAAGGGTGACCGTTCGGACAAGTCGACCGACGGCAAAAAGATCCAGGTGAAGGATCTCACCGACGAAGAATTCGACGCGCTCCCCGAGAGCAAGAAGAAAGAGCTCGGCGGAGATTACCTCTGATGCGCACCGTATCCGAAGCTAAGAAGAGCGGCGTGTTCGCTCCCTACGAAGTGCTTATTGACGACACGGTCCGATTCGATCCGACGCGGCCGCGCGAGGAAGTGCTTAGGGTCATTCCAGACGGCACCGCCAACCCGAATAAGCGGCGGCTCACGCTCACCATCGAAGCTGAAGGAACGTTCGACGATCAGCTTCAGCCTTACGTGGACCGCGTTCTGAAAGTATGGATGGCGCGCGGCGGCGGCCTCGACGGTCTCGTGGAAACCGTCAACAGCGGCTATGACTGCATAACTACGGTTCGTCTCGATGTTAGGCACGAGTTTGTTCGTGTGCATGACCTCACCGACGACCAATTTGCAGCACTGCCAGAAAGCGAAAAGAAAAAGTTAAGCGGCGACTATTTGTAGCATTTGAAATAAAGATATTCCGCGCTTGCCAACGCAGGCGCGGTGTTCTAGTGTTTGCGTATCGTCCTCGGCACGTCACGCCGAACCGCTAGCAGATCGGCTCAAAGTCTGCGTGTTACTCGCCAGTCCGAGCGTTATTCGGGCGCAAAGCACGGTGCATCCGCACCAGCCCCCTTATTCCCTCTGGCGAGGATATTTTCATGCTTACCAATTTCGCCGCGCTTTCTGACGAGGCTGTGACCACCTGGTCGCGCCGGTTCTGGAGCGAGGCCCGCAACAAGTCGTTCGTGATGCCGTTCACCGGCGATAGCGCGAACTCCATGATCCAGCGCGTCACCGAGCTGACGCTCACCAAGACCGGCAACCGCGCGGTCATCACCCTGATCAATGACGCGACCGGCGACGGCGTGGTCGGCGATAACCAGTTGAAAGGCAACGAAGAGGCTCTGAGCCAGGACGAGAACGTCATCCTGTTCGATCAGATCCGCTTCGGGCACGCCAACACGGGCCGCATGGCCGACCAGAAGTCGATCGTGCAGTTCCGTTACAACGCCAAGGACCAGGTCGGCAATCGCCATGCGCAGGTCATGGACGAGCTGGCTTTCCTCACCGCCTCGGGCGTGGCCTACACGTTCAAGACCGATGGCACGGCGCGCGTCGGCTCGCAGCTACCGCAGCTCGAGTACGCGGCCGACGTGACCGCTCCGACGGCTGCACGTCATCGCCGCTGGGATGCGACGACCGGCCTCGAAGCCGGCGACACCACGCAGGTTGCGATCGCCGACACGCCGACCTGGGCGATGCTCGTCAACGCCAAGGCGTACGCGGTCAATACGTTCCTCAAGCCGCTCCGCTCCGACGACGGCGTCGAGGTCTACAACGTCTTCATGACGCCGGACGGCATGGCGAAGCTGAAGCAGGACACGAACTTCCTCGATGCGTGGAAGCAGGCGCAGACCCGCGGTGATTCGAACCCGATCTTCAAGGGTACGCCGCACGGCGGTAAGCGCGGCATCTACATCGACGGTCTGAACATCCTCGAGTACCGGAACGTCTTCCACCCGAGCACCTGGGGCGGCGGCGCGGTACGCGGGCAGCGCATCCTGTTCATGGGCGCGCAGGCGCTCGGCTTCGCCGACCCGATGGGTATCGGCGCACCGGGCTGGGACGAGGAGAAGGACGACTACAACAACCGGTACGGCATTGCGGGTCGCAAGGTCTACGGGTTCAAGAAGCCGACCTTCTTCAACACGCACACGCAGAGCACCGAAGATTTCGGCGTTCTGTGCGTCGACACCGCCGTCTGAGGAGGACGACATGGCAAACATCGTAATTCCAGGTCGTCAGTACCCGCTCGTCGCGATCACGCCGGTCATGGGCATCGCGAACATCGGCGCCGCTGCCGGCTACGACATCAAGATTCCGCCCGGCGCATACGTCCGCGAAATCTACGCGGACACGCTGATCGTGTTCGACGGTACGACCAACACCATCACCATCACCGACGGCACGACTGTGTTCGTCAACGCTCAGGACATCAAGTCGCTCGGGCGCGAAACGACGGCGGTGGTCGGCAAGTATTACCCGGCGGGCGGCACGATCTCGGTCACCCTGGCACAGACCGGCACGGCAACGGTCGGCGCGGTCATCGCGTCGGTCATGTACGTCGGCCTGAACCGGGTCAACGAGCCGCAGGTTTCGTAACTGGGCGCGGCAGGACGCCGCTTTTGCGAGCGGCGTCCACGTTTGCCGCTCGTACTTTTTCGTCCAAGCGCGCCCGCGGAGTCGGGCGCGCATTACAAGCAGAGGTAGCCCATGCCGAACATGATTTCACTGCAGAAATTTCGCCTCGCCTCGACCAGCGGTCACGTCGTCAACTTCGAAGCGAGCATTCCCGGCCAAGAGCCGAAACCGGTTTTCGTCCATCCGGACGCAGTGCGCGAGGCAATGAACCGCGGCTGCATACCGGTCGACACCGCCGGCATTCCGGTCCAGGACGACACGTCCAAGGCCAAGGTCGAGTTCCGCGGCACGCTGCGCCAGTCGATGCTGCTGATGCTGATGCAGCGCCTCGTTACCGAGAACAACGCCAAGAATTTCGATTCCGGCGGTGCGCCACGGCTCGACATACTGAGCAAGCTCCTCGGCTTCGACATCGACCCGAAGGAACGCAAGCTGGTGTGGCAGCAGTTCCAGACGGCGTCGTCGCAGGGCGATGACCTCGTGCTGCACGAGCACGCCAAGCAGGTGCTCGACATCCTCGACGCGCAGAGCAAGTCCGACCTGTTGCTGGTCGCGAACGAGCTCGGCGTGCCGCACGAAGAGGTCGCTGGTCTTTCGTTGCGCGACCTGCGCGCGAAGCTCCTGACCCGGTACTCCGGTCTGACCAACGGATGATTTCGTGTTCACCACCGATGAGCTGAATTGCAAATTCCGTATTGAAGTCGCTGACCCTCTTGAGGGCGACGACTCCGGCACGGAGCCTGACAGCGAGAATCTGTGGAAGGACCACGAAATCTACGGGTACGCGACTGAGGCGGCGGACGCCGTCGCCCGTGACACGCAGGGGCTCTACAAACTCGTAGAGCTCCCTGTCGTCGTGGACGAGAACGTCGTCTCGCTGCCCCGCTACATCCTGCATATCCGCTTTGCGCGGCTCGTCACGGCGAACAGCCAGGTCGTCGAGTCGAACCAGGACGACATCATGACCGGCACGGTCTGCGACTACGGCGTGCAGCTGAGTGGCGGATTGCTGCGTGCACGCGGACGCCCGCGCTCTTTCGCGCGTGACCGTGAGCGCAAGGCGCTGGTGATCGCGCCGACGCCGACGCAGGCCGACACGCTGGAGCTGCAGTGCTCGGTGACGATCGCGACGCCGCTCCTGTGCGGCATGCCGCTGCCGTTCCTCGAGCTGCCCGACCAGCGGCTGATGCTCCACTTCATGAAGTACCTGGCGTACGCCAAGCAGGACGCCGACGTGCTGGATCTGGCGCGCTCCGAGTCGTTCAAGGCGCGCTACGACAGCGAAGTCGCCGAGCGTGCGGTCGAGCTGCGCAACCAGCGCCGGCGCCCGTCGCCGATCGCGATGGAGTGGTAAGTGGCTCGCCCCCGCGACGCCGACCTGATTCCGATCGGGCCTTTCCCGCGAGGCGCGAACAATCTTGCGCGCGAGGACTCGGTGCCGGCGACCGCGTTTCGCCGCGGCGTCAACGTTGATGTCTACCCCGGCACCGGCAAGGTGCGCCGGCGCAAGGGGCAGACCCAGGTCAATGAGCTGCCGACGGCGAACCTGTGGAGCGACGGCGAGTATTCGCTGTGCACTTCGCTCGACGGCATCACGCTGTACCGCTTCGACCCCGACACGAACAACCTGATCGAGCTGTACGAAGGATTGGCGCCCGACGCCGACGTCGTCTGCTGCTCGGTCAATCACCTCGTCTACGTCTCGGACGGCGTGCGCGCACAGCGCGTCGACACGTCCGATGACAGCGTGCGCCCTTGGGGTGTCCCTCGTCCGGCCGGGCAGCCAGTGTTGTCGGCCGTCGACGGGGGGCTTGCACCGGGCCGGCACCAGGTTGCGGTCACGGCGGTGACGATCGAGGGTGAAGAGAGCGGTGCTGACGTCGCGGCCGAGATCGAGCTGCCGAACGGCGGCGGTATCCGCGCCGTGATGGCGCCCGACCCTGCCCTTGCCGCGGGCCTTCGGATCAACGTCTACGTGACCAGCGCGGGCGGAGACGGCGGCTTTAAGAAGTACGGCACGTTCGCGCAGGGCTTCGACATCACGATCCAGAACCAGCGCCTTGGCCGCCCGCTCTACACGTTCGGTCTCGACGTCATGCCGGCCGGCGCGTTCGCCGGATTCGCCGGCGGCCGGCTGCTGGTCGCGATCGACAACCTGCTTTTGTGGTCGCAGCCGCAGTTCTACGGCCTTACGGATATCGAAGAGAACTACCACGCCTACGCCGGGCACATCGACATGTTCGCACCGGCGCAGCCGGGCGCGGCGATCACCGGCGTGTTCGTCGCATCCGGCAACAAAACCTATTTCCTGAACAGCCCCGACGGCGACATCAAGAAGGCATCGAACCAGATCGCGTACCACGCCGGCGCCGTGCGCGGCATGCCGACGTACGTTGATGGCGCCGCGTTCGGCATCGACGGTTTTCCAGCGCAGCCGCTGCCTATGTGGTTGGCGAAGAACGGCCAGCCGTGTGTTGGCTTGCCGACCGGCCAGGTCGTCGCGTTGACCAATGCGCGCTACCAGATGGACATCGGCGAGCGTGTGTCGATCGCGCAGCGCGAGCTCGAAGGCATCAATCAGGTCATCGTCGGCATCCGCTCGCCGGCGAGCAACAGCGTCGGCCGCTCCAGCGACGCCGCGGAAGTGACGGTGATTCGTAACGGGATCGCGATCCCATGAAGACGCCGTCGCTCCGTACCAGCATCGAGATTCCGGCGCTGAAGCCAGTGATCGTTGCGCGCTCGACGCGCGGCGTACAGGCCGCGCCGGTACGGCGCATCGAACCCGGCGTCCAGAAAAGCGATGCACGGCTTTCGAAAGCGGAGCGCCTGGAAATTTGTCATGCGTGCGAGGCGAGTAAGTCGGTTATCGGCGTGCTCGTGTGCACAAAGTGCGGTTGCATCTGCAAGTTCAAAACGGCAATTCCCGCGGAAAAGTGTCCGCTCGGCAAATGGTGAGGTAGTTATGATGAACCCCAAACTGGTGCGCGAGCTCCGCAAGGCCGTCGAGCGCAATCGCTACGAAATCACGGAAGACGGCGTCCTGTTCCCGGATTCGAAGATCGCCGGCGGCGGCATCTTCGAAACGTCGCTCAACGGCGGTCGCTGGGAGCCTGGTCTCAACATGTTGCCGATGCTCGGCCGCAACAACGCGCTCAACGCGTTCCTCGGCGGCTCCGCGTTCAGCCCCGAAGACGCCTGGTACTTCGCGCCTTTCGCGACGAACACCGCGCCGACGGACTCGCTGACCGCGGCGAACTTCACCGCGACGCAGACCGAGTTCACCAATTACGACGAGGTGACGCGCGCACTGTGGACTAACGCTGCGGCGGCGGCCGGCGTGATCTCGAACGCCGCAACCTCGGTGACGATCACGGTCGCGGGCGGTGCGCAGACGGCGATCTACGGGCTCGCGCTGATCTCGGCGTCGGCGAAGAGCGCGACGACCGGCGTGCTCGCCGCGTGCGCGCTGCTCGCTACGGCGCGAACGGGCCTCGTGGACGGCGACGTCCTCGGTCTTCGCTACTCCGTCACCCTGTCGAATGCCTGATGTATCGGCACCACTTCCCGGCTCGGATTCGCTATGAAGGCGACCCGACGTTGGCGGCGCCTTATGTAGGCGAAGCCCGCGGCCTCCTCGGCTTGCTCATGGGCGAGCTGGGTGAGGCGAACATCCGTTCGGGGAAGCGGTTCCGGCGACTGCCCGGCGTCGTCGAAATTGAGGCATCGTTCGATGGCACGGAGCCCGCGGTAACAATTCGCGTGCCGCCGGCGATCAACGGCGGCGTCATCGTCGACGTGGATCTGTGGGCGCCGCGCGGCTTCATCACGTACCCCGCGTCCGATGCGTCGGCCGATGGCTGGGGCGCACCGGTGCTTCCGAGCGACGCGATCGGTGTCGGCCCCTACGATCCGCCGAACCTCGCACCCGGTGTCGACCCGGAGCGCTGGACCGACCACGGCGCGCTCGGACAGGTGCTGCTGTCGAAAGACAAGGACGCCGGATACCCGAAGCGCCCGGCCTCGCTCGTGCCGCCGATGTATTTCCGCATCGACTACGGGCTCAAGCCGCTGAAGGCGTTCGAGCTGCGCAACGACGCGACGGACACCTGGGCGGCGTACCGCATGGAGTTCGTCGACTTCACCGCGCAGAGCCCCGACGCGCCGATCGGCGAGCAGACGTTCATCAACCTGCAGAAGCGCCTTGCGTTCGAAGCGGTCAACGATCATCGTTTCGACGCCGGCCGCGATCCGCTGCTGCTGCCGATCCGCGGTTACTACGACTCCGCGCAGGCGTCGGCGGAGATCATGTTCGCCACGCACACGCTCGGCCACTACGCGGGGACGTTCCCCGAGACGTACGCGACCTACCCCGATCGCATCGAGAAAGACGGCTTTACCAGCTATGTCGATCCCGACGAGTCGAACTCGCGCAACGAGCCTTCGGGCGGCGGTGGCGAGAACGCGGCGGCGAACGCGGTGTCCTCGACGATCATCGGCGTCGACCCGAACGGATCGAACATCTACGACTTCGTGCCCGGTTCGGATATCTCCGCGGCCGAGGCATACGCCGCGTGGATCGCATCCCCGGAGCATCTGGCGAACATCGAGTCGACGGTCTACGACAAGGCGTTCACCTCGACGTTCCTCGGCTTCAAGCACCCGGTCGCCGTGCAGGAGTTCGTCCACCGCACGCAGTGGATTCAGTGCGGCAACCGGCAGTGGATTTCCAGCGAGCCGGAGATTCCGATCCTTTCGTTCTTCGGCTTCGCGTCGGTGAACCTCTGCTGGGAGACCTGGCCGGCGACGTTCAACAACACCGACCCGGCGATCCCGCCCGTCGATCCACTGACCATGCTCACGGATCTGCGCGATGCGAGCGATGAGCTCTTCTGGTTGCGCTACCGCTACGCCGACGAGGCCGCGAACAACAACGAGTTCGACTACCGCAACGCCGGCGTCCCGGCGCTCGACGGCCGGATCTTCTGCCGTGGGCGTGCGATCGGCGTCGTGCCGAACGGCGGCTGGGTATGGGCTGCGGCGGTGCGCAAATACGAAGCGACGACGCTGACGCCGGCGACCTACCGCCTGATCGCGCTCGTCCATCACGAGGACGATCAGCCGTCGAATCAGAAGATCAACGGCATGACGCGGTATCTGCGCGTGTGGTGGTGCGACATTCCGCTGGAGAGCGGCATTCCGTTCAATCCGCAGTCGACGATCCGCGGTGTGTACGGCGACGAGGACGAAGGCTTTCCGTGGGACGTGGTCAACAGTCCTTACTCGTGGCGCGGCGGCGAGCTGGTCGACGTCGCCACCGAGAGTACGCAGAACCACCTCAAGTACGCATCGCAGTGGACGTTCAACGCCGCGGCGACCAAAGCCGTGTGCCTGCGCGACTTCGGCGAGTACGACGACTACGTCGACCTGTACCGCAGCGCGAGCGAGGTATCGGTGTTCGTCACCAACGGCACCTACGCGCGCGCGCTGGAGCTCGAGCTGGTGGCCTCGGCCGCCGGCGACGACATCGTGCCGGACCTGACGTTCTTCGCCCAGCCGGATGGTGTCACGCCGCAGAACATCGACGTCGGCGACGCGAGCGGCGACTGGCTGGTCGTGACCGCGCCGATCGCGGCCGGCTACGACGCGGACGACAACCTGTCGTACTGCCACGTCACCTATCTGCTGAATCCGTTCAACGTCAGTCCGAACACGCCCTCGACCTACTACTCGGCGTTTTCGTTCAACGGGAATTACCACTATGCCCCCGGCACTTACGCGGTCGGCACTCGCTTCAGTTGTGCTGTTGCTCGCGAGGACACCGATCGCCTTCCCTACGTCTTCATGCCCTCGGTGCTCGACGTCAAGGACCAGGCCGTCGCCTGCTTCGGCGTCGTCCAGTTCTTCGAGTTCAACGGAACCTTCACCACCGCCAACTCCGAGTTCGCCTGCTGGTACAACAACGCCGCGGACACCGTAGCGAAGGTGCTGGTCTACCGCGGCGGCGATCTGCTCTCCGAGCGCGGTTTTTCGAATCCGGACGGCACGGTCTTCAGTCTCTTCGCTTTCTGCTACCAGACGGCGCCGGCGCCGACACCGGCCGCGTACTGGATCGGTACGCAGTTGGAACTCTCCCAAAACGCGGTGATGGTGCCGAGCTACGCGCGCACGCGCGAGGACTGGCTGGCGTCCTACATCGTGCAGCCGCAAGAGTCCACGCGCTACCGGGTGACGTCACCGAGCTCGGACTGCGAGGTGTACGTCGATCTCGACTGGTCGTGCGTACCGACGCCCGGCTCGGCTCTGACCACGCTGCTCGAAGGCGACGCCGAGTGTCGCGGCGGCTGGATGCAGGCGTCGTTCGCCGACGAGGACTCGCTCATCAGCATGCTTCGAATTCCCGGCGAGAAGCCGCGCACCTTGTACGCGAGGGCCGTATGACGCTTCAAGTCTCCACCGAAACCAAGGTCGCGGTCATCGCTGCGCTGAAAGAGGTGTTCGACGGCGGCGTGATCCGGATCTTCACCGGCTCGCCGCCCGACACGGCCGACGACGCCGAGATCGGCACGCTGCTCGGCGTCATCACGAAAAACGGTGCCGCCGGCGTCGGCCTCGACTTCGTTGCGCAGGGTCCGTACCTGATCAAAGACCTTTTCGACTCGTGGATGCTCACCGCGGATGTGACCGGATCGATGGGCTGGTGGCGCCTGGTGAAAGACCCGGCCGACACCGGCAGCCAGTCGTTCAACGCCGCGCGCATCGACGGAACCATCAGCACCGACCCCGGCAGCGGGGCCGAATTCATCGTCGACGCACTGGGGGTTACGGCGGGACTCCAGTACTCGATCGATGCCTTTACCTACACCATCCCGCCCGTCGTAGGAGCATAACCATGCCTTTCGCCATCCTCACGCAGAGCATCCCGAACGCCATGATGGTGACGGGCTCGCTGCGCTCTCTGATCAACAACTACAAGATCCGGATCTTCTCCGGCCCGGTTCCCGCCACCGCCGAAGAGGCGATCGACGGTTCGTCCGACCTCCTGGTCTCGATGACCAAGGACGGCGACGGCTCGACGAACCTCACCTGGCAGGCGACGTCGACCAACGGCGTGCTGCGCAAGACGACGGCGGATGTCGCCAGCGGCGAGATCGATACCACCGGCACGGCGACGTTTTTCCGCGTCTGCATCGGCAGCGACGACGGCACCGGCGCCGCCGGCGGCTCGGATCATCGCGTGCAGGGCACGATCGGCGACGACATGACGTACGACATGTTCCTCACCGACCCGTCGCTGGTCGCCACGGAAGACCTGACGCTGACCGACATTCAGCTGAACCTGCCGACCGTCCAGCAGTAATCCGATGACCTGCTTCTGGCAAGACTTCGCGAATTGCCACGAAGAGTGTGCAGCGGATGACTGCGGGACGGCGTTCGTCGGCGCGGAGGTCTACGCGTTCGGCACGGGCCGCTCCGAGCCGGCAGACTTCGGCACGTTCGGTTTCGCCGAAGGCGGCGGTGAAGCGCTGATCCTCGATTTCACCGAGCTTGGTGGAGCGAGCTTCGCGACGATCCGAAGCGGCGTAGCGAAGACGCCTACGGCAGAGTGCGACAACGGCTGCTGCCTGTTGGTCGGAGGCAGCACCGGCGTGCCGCCGGATTACGACTTCGACAGCGACCCGGATTTCGACACGGCGTACTTCGCTATCGGCGAGCTGGAGATGGCGCCGGTTGACGGCGAGCCGAACAAGTTCGTGATCCCGCTGGTCGATCTTTTCATCGACATCGACGCGGCCCCGATGGGCGGCATGGTGTCGATCAACGTCGAAACGAATACGGGCATGTTCTGCGACATCCGGGCTACCTTGGAGTATTGCCACTAATGCTCGTCAAGAACACCACGCTCGTGTTCGTACCCGGTGTGCCCGAGATCGAAGGGCAGCCGGCGTCGCACTCGTGCCCGCCCGAGCCACCGCCGGGCGGTCTGCCGGGTGGTGGCGGCTCGTCCGGCGGCGGCTGCACGCCGGGCGCCGGTCAGTGCTGCATCGTCATCATCGTGCCCGGCGGTCCGCCGCCGGACTTCACCCATCCTGAGCAGTACTGCTACTGATGAGCTGCGTAACGAACCCCAGCACAGGTTGCGTCGACTGCCCGGCGATCCCGCACGTGCCGGGCATTCCGGCGCACATCGAGCGCACGGCGATCGTCGGCTGGAACGCCGGCGCGAACTCGATCGTCGCGCTGGGCGGCAGCTTCCACACTCTTTTCAGCACGGAGCCGAACCCCGCCGGCATCGGCATCGGCTTCAAGGGCACGCGCGTGCTGCAGACGCAGCCGGAGTTGATCGAGCACGGGTTCCTGATCCAGTCGACGGTGTTCGGCACGGCGTACTTCTGCGTGATCGAGAACGGCACGCGCCGGACGCCGGAGCAACAGGTGCCGTCGGGCGCGCTGTTCGAAGTGCGCCGGGTCGGCGCCCGCGTGTCGTACTTCGTCACCGGCAGCGCCGGTCTCGCCTTTTCGTACCAGTCCGCGGCGCGGTCTTCTAGTGCGAAGGTCGTCAACGCGTGTCTCTACCTATCGGGAGACACCGTGCGATGAGCGAGATTATCTTCGAGACATTCACCAGCGGCCAGGAGGTCGGCGCCGCTGATAGCGCGCTGCCGCTGGTCAAGGCGCGCGCGCTCGATGCCGAGAACGTCGTCTTCAGTCAGCTGCCGCGTATCGGCTGCGTGGCGTCCGGCATCGTCACGAAGAAAGGCGCCATCGCATCGACGTTGCCGCCGATGCAGCTGTTCGCTTCGGGCTCGCACAACACCGCGTTCACCCAGCTGCCGAATGTGCAGGCGTACGCGCGTAACGCGGGCTTCGACGTTGGTCTGAATATCGGCTTCACCAATCTGCCGACGATCCAGCTGGCAGCGAGCGGCTACAAGACGATCAAGGGCGAAGTCAACACGACGCTGCCGCTGATGCGCGCGTTCGCGAGCGACGCCGAGAATGTCGTCGCCAGCCAGCTGCCACGCATCACGCTGCTGTCCTACGAGGCGTTCGAGTACGACCGCTTCTTCTCGATCCTGCAGTCGACGGGCTACGCCTACGCGACGATGGGACCGGCGAGTCTGCCGCCGCTGATTATCGAGGACAGCTTCCTCGCCAGCGACGTCGCCGAGGATCTGCTCACCATCAGCATCGGCGAGCGGCTGGTCGCCGTTGCCGCGATCTCGGCCGGGCTCAACAGCCTGTGCTTCATCGCCGACGAGGTGAGCGCCAGCGACTTCGGCCTCGGCATCTACCAGCTGATCGCCGCGTCGCAGGCCGAGGTCGAGGACGACCCTGAGGCCGTTTTCAACCAGCTGCTCGCGATCGCCGATGCGGTGTTCGCGTCCGGCGTCGCCGGCACGCAGTTCACCAATGCGCTGCTCTACGTCGCCCTGGTTGCCGAGCTCGGCGACCGCGCGGACCTCGCTATCACGCTCAGCGTCGAGGACACCCTCGAAGCGCTGGACGACGCCGCGATCGCGCGCATCGCGCTGATGGTGCAGGTGCTGGACGCGATGGTCGCGAGCGACGAAGCGGGCATACAGCTCCGGCTTGTCGCGCTGGTCGACGACAGCGTCGAGGCATTGGACGACACCGGCACGCAGCTGACCGCGCTGCTCGACGCGCTCGATACCGGGCTCGTCACCGGCCGTATCAAGGTCGGCGGCGACACCTACTCGGTCTACGCGATGACGCTGCTCGGCCAGGCGCCGAGCGAATATACCAATTTCAATTTCAATTCCTACGCGACGATCCGTGGCCGCCTGTACGGCGCCAGCGAGGCGGGGCTGTTCCTTTGCGAAGGCACGGACGACGACGGCGCCGAGATCAGCGCGAGCGTGCGCAAAGGACTCAACGCGCTCGGCACGCAGCTGAAGAAAGCAGTGCCCTACGCGTACATCGGCTACACGTCCGACGGACGGCTGGCGCTGAAAGTGACCACGACCGACGCCGGCACGAAACGTGTGAACTGCTACGCCGTAAACGCCATTTCGCGTGATGCGACCGCAGACAACCGATTCCAGATCAGCAAGAATCTGCACTCGGTATATTGGGATTTCGAGCTGGTGAATATCGACGGCGCGGATTTCGAACTCGACGTTATCAAGGTTTGGCGCATGGCGCTGAACCGGAGGAAGTGACATGGCAGACGGCGTATTCAGCTGCGGCGTAACCCCACTGGGTACCGCTCCGCAGATATTCAGCCAGATCACCACGATGAACAATCGGGTGGACGACACGCTGCGCGCGACGCTCGAGATGGCCGAGCAGCTGGCGACCTATCAGATTGCCAACGTGTCGTTCCACATCGACCCGACGCCGATCCAGGGCTACGGCATCCGCGAGACCGACGGCGAAGTCGAGTTCAACGAGGTGGTATTCGACGATCCGGGCTCGATCCCGACGATCGGCGCGGTGACGATCACGACGCCGGCGCTGCCGGACGATGCGCCGACGGCGCCGGGCGATGCACCGAATCCGGTGCTGCCGCCGTCGATCGCGGCCTATCACCCGTCGTTCGGTCCGGCGTACGCGCCCCTGTTCGACCCGGCACCGACCTACGGCGACCTGACCGGTGGCATCCCGTTCCCGGACTTGCGCGAGATCGTGCTGCCCGATCCGCCGGACGTCGACTTCGGCATTCCGTTCACCGCGACGCCGCCCGTGTTCGACGCGACGCCGCCGGACGCGGCCGACTTCAATTACACCGAGCAGGCGTACAACCCGCTGCTGATCAACGAGATCAAGACGGTCCTGCAGGCGATGTACGCCGGCACGACGGGCCTGCCGCTTGTGGTCGAGAACGCGATCTGGGCGCGCGAGGCAGAGCGTGAAGCCGAGGCCGCCGCCGCGGCGACGGAAGACGCGTTCGACGAGATGGCGCTGCGCGGCTTCGAGATTCCGTCGGGCGTGCTCAACGCCAAGCTCGCAACAATCCGCCAGAACACGCAGAACAAGAAGGCGTCGCTCGGCCGCGACGTCATGATCAAGGTCCACGAGACGATAATTGACCAGCTGAAGTTCGGCATCCAGCAGGGCATTGCGCTGGAAAACGTGTGGGCGAACCTCTACAACGAGATCCAGAACCGCCGCCTACAGGCCGCGCAGGTCGCCGTCAACATCGCGATCGCGGTGTACAACGCGCTGGTTGCGCAGTACCAGGCCGCCGGCGCGGTGTACCAGGTCGAGGCCGAGGTCTACAAGACGCGCATCCAAGCCGAGCTTGCCAAGCTGCAGGCTTATTCGGAAGAAATCAAAGCGCAACAGCTGATCGGCGAGCTCAACGAGCAGGACGTGCGCATCTACTCGGCGCGGCTCGAAGCGGTGAAGACGAACGTCTCTGTTTATCTGGCCCAGATCCAGGCGTACTCCGAGAAGGCCGGCGTCGAGAAGATCAAGCTCGACGCCTACCGTACGACGATCGACGTCGAGCAGGTCAAGCTGCAGGCGAACCAGATTGAGCTCAACGTGTGGAACGGTGAGCTACAGGGCCAGGGGCTGATCCAGCAGGCGTTCCAGACGCGCGCGCAGACCTACGCGACGAACGTCGGCGCGTGGAAGACGAAGTACGAGGCGCAGATCGACCGGCAGCGCGGCGAGATCGCGGCGTTGCAGGCGGAGACCGCGCGCTACGTGGCGCGGCTCGAAGGGATCAGCACGCTCGTCAACTACCAGACGGCGAAGGGGCAGGCGCTGGTCGCCGACAACACCTCGCGCGTGCAGCGGCTGACCGCGCAGGTCGCGGCGGACTCGGCGTTCAACTCGGCGCTCGGCGAGAAGATCCGTGCGCTGAATGCGGCGAACGCGCAGAACACCGAGATCGCGCTGAAGAACGGCGAAATCAACGCACAGAACTACCTGTCGGTGCGCCAGACGCTGGAGCACGCGATCGCAACGGCGACGCAAGTCATGGCGCAGCTGACCGCCTCGTTCGCATCGAGCGTCAACATGAATGCCTCGGCTAGCGACGCGACGGCATTCCAGCAGTCGTGTTCGTACAGCACTTCGCAGACGATCGGCTGATGAATAAGGTTGAAGCAAATGTTTATGCCGCTCGTCGTCTCATCAACGAGAAGCGCGCCAAGCAATTAAAAGAAACTATTGCAAAACGTAACCCGGAGCGGTCGAAGCGTATAATGCCGATCCGCGTGACACGAGGACTTGCACGTGGCCCTTGAAGACTTCGATTTTAGCAGCGGCATTCGCCGGCGTCGCAATGCCGTCGAGCCCGACCCTTTCAGTGCCGCCGCCCGATTCCCGACGCTCGTCGAGCGCGATAAACAGGCGCTGCAGACTGCCGGTGCGGATATCCGCGGCGCGGAGCTTGGTGGTCCGAACTCGATCGCCGGCCGCTTCAATCCGCTCAGCGGTGGCTCTATCTTCTCGCGCCAGTCCCCCGGTGCGTTCGACACGCTGCGCGATCAGCAGCGCCAGGCCGACCCTTCGAACAACTTCTACAACGGCGGCGGGATGGAACGGCGCGGCGGCGCAGCGGCGTCGCAAACGTTGACGCCCGCAGCACCGGTAGACGATGCGCGTACTCGATACGCCGCCGATACCGGCTACAAGCCCGACGGCTCATTCGCGCAGCAGACGTTCAACTCGGCGACCAACACGTTCAACGACGCGGTCGATATCGACCCATTGACCGGCATGCCGCGCAAGCGTAACCCCCTCGAACCAGTGTGACCTGATATGGCGACCGACCCGTACATCCCCGACGACATCAAAAAGCGTGCACGCGCCGGCGTCCGCTCCGGCGCATGGGGTTCTGCGTCCGGCATGGCGACGCCGAGCTTCAGCGTTGGCGATCCTTTCGCTAGCAGCATGCCGCCCCGCAGTGGCGTCGCTTCTACCGCGCCGATGGTTGCTCCTCCCTCAATGGCCGACGGGGTGCGCAGCGCCGTGCGGGATACCGGGCAAGCGGTACTCGGTTTTGCTAGCGGTGATTTCCTGCCTCAGCGATCTACCGTCGACGCAGGACCGCCTGTTGCACGAGCGGACAATATCGCGCCTACGCGCGACGCTATAAATGCTGGCCCGCCGCGCGAGAACTTCCGCACCGCTGCCGGAGGCACGAAGACAGACACGATACCCTTGCCGGCCGGCGTGCGGCGTTATCAGTCGGACGGTTACGCCGGTACGCCAGGTACGAACGACGTTATTTACGAAGGCCGCGGCGCGCACGGCGAGCGCTCGTTCTCGAACAATCAGTTCGCGCGCACGCTGACCGGCCGCGGCGCTGGCGTCAATCCCGGCCTCGATGCGCTGGCGGAAAGTCGCGGCAGAGAGATCGGCGGCTACGTCGACGCGCAGCGGCAACGGGCGGATGCCGAGGCCAGTAACGCTGCGGTTGCACCGAAGAACGCGGCTGAGTACACCGACCGGGTCAAGACGCTCGCGGACCTGCGCAACTCCGGTCGCGCCGCCGACGACAAGCACACGTCCGACGTGCTCGCCGCAGCCGGGCAAGCCGGTACGAACATCAACAACGATCCGGGCACGAAGGTGGCCGAGGGCGTGCGCGAAGCTGCGCTGAAAAGCGGCGACACGCCGGAGAAGGCGATGGAACGTGGTCAGCTCGCATCAGCGAAACGCGCGCTGGATGCCGGGCAGAATCCTGATAGCCCGTCGTTGACGCCGGATGAGCGCGCCGGGTACACGCAGGTACGCCGCACGCTGGCCGACTGGATCAATCGCGGCAACGCGACAGGCGCCGGCGCGATTCCGTTCAACAAGGAAGGTATGGTGGTCGACCCCGACGCCATCGACGCCGGCGAGTACGACATCAGCGCCGACTGGAAAGGCCAGAGCTTCCTCAAAGGCCCGCCCGGCAAGGACGGCGTGCGCCGTCAGGTGTTCCTCGATCCTGAAGCGGCTGCGCAGCTCTCGCCGTTCGTCACACGCGGTCAGCGCAAGAAGCCGCTCGTCTCCGAACGCCGCTGATGGCTACGGTCGATGAGGATCTGATCTCCGCGCTGCGCCGGCCGACGGGGTACGCTCCGCCGCTCGACGAAAGCGTCGCGCTCGCTCGTCGCACTCCGGTCGAGATAACCCCCGACGTCCGCGGCGCCGCGGTTCAGGACTTGACCAGCGAGTCCGGCCGCGCGCTCCGCGCAGGTCTCCAGCGCTTCGGCGCAGTCCCCTCCGCGCTCTACGGCGCCGGTGCGAACCTCGTCTCGCCCGGTGCTGGCGACGAAGCGCTGGAGACCGCGATCGGCCTGCAGCGCCGCGCGGCCGAGGGCGGGCCTGCGATCCAGTCCATAGCCGACGTTCACGGCGTAGGCGACGCGCTCGCGCTCGGCCGGAACCAAGCGCTGATGGCGCTGCCTGACGTCGTGACGACGCTCGCCGGCGGCGGTATCGGCGGAGCCGCCGTCAAGGGGCTGGCGCGCCGTGGCGCGACCCGCGCGGCCGAGGAAGCTGCCACGCGCGCCGTCGCGCGCCGCGGCGCCGTGGAAGCGACGGAAGACAGCATCAAGGCGCAGGGCGCGGACGCCGCGCGCCGCGCTGCCACCGCAGACGCCATCGAGACTGCCACGGCCCGCCGCGTGCCGGCGTACACCGCGGCGGCGGACGCGGCCAGCGAGGGTGCAGTAACCGTAGGGCGCGCGCTCGGCACCGTTGCCGGGCAGTACCCGTCGATCGTCGCTACCAGCGCCGAGGGCGCGCCGGACGCCGAAGGGAACCTCGTGGGCGGCCTCAAAGGCGCCAGCGCCGAGGAGACGGCGAAGATCCTGCTGGGCGACATCGGCGCGAGCGCGATCGGCGCGCTGCCGGAGTTCCGCCTGCTCGGCCGCATCGGCGGCACGGCGGCGACCGAAGCGATTGCGAAGAACGCGCAGGCGATCCTGCCGCGCGTGGCGAAAGAGGCCGGCGTGCAGGGTGCGCTCGGCGCTGGCACGGGTCTTGCCCAGACCGCCGCCCAGTTCGCCGCGCACAAGTGGGTGAACGACAACGTCGACCTGCTCTCCCCGGCCGCGTTCCAGTCGTACCTCGATACGGCGATCGCCGGCGGCACGCTCGGCGGCGCACTCGGTGGCGGCGTCGAAGGCATCGCCGCGCTCGGCGCACGTACCCGCGCCGACGGCACGCCGAACCCGCAGTACGACGAGCTGAAGACGCGCATCCGCGAGAATCTGGCCTCGTTCGCGAAGAAAAAGGACGAGGCATTCGCCAAGGCGCGCAGCGCCTTCGGCACGAAGGAAGGTGAGCCCGTAGCGCCCGAGGGCGCGCCGGTCGGCGCCGGCCCGGCGGCGACGCCGACCGAGAGAGCGCAGGCATTCGGCACTGATCTCGGCGAAGGCGCGTACAAGGTCCACAAGGCCGCCGTCGACATCTTCAGCAAGCTCAACCAGCACCTCAGCACCGACGAGGGCCGCGCTGCAGCGTCCGGTGCGTTCGCCGACGCAGTCGACAGCCTGAAGACCCGGTTCGACACCGCGCCGTTCCAGGCTGGCGTCGAGGCGACACTGAAGAGCTACCGCGATGCCCTCGCCCGCGCCAAGACACCGGAGGGCCAGGCCGACGTCCAGAAGGCGTACGGCAAGGTGCTCGAAGACCACATCACCGACGCTGCGCCCGACGCGCGCGCCTCGTTCGACGACCACCTGAACCGGCTTGCCGACAACGACGCACTCGATGACAGGGCGAGCAGTGCCGTCGACCAGATGTCGCAGCGGTTCGAGTCGGGCGCGCTGGATGCAGATGGCAATGTGACGCGCCCGGAGCTTCCTGTTCAGCAGCGCGTCTCAGGGCTTGAGACGCCGCTCCAGAACCTTATTGCCGGCACGCTGCCCGACGACAGCCCGTTGCGCCTGAATCGCAACGCGATGCAGCAGGCCGCGTCGGCTGCAGAGAAGTGGTTCCTCGGCAAATCCGACGACATGACGGCGGCCGACTTCGACGCGATGCACTGGGTCGAGACGGTCCACCCGGAGCTTGCGACGCAGTGGGAAGCAATGGGTCCGCGCTTCGCCGAGCTGCAGCGCGGCACCGACAAGGCGACGGCCGCCGACGAGTCCGCGCGCCCCGACAACACGGCGATGGCCGGCGAGCTGCAGCGCGCGCTCGATGCGCGCCAAGCCGGCGAAGGCGACTTCATACCCGGCGTCAACGAGAAGACCACCGCCGAGATGCCGACCAAGACACTCGGCGAGCGCATCACGCAGGCCGAGGTCGGCTCACCGGAGCACGCGGCGGCGCAGGGCGAGCTCCGCGCGCGGATATACCGCGAGGGCGGCTATAAGGGCGAGCCGCTGACTGAGAATCTGTCGTCGCAGAAAGCGCGCGACCTGTGGGCGGCGAAAGACCCGACGAAGAATGCCAACACGATCGGCATCGGCACGAAGGACGTTGCGACGAAGGACGGCCGCACGATCCAGCGCCGGCAGGCGCTCCAACTCGACAACCTCATCAGCAAGAAGCTCGCCGAGGAGCCGGGTATCGGCCCGAAGGCCGCGCTCGCCCAGGTGCTGGGCGACCTGCACCTGGCCGGGATCAAGGTCGACCCGGATACGATCACGCCCGGCGTTTTCTATTCCGAAGCTGGCGGCGAGAAGTTCCGCCTGTCGCCGCGCGAAGCGGCGACGATGCGTACCGCCCTCGCCGGCACCGACAAGACCACGATCACCCGCGAGGCTGCTGCGGTCGGCGCGAAGGTGCCACCGCTGAAAGTCCCGCCGCGCGAACGGAACGTCGCCCAGCGCGATCGGCCTGCGAAAGTCGAAGAGATGAAAGGCGACGCCGACAACCAGATCGCCGGGCCTGAGCTGGTGCCGCGCAAGGCCCCGCCGCTGACGCAGAGCGGTGTCGCGGACGTCCGGCTGAAGCCGTCGCCGTACGAGGGCATCGTCAACCGCGTGCGCAAGGCGTTCGGCCAGGTCGGCAAGGACGCGGAGGGCAAGCCAGTCCGTATTCGTTTGGGCGAAGGCAATGCGGAGCAGTCGCGGATCGCGCACGAGGCCGGCGTCGAGATCGGCACCGCCGAGCTTGCCAAACAGCGCGACGCTGGCACGATCAACGAGCGCCGCTACGCCGCCGAGGTACGCCGGCTCGAAGACCCGGAGACGGGCGCAGCGCGCAAGGCTCTGCGCGACGCCGCCGACGGCAAGTTCGACACCGGCAAGGCCCGCGAGACGGCGCCCGAGGATGCGACGCCGATCGACCGTACCACGCTGCGCAACGAAGCGGACGACGCGCTCACCACCGCGTACTCGCGCCTCACCGGCGAGTCGAAGCTGCCGCCGAAAGCTGCGCTCGAGGCGAAGGTCAAGGAGCTGGGCGAGCGTAGCAAGTTGACGGATAAAGAGCGCACGTTTCTTTCCGCGGCGCGCGACGCCGGATTGGTCAAAGGCGCGGAGAGGACGCCTACCGGTCTGCGCAACCGCGACGCGCAGAACAAGCGCGACCTCACGCGCACGCCGGAGGAAACGGAAGCGGACGCCAAAGCGCTCGCGAAGCAGCAGAAGCTGACCATGCCGAAAGGTGCGGGGCTGTCGGCGAAATCCGAGCAGAGCGCCGCCACCCCCGGCGCCGGCAAGGCGCACGACGCGACGCTGCAAACAAAGGCCGCGCTGGCGAACGAAGTGCGTGGCAAGCGCGTGGCGGACGACAAGCTGGTTGACCAGTCGACCCGTCTTGCCGACGACGAAGGCATTCTTAAGAAGCTGGACGAGTCGGTCGCCGCGGAGAATGCGCACGACCTAAAAGCGGAAGCGCGCGCGCTGAACGCTGTGCTCGACAAGATGGGTATCAAGGAGCGAGTGCGCGTAGGTGCGCACGCGACGAAAAAGCGCGGTGGTGGTTACATTCCCGGCACAGGCGAAATACTCGTCGGTGCGGAACTCAAAGGCGCTGAGCGCATGGAGGTGCTGGCGCACGAGCTTGGACATCACATCATACGCACCGAGCTGGCGCGCGCGATGGACGTCGATGCTAAGTCTATCCAAGACCTCTCGATGCACCAGGTCTTCGAGAAGATGGCCGTGCACCAGCCCGAGCTGCACGCGGCAATCAACGCCGATTTCGAGGCGTGGCGCGACGCGCATAGCGATCTCTCCGCGGATTACAACGCAGCCTACGCGTCGAAAAAAGCAGTGCACCGGGCGGAAAACGCGACGCGCCTTACCGACAACCCGACGCTGCGCGACGCCATCCGTACGCGCCCGGAGATGGTCGACTACCTGCACAGTTTCGAGGAATACGTCGCCGACCAGATCAGCCGCGCGCTCACCCACAGCGAAGCGAAGACACCGGTCGCGAAGTTCTTCAAAGGCATCGCCGACAAGCTCAAGCTCGCCTACGAAACGCTGTTCCAAGGCAAAGGCGGCAGCGACTACGCGCCGGCGCCGAGCGTCGAGAAGTGGGTGCAGCAGCTCTTCGACCGCACGACGCTCGACGTCAGCCAGGCGCTCGGTGAATCGACGCCCGGCCCTGTCGCCAAGACGGTGACGGAGGCCGCGCTCCACGCCGCTGCCGCGGCGCTGCCGCCCACGGGCGGCGCTCCGCCGCCTCCCGGCGGCGCAGGCCGTGGCGCGAGCCCTACGCTGCCGCCGCAGGGGCTGAAAGCGCTGGTCAAGTTCATCCGCTACCGGCTGCCCGGCGATAGTCGCCAGGTGCTCGACCAGGTGCTCAGCCGCGGCAAGGCGCTCCGCGCGCTCAACGAGATTTACAAGGACCAGCCCGGCGCGCTGAAAGCCATGCGCGACCCGGAGCACGGGCTCGAGGCGCGGATAGCCTACGCGTACCTCGCGCAGCAACGCGGCGACTTCACGTCCGGCCCGCGCAGCACCTCGGTGCTGCGCACGCTGGGCGACGACCTCCTTTCGATCGCGAGCCTATCCGGCAAGGGCGCGCTCGCCGAGCGCATATTCAACGACATCGCGAACGGCCGGATCGAGACGATGCGCGCCGCCGGGCGCACCTACGACGTCGCCGCCCGCGAGGCCGCGTACCGCGGCCAGGCGCAGGCTGTGTACAACAAGGCCGTGGACACGTACCAGCGCGTCCGCGCGCCGCTCGGCAAGGCGTTCGACTCCTCGATCGCGCGCATGCGCGACACCGGCGTGCCGGCGATCCGGCGCATCGGCGCGCAGCTCCAGCGCCACACCGGCGAAGCTGGCGAAGATCCGGGCCTCTTGCCGGCCGTGACGCACGTCACCGACCGGTTCATGCGTGCCGCGGGCAAGGCGCTGGAAGGCTTGAGTGAGCGCGAGACGCTGCACGCGTTGAACGCGCTCCAGCGCCAGGACACGGCCGCGCACTACAACGGGAACGTCGACACGGCAGTCGCGGTGACGCGAAAGCTGTTCGACGAGTTCCACGCCTATGCGCGCGGCGCCGGTATGGATATCGGCAAGATCGAGAACTATTTTCCTGTGCTGCTGGATCTGAAAACGCCGGCCGACACAGCGCGACTCAGCACCCTGCTCTCGCAGCCGAAGTTCGAAACAGCGATCCGCGAGGTCATGGGCCAGTGGGAAGGGCCGACGTCCTCGCGCCGCGCGCCATCCGAGGCGCCGATCGGTGAGCTGGTACAGCGCTTGGTCGAAGCCGGCCAGGGCATGTCGCCGCAGGCGCGCACCGACTTTGGCGGCGGCTCACCGCCCGAGTTCCGCGCCGCGAACTACCGGCTGATGAACTTCATCTACAAGCTCGGCGACGAGGCGGACAAGAAGACGTTCGCGTCTCTGCAAAGCAAGAGCCCGGCCGACATCTTCGTCCGCTACGTGCAGCCGCTGGTGCGCCAGGCCGAGTTCTCGCGCCGCTTCGGCAGCGATGGCGGCAAGCTGACCAAGGCGCTCGAAGAGGCGAAGAAACAGGGTGCCGACGACGCTGCGATCAAACAGACGCAGGCTGCGGTCGACGGTGCGATGGGCCGGGTCGGCATCGACGGCAGCCCGACGCTGCGCGCCGTGTTCGGCGACACCGTCGCCAACAAGGTGCGCGGCCCCGGCGTACGCAAAGGCATCTCGTACTTGCAGGCGTACGAGAACGCGCGCCTGCTGCCGCTGTCGCTGATCTCGAGCTTGGTCGATCCGATGGGGATCGCGGTGCGTACCGGCGGCGACTTCAAGACGGCGTGGAGCGGTTTCAAGCTCGGCATGAAGTCGCTGGTGGACAAGCAGACGAAGGCCGAGGTCAACGGCATGCTGCAGGCGCTCGGCAGCGCCGACGACTTCCTGGCCAACGACATCCTGTCGTCGAACTTCGGCCGCGCCGACGGCGGCGCTCGCCGGATCAACGACTTCATCTTCAAAGCCAATGGCCTCGCCGGCTGGACCAAGACGACCCGGTTCATGGCGCTGCAGGCTGCGCACGGGTTCCTCGTCAAGCACGGCGAGGGCAGCGCGGCAACGTCGAAGCGCTACCTCGACGAACTCGGCGTCCGGCCCGGCGATATCACGGCCGAGAACGGCCGCGCCAAGATCCTGACGCCGGACGAGCGCGCCGCGGCAACGCCCGCCGACCGTGCGCGCGACGATCGCGTCCGCTCTGCCCTGCTCCGGTTCGTCGACGAGGCGATCCTGCGGCCCACCAGCCAGCAGGCGCCGAACTGGTACGCCGACCCGTACGTCGGCCTCGTCACGCAGTACAAGCACTTCGCCTACGCGATCCAGGATCAGATCGGCCGGCGCATCGCGCTCGAGCTGCGGCATGGTAACGCCAGCGCGCTGGTGCCGGCGTTGTCGTACCTGCCGGTCATCATCATGGCCGAGATGCTGCGTGGCGGCTTGCAGTTCGGCCCCGGCGGCAATCCGAACCGGAAGGACTGGGGGCCGGAGGAATACACCGCGATGGCGCTGGACCGTTCGGGTCTCCTCGGCCCGAAGCTCGCGTTCCAGTCCGACGCCCTCAGTGATCCGCGCCACGGCAACCTGCCGGGCACCTCGTTCCTCGGCCCGGCGGCGCAGCAGGTTGGTGACGTATACAGCGCGGCCAGCGGCCGGCGCAGCGCGACCAAGACTCTCGAAAGCGCGCTGCCCGGTGCGGCGCTCTACAAACACTGGAATGACGGAGAACCCGATGGACAGCAACGATCAGGAATGCAGCGCCGAGCGTCTTGAGCGGCTGGCGATGGATGAGACGATGTCGCGACCTGACCGTCTCGTGTTGACGAACAAAGCGGGCGACGGTTGGCAGCCGACGCAGTTCCGTTTCGTCTCACCGCCGGACAGCAGCATGGGCCGCGCGGTCAAGGCGTTCAACGCGATTCACGACGCGGCGCTAACCGAGCAGCAGGGTCAGCAGCTCGTCGATATTTTGCACATGGCGCAGGGAGCAACGCAGTGAAGAAGCACAACACGAAGAAGACGGGCAGCTACAAGGGCAGGTCGAACAAGCTCGGTTCGGGCGGTCGCGCGGCGCAGCTGAAAGCACAAGGCGTTCCGCAAGGCGTGATCGGAGCTATCGCGCGCTCGAAAGGTGCGGCACCGGGTGGGCCGAACTATCACGGCGGCATGCCGCGTAGATCGAGATAAAGATTAAGCCTCAGCAGAGTTCGGCTGTCCCGTATCCGGGCAAATAAAAAAGAGACCTCCTAGAGAGGAGGTCTCGGCGAACCCTTCAAACACAAAATACTCTGCGCTGCGAAAGACACATCGACCATTCCTTCGGCAACTTTCTTGCCGTCGTGATACAGCTCGGCGTGGATTGGGAAGCCGCAGGGTGGGATGCCGGATGATTCGCACCCCGGTAAGACCGTTCCTTCGGCGTCCCACGGGTGCGGGGTGCAGTCGGGTGAGGGGCGCTCAGCCGTGTCGGTGGTCATGAGAATCTCTCCGTTCTCTGGTAGCTGATGATCCACAGGATGCGAACGCATAGTCGCTTCCATCCATCCTCGGCGCTGTAGTGCGAGTGCCACCAGTAGAGCGGGAGAAATGTTCGGTACGGCTTCCATCCGCCGAAACAACGAGCCCATGCATTCCACAACGGGGCATCAAAATACAGGCGCAATCCATCGGCGTGGTTGACGATTTGCGGCCTCTCTTTACGCCAGTCCTTTGAGAAGATCATCACCCCTCCCCCCGCGACTCTGCGCTGGTGGGCGGAGGGGGTGCTGCGGCGAGTGTGCGGCGAGTGACTTCCACGATCTCAACAGGCCCGTCTTGGCCGTACATCATCGCGTAGTGTTGCGCCTCAGCTAATGCGCCAGAACCTTCGGCAGAAGCCTGTATTTCATCGTCCTGCCAAACCTCGTAGCTGACATCAACGCACTCCGCAGCTACGGCGGCCGGTTGTGCGGGTGTGGGTGGCTGGGAGGAACGGGCGCGTTCGGCGGCTGCACGATGCCACTGGTTTTGATTCCATTCCGGCAACAGATTGAACGGGCAGCGCACGGCGTC
>Ga0193717_1000147_pt1 | contig 68010 bp, 50 predicted proteins | sample U2c2metaG_FD_145900 | JGI IMG/M metagenome (GOLD analysis project Ga0193717, IMG submission 145900) | Soil microbial communities from a riparian zone of the East river system, Colorado, United States - U2c2 | ecosystem: Environmental > Terrestrial > Soil > Riparian zone | place: USA: East River... | reverse complement strand
AAAGGGCGACGCATGTGCCGCTGACTTTAGGCGGAAAGGCCAAATTTATGATCGCCAACGTTCTTGCCGCAACGCTTGCCGCGTATTTACAAGGATTCAAGACCGAAGATATCAGTCTGTCATTGCAGACGTTTATTCCGAGCGCCGCGCAAACGCCGGGAAGAATGAACATTTTTGATTTCAAGAAATTCAAGGTCATGATTGATTTTGCCCACAACCCATCCGGTTATCTGGGCGTGGAAGATTTCCTGAACAGCGTCGATGCGAATAAGAAAATCGGCATCATAGCCGGTGTAGGCGATCGTCGCGATGAAGACATTAAGGAATGTGCGAAAATCGCCGGAAGGATGTTCGACCACATCATCATCCGTCAGGAAAAACACCTGCGCGGGCGCACCGAACAGGAAATCATCGACCTTATATTAGAAGGTATCGGCGAATCCGGAAGGAATGTCACGCATGAAATCATCACGAAAGAAGTCGAAGCGATCAAGCACGCGATCAATTCTGCCGAAGAAGGCACTTTTATTACGGCTTTGAGCGATGTGGTGACCAACGCAATAGAAATCGTCCAGGAATATCTGGACAAGGAAAACGAAGAAGGTATGGTTTAGTCTTTTTTCTGGCTTTGCCACTTTGCAGTAAAAAATTGTAACAAAGGATAATGTTAACAGACCAATTAAAATCTGTTGCATTATCCTTTTTTAATACATTTGTTTTCCTATCAAAAATCAAACATTATGAGCAAACATTTCATTGCTGTTTTCAGCTTCTTTTTTATGGTTACTGCTTTCGGGCAAGGCAAAAAAATCACACTCGAAGATGGTGTCTTACAGCAAAATCGTGCTTTCAGGGCCGATAAATTATTAGGATTCCAATGGATTCCGAATACGGCCAGGTACATTTATTTTGGCGAATCCGGGAAAAAACTCATGACCGCCACCGCAGCCGATGCCAAAGCTTCAGAACTGGTTTCATTGGCCGATTTAAATAAAGCCACAGGTTCCGATTTCAAAAGTTTCTCCGGAATCGAATGGAAAGACGCCAACACCTTTACGCTTGCCAATGGCAACAAATATTACGAATACAACATGGCAGCAAAAACCGGAAAATTGCTTTCCGACTTAGGCGAAACCGCCGAAAATGCCCAGTTCGATTCCTCGAAAAGCAAAATCGCCTTTACCGAAAAAAACAACCTTTATTTCCTTGATTCCAATAACCAGAAAGTCGCCATTACGAGTGAAACCAACGAAGATATTGTTTCGGGACAGTTTTTTGCGCGTAACGAATTCGGGATTACGAACGGAATCTTCTGGTCGCCAAAGTCAAACCTGTTGGCATTTTATCAAAAAGATCAGACAGAAGTGGCCAATTATCCGATCCTTGACATCAACGAAACACCTGGCAAACTGGTCAATATCAAATATCCGATGATTGGGCAGAAAAGTGAAAAACCGCGCGTAGGCATCTACAATCTTGCTACCAAAAAATCGGTATTTATTGCGCCAAAAGGGAATTCAGACGATTACCTGACCAATTTAGCGTGGACGCCGGATGAAAAATTTGTAATCATCGCCGAACTCAACCGCGGCCAGAACGACATGCACTTAAATGTATACGATGCCAATACCGGCGTTTTCGTACGCACCATTCTTGAAGAGAAAAGCAATAATTGGGTAGAACCGGAGCATCCGGCGTTTTTCCCAAGTGACAAATCGAACAACTTTATCTGGATAAGCGAAAAGGATGGCTTCAACAACCTGTATTATTATTCTATCGATGGCAAGCTGATCAAACAACTGACCCAGAATAAATTCATGCTCAAGGATATTTTGGGTGCAAACCCTGCCGGAACCGAAATCTATTTTTCCGCAACCGGCGCCAATCCGACCAACACGCTCGCCTACAAAGTGGATCTGAAAGGAAAGCAAACGCAGATCACCAAAGACGAAGGCACGCACACCGTCGCCATCAGTACCGACGGAAATTGGATTTTCGATGAATTCTCGAGCCATTCGATCCAATCCAGATCATTGCTATACGACAAAAAAGGAAAAGCGACCAAGCTGCTCGAAAGTACTGACAAATACGCAGGCTATACGATGGGAACGTCAGAAATCAAGACAATCAAAGCTGCCGACGGCACAACCGATTTGTACACAAGACTAATCAAACCGAGCAACTTCGACCCGTCCAAAAAATATCCCGTAATGGTTTACGTATATGGCGGGCCGCATGCGCAGATGATCACCAATTCCTACCTCGACGGCGCGAACCTGTGGATGTACTGGATGGCGGAGCAAGGTTATCTTATTTTCACAGTCGACAACCGTGGTTCTGAAAACCGTGGCGTTGCATTCGAAAGCGTGATTCACGGAAGGCTTGGCGTAAACGAAATCGACGACCAGATGAAAGGCGTCGATTACCTCAAATCATTGCCTTATGTTGATGGCAACCGACTCGCAATCCACGGCTGGAGCTTTGGCGGATTTATGACCACTTCGATCATGCTGAGAAAACCCGACGTGTTTAAAGTGGGCGTTGCGGGCGGACCCGTAACCGACTGGAAATATTACGAAGTGATGTACGGTGAACGCTACATGGACACGCCTGCGGAGAACCAAAAAGGTTTCGACGAGGCCAGCACTTTAAAATATGTGAAAGACCTCAAGGGTAAACTGCTGCTGATCCACGGAACCAGCGACGATGTGGTCGTGATGCAGAACAATTTAATGCTCATCAAGAATTTTGTCGAAGCGGGGAAACAGGTCGACTTTTTCGCCTACCCGATGCACAAACACAATGTTCTCGGCAAGGACCGCGTGCATTTGATGACGAAGGTTTTGAATTATATTATCGATAATAACAAATAATATTATTACGGGCCGTCATTGCGAGGAACGAAGCAAACTGCTAAAAAAAGCCAGTCGTAACAGACTGGCTTTTTTGTTCCAAAAATTAATGCTTTTCTTACATTATAATTAATTGGACAAAAAAAGGTGCTTTTCGTCTAAAAAACAGGCGATTAAGTATTACGGAATTTCAAATTTGGTAAATTTGTTTGATTCGGAACTAATCATAAATGGTCCAGTTATGAAAATAAAAAATTACTTCCTACTATTGGTACTTTTACTCGGAAATGCCGTTTCTGCACAAGTCGGCATCGGCACCACAACACCAAATTCCAATTTAGACATCCGCTCCAGCAGCCAGGCGGCGCCGGCCAATAACGACGGAATCCTAATCCCGAAAGTCGATGCGTTTCCGGCAGCCAATCCCACCGCAGCACAGCAGGGTATGATGATTTATCTCACCACCGTTGCCGGAACAATGAAGCCCGGATTCTATTACTGGGACAATCCGTCTGTGAGTTGGGTTGGCATCAGCTCGACCAAAAACTCCGACGGCGACTGGTATGAAGTGGGCACCACCGTCGCGCCGGAAGACATCACCGACGACATGTTCCATACCGGAAAAGTGGCGATCGGGAAAACGACGGTAGGCGACGCTTCGCTCGATATTGAGAATTCTGTTAACGGCAAATCAATAGCGATCAACGGCATTTATGCCACACCCAGCAATAATTATGGCATATACAATTCAACCGAATTGAATTCGAGCAACCTCTATTACGGCGCACTTACGGATTTATCAGGTACCGGCGAAGCTACACTCTATGGCAGCAGGACCAATATCAGCAATTCGGGCAATCAGTCACATTATGGCTTTTTCACCCGAATTACCGGATCGGGCGCGGGTCCGCATACCGGCAGCAGCATCGAACTTGGCGGTTTCGGAAGCGGTGTTATGGTTGGCCGCGACCTTAACCTCTTCAATGCGGGGGACGGCGACCATACGGGTGTGAACAATTTATTGGGCGGAAACGGCAGTGGTAACCATAAGGCTGTAAACAACCAATTGTTTGGCGTTGGCAGCGGCGACCAGATTGGCGTGTCCAACGACATCATGACTTTAGGAAACGGCAACCATTATGGAAACTCTTCAAATCTGCAGGGTTCCGGATCGGGTTCCCATTATGGCTCTTTTAATTTTTTGGCAGGTACAGGAACGGGCTGGCAATTCGGCACTTACAATAGTATTTCAAATTCGGGGAATGGTTTAAATTATGGTGTTGCTAATTATCTTAGCGGAAGCGGGAGCGGAAGCCACTACGGCGTTTCTACCCAAATCAGCGGTACTGGGCCTGGCGATCAATATGCCAACAATGTGCAAATATCCAATTCCGGAAACGGCCTGCATTATGGCCTTTACAATTCATTGTCAGGCAGCGGAACTGGCATCCATTATGGCACTTATACTTCTTTATCCGGTACAGGTTCCGGCATTCAGTATGGCAATTATACCGAGGTCAGTTGTACTGGCACAGCGTTTCATTATGGCTCCTACAACCTTATTTCCGGTACATCCTCAGGGAATCTTTACGCCAACGTAAACGCTATGGGCAATTCCGGAAACGGGACACAATACGCCGCAGCGAATTATTCCTACGGAAACGGCACCGGCTCCCACTTCGCTTCCTATAACAATATTAGCGGTTCGGGAAGCGGCACGCAATATGGTTCGGCCAACAGCATTTCAAACACAGGAAACGGCATCCATTATGGTGTGACAACCAATCTTTCGGGCAGCGGAACCGGCGACCAATATGGCTTTTACAGCAGTATCATCACAACTGGCAACGGCATGGAGTACGGTTTATATAACGACCTTAACGGTATTTCGAACGGTACCAGATACGGGGTAGTTAATTCTGTGGGTTCAGGCAATGGCGACCATTATGGCGTTAGCAACCAATTGTATACGACCGGCACAGGAAATCAGAACGCAGTACAAAACGAAATGGGCGGTACGGGCAGCGGAGAGCTATATGGTATTCACAATATTTTCACCAACACCGGAACCGGACTTCGCTATGGTGTACAAAATACTTTCAGCGGCGTAGGTTCAGGCATTTCTTATGGCACTAAAAATGATTTCTCCGCAACCGGAACCGGGGCGTTCTATAGCAACTATACAAATATAACTGCAGCAGCAACCGGAGCGGGCAATAAATTTGGAGATTATATATTAATTTCTCCTACGGCGGGCGGCGTACATTATGGTATCTTCTCTACCGTAACCAAAGCCGGAAGCTATGCCGGTTACTTCGCCGGCGATGTCAGGTTGGGCAACGGCACGTTAATCCTGGCTTCTGATGTGCAGGGAAATATTGTCCCTACAGTGAATAATACGTATGACATCGGGACGCCAACTTTGGCATACAACCAGATTTATTCCTATGCCTATCCGGCGCCGAGTGACAAACGGCTTAAAGACAATATCCGCGCGCTGCGTTACGGACTCGATGAAATTATGAGGCTCAACCCGGTCAGTTATTTTTATAAGGCCGATATTGAAAAGAAAAACCGCCTCGGACTCATCGCTCAGGAAACCGAACGCATCGTTCCCGAAGTCGTCAGCACCGGAACCGATGCCAACCAGACCAAGGCCATCAATTATTCCGAACTGATTCCCGTGCTCATCAAGGCAATCCAGGAACAGCAGCAGCTCATCGAGAAGCAAAACGCAACCATCGCCAATCTGCAGGACGAAAATAAGGAAGTGTCCGGACTCAAAACACTTATTACGCAGAAGATGAAGGAACTCGAATTGATGCAGCAAAAAATCGACCAGCAACTAAACCGTTTCCCACCAACCGAAACGGCAAGTGCAAAGTAGATTCAGAGTACGTGAAAAAAACACAACACCGAATCATCTTGTCCCCATATGCTTGAACAACTCCTCTACCTATGCTTGAACAACTTCTCGACGCAGCCTCAACAAAACCTTGACGCAGCCTTAACAAAACCTCGACGCAGCCTTAACAAGTTGTCGACGCATTGGTTTCGGAAATTGCCTCTAAGTAGGTTTTCAAAACTGTTTCTAAGCGAAACATTGATAATAAAAAGCCAATCAATGACGATTGGATTTTTTTGATAGTTATCGTTAGGAGGTTTAGCCCTGACGGCAGCGAACCGGAGCGAAGCGAACTGGCGAAGCAAATCCTGACATTGCGATTCCTTAAACCTGTAGCAGATTACTTCGTCAGTTCGCTTCGCTCGGGTGCTTCGCTTCGCCCGCAATGACAGCGTGGCTTCAGTGCCGGACATTCGTTTTAATGTCCGTTAAACATATCCAACAAAATTTTCAACGCATCTTCCGAGTGCATCTTTTCGCCATTTTCAAGCGATTCCTGTGCGGCGCTTACTGCCCTTTTATGCATATTTGTTTCGTAAACAGCAATGGCTTCGGGCATAGTATCGCAGGTATCAGACGTTAAACATTCACTCAATTCCAACGCATCGAGCATCGCCATGTTCGCGCCCTCTCCGGCAAACGGCGGCATGACATGTGCCGCATCGCCAAGCATAGTCAGGTTGGGCAAAGTTTTCCAGGTCTGGTCAAAAGGAATACAATAAATGGGACGCGGAATAAAAGGTGTTGCCGTGTTTTCAATCAATTCATCCCAAACCGGACTCCATTCGGACCAGGTTGTCTTAAACCATTCCAGCAATTGCGTTTTATCGGAATAATCCAAACCGCTATTGGCAAACCAGTTTTCATCTGTTTTAAAACTGAGGCAAAAACCCAGATCGTCGTTGTTTTTTTGGCCTCCCAAAATACATTTTGAATTTCCGAAAGCCATTATCTTTCCGCCATTTAACCATTCATAAATATGAGGCGCTGATTTTGCCGCATCATAAATATTGCCTTCAAGCATCGTAACGCCCGAATAAAAAGGTTTGATGTCGGTAATATACGGACGGATTTTCGAATTGGCGCCATCGGCAGCGATTACAAGATCGGCATAAGAAGATTGCCCGTTTTTGAAATGCAACAGCCAGCCTTCGTTTTGCGGTTCCATAGAAACAAAATGACTATCCCAAACTACGGTTTCCCGCAGTAAAGATTCCAACATTACTTTTCTTAATGTACCACGGTCAATTTCGGGACGGAAATATTCGCTGCCGAAATTTTCATTGGGCTTGGTTTCGTGGTCGCTGAAAAATATTTCAGCATGTTCATTGGTGATAAGCTTTTTATCCGCGCCGGGAAGAAAATTCTTTTCAAATTCGTCTAACAGATTCGCTTCGCGCAAAGCCGCCAGTCCCGATCCTTCATGCATATCCAGTGGCGAACCCTGTACACGGGCATCCTTATTCAAATCCCTTTCATACACTTTTACGTTTGCGCCTTTAAGCTGTAAAAGCCTTGCCAATATCAGTCCGCCCGGACCGCCGCCAACGATGGCGATTTGTTTGTTTTCTAGTTTCATTCCGAAAAAATTTATTTAACGGGACAAAATTACTTTAGGACAAGCGCTGAAAATTGTATAAATCGGTCGTTTTCATTTTTTAATAATTCTTTCGGCACTACGCCCGAAAATTTCTTTATTTCTTTGATGAAATGGCTTTGGTCGGTGAAGTTCAATTCGGGGAAAAGTTTGCCTTGCGCGATGTGTTGCAAAGATTCCCTGAAACGCAGGATATTGCAATATGCTTTTAACGAAAGCCCGAATTGCCGGTTGAAATAACGGTTGATCTGCCTACTGCTCCAAAACAATTTTTCGGAAAGTTCTTTTATGGTCAATGACCCTTTTGACGCATAAATCAGGTCAAAAAGTTTTTGTTTTCTGTCGTCGGTTTCTGGTGGTAAGAGTGATTGGATTTTTTGGGAAGCCTTTTTACAAAAAAGGTCAAAGTCGTGCAGATCGTTTGCATTGAAATTCCAAAAGTCGGCGGGCAAAATGGCTGCGTAATTCAACAAATTGGAAATGGTGTTGGGGAAAATATACTCTGTTGCAGGTAATTTAAAACTGATGGCAAACATGACCATCCCGGCAGCCAGCATAGCTTGGTCAGGATAGGTTTCAATTCCGGAAAGTGTAATGTGAAAAGGCGCTGTCGCCGATTGGGAAAAAATCAAATCAACGCGTCCATCGGGTAAAACAACGATTGGTTTGTCGCTGTCCGATCGGTTATGCAACAGCCAAAAACTTTCTACATAGCCGGAAAGTGATTGGTCAGGTTTGACCAGTTTGAATTCGAGATCGTTGTCCATTGTCGACTACGTTTTCTGCTTTTTCTTACGCGCTGCCGGAAATAAAATATTGTTCAGGATCAAACGGTAACCTGGTGAATTCGGATGCAGGTCCAAAACCGTCGGCTCGTCGCCTACCCGGTGCTGGTAATCTTCGGGATCGTGACCGCCATAGAAGGTAAAAAATCCCTTGCCGATTTGTCCGTGGATGTAGCGCGCTTCGCCGTTGAGTGTGCATTCGCCCAAAACCAACACATTCGATTTGATGAGTTCGCGCTCAAAAGAAGTCGACTGTCCCATGAATCCTTTCACCAATTGCGTGTGGTTCTGGCACAACATACTCGGGATGACGTCCCATTTTGCCGAAAATTCCATCAGGGTGAAGTAATCCTTTTCCATCGGGATTTTCCTTTTTTCGGTCATATCGATATCCGAAAACTCGTAGCGTTCCGGCCTTCTTTCGAGCGTGAAATTCTTAAACGCAAACGATTTGGAGTAATCGATCTTCGACTGGTAATTCGGGTCGCTCGCATCGCCGTCGAACATCGGTTCGCAGATATCCACGCCATCGGCTGCGAGTGCAATATCAAAGCTATCGGTCGCCGAACACATCGCAAACATGAATCCGCCGCCAATTACGAAGTCGCGGATCTTTTTGGCTACCGCCAGTTTTTCTTGCGAGACTTTTTCATAACCGAGTTTTTTAGCCAAGGCCTCGGCTTCCTTTTTCTGCTCGATGTACCAGGGCGCATTTCTGTAGGCCCCAAAAAACTTCCCGTACTGTCCCGTAAAATCCTCGTGGTGCAGGTGCAGCCAATCGTATAAAAGCAACTGGTCGCTTAAAACTTCCTCGTCATAAATCGGTGTGAACGGGATTTCGGCATACGTCAGAACCAAGGTCACCGCGTCGTCCCAGGGCTGTTTGCCTTTGGGCGTGTAGACCGCAATCTTGGGCGCTTTCTCGAGAACCACCGTTTCCATATTGACCGACGGGCTCGAGATCATATCGAGGATTTCGTTTGCCTGGCTGTCGGACAACACCTCAAAACTGACCCCGCGGATCTGGCATTCCTTACGGATTTCGGGCGCATCGGGCAACAGGAACGAGCCGCCGCGGTAATTGAGCAGCCAGCTCGCCTTGAATTTCTTATCGAGGCACCAATAGGTGATGCCGTAGGCCTTAAGGTGGTTTTGCTGCGTCGTTTCGTCCATGGGAAGCAGGATGAAATTGGCTTTCGCGCCGAAGGACACGAGCAAAATGAAGATCAGGATTATTTTTTTGGAAGGCATTCTGGAAATTTTTGTTGTTTCAAAGATAGGAGAATTTGTGTGAAGGAAAAGATAAAAAAATCCGCTTTATAACGGATTAATTTTTAAAACGGAACATCTTTCTTTGTCGTCGTCAACACTGTTAGCATTATGACCAACCGCTGTACTTGCTATGGGCAGGTCTTTGAACTTAAATGGATTGTTCTCGTTAGACAAATTATTACTCTCGGTCTTACCAAGATTATCAAATTTACTAATACTCTGGATAAACCTCAATCTGATATGATCAAGCGCCTTTGCTAGCGCGAGCGTCTCGCTCGCGCTAGCAAAGATGATTTGAAGTTGATAAGACACGAGCGGGACGCTCGCGCCAGCGGAGAAGATAAAGCTTTTTGACGCGAAAAATCTCAGGATAACTTCTTCTGCCGCAATTGATTGTAGCCCTGTTATGCGATGTGCTTACAGAGTAGTTTTATACCGATTTTCAAATTCTTTTAAACTCCTTCCCAACAAAATTTCCGCATCTGCTTTTGCACCATTTAATTTTTGCGGTTGAAAAAGAAGCCTTTCTATCGCGTTAATTTCTGTTATAACTTCTTGCTGTTTTAAAATTGAAAAGTCAACCTTGAACTCATTATAAATTAAATACCAAAGATAGCTTTGATAAAAATCAATTGGAAAGCCATATTTCCCTGTTTTATAAAATCCAGCAATCTCTAATCTTGCTGATGTAATGTATCCACTTTGTGCTAAGTTTTCTGGATTTTCCATCTTTGCCAATTTCAAAATCAATTCACGAAATTTTGAATTATTTGGTTCGACACCGTTTCCAGAAGCATAACAACTTGCAACGTTCCAAATGCAGGTTATATCGTTATTAGCTGCGCATTTTAAAGCGTACTCGAATCCTAACTTTGAATCTTGGTTAATTCCTTCGCCATTTCCATAGGCCATCATCATTGCATAATGTCCGTCATTGAAACCGTTTTCAGAAGATTTTCTGTACCATTTAACAGCTTCCACTGCGTCCTTTGAAACTCCCAAGCCATTACTTAATGTATAACCCAAATTATATTGTGATTCGGCATTTCCCATTTCTGCTGCTTTTCGCAAAATTGGTACTGCAATATCGAATTTATTTTCCCTAAGCAATTTTAGTGATTGTTGATTTAATTCTTCCGCTTGTTGCGGGAATGCAACAAACGAAAAAGCGAGCGATAATATTGAATATAGTAATTTCATAATCGTGAATTAAGCATATTGCATAACTAAGAAATAAGCGAATGTTTTAATTTTAAAATCAAAGCAAAGAAAGCACATTCGTACCCAACCGCGTTAGCAATTGCAGCGAAAATCCTTTTATGGAGCACAGCAGAATAAAAGATTGCAGCGAACCCGAGGCCAAAGGCCGAAGTGAGCGAAGCTAAAGCGCGGCCGCAGGCAACGCCCAAAATTAAACTAAAAATTAAAAAGGCACATCACTATCATCCGCAGCACTATTCATATTACTCCCAAACGCCTCATTCGCACTCGGCAGGTTCTTGGTCGTAAACGGGTTGTCCTCGTGGTTCATTTTGGATGGCAAATCATCATAACTTCCGCCGTAATCCTCGAGGTTGTCGAACTTACCGAGGTTTCCGATAAATTTGAGCCGGATATTCTCTAAGCTACCGTTACGGTGTTTCGCAATGATGAATTCGGCCTGGCCTGCGGTTGGCGTCTGCTCGTCGTCGTCCCATTCGTCGATCTTGTAGTATTCGGGACGGTAGATAAACGACACGATATCGGCATCCTGCTCGATCGCTCCCGATTCCCTAAGGTCGGAAAGCAGCGGGCGTTTGCTCGATCCACGCGTTTCGACGGCACGCGACAACTGCGACAATGCGATCACCGGGACGCTTAATTCTTTGGCAAGCGCTTTCAGGTTTCGGGAGATTGTGGAAATTTCCTGCTCGCGGTTCCCCATACCTTTGCCGTTGTTTCCGCCGGCGGTCATCAATTGGAGGTAATCGACGATAATCAGTTTGATGCCGTGCTGTGAAGCGAGACGTCGTGATTTTGCGCGCAAATCGAAGATCGAGAGCGACGGCGTATCATCTATAAATAAGGGTGCTTTCTCTAAGTTCTTGACCTTGATGGAAAGCTGTTCCCATTCGTGTTTTTCTAATTTTCCGGTACGCAGCTTCTCGGATGACAGCCCGGTTTCCGAAGAAATCAGACGCGTAATCAACTGAACTGACGACATTTCCAAAGAAAATAAAGCTACGGGCTGCCCTAAATCAATCGCGATATTTCGCGCCATAGATAATACGAAAGCGGTTTTACCCATACCCGGACGGGCGGCGATGATAATCAGATCGGAAGGCTGCCAGCCTGACGTGATCTTGTCGAGGGCGTGAAATCCTGTTGCAATTCCTGAAAGCCCTTCTTTTCCTGCGATTTCCTCGATTCGTTTTTTAGCTTGTATCACGAGGCTTTGCGCAGTTTCAGAGCTACGTTTGATATTTCCCTGTGTGACTTCGTATAATTTCGATTCGGCTTTGTCGAGCAGATCGAAAACGTCGGTGGTTTCGTCGTAGGATTCCTCGATGATTTCTGAGGAGATTTTGATGAGGCTGCGCTGGATGTATTTCTGCAGAATGATGCGCGAGTGGAACTCGATATGTGCCGAAGACGAGATCTTCTGCGTGAGCTGGATCAGGTAAAAGTCGCCACCTGCCAGTTCAAGCTTGGCGCTCTTTTTAAGCTGTGCCGAAACAGTTAACAAGTCTATGGGTTGCGTGTCTGTGAATAACTGTACGATCGCCTCAAAAATGTATTTGTGCGCGTCTTTATAAAATGCGTCGGGCTGGAGAATATCAATCACATCGTCGACTCCTTTTTTGTCGATCATCATCGCACCGAGGACAGCCTCCTCAAGGTCGAGAACCTGTGGCGGGAGCTTTCCTTTTTCGAGGTTGATGATCGTAGTTTTATCAACGCGCAAAGGATTGATGTTCTTGAAATTTTCCATAGTGCGAAAGTACGCTAAAATTTAAAAAAATGGCCGGCGGAGTTATTACAAACTATTGTTAACAAATCGCTTTATTTTGTTGATAAGCAAAAAAAAATCCGAAACCACAGGGCTTCGGATTAAGTATCTCAATTTGTAAGGATTACTCTTTGTACTCGCCCATTTTGCTGTATTTTTCCATTCTTTTGGCCACCAGATCTGCTGTTGATAAGTCTTTCAGTTCGTTGTAGCTTTTCATGATGTACTGCTCTACCGTTTTGAAAGTCGTTTCCCTGTCATAATGTGCGCCGCCCAAAGGTTCCGGAATCACGTCGTCTACCAGGTTCTGTTTTTTCATATCGGTGGAAGTCAGCTTCAATGCCTCAGCTGCCTGTTCTTTGTATTCCCAGCTTTTCCAGAGGATTGACGAACACGATTCGGGTGAAATCACCGAATACCACGTATTTTCCATCATCAGGACACGGTCGCCCACGCCTATTCCGAGTGCGCCTCCCGAAGCGCCTTCCCCTACTATAACGCAAATGATGGGTACTTTTAGTGCCGTCATCTCGAAAATATTTCTGGCGATCGCTTCCCCTTGTCCGCGCTCTTCGGCTTCGAGGCCCGGATAAGCGCCCGGCGTATCGATAAGTGTCAATACCGGAATGCCGAATTTCTCCGCCATTTTCATGAGCCGCAATGCTTTCCTGTAACCTTCAGGATTGGCCATCCCGAAATTGCGGAACTGGCGTGTTTTGGTATTGTATCCTTTTTGCTGGCCGACGATCATGAAAGACTGTCCGCCGATTTTCCCAAGTCCGCCGATCATGGCCTTGTCGTCCTTGAAATTGCGGTCGCCGAACAATTCTAAAAACGTATCCCCGCAAAGTGCATTCACATGGTCCATCGTATACGGACGGTTTGGATTCCTTGACAGCTGGACGCGCTGCCATGCGGTGAGGTTCTTGTATATTTTGCGTTTGGTTTCTTCTAGTTTTTTCTCTATTTGTTTGCAGGTGGTGGAAACGTCTACGTTGGATTCCTGCCCGATGATCTGGCATTTGTCCAATTGGTCTTCCAGTTCTTTTATGGGAAGCTCAAAATCTAAATATTCCATAGGATTTGTGCGTTTTAATTTAAATTGGAAAGGCAAAGATAAAGGAATATTTTATTTTTTGATTGCAAAAATCGATGTTAATTATTTAGGAGCTAATCCGGCTTTTCGTTGCAATCTTTTGCGCTCGTTCCTCACGCAAAAGGATTTTCACTACACCCGAGGCCACAGGCCGAACTGGCGAAGCAATCCGGGCTAGTTTTGGTTTCGTATTGATTCAAACGTAATGAAAATTCAAATACCGGATAGTCAATGACGTTTTCGCTGCCGCGAGGGCCTTCTTTTGTCTGGCAACAAAAGAAGCAAAAATGCCAGCGCAAGATCGCCCGGCGACCTGCTATTTTCTCGTTTCGGAAATGAAATGAACTCGCTACGCTCAAGCAGCATTTCATTTCTACGAAACTTCGAAAAGCAGGTGCCCGCCTGCGCAATCTAATGCGCGCCACACGAAGAAAATTTTTTGATAGTTGACGTATTTATCCCGCTTGGAACGTATAAAGAAGAACGTTCTTAGGAAGATTTTTGGCGCTGCGTCAGCAAGCCAAAAATAAAATAAACACATTCCTTGAGCGAAGCGAGGCATCACCCGAGCGAAGCGAACTGGCGAAGCAAATAACAAACATAAAAAACAACGAAGGTTTGAGTGGCAGCGTACCTGGAGTTGAGCCTGCAAGGCGAACGGCTTGGTACGTGGAGCGAAAACCGAGGTAGTTTTTGAGTTTGGAATTTGCTAGCCTTGAATTTTTGCTTCTTTTGTTTCAAGACAAAAGAAGGCCCTCGCGGCAGCGATAGCCCTGATGGAAGTGGAAATCCTTTTGCGGAGTTTACGAAGCAAAAGATTGCAACGGACAGCGGGAATAGCTCCTGAAAGAACATCTAAGCTGTGGTTAATTTTGCCCCTCGACTGCGCTCGGGGTGACAACAAATCAAGCCTGAATCTCTTTTTTGCGGTAATAGTTTTTCACAATCCCGTTCGCAATGACCGTTGCAAGAATAACACCCGAAACGATATAAAACGACACACTCATTTTCTCAGAATCGCCGATGATGAAATACGCCAGGAAAATGCCATAGACCGGTTCGAGATTAGTCGTAAGCATGACCGTATAGGGCGAGAGTTTTTTCATCACATGCACAGCGGCGGTAAAGGCGTAAGCAGTGCAGATGGAAGATAAGATCAGGAGGTACATCCAGTCTTTTCCTGAAACCTGGAAAAACTGCGGCGTGAACCTGCCATCAAAAAACAGGTAAATCGAAACGAAGAAAAATCCGGCGAAGAATTCGTATAAACTGATGACGGTGGAATCGTGCTTTTGGATCAGCTTGCCGTTGAAAATCGTAAACAAGACACCCATGAAAACCGAAAACAGCGCGCAGATCATACCGTTGATGTATTTCACTTCGACGTTCATGATCATGCAAAGGCAGGCGATAATGATGAGCCCGAACAGGATTTCGTACCACAGCATTTTGCGCTTGTAGAAAATCGGCTCGAGGATCGATGCGAAAAAAGCGCCCGTGGAAAACATCGCAAGCGTGACCGAAACATTGGAGATATTGATCGCGCGGAAGAAAAAGATCCAGTGGATGGCAATCATCAGCCCGACGAGTATAAGGTTTCGCATTTCCCTCAACGGCAAAATGAACGATTTTTTGGTAATCAGCAGCCAGGCCAGGAGGAAAATTCCGGCCAAGCCCATGCGGTACCAAACCAGCGAGGCATCGTGAAGCGTAATCAGTTCACCCAAAACGGCCGTAAAGCCCCAGATAAAAACGATCAGGTGAAGGTTGATGTAGCTTTTGAGGTTGTTATCGCTTGGCATTTCGCAAAAGATAAATCGCTAAAATCCCGAAAGAAACATTTGGAATCCATACCGCCACGATTGGCGGGATACTCGATTTTTCGGCCATGACGCCAAAAACCTTATCGAAAAACACGAAGGTAAAAGCGAGGATGATTCCGATGGCAAGGTTCATTCCCATTCCGCCGCGGCGCTTCATCGAAGACACTGCCACCGCGATAATCGTGAGGATAAAAGCCGAAATCGGGATGCTGTATTTTTTATAGAGTACGACCAGATAGGTGTTGATATTGGCGTTACCGCGTTTCCGTTCCTTTGCGATGAAAGTGTTGAGTTCGCCCAAAGAAAGCGTTTCGGCAATGTAAACCACCGGCGTTAAATCGTCGAGCTCGAATTTGAAAACCGTGTCTTTTTTCTCCGCCCTTTCGATCTTGTCATTAATTGGCCCGACGGTTCTTTTGGTATAGCCGAACATCGTATACGTACTGTCCTTTGGATTGAATTTAATGCGGTTGGCCGATATCTTAAAATCCAATTGGTCGCCCTTGAACTTCTCGAGCGAGAAATTGAACGCCATTTTGGAAACCGTGTTGAAGTTGCTCACATAAATAAACTCGTCGTCGCTGATCTGACGGAAAACGTTCGAATTGTCGCGCATTTCCTCCTTCCCGTTCCCTTTGAGATAGGTGTAGCGGAAATTGTTGAAACCTTCACTCGCTTTCGGGACGATGAAAAATCCCATGAGCAGCGCAAATATGGAAACGATTGTCGCGCCTACAATATAAGGACGCAGGAACCTTGTGAAAGAAATCCCCGAACTCAGGATCGCAATGACTTCGGTGTTGTTTGCGAGCTTGGAAGTGAACCAGATGACAGATAAAAACAGGAAAATCGGAAATAAAAGGTTGGCGAAGTAAATCGTGAAATGCAGATAATACAAAGCAATATCGCCAAAAGGGACTTTGTTCTCGATCATCTTATTGACCTTTTCGGAAACGTCGATGACAATCCCGATCGGGATAAATAACAGCAGCATGACCACGAAGGTGGAAAGGTATCTTTTGAGGATGTATCTGTCTATTATTGTAAGCATATTGTTGATTTGCTGCGCCAGTTCGCTAACGCTCGGGTGGTAATTTGTGGATTCGTTAATTTGGATGTCTCCGAATAAACAAATTCACAAATTCACGAATTAACTATAACCTTTGGTCCATCTGTTTCACCATTTTCTCTTTCCATTCGCGGAAATCTCCTGCTAAGATATGTTTTCTTGCCTCACGAACCAACCACATGTAGAAACCTAAATTGTGGATCGTGGCGATTTGTTTCCCGAGGTATTCATTGGCGGCAAACAAATGGCGCAGGTAGGCTTTGGTATATTCCGTGTCAACGAAAGTATGGCCCATTTCGTCAAGCGGAGAAAAATCGGCTTCCCACTTTTTGTTCTTGATATTGATGGTTCCCTGCGACGTAAACAGCATCCCGTTCCTCGCATTCCGTGTCGGCATGACGCAGTCAAACATGTCGATGCCGAGCGCGATGTTTTCGAGGATGTTGATCGGGGTTCCGACGCCCATGAGATAACGCGGCTTGTCTTCGGGTAAAATGGCAGTGACGATTTCGGTCATCGCGTACATTTCTTCAGCGGGCTCACCTACGGATAATCCGCCGATGGCATTGCCCTGCTGGCCTGAGTTTGCGATATATTCGGCCGATTGCTCGCGCAGATCCTTATAAGTGCTGCCTTGCACGATCGGGAAAAATGTCTGTTCGTAACCGTATTTGTACGGCAATTTGTCGAGGTGCGAAATACAGCGGTCGAGCCAGCGGTGCGTCATGTGCATCGAACGTCGGGCGTAATGGAAATCGCACGGATAAGGCGTGCATTCGTCGAAGGCCATGATGATATCGGCGCCGATGGTACGTTGAATTTCCATCACGTTTTCGGGTGTGAAAAAATGGTACGAGCCGTCGATATGCGATTTGAACTTGACGCCTTCTTCCTTGATCTTGCGGTTGGCCGAAAGCGAATAGACCTGATAGCCGCCCGAATCGGTGAGGATGTTGCCGTCCCAGTTCATGAACTTGTGCAATCCGCCGGCCTTTTCGAGGATTTCGGTTTGCGGGCGCAGGTATAGATGGTAGGTATTTCCGAGGATGATGTCGGGTTTGATGTCGTCTTTGAGTTCGCGTTGGTGCACGCCTTTCACCGAAGCAACGGTTCCGACCGGCATAAAAATCGGGGTTTCAATCACACCGTGGTCGGTGGTGATTTTGCCGGCGCGGGCTTTGGTTTGCGGATCTGTCTTGAGTAAGTCGAATTTCATAGGATGTTTCCCTCCCGAAACTTCGGGATTGGGTCGGCAAAGATAGCTTAATTTGAAAATTGTGAAATGTTTTTAGAAATGTTTTATGATTTGGGGTACAGGGCGCTGGATTCAGGGTTCAGGGTTGTGTGCGTGAGGGATTGCAGCGAAAATCCTTTTGTAAAATGCAATGGAACAAAAGATTGCAGCGAAAAGCCCGACCGGAACGGGCACGCCAAAAAAAAAACGGCTAGCAAATCGACCTCCAGTTTTGTCGCAATCACACCCTTAAAACGTTCGTTTGCAGGTTTATATTTGTAATATACAAACGATAAAAAAACGACAAATGAAACCACAAGAAAACAAGATCGTCCCGTTCCTATGGTTCGAGAACCAGGCTGAAGAAGCCGTAAATTTTTATGTCTCCATTTTTAAGGATGCCAAAATCACTTCCGAAAGCCGGTACGGGAAAGGTTCGCCGATGCCTGAAGGCACCGTAATGGTAATGTCTTTTGAGCTTTTTGGACAGGAATTCAATGCACTCAATACCGGGATGGCAAAGGAATTCAACGAAGGTGTTTCCTTTTATGTGAAATGCGAAGACCAGCCCGAAATCGATTATTATTGGGACAAGCTGCTTGAAGGCGGCGGACAAACACAGGCGTGCGGCTGGCTGAAAGATAAATTCGGATTGTCATGGCAGATCACACCACCGTTATTGGGCAAATTGCTGTCTGATCCGGATAAGGAAAAAGCCGGACGCGTGATGCAGGCGATGATGCAGATGATAAAAATTGACATCCAGAAAATCAAGGATGCGTATGACGGGAAGAGTTGAGGAGGAAGAGACAAGAGACAAGAGACAAGAGACAAGAGACAAGAGACAAGAGACAAGAGACAAGAGACAAGAGACAAGAGTTGAGAATTGAGAATTGAGAATTGAGAATTGAGAATTGAGAATTGAGAGTTGAGAGTTGAGAGTTAGGCAAGCTCTTGATTCTTTCTTCTTGGTTCTACTTCTTGATTTTCTTCTTGATTCTTTTTTCTTTTTTCTTGACCTACTCCAGCTCAATCCAAACCGGGGCGTGGTCGCTGGTTTTCTCCCATCCCCTGACCTCCTTATCGACTCCGGCTTTTTTCAGTCGTGTGGCCAGTTGCGGGCTCATCAGAAAATGGTCGATGCGCAAACCGGCGTTGCGGCCGTAGGCATCGCGGAAATAATCCCAAAAAGTATAGATCACTTCACCCGGGTGCAATTTGCGGATCGCGTCGGTCCAGCCCTGCGCCACGAGTTTGTGGAAGGCTTCGCGAATTTCCGGGCGGAATAACGCATCGTTAACCCAACGTTCTGGTTTGTAGACATCAAGTTCAGTCGGCATCACATTAAAATCACCTGCGAGCAGCACCGGAATCTTAAACGCAAGCAAAGCCGCAGCGCGTTCTGTAAGGCGTTCGAACCATTTGAGCTTGTAATCGAACTTGGGTCCTGGTGCCGGATTTCCGTTAGGCAGATACAGGCAACAGATCAATATCCCATCAACCATCGCTTCTATATAACGGCTCTGCACATCTTCGACATCACCCGGAAGCGCGCGGCCCACTTCCTGTATTTCAGCGCTTCGCGAAAGTATCGCGACGCCGTTCCATTGTTTCTGTCCGTGCCAGACGGCGCTATAGCCTGCAGCGTTGATCGCCTCTACAGGAAATTTCTCGTTTGGGGATTTGAGTTCCTGCAGGCAGACGATGTCTGGTTTTTCGGCTTCGAGCCAGCGCAGCAGCACGGAAAGCCGGCCGTTGACTCCGTTGACGTTATAGGTGGCGATTCTCATGGGATGGTTTTATGGATTGAAGATACGGAAAATTTGGGATTTGGGCAAGTTGTGAATTCTCAGCAGCGGAACTTATGCAATATCGTTGAGATTGCCGCGCTGCGCTCGCAATGACAACCACCCAAAAGAATGACCGTCATTGCGAGCGCAGCGAAGCAAAATCTTAACAACTATTAAAAACTTTCTCTTGCCACTCCCCCAAATAAAAATTACTTTTGCGTCAGTTTAACTTTTACACACAAAATGAAGCGCAACACACAACAACTAAACGATTTAAGCATTCAGGTGCGCCGGGACATCCTGCGTATGGTTCATGCCGTAAATTCAGGCCATCCGGGCGGTTCGCTGGGCTGTACCGAGTTTTTCGTGGCACTCTACCAAAACCTCATGGACCGCAAGGACACTTTCGATATGGACGGTATCGGCGAGGACATTTTCTTCCTTTCCAACGGCCACATCTCTCCGGTTTTCTACAGCGTATTGGCGCGCAGCGGTTACTTTCCGGTTTCGGAACTGGCCACTTTCCGCCACATCAATTCGCGTTTGCAGGGACATCCTACTACGCATGAAGGATTGCCGGGCGTAAGGGTTGCCTCGGGTTCTTTGGGACAGGGACTTTCTGTTGCACTTGGCGCAGCACAGGCCAAAAAACTCAACAACGATTCGCACCTCGTATACACACTCCACGGCGACGGCGAATTGCAGGAAGGACAAAACTGGGAAGCGATCATGTATGCTTCGGCGAAGAAAGTCGACAACCTCATTGCAACGATCGACCTTAACGGAAAACAGATCGACGGTTCGACCGACGAAGTATTACCGATGGGAAGCATCAGGGCCAAGTTTGAGGCATTCGACTGGGAAGTGCTCGAAATCAGGGAAGGCAACAACATCGAGGCGATTATTGCCGGAATGACCGAAGCCAAATCGAAAACCGGAAAAGGGAAACCGGTCTGTGTTTTATTGCACACCGAAATGGGCAACGGCGTAGATTATATGATGTACAGCCACGCATGGCACGGAAAAGCGCCGAACGATGCGCAGTTGGAAAATGCCTTAAGCCAGAATTACACTAAAGCTGAGAACGACTACTAGTCAATTGATAATGGATAATTAACAATTGATAATGGAAAACAGTTTACAAATTGAGAGTGTAGTTTTTAATGGACAATCTTTCAATTTTTAAATCTTTTAATTTTTAAATTTTACAATGAAAAAATACGAAAATACAGGAAGTAAAGATACGCGTTCGGGTTTTGGCGCCGGTCTGACCGAATTGGGACAAAAGAATGAAAATGTCGTTGCCCTTTGCGCCGACCTCATCGGGTCGTTAAAAATGGACGACTTTAAAAAGAACCATCCGGAGCGTTTTTTCCAGATCGGGATTGCCGAGGCAAACATGATCGGGATTGCAGCCGGACTAACCATTGGCGGGAAAATTCCTTTTACCGGAACGTTCGCTAACTTTTCTACGGGAAGGGTTTATGACCAGATTCGCCAATCTGTGGCCTATTCGGATAAGAACGTAAAAATCTGCGCATCGCATGCCGGACTGACCTTAGGCGAAGACGGGGCGACACACCAGATATTGGAAGACATCGGTTTGATGAAAATGCTTCCGGGAATGACGGTCATCAACACCTGCGATTACAACCAGACCAAGGCTGCAACTTTGGCGATTGCCGATCACCACGGACCGGTTTACCTGCGTTTCGGAAGGCCGGTTGTGCCTAACTTCATGCCTGCCGACCAGCAGTTTGAGATTGGAAAGGCGATTGTGCTCAATGAAGGTTCGGATGTGACGATCCTTGCGACAGGCCATTTGGTTTGGGAAGCATTGGTTGCCGCAGAAGCTTTGGAAGCGAAAGGCATTTCGGCAGAAGTGATCAACATCCATACGATCAAGCCATTGGATGAGGAAGCAATCCTGAAATCATTGGCGAAGACCAAATGTGTAGTGACGGCTGAAGAGCACAATATCATGGGCGGGCTCGGAGAAAGCGTTTCGCGCGTATTGGCGCAGAACCATCCAAGACCTCAGGAATTTGTTGCGGTACAGGACAGTTTTGGCGAAAGCGGGACACCGGAGCAGCTGATGGAAAAATACAAGCTGAACAACCAGGCGATAGTTGAAGCTGCCGAAAAAGTAATGAAGCGGAAATAATCCGATCTATATAAATAAAAAATCCCGTTTCAATTGAGACGGGATTTTTTTATGCTGTTTGCTATTGGAAAGGCGGAATAGCGGTGACGTCGAGATTCCTTCTTAATCTTGTTGGATCTGTAAAATCTTCCGGAAGCGGCGTGTGCAGATTCGTAATAGGATCTATCGGCCCGGTAAATTTCCTTGGTATTCCCTGTCTCTCGTCAATTTGAGGCGTTGCAGGATCATCGACTGCTGCACCATCATAAGGATAATAGGCCGCTGGATAAGGTGTTCCGGAACCAGTCCCCGGGATCAGGGTTTCAATTTTAGTCAGGTAGCCATCGCCGTCATCATCAGTATCGAGGTAATTCTGGATGCCATCGCCATCGGTATCATCATCGGTAAAAATGCCATTGTGGTTCAGGTCTTCGTCATTGGAGAGAATCCCGTCGTTATCCTGGTCGGCACGCTTAAGATCGTACAATTTGAATTTGAACATCAATTGCGCATAGGCCGGAACAGTTGACAGCGCTGTATTGTAATAACCCAATCCGGATGGAATAAACATGACGCCCGCACCAAAATTATCATAAACCGCCGGACCGCCTTCTGAAGCCGCCTGGTTAAAAACCCCTGTTTTGAATAAAGGCATAATTTCTGACCAGCCAATGATGAGGCTGTTCAATGCGAAATAACTGTCCGGGTATATTGCAGAATCGAATAAAGTCGGTTCCTCGCCCAGACGCAGGTAAGTGCCTTCATAGGAAACGAGGACATTATCTACGCGTGAAGGATTTTTCCCGTTTACCGCATCGCCTTCCCTTAATTGAAGGTAGTAAACTTTATACGTGATGTCGTTCCTGTCTACATCTATCGAATGCAAAAGGGGGCTGTCCCATAAAGATTGCTGTTCGGCAGCGTTGGTGATTTTAGAAATGACCACATCCTGATCGTCAGAAAATCCGGGATGGTCGATGTAGGAAGATATATAATGTCCGTGAAGATAATCAATAATTACAGCCGAGTCGTTTTCATATTGAGTCCCATATTCATGAAGTATCTCATAATCAAGGTCATCTGCCTTGTTGCAGGAAAATAATACTACTGCAGCAGACAGGGCAATAAAATAAAACTTAAATTTGTTCATTATAGCTGTTTTTTTAGGTGCGCAAGATACAATATTGATTTATTTTTGTAAATAATTTAACGCCGAATTTAGAAAAAATATGAGAGTCGATAAATACCTGTGGTGCGTACGATATTACAAGACGCGGAACATGGTTACCGAAGCCTGTAAAAAGAACCATATTACAGTGAACGGACAGGTTGCGAAGCCATCTAAGGAAGTGTTTGCGACGGATAAGGTTACGTTCCGCAAAGACCAGATTATACACACGATTACCGTTTTGGATGTCCCGCCCAGCCGTGTCGCGGCGAAACTCGTAGACATTTACAGAAAAGACGACACGCCGCCGGAAACCTATGCACACCTCGAGCTTTTAAAATTATCCAAAGAGCATTACCGCAAAACCGGGGAGGGCCGCCCTACGAAAAAAGACCGCCGCGACCTGGATGAATATGGAAATGAAATTCCGGACGAAGATTGGGATTCCTGATATAAATTATTACCTTGTTGCACGATAACAACGCACGAACATGACTCAGAACATCATCCTGACCCATCAGGAAATCGAACACAAGATCAGGCGCATCGCCTATCAGATCTACGAAACTTTTGTAGATGAAGAAATGATCGTGATTGCCGGAATTGCAAGTAACGGTTATTTGCTGGCGGAAAAAATCGCGGCTACGCTTTCGGAGATTTCCAATATCAAAGTGTCGTTGTGTGAAGTCAGGATCAATAAGCTCGACCCGAAAGCGCCAATCACCACTTCATTAGACCAATCGGAATATGAGAATAAAGGGCTGGTTTTGGTGGATGACGTACTCAATTCGGGGACGACATTGGTTTATGGCGTGAAGCATTTCCTTGAAGTGCCGCTCAAAAAATTCAAGACTGCCGTCCTGGTCGACCGCAACCACAAGAAGTATCCCGTCAAAGCCGATTTTAAAGGCATTTCGCTGAGTACTTCGCTGCAGGAGCACGTGCAGGTAGTTTTTGAGGCCAAAGGTGACTACGCCTGCTTAAATTAGGAAACTTTCTATCCCGGAAACGATTTCATCGGGTGTTTTCCCGTCAATACTTATCGTATGGGAAGCCTGGGTGTAGTAATAGCTCCTTTCGAAAAGGCTTATGGCGATAAATTCCTTCATCTTATCCAAATCCAATTGGGCGATCAGCGGACGGTGTTCCTTTTCGGGCAGCAGCCTTTCGTATAGCGTATCGACAGAACCTTTGAGATAAATCGAAACGACATTGCCGGCTTTAAAAAAATCGCAGTTGTTGGCATAGCATGGCGTTCCACCGCCGAGGCTCAAAACAAGATTTCCGGGCTTTTGCATGATTTGTTCCAATAACTGGTGCTCCAATTTCCTGAAATAGATTTCACCGCGCTTTTCAAATAGTTCACTGATGGAAGCATGGGACTCATTTTCAATTACATCATCGAGATCTGCATAAGGGAAACCAATATTTGAGGCTAGTAATTTCGCTACAGTCGACTTCCCGGAACCCATATAACCCAGCAAAATTATTTTCTTCATAGTAATAAAACCTTATATACTAAGGCGTTAAGAGTAAATATCAAAAAAAGGCAAATTTAAAAGAAAATTGCTTTGAAAAATAAATAATAACGCCTTATATTTGCACCCGCATTGAAGAAATGAAAATTGACTTGGTAGCTCAGTTGGTAGAGCACATCACTTTTAATGATGGGGTCCTGGGTTCGAGCCCCAGCCAGGTCACAAAATTCACTTCATTTTTTCAGGCTAAGACTTGGTAGCTCAGTTGGTAGAGCACATCACTTTTAATGATGGGGTCCTGGGTTCGAGCCCCAGCCAGGTCACAAGAAGCCCAGTGAGAACTCGGCTTTTTTTATTTCGGCGACGTGGAGAAACTGGTAGACTTGCCAGCTTGAGGGGCTGGTGTTCGAAAGGACGTGTGGGTTCGAATCCCATCGTCGTCACAACAAAGAATTCAAATTTCCTCAAAACCCCGTAAACCTTATGGTTCACGGGGTTTTTTATTTCTCCCACATACCAAAAACTGTCATTTAAACGCAATGCCTTCGGGGTACAATTCGGGGTACTCAAATTTTGATTCATTAATGACCCCGAATCGTCTACCAACCCCAGCAAAATAAACCTGTTCAAAAAATGAACATCTTGTTTTGTTTTGATACTTAATGTAAATTATTAATATCAAAAAAGGTTCAGCCATGAATGCAAACATCACAATCTCTTCTATCTCAAAAGAGCAAAACCCAACAAAAAAGGAGAAGTTCCAATTTATCAACGAGTAACTGTAGACGGAAGCCGAATAGAAGGAAGCACCGGAAAATTTCTTCATCCTGGCTTGTGGTCAACTGAAGGCGCTAAAATGAATGGTAAGTCCGAAGTAGCTCGTTCAATAAACAGCCACCTTAATAAATTACTTAACGATGTTAATGAAGCCGAGAAAATATTGATAGCAAACCGTAAAGCTGTCAATTACATTAACATGAAAAAAATCCTGAAAGGTGAAAATGATGTTGAGCGAACAATTGTTCCAGTTTTCAAAAACCACAATGACAAAATGCTTGCATTAGTGCCGACTGGTGAATATGCGATTGGAACATGGAAAAATTTCAGGACAACTTTAAAACATCTTAAGAATTTCATGATGTCAAAATATCAGATTGAAGATATTTCTATTTATGATATCAACTACGCCTTTGTAATGGATTTTGATTTTTTTCTTAGAACCAAAAATGATAATTGCAGTAATAATACGACCATAAAATATGTCCACAACGTTCATAAGATTTTTACAATTTGCTTAGACAACGAATGGATTCAAAAAGACCCGTTTGCCAGATACCATGAAAAATTATCGATTGTCGATCGAGGCTACTTAAATCAATATGAAATTGACGCCATTTGCGCAAAACGATTTGTAGTTAGAAGGGTGGAATCCAAAAGGAATTGACTTTCCATCTTGCCCGGCATTCCTTTGCAACGACTGTAACTCTGACAAATGGTGTTCCATTAGAAAGTGTTGGAAAAATGCTTGGCCATAGAAGTATCAAATCTACACAAATTTATGCCCGGGTTCTTGATGATAAACTAAGTCACGACATGACGGTTTTGGAGCAAAAAATTGGCGACGTAAATCTAACGTTTTCCAATAATTTAGAAAAAATTGTTTCATAATCTTCCGCTCGTTAAACAGAAATCAATTTCACTTTCCAAAAAAGCTATATCAAATCAATTGCCAATTTAGCAATACCTGAATTGACATAAAAACTTTCAAAAGCCTTCCCTGCGAAGGCTTTTACCGTATACAAACTTGCCAAATTACCATATTAAATTCCCGAATTGAATACTATACTTTTAGCATAAAAAAAACAGATTATATAATTTTGGGCTACTACCACCTCAATTCATTCCCAAATAATATATCATGCACAATCAATCCAATCAGGAACGGATTCGAAACCTGTATCAGATGCTTTTTGAAATGGCAACCGGTAATTTGTCATTTAGGATTCAGAAAAGCCAACAGGATGATCAACTCGACGAACTTGCAAATATCCTCAACTCTTTGGCGCTCGCCATGCAAACCTCACTTAAGGAATGCGGTTACGTTAATCCCCATTACACATACCAAAGTCTGGTGCAATCAACTTTTGTTCTCGATAATGACTATGCTATCAAAAGCTTCAGCACAAATGTTTCTACGTTACTCAGTTATTCATTCACCCGAAGAACTGTTTGAATGCAGCTTCACGAAAACATTAGCCGACCAATCTATCGCATATTGGCAACTCGTTACAGAAGATGCGGCGACAGACGTAAACTACCACGTAACTATTCAACTCATTTTCATCACGCGGAACAAAAAGCTCGTTCCATCCTTCTGTACTATTTCACGACTGCTTTATAGTGACAAGATTATTATCAGCACGGTTACGACCATTTTGCAGGACGCGCTTTCCGATATTCCCGGAAACTTCAAAAATATCCCACCACGAATTTCTGATGCCGTTCTGATTCAGGACGTCCACGACTATATTTTGAAACACCTCGAAGAACCGCTGCCAACTGTCAAGGAGCTTTCCAAAATTTTCGGCACAAATGAATTCAGGCTAAAAGATGGATTCAGGCATTTTTTCAATACCAGCATTTACCAATTCTACATCGAAGAAAAATTGAAGCGCGCGCATTTATTGATTCAGCAAACCGACATACCTTTAAAAGCAATCGCGCTGATGTGTGGCTTTAATGACTACACCAACTTCTACAAATCTTTCAAGAAAAGATTTAATTACTCACCAAGCGACCTTCTGCGCGGTGATGGCGACGGTTCCTGATACAATTTCGATTTTTGCATACTGCTACTCCCGACTCAGCAACTGTTGCAGTGCGTATAAGCAGCCGCAAAAATGGTGAAAGCATCATGGGAATCCTGAACCTTCGCGACACATCGCAAACAATACTAAATCTTGATTTTTTTGCAAAAGCAGCCCGTTCTCACATGTTCTGTTAAATTACTGAGCCGGAACGTTATTGTCAATTATAATGACCACCTTTGACGGTTTCACTTACGAAAAAGCCGCAATAGTTTGCCTTTGATGCCCCAAAGAAAAATTTTAATTTCAGTTATTCATTTAGTGTTCGACAATGTGATTTTCGCGTGGTCAACTTTACAACAAAGACAATGGATAAAAGAAGGAAGGCGGACACATCTGCGACAGCCGCAACGCAAATTCATGAGAAAAGAGTACAAAAGGATTCTGGGCAGCTAAATACTACTTACGAGGATGTCCTTATGCAAAATGCAGCATTGTTGCTTGCTAATAAATTGCTGAAGAAATCGGAACGCGATATACGGCAACTCAATACGCAGTTGGCCCACAAAGTTATTAAGCGGACGACACAATATGCGTTTATCAGCCATATCAACCAAAGTATAGTACATACAAACAATGAAGCCACTCTTTTCCGGAAGCTGTGCAGGACAGCAGTCGAAGTGGGCAGATTTAAATTGGCGTGGATTGGTCTTTTTGACACCACCAGCAAAAAGATGAACGTTACTGCACAAAATGGCATTCCTAAAGAAGACATCGCCTTATTCACCGATGTGTATTGCCAAAACAATGAGGTTCAGCATCAGGTATTGCTTACAGGCACCTATTATCTCTGTGATAATATATCCTGCCATCCCGACTTCAAAAAGTGGCAACCTTTTGCAACAAAGAACCGTATCCGCTCTTTTATGGTTTTGCCAATAAGGCGGCTAGGCATCATTGTTGGCACGTTCAATCTTTATGCGTCGGAATTTAATTTTTTTGATAAGGAAGAAATCGCCCTGCTCATGGAAGTTTCAGGCGATATTTCATTTGCACTTGACCTTTTTGAAAAAGAAAAAAAGCAGAAAGCTACAGAAGAACTTATTATTGTAAATGAAAAAAGGTTCCGCTCGCTCGTAGAGAATGGAACAGATGCAGTGGCTATTTTGTCAGCCGAAGGCAGCGTCATTTACATTTCGCCTTCAGTAGAAGGGATATTGGGATATACCGAAGCGGAAGCTATGGAACTTGATATCTTATCCCTAATGCATCCCAGTGATGCAAGCAGTATGGCAAAGGTCTGGGAAATCGTTTTACAAAGCAGAGGCATACCTGTTCCGGGCCATACGGGAAGAATGCTGCACAAAGATGGCACCTGGAAATGGCTTGAGGCTACGATTACCAATATGCTGCATGACCCGTCAATCAATGGAATAATAGATAATTTTCGTGATGTAACGCAAGCGAAAGCATCAGAAAGGCAACGGGAATTTGACAAAGAAAATCTTTTGCACAGCCAGGAGAAACTTAAAGAAGCACAAGCATTGGCTCATATGGGAAGTTGGCAATTGGACTTTAAAACCAATTTACTGCAACTTTCGGATGAAAGCTGCAGAATATTCGGTGTCTGTAATAAGGATAACCAATTGACATTTGCCGCATGGTCTAAATTGGTTCACTCCGATGACCGTTCTTTTGTTTTGAAAACTATAAAAGCGTCTCGTGATTCATTAACGGATATCTCCTACCATCACCGCATCGTGCGCAAGGACGGCACCATAAGACATATATATTCTGAGAGTAAATTTGTTTTTGACTTCAATAACAGTGCTACAGGATTATATGGCATTATGCAGGATATCACCGAAAGGAAAATGGCAGAAGAGGAACGAGAAAAAAATACTGCCGATATCCTCAGCCGCAATAAAGACCTGGAACAATTTTCTTATATCGTTTCCCATAATCTAAGGTCGCCGGTTGCCAATATCATAGGGCTTTCTGAGGCTTTACGTGTAGAAGATCTTGACCCAAAAACCAAAGACGAGGTTATGGAAGGAATTTCGGATTCTGTGATAAAACTCGATGAAGTCATTACTGACCTTAATTATATTTTACAGACCAAGCAACATGTAAGCCATAAAGAAATTGTGCATTTTTCAAAGATTGCAGCTGATATCAAAACAAGTATAGACAAACAGGTTGAAAAAGAGAATGCATTAATTGTTTGGGATTTTGCAGAAGCTGATAAGATGCTTACTGTTAAAAGCTACCTTCACAGTATTTTTTACAACCTCATTAATAATAGTTTAAAATACCATCAGCCAGACGTGGCGCCTTTAATAGAGATTAAAAGCCGCAAGCAAAAAAATAAGATTTTGCTAATATTTAAAGATAATGGCATTGGGATTGACCTGCAACATAAGGGAGAACAGGTTTTTGGAATGTACAAGCGATTCCACCCGCAGATTTCCGACGGCAAAGGCATGGGCCTTTATATGGTAAAAACCCAGGTCGAATCGATAGGAGGAAAAATATATATTGAGAGCCAGGTAAACGAAGGCACGACATTTACCATTGAATTCACATTATGAGTATTAAAACAGCACCCAGCCAATTCATTATCATAGATGATGACCCGATCAGCAACTTATTGTGCCGGATTTCCATAAAAAGTTATTTTAAAGATTCAACCATTTTAACATTTAGCTTTCCCGAACAAGGATTTGAATATATTGCGAGTGAATATTCACAAAGTTCAAGCCTGCTGCCTATTATCCTATTTCTCGACATTAATATGCCCATCTGGAGCGGTTGGGATTTTTTGGAGCACTTTGAAAAATTAAGGAATTTAAAAGCTTCTTTCAAAATATACATCATGTCTTCTTCAATTGACGCAAATGACGTAGCGCGTGCTGACGCCAATAAAAATGTAATCGATTACATCAAAAAGCCATTCAATAGGGCCTGCCTTGTCAAAATATCGGAAGATTACCTGAAAGAAAGCCAGGATTCCGCAGTATAGCAATTTAATCAAGGTACGATACTTTTAAGAAACTCCTTTGTTATTGGTTTTTCCTGAAAGACCGCCATGTTTTTTTCGTTTTGCAGTAGCATGAGATCATTGTCATCGCAGGTAGAAGAGATCACAAATATCCTGCAATTGTTTTTCAATATATGGGATAATGTGTCATATGCTTTCATAAATTGAAATCCGGTTATTATCGGCATGTGTATATCCAAAAAAATCACCTCTGGCAGGACAGCTAAATTTTCCTGATTGTCCTGCAAATATTTTAATGCCTTTTCGGGCTCTAAATATTTCATTATATTTTTTCCGAAATTATTCTTTTCAGCAATATGCGATGTGATAAAAAGGTCAATTTCGTTGTCATCAATGACCATTACACGCTCAAAAAGATGTTTAGTTTCTTCAATCATGGCATTAAGTTTTTTAATATTATAACAAAGGAAGTACCTTTTCCTTCTTCAGAATAAACTTCTATTGAACCTTCAAGACGATTAATGATTTCTTTTACGATATAAAGACCAATGCCTGAACCGGCTATTTTCCCCGATATACGGAAAAACATTTCAAAGATTTTATCATGGTATTTAGGGACAATGCCGATACCATTGTCTGTTATCCTGAGATGCAGATTGTTCCTGTCTGATTTTCCTGTTATTGTTATATTCCTATCGGAATTATCCAGTTTATGATATTTGATGGCATTAGCAATTAGATTTTCCACTATAGTATTAAAACGGTGCATATCCGTATAAAAATCATGCTGCTGATCGATTTTTACTTCAAAATTTATTCCCCGGGCTTCCTTCATGTTGCGGAGTGCCGCTACAATTTCATCAACGGTTTCCTGCAAGGGTATCTGTTCTGCTACAATATCTGTGCGGTTATTCCGCGAGTAATTCAAAATATTACCGATAAACCTGTCAAGACGCTTGATACTGTGCCTGATCATTCCTGCATATTTAATTATATGGGGTTCATTACTTTCTTCATCAATTAATGTAACTAATCCAAGTACGGAAGTAAGTGGTGACCGCAAATCGTGAGACACGCAATAAACAAAACGATCAAGCTCTGAATTGGTCTTAGTCAATTCTTCAGCCCTCTTTTCTTTTTCCTGGTTTTGAAATATCAGTTCTTTGTTGGCAATGGCCAATTTTATTGCCTGTTTTTCTTTTGCTTTATTTTGAAGCAAATATATATACGATGCGATAAATAAAAGAATGGTAAAAACATTAATTAAAAAAAACAAAACAACTGATAAGCGATTGAACATTATCATGTCATCCCGGTTTGTTTGTTCTCGTTTTTCAAGCAATACACTTTCCTCTTGTTGTATGGCTTCTGTGATTTGTTGTATGTGGCCGGATAACTGCTGATACTTTTTCGCAGCGATCTGAACCGTGGCATTTTCCAATCCCTGTTTTCCTGTTAATCCAATCAGCCCGATTGAAAAATCCAAACGTTTGTTTACATAAAACTTAAGCGAATCCAGACGCAGCTGCTGCAAAGCATTGTGTTTTGTAAGTTGCTTGAGCTGGCCTATATAAGCAGTGATCGTTTTTTCGGCCGCATACAGGGTTTTAGCGGATACGCTATCGTGAGTTACAACAACATGCATGGCTGCAGCTTCTATATCCTTGGAAAGGAAATTTATCTTGTGTAATTGGGAAATCACCTTCGTGGAATGCTGTACTGCTTTATGAGAATCAATAAGATCCTGATTGCTATTATAAATACTATAGCCTATGCTTCCATTCCCAGCCAGAATAATGAATGCAAAGAGGGACAGTTTTTGACGAATATTAATTTTCATTACAATTTAGGGGCGTTTCGTACCGATTTTTATTTTAAGTTTTGGAGTGTTTGCTAAAGATAGCCGGTTTTGAATCTGATACATTACGTAATTGAAGTATTCCCTTATAAGATTGATTGTAGAGCTAAAAAAAGCCCGGGATATTAAACCGGGCTAATTAATAATAATGATTTTTTTAATTCACCACTTTTTTGGATACCGTTACATTATTGTCTGAAGTTATTTTTACGATCAGGACTTCGTTGGCGGCATTAAGCGGTAATCTTGTTTCTGAAGCATTGATGTTTGTTTGCTCTGCCAGCAAACGTCCCCTGATGTCATAAACCTGTACGCGTGACATCGTAGTATTTCCTGTATTGATAACCAATTCCTGGTTTTGTTTGTAAACGATGACATTATTGGAATTCCATGTAGGCTGTGTTATTGCCAACAGGGTCTGATAGACAATTTCGAAACGATTGTTAAAAGTCCCTGATTCGGTTGCAAAAGTATAGCTGTCCGCTTTTAAATCATGTGTGGTATTAGTCAGGTTGTCTTTCAGGAAGATGTCCTGGCTCGTTTCAAATAAACCGATTGTATGATCTAATGCAATAGTATAACTCCCGGCAGTAGTCGTTTTGAAACTCAAAGGCACAACATCCGCCGCATTAAACGGGACCGCGCGCCCCTGAATTGTATAATCCGCATTGTCTAAAATGGAATTGAGTGCCATATCACCATCCTGAAAATATTTCCCATCAAAAATATCCACTCCCTGTGTAGCATCTGTAATATAACCTACGGCCATTTGTGAAAATGCCCCTGCTGCATTGGTTGCGTTTAGCCAGATCGTATTCCTCTCTTCTGAATTCGCGTTCCTAAAAAATTGATTGGTATTATTTGCAATCCTTTGTGTATTTTTAAAAACCAATGCTGTTTGCGAAGGTTTTGCAGCTACAAAGAAACCCTGCCCGGTCTGGATTATTCCTGCGGGATTTACTACCTGTGCTTCCCCATTGCTTGTGAAAGTGCCTCCCGCCCAAGTGCAATAGGCATTGTTCGAAGTATTGTTGTTGGTCTCTCTCCAAAAATAAAGCGTTCCCGTAATTGCATTTGTGTTTTCTGATACAAATTCTGTCATACTGATTGGTGAAGGATATGGGTTCCCAACCAAATTATAAATCTGGCTGCCGCCATTGTTAACCATAGTTACCGGATAATTCCCATTATTAGGAACTCCTGTAAATTGACCGCTCCAAACCGTGGCTACAGCAGGATGGGTATTAGGCATCCGGATTAAATAACCCTGAGCAGTTGCAAAACTATTCGTAGATGGTGTAATCGCGCCATAGAGATTCGTTGCAGAGTTATAAGCATAAAACCGGTTCGCCAACGTAGAAGGAGAGAAGCCCTGCAAATTCTGGCTTGCTACCGGCGAAGACCATAATGTATAGTCCTGGCGAACCAAAGGAGAACTGTTTCTTTTTACAATAATATTTCCAACATTGGCAATATCCTTTGACTGGATTAAGTTGGCGTTATTTTCCAAAGTGAAACTTCCTGAACTTACAGTCAGCGCATCATTCAAATGCACATTATCCCCGGAAGAAATGGTAACTGCTGCATTGTTATCCACTGTCAGGCTACAGGCATTAATGTTTCCTGACGACGTAAAATTGCCTGAAATAATGGCAGCAGTTGTACTGTCGGGAGAACCATTGCTCCATGTTGTACCATTCCATGATGTTGATTTTACACTGATTACGGCCGGAGCCGAATAGACTTCTTCACAAGACCCGTTTTGGACTACAGCTCTGAAATAGGTAGTCGCTGATATCGGGCCGATAGCTATCCCTGAAAAGGAAGCCGCAGTGTTAGCTAGATTCTGCGGAGCACTAAACCCGATATCGGAGGCACTCTGCCAATGCAGGATGTCCCCGATATGGCCAGTTAAGGTTAAATCATTCGGTACTGATCCGGTACAAACCGTATGGTTTGTAGACAGGGTTCCACCGTTAGACGGAGCAAGCGTAACCACATTAGCGTTATCCGTTGCGGCAATACCGTTAGCGTCTTTTATCGTAAGCATATAATTTACGGTACCAATAGTTGTTGTTGGCGGTGTTGCCGTATCCTGTGTCCCTAATCCTCCTGACCATAGATAGGTATAAGGTAGATCTCCATTAGTTGGGGATCCGTTAAGAGTAACAATCTGATTCTGGCAAAATGATCCATGCTCATAAATAGCAGCGGTAAAAGCAGCGCCGTTTATGCCTGTGAAAACAGAAGCCTGTCCTGCTGTAAGTGCCGCTCCCGATACTGTTAATGTCGAACTTCCTAATGCGGCATATTTTACCCATGGATTGGTTGCCTGATTGAAGGTACCGTTTAATTGTGCGGCACTGATGCCACTTTCCACTCCGGTCAAATCCAAAGCGGTATAAGTTCCTGTTATTGTAGCCACAGCTCCGGTAATTCCGGATTGGTTTACTTTCCAATAACGACTAAGGTTATGATCGACACTGGCATTATTTGGATGAATGGCATCTGTAACGGATACGCCGATATGAGCGTTGGAAAAGGAACCCGAAGTTACTGAAACCGTTATAGGAGAATATTGATTCGTACCTGTCGCATCCCCGATAGGAAAAGTATAAGAACCGGTAGCCGTATATGTTCTGCGAAGTTCACCGGTACCGCTTGCAATAATCATCCTGGATGCTGAAAAAGTGCCCGAAACAGGATTTACACCTAAAGTGAGGTTATGCGTTCCTATACTTAAGCTGCCCGATGTTAAAGTCAAGGTACCGTTAACGGTAACGCTAGTTCCTAAATCAACATCGCCTAAAGTATTGTTAATGATAAGATTATTGAATACGGGAGTCGAAGTTCCTGAAATAAGCTGTGCTTCGGAACCGATCATAGTGATTGTTTTTCCGGTAAAATCAACAGGCTGATTAAGAATCAAATCATCCGCGATTTTTAACGATGTTGGAAAAACAGCGCCTGTACCGCTAATAACCAGATTATTGTATTCCGATAATCCTGCATTTGGGTTTATAATCGTTTGGTTTGTACCTGTATATTCTATCGTGTTTTTCAGGGAACCCGAAGACAAAGAACCGTTTAATGTAAATGTTCCTGCAATACGCATGATATTGTTCGTCAACGGCCTCAAATCAGCGCCGGTATTAACGGTAATGTTATTAAAATTGGTAACCCCCGAAATGGTAGCATCCGGACTTGTAAAAGTAACGTTACTCGTTCCCGTCCCGGGATTATAAATGCCGTTATTAATCCAGGCTCCTGCGCCTCCATTTACTATAAGCTGAGAATTGGCCGGGGCATTTAAAATGCCCCCTGCTTCAATGTCGAGTATTCCCAACAATACTGTAGCATTTAATGTAGGGTCATTAGGTGTAGTTGCAGCATCAGGAATGTATACTATCGTATTATCTGATGGCGTTGCATTAGGCGTCCAGTTAGCAGCGGTTGTCCACGAATTACTTACCGAACCATTCCATGTTAATGAAGGTGCCGCAGATTCATCAAGGGAAAGCAATACTGCACCGAATGAACTGCCGAAATACAATCCAACATTTACATTGGCCAGTTCAACCCAATTATCAACCGTATTGTAATTTGATCTTCCTTGTTCCAAAACAGTACTTGAGGGAACAATGTAGGCCCAATCTACTAATTTTGACTCTATATTTCCGTTAAGCTCAGAGTCAAGATAGTATGCCTTGACAATTGCTGATGTACCGGAGCCTCCGGTTTGGATGAAATCATAAGTGCGTTTAATAGCACCTGTCCTCCATGTCGGGGCAACACCAATAGCTATTTTCAAGCTCATCGAAGATGGCAGTGTGCCGATATTTGGAAATAATATTGAAGTATTGCTGTGACCAAAAGTGTATAATGTATTTGCTATAATAGTGTTTCTGGTTATTATTCCGGTTACATCACCAAGACCCGTATTTACTGCATTTCCTCCCATGGTTAGCGTATAACTGGCCATTGAAAGGCTGCCTACAGTTGCCGATGGATTTGCTGCGGATAAATTCAGGATGCCATTTACGGTAAAAGAGCCGGCTGCCGTAGCACCGCCTGCGCCAGAAATGGTCAGGTTCTGATAAATCCCAGTTGCAATAGTCTGGGCCGCCGCCGCATTGTATAGTATTGTACCAGCCCCACTCCAGGTTTTGCCGGAAGGTATTGGGGAAGCAGTGGTGTTTTGCGTGGCGATTGTGCCATTGTTGGCAATTGAAGCCAGGCTGCCCGTCAGCACATTGGTGCCCATGTTTAAGGTTTGCCCGGCCGCTGTGGCCAAAGCCCCATTGAATACAACCGGGTTTAATATAGTTACTGTGTTGGCGGCTGTTGTTGCAACACTAAAATTATTTAGAACGTTTGTGGTTCCCAATGTCGTCTGGTCAAAACTCAATGAAGGACTTACGGCGCCATTGATTGATAAATTACTTGAGGCACTTCCTTTTATACCTGCAACAACATTATTTACCACATTGCCGCCAAGCGAAAGCGTCTTACCGTTGATATCAAGCTTTCCGCTGTTAATAGTCAAATCAGAAGAAACAGTGGTATCGCCTGAAAGCGATGCATTTCCCTGAACCACAAAATTTTCAGCAGTTCCATTAAAAACAGCATAAGTTGTGGTAGGGTTGGCAACTAAAACAATATCATCCAATCCGAATTCATCAAAATCAACAGAGCCGGAAACCGTGGCGCCTGTCCAGCGCATATAGTAATAATTGTTATTGGCAATATTCAGCCCTGTCAGCGTCACCACCCTGTAATAGGATTTCCATCCCGGAGTGACATCTGCGACAGCAGGTGAAATCACATTGATCCCGGCTATACCGGTATATGCCGAATTATCTGCCGAGTGGCTGAAGTTAAAACTGCTCGAGGATGCTTTATCATTATATATGTATACCTTATAGCCAATGCTAACTGAAGTCACGGCAGCGCCTGTCTGATTCTGGAAACGCAATGTCACAGAACCCGGAACAAAATCTCCCGTTGCCGGCTGTATCCCCAAAGAAAAATTGTCTTCTGACGTTTCAAATGCATATACGCCTCCGTCGATAACATCTCCGCCATCTGAAGTGCCGCGGTCGAAATCCTGATCTTCGGTATCACTTCCTCCAAATCCGATAGCTCCGTCGCTAAAACCAGTAATGGCCCATGCATTGGAATTCAAGTATCCCGGTGTTGAAACCGTAGAAAGCCCATCGCCCTGAAATGTACTTTCATTAACCCCATCGACAGTACCGTCAAAAGTAATCGTATTCAGAACATTAGGAGTATGGATCTGCCAGCCGATAGGTGCATTGAGTGTGGTATGGTTACCCGTTGCCGGACTGGTGATATTATAATTTTCTGTTACGCCGGAACCATTATAATCGTAAACGGCAATATAGTAGGCAGTCGCAGCCTGTAAGCCGTTAATATTTACCGTATTGCCACTTCCGGTATAAGCAACAAAATTACCCGTGCCAATTTCTGAACCGCTTCCAAAAGATCCGGCCCCGGTATATACAATACCATCAGCAGGATTGGCATTAACCGCACCGGAAGCACGTATTAAAACCAAATGATTTGCCCCATTCCCATTTGTCCAGCTGACGGTGAACATCGTTGAGGTTATATTCGTAAAATTTACTGCAGACGCCTGCACTGTAGGCTGCGATGCCAGGACAGTACCTGAAACCGATACTGTTTTGGCAGTAGCTCCTGTCGTAGTATGATTGATCGTATTGGCATAAACTCCTGCCGGGGCTGTCGCCGCTATCCGGCAATATATGGTCACAGGTTGTCCGACGAGGACGTTTCCTGTCCTGCTTAATGTAAGAGAACTAAAAAAGGTAGTACCGTTGATGGAAACTTCGAAATTAGCCGGAGGCGTTACTAAAACATCGGCAGTTAAATTACTCCCGCTAACGGTATAGGTTGATGCGGAAGATACCGTTCCCGTGACAGTTGAAAAGCTGCTTAATGCCCCAGATGATACTGAAATTGAAGGAACTCCCGCAAGATCGGTAATAAAAGTCTGGGCATTGGATATGGCACTTCCGTTTACTACCGTTACCGCATTTGTTCCGGATGAAATGATATCAGAAGCCGGAATTGATGCCGTAAGCTGGGTTGGTGAAACATAAGTTGTAGTCCTATTGCTGCCATTCCATGCCACTATGCTCGTACCGCTAATAAAATTGGCACCGTTTACCGTAAGGGTAAAAGTACCGGTGCCGGCAATTTTAGAGGATGGAGAGATAGAAGTTGTTACCGGGACGGCTACCGTCACTTTAACATTATCAAAAAAAGCAGTCTGGTTCGAAGAGCTGTAAGAATTCCAATAAGCTCCCATCAAAGGCAAAGCTGAGGTGGTGTAGGTATTGTTTACAAAGGTTCCCTGAGAGGTTAAGCTACCAGTAGTAGGGTCCAGAAAAGCGGTCGTCCCGTCATTCCTTACATACAGCTGCCATGTATCTGTGGTGGGCGTATAGGTAACTTTTATGCTGAGGTACTGGTTTCCGAAATCTGTCAATCCTGTGGTGCCCGAAGTAATCATTGTAGTGAAATTCCGGATTCCTGCAGTATAGCGTACTAATTTTATAGGGTCTGTTTTACCAGTGTTACCCAATACCACCGCATATCCATTTCCTGCAAGATTGGTGGTACCTGACGTACCTGCCAAAATATAGGCGGCACCATAATTTGTAGTACCAAAACCGTCGGGATTACTCCTGATTTGACGCATGTTAAAGGTCCAGGTCACCACGCCGTGGTCTGAATCCAGAATCGTATTATAAGGTGCAGTAAAACTGCCGGTATTTGTCGAGGCCAGAACCCAGCCATTGGTATTCCAGCTTGTACCGGTATCATTCGCCAGCGAAAGAAATCCGCCAGTTATCCTGGCGCCAAAATCGGCACCGCTGCGAGACATATTCCATTTAGGGCTGGTTCCTATTGCACCAGTCGCAGTGGTATAGGCTGTGCCTGCAGAAGTAGTAAAATCGTCACTGAAAACTGTAGTCTGGGCGGAGCTTTTAAAAAAGCAAGCCAGAAAAATCAACGCATAGCATGCATTGAAAGGATTTGGTAAAATTCTTTTCATACGTAGGTTATTTTAGATTTGGGAGCAATTATTTATGGGGTAAATAATTACTGAGACAAATTTACATTTGCCATTATGGGCGAAAGTACTGTTTATTAATCAGATATATATTCAATAGAACAATATGTTTTTAAATTATCGACTAACTACATCAAAAAACCTCTCCTGCCAAACAAGTTTCCAAAGTATAAGGAATAAACCCACATTTACACACCTCTTTCCTATGTTTATTTCCAATTGTATTTTCCAAATTGCAAACACAAACTCCCAAATTGCCAAGGTGCAAATTCAATAAAGCATAATAATCTTTTTAATTTCGGGGAATTTAATGCGAAACTATGGATAGACATTATTTCAGCAAACCGACATACCTTTAAAAGCAATAGCGCTAATGAGTGGCTTTAATGATTATACCAACTTCTATAAATCTTTCAGGAAAAGATTTAATTACTCATCAAGCGACCTTCTGCGCGGTGATGGCGGCGGCTCCTGATACAACTTCGGTTTTTGCATACAGTCGCTCCCGAATCGAAATCGGTTCTCCCCTATTTGAAGAAAGCATCAAAGAACTTAATTATAGAAAAGAAGAGCTGGCTGCCAAAATGAATGAAAGTCAAATGGGAAAAATCCTATTCGGCTCGGCATGCGGAATGATTGGTGCAGGACAGGTTTTCGCGACTGCAGCAAATACGTTAGTTGGCATTGTAAGCGCTATTCCAATTGTTGCAAATGCAATTCACGCCGCGTCGCAAATTGAAAGGCCTGAGAATATTTTCGATCAGAGTGGTATGAAATATTTAGCTTTATTGGATAAACAAGTGCGCCGGAAATCCATACTAAAAGCTGGGAAATAATCATTTTTAATCTTAGGGATACGAGTATTATACCTCAATATCATGGTAACCATCACCATCGCCTTCATCTGATTCTTCGCCATTGATGAATTTAATTTCTCTTAAATGCTTTCCCTTATGATCATGCAGTTCAAAGCGGCCATAGGCATTTTTAAAATCAATCGACAGATAGGAATCTTTAGCGCCGCTTTTAGATTGAAATATTTTCCTCATTTGCCCTGCATTCCTATTCTTTTTAGTTACCCGTTCATCATATTTCCATGCGTTCAATTCTGCTACCATGGTTCCAACCTCTCTTAGTTCAGTTTTCTTATCTTTTTTTCCTTGAGCACTCAAAGGAAATTTACACCTTTCAAGGATAGTTGCAGTATGATCATTCCATATGGGGTCTGCCTGAGGGTCCCATTTTGTTTTAGCAAATGCAATTTTTTGCTTCCAATTCGACAAAAAAATCCTATGTCCCGTAAAGGATTCTTCATTATGGATGTTTGGTAATTCTATGTTTTCTGATATAATAGCATTGTTGGAAGTCAAAATATCAAAATCACAGTTCAAAAAATTTTGGCGGTATACATCGATAGTGCCTAAACTTACGCTCGGACAATCCATTACATATGCTTCTGTTAAGAGTTGCGAAGTTGCACCAGCCATCTTAACATCGATAACCGTATCGATTTGGGCTTCCTCTAACTGCGCTGTAATTTCAGTATCGGCAACTATCATCCTATTGGCAAGAATGCCTAGTAATAACTTTAATTTATCACCCGTACTATTTTGGACATGGTGTGCCAGAGAGTGAGAATTTGCAATGGGTAAATGTAAAAAACCTTGAGGAACCCTGACTTTCCTAATATTATATTTCTCGAGCTCTGAAAGATTATCGATTAGCCTTTTAATTATTGCCCAATTATCTACAATGTGACAGCCGCCCGGCGCGATGGATAAATCGTTTAAGAAAGCGAACATTTAAAAAACGATTTTGCGTAAATTATTTTCCCACTCGTCAAAGAATCCTGCTGGCCAATCGTCCATACTTCCATTCGGATAAATTTGAAGTTTTTCCTTATATCTTATTTCAGTTCCTTCTTCGTAGTCAGCAGTAAAATAATGTATCGCGATATTATCCGGGTCTACCTTTCCCAACTTCTCATCCCCTTTTACTAAAACCCTGATTCCATTTAATAAATGATCACTATGTGTCTCAATTATTACCTGAACCCCATTTTGGGCGCCTAATGCCAGCAACTTACCAATTTTTGATTGTGCACTTGGATGAAGATGCGCTTCTGGGTTTTCTATACAAAGTAGCGAGCCGGGTTTAGCGGAAAGAATTGCAAGAATAACCGGCAATACAAACGAAAATCCAAAGCCAACATTTACAGGTGAAAAATCACTTCCTTTAAATTTCCCTTTACTGAAGGAATAGGAAAGTTCCAATTTATCTGCAGTTTTTTCAGATGCTGTTATTTGTGCTCCTTCAAAAGTTATTTCACTTAGCCAGCTATTAACATTTTCATATATTGAATCAGACTTCGCCAATGGATGTTTTAAGGCTTTTATAGGAAGTGCCGTTTGTTCCCTCAAACATTGAAAAAGAAATGAAGCTGCTAATTCACCGCCTCCGAGCCCCAGCCTCCCTTTATGGTTATTTGATTGTGATTTCAAATATTCTACACGGGGACCGATTCGTTCAGCCGCGAGATATACAAAATCATTATCAAAAATTGATATGGAATTCAAATCTCCGCTAAAGTCGAAATTACATTGTAAATTTTCATCATTCGAATTGGCATCTATATCAATATGGAAATCTTGATTATTTTGCTGTTCAATTGTAATAGAAATAGTAGGTGAATTAGATAGTGCATAGCGAAGTGCATTGGCATTTACTAATTTTACTAATTCTCCATTTAATACTACTTTCCGCTGTGCCTCTAAAAATTTTGTATCATAGCTTTGTCTTAATAGCAATAAAGACTGAATCACTGAAGATTTGCCCATTCCATTAACACCAGTTATTAAGGTTAATGCCTTAGTTTCAAGAATTAATTCATCGAAACATTTAAATTTTTTTAAAATCAGATTTTGTATCATATGTAATCATTAAAAAAATCTTCCAAAAGCGAAAAACGATTTTGCACATTCGTTTTAGAAGAGGTTGTGTCGCCAATGGTTTTGGCGAAACGATATTCATTTATAAATTTAATATATTCCTTTTGAAATTGACTTCTATCGCTTAAAAGCATATCGAATTCAGCTGTATTTAGCTTGCTCAAATTCCATGATAGCGTATCAAATAATGCTTTATTAGGGGTTCGTCCACGAGGTAGGTTATTCAATTCAATCCGATAAAAGCTATAAGGACCAAGAAGTTTATAGGCACGATCCATTGACACTAAAAAGGCGTCATGCATCCTTATTCTTTCGGCATTTGTTGTTTCTGCAATTTTTAGCATCCCTTGCCTGAGAAAATCATCCATATCACCGGCATATGATTCCAAAAACCATTGGAACGAGGCAAATCTGGCTACATACTCGCGATCATCCATTCGTTTTACACTTACTTTACCATTAGTTGCCATTAAAAATTTATCTTCCAAAGCCAATTCCTTTGTAAAATTAGATGCTACACCTCTAAATATTGCATTGCGGACTTCTTGCATTTTTAAACGCATTCCTAAAGTATTAATACGATTAAAAATATTGTATTTTACTGATAAGGGGGTACCGGGATTAATAACATATGCTTCTATAGATGAATCAAGAATCCTTCTCTTTATATATAGTGGCAATTCATCAAAAGAAAGACCATTAAAATCTTCAGCCAGATATTCTAATTGCTGCAATCTGAAATGTTTTTCATGTTTCGGACTAATAAATTGAAACAAAGTTGTAAGCCTCTGTAGTCCGTCGATAACTTGCCAAATTTTATCACTCCCATCAAAATAAAATATTGGTAGAGGCAATTTTATCATGAGTGATTCTATAAGAAGACTTTTTCTTCTTATGTCCCATAAATTCGGTAATCTTTGCAAATCGTTTTCCTCAATGATCTCAAGTTTGTTGTTTTCGATTAATTCCACAACTTCTTCCACAGTAAAATGTTCCAATCGAATATCTACATCGTTGGGATCATACTGTGTGCCTGGAAGATACCTTTTTAATACTGCCATTTTTATCTTACACGAATTTATCGCCTAAATTTAGGAATAATTTTCGTTAATGAGTAAATTGATTTCACCGAATCTGACAATCAAATCATTTGTCAATTCTTTGCAAAAATATTCAATTACTCCCTAACAATTTTATATATATTAGTACAACATTATATTTTCGCTACATAATTCTATCGGACATTTGCAAACATTTGTCCAATAGAAACAAATTAAAGCAATAGCGTAACATTCTATCGGACATTATCAACAAGTAGTATGGCAATTAGTAATCCTTTTATAAAACATAAAGAAAAGAATCAGTCAGGATTTTATTATCGCTACAGACCTTTCACCGAAGTGAGTTTAAAGGAACTGCTTTATAATGAAATGTATTTTTCATCTCCCGAAGAATGCAATGATCCATTTGATAGTAAAACATTTTATGTTTTAAATAAGGATGAAGACAAGTGGAGGAAACTTATTCAATTTGCTCTAAAAGCAAGGCCTTTGGAAGCTCCCCTATTGGACATTGTGGTAAAACACATTCTAAAGAAATGTCCAATAACGTTTGATGAAGCCTTAGATGGAAAAATATTGACTGATATTGAAACTGGCTTTCCTGGCGAAAAACCTTTTTATGCAACCGTAGAGAATCAGTTAAAAAGGGTCTTAAATTTATATAGGCCTCCCACACAATATTTTGTATCGTTCTCAAAAACCAACAGCGAATCATTGATGTGGTCACATTATGCCGACAAGCATAAAGGGTTTTGTCTCATTTTCAAACCTATTAATGGCAAAATAAAACAATCCCACAGACAGCAAAAACATCAGATACACAGGAAAACGCCAAATAGTTTCTCCGAAGAGATGAGTTATGAAATGCCAAAAGAATTTGATTTAGTTGATATTTCATATGAATCAAAAGTGAAGCATTTAAATGGTTTTCTGTATTTGCCGGTTGCTGTGGTTGGAGAAGCAAAAAATGAAAAAGACCGTTTAAATATAACCAGCCAGCAAAAAGCATATTATTCACAAAAAGGGAAAAGTTGGATTTATGAAAAAGAAGCACGCCTTATTTTATCGCCTCCCATGTCATGGCTATTTGGCGAACATATTGAATATTCTAATCATGAGAGGCTATTTCATTACGAACCGTCGCAACTGGTAGGTATCGTATATGGCGCAAGAATGTCACTGTCCGACAAAAACAGGGTACGGGAAATATTGAAAGAAAAGATGGATTGGCAGGCGATGGATAATTACAACAGAATAGTTTTCAATTTTATGGAATTTGAGGCAAAGCTGTCAACAAACCAAAGAAACGTAGATATAAATCCAACTGCAATGTTGACTTATAAAACCATTAGGCCGGGAGAAGCCGATTTTGAAAGGTTATACAAAGAGTGGCAGGAATGTTGGGGTCATCAAAGAGATCAGAATGGTAGCAAAAGGATTAAAGTAGAGTAAATTTTTTTCTTGTTAATTTTATTACATTTACAAAAAGCATCATTATCCTAAACAGATATAATATTAATTTAATTACGATAAGACGATGAAGATATAATGGATCAGGCAGAATTAATATATTCCGTCGAGCAAATTTTTTCTGATTGTTTACAACACTACAATAATGCAGTAGGTTTTCATATAGCACCCTACCAAAGAGGTTACAAATGGGGTAGTAATGAAAATGAGCCTGTGATGCGATTGATAAAGGACATTCATAAATCTTTTTTAGGATCGGATAAAAACCAGTCAAAAGAGCATTATCTGCAATATATCACGCTAAAACCGATAAAAATTGAAGGATATGCTTGGCTTGAAGTAATTGATGGCCAACAGAGACTGACAACCCTGTCTGTCCTTTTAGCGGTCTTACATAACATCAACAACAATTGTGGCAACGCTGCAAATCACAAAATACATTATGCTCTTAGCAAAAGTTTCCTCGATAATTGGATGTACAATAATAATGTACAGAAAATCATAGCGTTCGCTGATTGGACAGAATTCATCAAGCAACATCCTGAAGAAAACAAGCAGGATATTTATTATTTATTTCAGGCGGCGAAAGCCCTCAATGATTATATCGTGGAAGAAATTCCGGAAGAAGAATATTTTGATTTTTATGAGCATCTTTCTTCTAATATAAAACTCATTGTAAATGCTGTGGAAACTCATGTAGTGAGTGAAAAAGTTTTCAGAAATCTAAACAGCATTAAGGTTCCCCTTACGGAAGCCGAACTGATTAAAGCATTATTACTGACTAAAGGTGCACGTGATAAAGAGGAAAACTATAAACCCAGACGTTTCAAGGAAATAATGGATGTTCGCACGGCAATGGGAAGACAATGGGATGAAATGCAGACGCATCTTAATAATCCGCAAATTAAATCTGTTTTCTTTCCTGAACAGACTGATGTAATGCAGGCTATTCTTAGATTAACAGCATTACTGACGGGTTATGAACCTATAAGAAATTCGAATGAAAAATATCCTTTATTTGAATTCTTTCAAAATCAGATTCAGGAAAATCAGGTCAGTACAATCAATATCTTTAAAACTACAGTTTTAATATACAAACTGCTGTTAGAATGGCACAAAGACGATACCATATACAATGCGTTAGGATTTCTGTTTTATAATAAATCGGCAAAGGAAGATAATGTAAGACTACTGAAGGACTTACTGTCAAAAGCTATAAATGAAAATAAAACCCCAATAAAAACAGTAAAAATACTCATATTCAAGCATCTGTCAAAATTAGAAAAAGACGATGTCAAAAATTTAGATTTTAGGGAGGATAAGCCTAAAATTCATGATCTTTTACTTTTAATTAATTTATTTCCTGATACGATTAACCGTTTTAATTTTGATGAATATCATAAGAAGAATTGGAGTTTGGAACATGTATTTCCACAAACCCCTAATCTGGCTGAAACAAAGCTCGACACTGCACATAAGAAAGACTTAAAAGAAATTGTAAACAATCCTGAAAGATGGGCAGAAATAGAATTATTGCTAAACAAAGTATCTCTCGACCAACAGGAAGTTGCAATACTAAATGAGAAATTAAAAGCAGCACCGGGATTACTGAACAACATAGGGAATTTGGCTTTATTGCCAATTGGTGAAAATGCAGCTGTAGGAAATAAACTTTTCTTTAAAAAAAGGGAAATCATCAGTAAAAAAATAAGTGAGGGACGTTTTGTTCCTTCCCATACGTTCAATGTATTTAGTAAATTAATCCTGCCTGAAACCAAAAGTCTTAACTTTTGGAATAAAAAAGACATTATCGCGCATCAGGAATATATAGGTATTGAAATCGAAAAAATAAAAAAGAGGTTACTACTATCATAATGAAAACAGGAAAATATACATTATCTGATTTTTACTCTCATCGAAATTTCGAGCAAATTATAATTCCTGAAATTCAAAGGGACTATGTTTGGGGCAAGGAACAAATCGAACCTTTTCTAATTGATTTGAATAACGGAATTATTGATTTCAATACAGAAGAGGAAAAATTAAAAAATAACATAGAGGACCTTGAAAATATAACTATTCAGGAGCAATTTCTGGAATACAAGCTGAAACAGAATTTCAGTTATAATATTGGTTTTATCTATGCATATCAGGATGATGAATATCCCGGATACATGTTTTTAATTGATGGGCAGCAGCGTTTTACAACTCTCTTTTTATTGGCTTTGGCGTTAGCAATTAAGGAAGACAGGAAAGATGATTTTAAAAAGACATTCGTCCACAAAAACAATAAAAATCGCTTAGATTATAGGGTAAGAAATAGTGCTTCCGAATTCTTGGCTCATTATACAGAATATGTATTAGAGCATGACCTAGAGGGTATTAATAATATTAGCAAACAGTACTGGTACTTTTCTGACTTTGATCAGGATGCAACCATACAAAACATTCTACAGGCCTTTAGGACAATAATAGAATTTATTAATGAAGAAGATTCAGTTTTAAATTACCACTACATAAATCATTATGTTGACTTTTGGTATTTCGATACCAATATAAGTGAACAGGGTGAGGAACTATACATCTACATGAACGCAAGAGGTGAAGCGGTTCAAGAGAATGAAAACATCAAGGCAAATTTACTTTCGAAACTTCCAAATGAAGCTTTAAAAAATGAATATGGTACAAAATGGGAAGATTGGCAGAATTTCTTTTGGGAAAATAGAGGTATAAACAAAAATGCTGACATTGGTTTTGATGAGTTTTTGAGATGGATATTAATTATTAAAGCAGCAGAAAAGAATAAAAGTGACGACATAAATTACAATAAATTACTCGAAGGCAAATTAGTTTTAAAGAATGTTGAACAAATTATTACGTTACCTGAGATAGAATTATATTTTAAAGCATTACAATACCTCTTTAAGAAATTTGCAGCTTTAGCAAATGATATTGAAATACAATATGAAGCGAAGTTTCATAAATTTAAAATGATGATATTATCGGAGTGGTTGACACGGGATAACAATTCGAGGTCACATGATATACTTAAAAAAGAAAATAATAAGGAATTCCATTTCTTAAGGCAAATCAATTTATTTCGTTTGCTTCCGATAGTACAGTACATTTATCATCACATTAAAAACGAAAATGAAATTAGCATTGATAATGATAATCTCTACAGGATAATAAGATATTTCTATAACATCTCTCGAACGGATAATTTAAGTAAGGCTACAAGGGAGTCAATAATTAATGCCATTGGATTAATCAATAAATTGGTAGCTAACGACGATAATGATATAACTGCAATAATTCATTTCGATATTTCAAAAACGATTTTGACCTCAGAGGAAAGCAATAAATTACAATGTTATAAGCTGGAAACAGACAATTCAAAAAGACGAAGAATTGAAAGTGCATTTTGGTATTGCGAGGATTTTGAGTTGAGTGATGCTACAATAAATTTTGTTCTGTCCTGCGTGCTGGAGGATACGGCTTTAGTTAAAACAGGAATTAACGCTGGTCAACTGGATATGTTCAATAAATACAATCAGCAATTTCAAAGTATATTTAAAAACAGGAATGACAAACTCCGAAAGGCTATTTTAACATTCGGTGATTATTCACTTCATGAGGGTGAAAACCCTACATTAGGTGGATACAGATACTCACTGGGAAATATAAAAGAACAATGGCTGAAGATTCTAAATCTTGAACCTCAAAAATTTCCGATCCAAAATTTATTAGAACATTTTCAATCAAACAATATTCAGCCTGAAGATATAGATAAAACACTTCAGGAATTAATTAATCATTACAACGTAACCGTTGAAGATGGGTCAAAAGAATACTCATGGATGTATGAATTTATAAAGCATCCCAAAAATTTAGAATATTGCCAGAAAAAGAACTTTTGTTGGCTAAACGAAAACACTATTTATCTATTGTATAGTGAAAAGGCAATGGATGGAAGTTTCAAAAGGCTTAGAAAAACTAAATTACGTACATCTTAAGTTTATAAAAAACCAAGGAGGGTTTAGGATATATTTTGTGCACAAACTTGATATTTTTACCGCAAATATTTCATTTGCGATTCCTATCGAATGTGTAGTAAATCGTAAACAGAATATTTACCCGACTCAAATTACTCGGATTTTATTCCGCCTTGTTTCCCAGTACTCAATGTTTAATTTATGTCTAAGGTAGCTGTAGATTTAAGATAACTTTAAATTATTTTTCACACCATAAACTAGATTTGCATAAAAAAATAGATAACATGAGAAACACAATGAATACGTTTTTCACCATACTGGTTGTAGTTGTTTTATCGTCTTGCAACAGTTCCCGGGCTAAAAAGGATGATGTATCTGATCAGCTGCATGCAAACACCGTTTCAGCATTAGCTGTAAAAGATATGCACGATGACCTTCACATCCTGTGGGCTGCAATAAAAGAGGTACATCCCGGCTATGGGATTTATACTCCGGTTGACAGCCTGCAAAAAGTCTACGACAAAACCTATGCGTCTATCCAGGCTCCTTTGACAGAAGATCAGTTCATCACAGCGATTTATCCTTTTGTTTGTAATTTAAGATGCGGTCATACCCAAATAAAACACTCAAAGGACTACAAGCCACCAATTGGCCTGAAAGTACCCCATTTGCCTTTTAAAGTTTTGGTTCGGGACCATCGGGTATGGGTTACCACCCATCAAACGGCCCAATTAGCCACTGGGGATGAAATTATAAGTATAAATGATGTGGCCGTTGACAAAATCATTGATCATGGATATGACTTATATAGTGATGATGGATACAATGAAACATTTAAAGAGCTATTTCTGAGTGAATATGATGGTTTTGAAGATGCGTGCAATAAGTATTACCATTGGTCCGGATCCTACAAATTGAAGCTTCACAGCAATTCCGCAGCATTAAGTATTGTATGGGTAAATGAAGTCAATGGTGATGTATCAGCTCATGATCCTGGTCAAAAGGACAATACATATTCCGGCTGGACAACAGCTGAGAGTATTCCTGATTCACGCCTGCGTTTATGGAAGAACACTCCGGTGGCCTTATTTAAGTCCACACCGTTTGCTTATGAAGACACAATTGTTTTTAAGAACGCTTTCAGGCTGATTAAACAAAAAGGTATAAAAACGCTCATCCTGGATTTACGACACAACTCCGGAGGTGACATAAGGGTGGCTACAAAATTACTCTCCTACCTTGCCGACTCACCATTTGAAATTATCAAAGATGTGAACTCGAGGCTTTCTAATCCTGCAATAAATACTTTTGCCAAATATTTTGACCCCCTGATAACTCAGGGTTTTACAGATGGATTTAAAATAGCAGGTAAAGAAGGTACCTGGTATCATGTTGCGGCGAAGCCGGCTTTCGGCAAACTTTACGGGCCATTCCCTTTAGACAAAACAGATCATTTTGATGGAAAACTATTGGTTCTAATTGATGGTGCTACATTTTCTTCCGGAGCGCTGTTTTCGGCAGCCGTCAAGGCACAGCGTCAAGGCGTTGTCTTTATTGGCAGGGAAACCGCTGGCAGCGAGGAAGGATGCAATGGGGTTACCCTCCAGGAGCTAACCTTACCCCACTCTAAAATCATCGTGGACTTCCCTTTAATGCGGGTTACATCTGTGGCAAAAAATCCTCTAAAGGGCCGTGGGATCATACCAGATTATCCTGTTACCTATAGTCCCGAAGATATTGTTGCTCAAAATGATCAGGATATTAAAAAAGCATTAGGCATGGTTAATCGTTAACACCTGGTGGACAAACCATACGAAACGGACCCCTTTAGACCGAACGAAAGTGATACGGAGCAAAGCCAACTGAATAAGTTGTATTGATGACATTTTGTGAACAGTATATACAAGTTAGCAAAGGAAGACCAGAGTAAAACAGACGACATAAAATTATAAATATGAGAAAAGTAATTGCAGCTATAAATATGACGATTGACGGGTTTTGCGACCACACTGCTGGATTTCTTGCCGATGAGGAACTACATTATCATTATGCTGACCTGTTGAATAATGCAGGTGTTATATTATATGGACGGACAACCTATCAACTCATGCAATTTTGGCAAACATTATTGAAAAATCCTTCTGACGAAAAATCAATGAATGCCTTTGCAATTTCAATAGACAAAGTTGAAAAAATTGTCTTCTCCAATATACTAAAAGACACAGGATGGAACACTGCAAAACTTGCCAACAGACCTCTTGACGAAGAAGTTTTAGAACTAAAACAACAATCAGGAAAGGATATTTTTGTCGGAAGTCGAAGTTTGATTATTCAACTTTTAAACAGTAACCTTATTGACGAATTTCAAATTTGTATTCATCCTGTCGTAGAGGGAAAGGGTTTGCCATTGTTTGACCAAATAAAGGAAAGGACTATTTTCAATCTCATCAAGACAAAATCCTTAAAATCGGGTGCAACAGTGTTTTACTATGAACCGACATCAGAAAAAACAACGAACCGCTAACAGCCGCTTTAAGAAATTGCTGGCTTTTAGTAAATTGAAAATTTCTTTTCCATAACTTCGTCTTGATTCGCCGGAGAAAACTCTGCTCCTTTTTCCGCAACTTCTCAAAGCCGCGAAACGTTATAGATTATGTTAAACGACTGCTAAGTATGACGGAAAATAACAACTCGAAAGATTAATTTAAACAAATATTAATATTATGAAAAAGTTACAATTCAAAGTAAGCATCAATGCACCTGTTACCAAGATTTATGATTTTATGCTTGGCACCAACAGTAAATCAACTTATGAGCAATGGACTTCATTGTTTAACCCGACATCTACCTATGAAGGAAGCTGGGACAAGGGAAATAAAATTCTATTTATTGGAGTAGATGAGAAAGGAGAAAAAGGAGGTATGGTTTCCAGAATAGCTGAAAACATTCCCAACCGATTTGTTTCAATTCAACATTATGGTCTTTTTAAAGCTGGCAAGGAAATTACAGAAGGACCAGAAGTGGAAAAATGGGCAAACGGATTTGAAAACTATACCTTCGAAGAAAACAATGGGACTATAACCGTTACTGTTGATTTAGACACCACAGAAGATTTTGTAGGTTATATGAAACAGACCTATCCAAAAGCACTAGACAAGTTGAAAGAACTTTGCGAAAAATAACAATTTTATAACAGGCGTTTGGCAAAACGTTACGACATTCCTCATGGCGGAATCAGAATCCATAAATGAAATATAATGTTTATACATCAGGGTAAAAAAAGAACTTCAAAACACAATCTGCAAATCGCTTCGCTGCTCTCCTTTGTGGCTGGAATTGTAAATGTGGCGGGGTTTATGGCTGTTGCAAAACTTACTACAAATGTTACAGGTCATTTTGCCTTTTTTGTAGACGAAATTTTTAAATTAAACTTTTGGCAAGGCTTTATTTATTTTCTGTATATTTTTTTCTTTTTTCTTGGATCATTTACTTCCAGTTTTTTTGTTGAACTACTTTCACGAAAAAACGAGAATTATGTCTATATAATTCCAACGTCTATTGAAAGTTTGATTTTATTATTAATTGCGCTGTTGGGCAAAAATCTAATTCTTGAAAATCCGAACTTAATTGCTTGTAGTTTGTTATTCGCAATGGGTTTGCAAAATTCTTTAGTAACAAGAATTTCTAACGCCACTGTTAGGACAACTCATTTGACAGGGCTTTTTACAGATTTGGGAATCGAGCTGTCACAGTTGTTTTTTTATAAAGAACAAGAATCAAAAGATAAACTCTTTTCTTCAATAAAATTGCGTTTAACAATAATCAGTTTCTTTTTTATAGGCGGAATTATCGGTGGGATTTTTTATTCTAAGATTGGTCTGTACGTTTTAATAATCGGTGCGGTATCGCTGATATTAGGTATAATATACGACACCTTAAAGTTGAAAATAAAACTACTCCAACGGAAATATCGACATTAAATTAACGGCTCATATCACAAGGTAAATAGCCGTGATGTTGCGGGGAATATAATGTTGAAGTATCTTTTTATCATTAATTATCTGCTTATTGGTAAATTAACAATAGATTAAAACTGAACTTTTATTAGGGTGCAATACCAATCGCATTACTATGTCCAATATAAAAACTATAGGCATTATGAAATTTTTCTATACAGCGTTTCTCTTGTTTTTTTCTCTTCACCAGCTCAATGCCCAAACAGCATCCGGCAATGGCACTTTGTCGAAAATAGAGACCGACAGTTTAATTGCAAACTACTGCAAGGTACTCAACCGAACCTACTTTAATAAAGCATTAAGCAAGGAAATCACAGCCACATTGCAGAAAAAGCTAAAAGCCGGCGAATTTTACAATGTTAGCCAGACTACAGACAGGCTGTCGCTGCTGCTGAGAAAAATGACCAACGACAATCACTTTTATATCGGCATAAATAAACCTGCAGACACTACCCGTACGGTACAGGCTGCAGAGCCTAAAGCCGAAAATAAGAATGGTGGTCTTTCCGAAGCAAAGATGATCAATGGCAACATAGGCTACATCAAGTGGGATGAATTTATTGCCGATGAGGCATCGTTCCAAAAAGTAATTGCAGCATTAGAATTTGTAAAAGGATGTAAATACCTGATTTTCGACTTGTCCGAATGTCCGGGCGGAGATGGAGAGATGGGCGGATTTGTAAACAGCCATTTGTTTGAAGGCAATGCCTACCAAGACCTATTGCGTAAAAAGTGCGGTGGCGAAAGTGAATGGCACCAGAGTGAAGTTCCCTATAATTATTCAAATGGCCCTAAATTCTATGGCATTCCGGTTTTTGTCATCGTTTCAAAACACACTGCTTCCGCAGCAGAATATTTCGCGTTGACCATTAAGGAAATGAAGCGGGGCGTCATCCTGGGCGGAACTACGGCAGGAGCCGGTAATCCATCGACAATAGTAACGTTTGGCAATTATTTTGCGCAGATACCCATCTGTGAAATCGTAACAAAAGACGGCATTTCAATAGAAGGAAAAGGCGTAACCCCAAATGTTACGCTGAGAAGCGACGATTGGATAAAAGAAGTTATTGAATATATTAAGGACTTCCGTTAACAGCACGCAAACTCATGGCTAGTTCGCTGTAGATTAAAGTTTAAATTTCAGAAATTGCTTAGATTAGCGGAGAAAACTCGGCGAAAAGCCCCCCGTTGCTGGCGCGAGCGTCTCGCTCGTACAATGCTTAGGGGTAAAATTTTAAGTTGGATTTTAGATAAAGAGTAAAATGCTGAGATAACATTTTTTTTGATCCTTATGAAAAGAGATTGGACTACATCTGTTATACATAGCACATAGTTAGCAGCAAGTTTGCCTATATAATAAATCGCATTTTGTCATATTTTTCCTCGTTAGCTCCCATAGTTATCTTAAATAACTGATTAGAAAAATGTTAATTATTACATTTACCTAATACCAAATTCAAATATCATGGACGCAATTAGAAATAAAAATGACTTAATTATAGCTAATGAGCAAATTAATTTACAAAATAAAAAACTGGAAAAATACTCTGCGAAATTAACTACTGCTAATAAAAAAATAAATACACATCGGAAAGAAAAAATAAGTCACAAATCAGAATTAGCTGCTGCTAATACTCAACTTACCTTTGAAAATAATGAAAAAGGCAAGCGAGCTGCGGAATTAGTAATAGCAAATAAAAAGCTGATCTTCGAAAATAGTGAAAAAGAAAAACGGGCTCAGGAACTAGCGATTGCTAATAAAAATCTCATTTATGAAAATAATGAAAAGGAAAAAAGATCTCATGAGTTAGCAATCGCCAATAAAAACTTGATATTTGAGAACTGTGAAAAAGGAAAGCGCGCTGAGGAATTATCAATCGCAAATAGCGAACTGGTAAAAGCTGAGATGAGTCAAAGAGAATATGTTGCTAATTTAGAGGAAATGATGTTTATTGTATCTCATAAAATTAGAAATCCAGTTGCTAATATATTAGGAATCTCATATTTATTAGAAGATATCAAAGATTGTTCGTCTCATGAATTTAAAGAAATGATTCAAAATATTATTGAATCAGCCACATCGTTAAATAAGTTTACGCATGAATTATCGACTTGTATACATACAAAAAGATGTACTTCAAAATCATAAAAACCCGATGGCGCGGATTTGTAATCCGTGCTTTATATTATCAATTAGTCTATTTATATTATGGGGGATGTTCTACTAAATATTAAACGAAAATAAAAGTACCCAATAGATTTAAGATAACTTTAAATCTATTGTTCCCACCATAAACTAGATTTGCATAAAAAAATTTATGAAGCGTAAACTGATCACAGTCATATTTGCCATAACCCTATTGGCAAATCCTTATCAATCTTTTGCATGGGGCAATAAAGGCCACGCTATTGTTGCCGAGGTTGCATTTCAGTATATCAACGCCGCCACCAGGGCCAATGTCATGAAGCTGCTCGACGGGATGTCGATTGGAGAGGATGGCAACTGGATGGATGCCATTAAGAGCGACCACGCCAACGACTATATGAAGCCTTACCATTATATTGATATTGAAAAAGGCGGTAAAGAGATGCCTGCCGGAGACAACATAGTGACCACGCTGCAAAAAACGCTAAAAGAACTTGACGGGATAAATACCCTTTCAAAAGAAGATGTAAAATTAAGGCTTGAAATGGTTGTCCTCCATGATCAGTCGCTGTTTGGGTTCCAATATGGTCTAACCATACCAAAGGCATAGTTAAAGCATCAATTATTGAAATGGGAACAAGCAACGCAAGAGTGTGCATGTATCCGAAAGACGTTCAGCGCATAATGGGAAAAGAATACACCCAGGCAAGGTGTATTTAATCAAGATTAAGAAGCATCTTAAGAAAGAAGATCACCAGTATATTTCAGTAGAAGAATTTGCTAAATATTCTGGTCTTCCAGTAGAAGAAGTTTTGCGTTGTATGTTGTAGGGCAAACGAGTAGATTTTGATCTGCTGATGCGTTGAAAACTCACCAAACTAGTTCAATAAACTGTTCAAATATTAGCTTAGTTTTCCACCAAAAATTTCTTTCTTTCAACCACTTTTTGTATATTTGAACATCAAAAGGCAATGCCGGATTTATCTGATAGGGGTACAATTCGGGGTACTTGAAATTTATAATTTTGCGAAGGCTTACAATATAAGACATGATATAGATGGTTCGAATCCCATCGTCGTCACAATAAATAAAAATTAGGGAAAAAATATAAAGCTCGCTTTAATGTTTTCTCCTTTTTTTATTTTCAAAGCGGAAGCTTTGGGGATGGACGAAGTCAATCCCATCGTCGTCCCTGAATAAATAATTAGAGAAAAAACTTAAGGCTTTGCTTTACTGTTTTTTCTCTTTTTTTTTGCGCATAATCCAGGAACTGAACGGGAATCAATCTTATTTTGCCGTCAGGCCCCTCAACGAACAAATCGAAAATCTTCCCATAGAATTTACTATATTTATCTCATCTTAACCAATTTACAACCAAAATATGAAAAAATATACTTTATTGGTCTTGCTTCTTTTTGGATCACTTACAAGTTCTTTTTGTCAGACTAGTCTATGCGAAAATGCGGTATCGGTTTCTTTGCCATTTTCCACTACTGACGACACCGCAAATTATGGGGATAATTATGTAGGCTCTCCCGGATCTTCAGGTTGCGGCACTCCCAGTAATTACCTTAACGGCAATGACGTAGTTTATGCCTATACGGCAACATTTGACGGATCAATCAATGTGCTCCTGTCAACAAATGCAATTTATGTCGGTTTGTTTGCCTATGCAAATTGTGCCGATATCGGCCAGAATTGCCTTGCCGGTATTGTCAATGACGCTATGGGCGGTCCTCTTTCAATTGAAGCATTTCCCGTGGTAAACGGAATGACCTATTATTTTGTAATATCAACCTGGGCGCTTCCACAAACTGCAGCCTATAGTTTAAATATCCTTGAGAATACTTGTATTAATGCAACGGCAACTTATACAGTCGTTTCCGAGTGTAGTGTTACAGAGCAATTTTTCGTAGCTGTTGCTATTGGAAGTTTAGGATCCGCGTTTTCATTAACCGTTTCCGATGATCAGGGAAGCGATACACAAAGTGTTTCTGATCCGGGCGTCGTCACATTTGGCCCCTATCCCAATGCAACACCGGTCATTTTCACCGTAGCAAATGATCAGGATCCCAATTGTTTTTTAACAAGCGCACCTCAAACGCAATTCATTTGCGCCCCGGTCAATAATTTTTGCGACCACGCCATTGATTTAAGTCTGGAAACCTCTCCGCTGAACGGTACGACTATTGGCGCGACCAATCAAAACAATCCGAGTTGTACCAATAATGGCACATCGGGAGATGTATATTATTCCATTCTGGTACCCAATGGAAACACTTTGACAATCGGCCAAACCGATAATGATTTTGATTCTATGGTAACAGCATTTTTTGGAGACTGCAACAATCAGATCGAATTGACCTGTTTTGATGATGATGATTTAACCGTTTATACTTATACAAATAATACAGGGACAAGCCAGACTTTTTATTGGGTCCAGGATGGATTTAACGGAGATGCCGGTAATTTTACACTGGCATGGCAATTATCCGATTGTATCACTCCGGATGCCATTTATACCATTGTTCCCGACTGCATTAATGGCGAACAATTTTTAATAAGTGCGGATATCTTTAGTTTGGGATCGGCGACTTCGGTAACTATTTCTGATGATCAGGGAAGTGCCGCTCAAACGGTAACGGCAACAGGGCAAGTGCAATTTGGACCTTACGCTAATATGACGCCGGTCATTTTCACCATAACGAACGATGAGGATGCGAATTGCTTTTTAACCAGTCCGGCTGTAACACAGGAGGTTTGTCCGCCAACATGTACCAATGCTACGGTAACCTATGACATCGTTTTTGATTGCGCCAACTTTGAAGGGTATTTTATAAATGTCAATATTACAGATCTGGGCAGCGCAACATCCGTTACCGTTTCTGATGATCAGGCCAGTGACAGTCAAAATGCCACCGCACCGGGTGTTTACCAATTCGGGCCTTATCCCAATTATACGCTGATCACTTTTACAGTTGCCAATGATCAGGATAGCGATTGTGTATTGACCGATAGTGTACAGTTGACAACCATTTGTCCTCCGGCGAATAACGATTGTGCGAATGCGATTGCGCTAATTCCGGGTGTCGATTTACCGTTAGGCGCCTTAACCACTTCAAATGAAGGCGCAACAGTCAGCCCGGAATTGCCCATACCGAGTTGTGGGAATTTTCATTTCTCAGATTTCGCAAAAGATGTTTGGTATACGGTTAACGTTCCGGCTTCCGGAAATATCACGATTGAAACTGCAGGAAGTGGCGGAACTGGTTTTTCGATAGTAACCGATTCGGTCATACAAATTTATTCCGGCAATTGCGCAGGATTGACTCCAATTGAATGCGATGACAATGATGGTACTGATGCGTTTTCTTTGGTTTCATTATCAGGAAGAACACCCGGGGAAGTACTTTACATCAGGGCATTTGGCGCCAATGGAACGCAAGGTTCCTTTGTGATTTCAGCTTATGACGCGTCGTTGGCCAATGCTGTTTTTGATACTATTAGTTTTACTTCTTTTCCCAATCCGGTCAAAGATATTTTAAATTTATCGGCTACTGGCAATATTACAAATGTTACGGTATTTAATATATTGGGGCAAGAAGTTTACACTAAATCCATTAATGCACCCAAATCTCAAATTGATCTGTCCAATCTGTCAAAAGGTACTTATCTGGTTAAAGTCACCACTGACAATCAAATGAAAACGATTAAAGTCATTAAAGAATAAATTATTCCTTTTTAATATAAAGAGGCTGTCCAATCCGGGCAGCTTTTTTATTTTAACTTTTAACTTTCAGTCTGACTGTCCCAAAAAAATCATAAAGTCTTTTTTTATATAAAACATATCGATATATTTGCATGAATAATTTTAATGATGACTGCAAAAGCATTTGAAAGAATATCGAAAGCACTCGGAGACCCTTATCGGTTAAAGATGATTGAGGCGATACAAAAAGGAAGCGAATGTATGCCATGCACTTCAATCCTTGAAATGTTCGGGCTGGCACAATCGACAGTTTCGCATCATTTGAAGCAGCTTGTGGATGCCGAACTGTTAATTGCCACCAAAGATGGCAGAAACGCCAAATATGTCATCAACAAGGAAGTTTTTGCAGAATATATCACATTCCTGAACCGTTTCCGGAATTAGAATACGTTATCAATTTTATTCATCTGAAATCAAATATATCGATAATTTTAAATGTGTCGATTTTACCAATCATCAAAAAACAAAAAACCATGAAATCGCAGATTAACGAAAACCAAAAAGACGATCATTTGCACTTGAATAAAAAAGTATCCAGGATTGCCGCATTTTTCCTCGGATGTACGAGCTGCGTCGCCCAAGCCTCGAAATGCCCGTTCGAAAATGATAATGCCGATAGTGTTAACGATTCGTCCGAATCTTCCCAAACTATCGAGACCAATACCGAGACGGCCAATAAAAGTTCCGGGACATTATCGTTCCTGCAGGATTTGGATAAGATTTATTTCTTATAAATCACAATAATAAACAAAAAAGCCATGCTCCCAAAGGCATGGCTTTTCATTTGAAATCAATAAAACTAAAAACAGTGGTTGTTGGTTGGTTGCATTTATTTTATTACCGGGCTGAATTTGATTGCCGCGCCGCCGCCGGGTGCCAGTTTGAGTTTTAACGTCATGGCGCTGTCCACAGTCTTGCTTTCTATCAGAACAGGATAAGGGTTGGTCTTATAATCGGCTCCCGGCCCATCGGTATACATTTCTGCTTTGTAGGATTTTCCCGGATCCAAAAATGACAACGGCACTTCCAATTGCCTGCCGTTTCTATCGGTTACAGATCCCAGATACCAGTTTTTTCCTTCCCAGTCCTTGCGTACAATCGTTGTGTATTCCCCGATTTTCGTATCGAGCACCTTGGTTTCCGACCAGATGCAAGGCACTTCTTTTATGAATTCGAATTCGGGTTTGCCCACATAATTTTCAGGCAGGTCGGACGCCATCTGCAGCGGACTGAAAAGTACCACATATAAGGCCAATTGGCTTGCCAGCGTGGTCTGCACTTTCGCTCCGTTTGCAGTCTTGTAATCAAAGTTGAAATTCCCCGGCGTATAATCCATCGGTCCCGAAAGCATTCTTGTGAATGGTAATGTGACGGTATGTTCCGGGGTGTTTCCACCATCCGACGACCAGGCATTGTACTCCTGCCCGCGCCCGCCTTCCTGTGTCATCAGGTTCGGAAAAGTGCGTTGGATTCCGGTTCCTTTCACGGGCTCGTGGTTGTCGATCATAATGTGGTATCTGGCTGCCGTTTCGATTACTTTCCGGTAATGGCGTACTCCGTATTGGCTATCGTGCCATTCTTTTTTATCGAGGAATTTATTCACATAACCGGTCTTTACGGTATTCACGCCAATCTTATTGTACAATTTGAAAGCGTCTTCCAGCTGGCGTTCGTAATTTTTTGTGGCGCCCGCAGTTTCATGGTGGCCGATGAGGCGCACGTTTTTCATCGCGGCGTATTTGCTGATTTCGTCAAGATTGAAATCCGGGTAGGCTTTTGTAAAGCTGAATGCAGATCCGTCCGCGGTCCAGTCGCCGTCCCAACCTTCGTTCCAACCTTCAACTAAAACGCCGTCAAGGCTATTTTTCGCAGCAAAATCAATATATTCTTCCGTATTTTTTGTAGTCGCGCCATGTTTTTCACCTTGTCCCCAGGTATATTTTTCCAAATGCATGCCCCACCAGATTCCGATGTATTTGGAAGGCGCGATCCATGAAATATCATCAATCTTCGAAGGCTCGTTCAGGTTCAGCATCACTGTTGAAGTGACCAGATCGCCGGGTTTTTCGCCAACAACGATTGTCCTCCAGGGTGTTTGGAATGGCGTCTGTGCGTAAACTTTTACACCATCCGCCCACGGAACCAGTTCACTTTTGTATTGGTTGTTGACCGATTTGGACAAAGTCATCGAAGCGAAATCAGTCAGGTTGGCCTCATGTATGGCGACGAACAGGTTATTTTTGGTTTCAAAGGTCGCCGGCGTATTAATCGTATCGGTTTTACTCATGGCCGTTTTCCGATAAAAGCTTTCATAATAACTGTTTTCTGAATGCACCGGAATCCACCACACATCGTTGTCGTCCGAAAAGGTAAACTGCGTAATCTCATTTGAAATTTTAACTTTATCCAAATGCGGCTGTTGCGGAAATGAATACCGAAAACCCAGGCCATCATCGAAAACCCTGAAAATCAAATCTACCAGACGTTCTTCGCCAGCCGATTCTTTCAGGTGAACAATGAGCTCGTTATGATGGTCGCGCACTTTCCTGAATTCGCCCCAAGGCTGCTCCCAGACCTGATCGGTGGTGTGCTGTTCGGTATTGACAACTTTAAAACCTTCGGTCATTTTTTTGATTTCCTGAAACTCGAATCCCAGCAATGACGGTTCGATCACCGATTTGCCATTAGACGAAAACCGGTATTGCGGCTGACCCGATTTGGTGAGTTCGAAAACCAGTTCATTTTTTTTGCCGGGCGATGCAATCTTAAAGGAAACATTCCGCGTACTGCTGCAAGAGACAAGCACCAGGAATGCGAAAGCGATTTGGCAGGATCTCGGGATAATATTTTTCATTATTGAATGTTGCATTAATTTCTTATTGGATTTCGTTGAGCATTTCTACCGCCTTATCCGGCTGCATCGAAACAAAATAACCGAATGCCTTGTCCAGTTTTGCCTGAATCGCGGCATCGCCTGCGTGTGCTTTCCTGAGGTTGTAGAGTTTGCTGATTTCGGTAAATACATTTCCGGTGTTTTGTACGCCTGCGAACGTTTTGATCTTGTCGACGTAAGTATACTGGAATTCGACCGTCGGCTCGATCATCGTCCCTTCGCCGAAATCATTCCACGTCACGAGCTGCAAATAATCCACATTGGCTTTCTGCGCCATGGCAAGCGTTTCATCGAGTGTCGCACCGTTGTTGTGGCTGATTGTCCAGCCCAGGCCTGCTCCTGCGCCGCCTTCCTGGTAAAAATCGTTGAATCCGGGATAGGCACTTCCCATTGCAATCGAAAGGTTCGGAAGGTTGTTTGTGTAGAAATTGCTCAAGTAAGTACTATTCTGGTAAACCCAGGCAAATTCGCCGTTGGCATTGGATCCGGCGTCACCTGATTCGTTCCATAACGTAAGAAAAGCCGGTTTCGGACTCAGGTTGGTAAAAGCGGTCGTCCATTCTGCGGCAGTCTGAAGTACAATCGGCCCGAAATCGAGCAGCAGCGGTTTGTTGTTTATCCTGATATAATTCGCATCACCAAAATAATGGTTTTGCATATAATTGAAGTCGGTTTTTGCGGCACCTGTAACTGTAGGCGCGAGACCGGCATTGACAATATTGGTGAGGGTTTGGTCTTCGTATACGATGGCATATTCGAGTCCGACCTCATCGAGCATATCGATCAGTTGTTCGGCATTTTCTTTATTGATTTTATAATCATACAGATCAAAAGTTCCGTACCAATCGATGAGTACGCCATCAATTCCGGCATATTTCATCATCAGCAGGTGGTTTTCGATCACCTCTTTATCACCGGAATGATAAGGCCCGATTAACGGGTAATAATGCGATGCGATGTCTCTCCGTCCGTTGGCATCGATGTTGTCCGGATTCCTGTTATTCATTTTCCAATGGTAGCCCCATTGATGGTCCGGGCTGCTTTCCTTGGTTTCAAACCACGGCATGTAATGCACGTAGATTTTGGTATTGTTTGTTTTCGTCACCGCTACCGGCTGGAATACTTCGGGCTGGGGCGTTTCGGCGACAGCCGCACCATCGTCTTTGCTACAGCTAAATGCAGCAATACTCAGGATTCCGACAGCAAACAGTGTGGTTATTTTTTTCATTGGGCGCAATTTGATTATTTATATTAAAAAAGCCAGCCTTCCACGACTAACTCAAACATGGAAGACTGGCATGAAAACAAACCTAATTATATCCTGGATTCTGGTGTAAATTGGAATTGGTCGCCAAAACGGTTGTCGGAATCGGGAATATTGCCTTGTAAGGCTCAGTCGTTCCTTTTTCCCACCATGGCTGGAAGAATGTCCCGAACCTGATGTTGTCGGTTCTTCTTCTTCCTTCAAAAGTAAATTCGCGCAGCAATTCCTTATCGATAAAATCAAGGTCGATTACCGCGGGCATCTCTGTCCCGGCACGCGAAGTGATTTGCTGGATAAATGGTGCAGCGAGTGTCGGTGAACCCAATCGCACGTAACACTCGGCCTGCATCATTAGTATTTCGGCATAACGGATCAGGACAAAATCATTGTCGCGTTCCCATAAATCGCCAGCTTTCATCTCATATTTGGCCAGCCTTACGCCTTCGTTCTGTTTGGCGTCGGTGAAATTGACCACATCTTCGGTATAGGTAAGCGGTTCGCCGCTGTCCATAATGATTACCTGTCTGGTTCCGAGGTTGATCTGGTCGCCTTCGAGCATACATTTTTTCCTTTTATCGGTATCTTCAAAAGTCGAATAAACTCCTGGCTGCGCGCACATTCCGTTCGCACTCCACGGATAATCTCCTGTTGGCGAAATCGTAAACCTATGCAGGTAATGGCAACTCATGGATGACATGTAATTCCCTACAGTTCCCGCTTTTCCATCATACGGAATTGCAAAAACAATCTCGTTGCAGTTTTGGTTTTCGGTCGCAAAATTGGCGAAGAAATCCGGTGACAGCGAATGCCCTGAAACGTTCTGGCACATATCAATGCAATCCTGCCAGCGCGGCACGCCGACGAAAGCTTCTGAATTGAGGTACAATCTGGCCAGTAAAGAATAAGCGACATTTTTAGTGACTTTAGAATACACTACGTTTGAAGACAGATACGGCAAGGCATTTAGCAATTCCGTTTCAACAAAATCATACACTTGCTGGCGTGTGGAATTGGTTGGCAATCCCTGGTCTTCAAAATTGGTAACGATCGGCACATTCCCGAACATATCGAGCAATTGGTAATAGTAATAGGCGCGGATCGATTTCAATTCGGCGTAAATCGGTGCTTTGGCCGCATCGGTTAGTCCGGATTTGTCAACCTGATAGATAATCGAATTCACTTTTGCGATTCCGGCGTAGCAATAACGCCAGGCCGAAAGGATCATTCCGTTATCCGGAGTCCATTGGTGACGCTGCACCTCTTGATATCTTCCGCCATCGTACCAGTCGGTTCCTCTTGTTGGGATAGTTGCCTCGTCGGAAGCCACCTCATTGAGGAAAAACACATATTCGCAGGTTGGAAACGAATTGGAAATCGCGTCGCTGAAACCGCGCAAAGAAGAGTAAGCGCCGCCTACGAGTGCCTGGATTTCATTTGGAGTCGTCCCAAAATTGTCGTCTGCCACTTTATCATACAGATCTTCATCGAGATTCGTACACGAAAAAGTGAAAAGCATGCCTATGACTAATGCAGCTGTTATTTTGACTTTCATTTTCTTTATTTTTTAGTTATCAATTTTTAGTTTCCAAGTGTGAAATTCAATCCCAAAGAAATCGTCCTCGGCCTTGGATAGTTGTTAAACCGGTCGATTCCGGGGTTTGCCAATCCGGTGTAATCTATTTCCGGATCTACGCCGTTGTAGCCCGTAATCACTGCCAGATTTTGTCCCATAAGATACAATCTCAATTTGGATGATGTCTTTTTGAACGGGATCGTATAACCGATTGTGACCGTCTGTAACCTGAAAAACGAAGCATCCTCGATATATTTGCTCGAATATCTCGGCGCCGATTTGACCGAACTGCCTACAAAATCATCCTGGATGTTGTAAGTCGGCATCCTATTCGGGTCGTCGAGCATCATTTCAGTTGCGTTGAGTACGTCCTGGCCGAACATTCCATAGCTTGTGAATCCGAAGTCGACATTCTTATAGGTGAAATTCATTCCCAATCCGACGGTAAAATCAGGCTGGGCATTTCCAATTTCCTTGTCTTCTTCGCTGAGGATAAACTCGCCGTTTTCATCCAGTCCGTAATATTCTTTGCCCCAAAATGTACCCACGGCGTAACCTTCGGCGATGATCTGCGAATATTGGTTTGACATTCCCGAAAGGCCATGCAATGATCCACTATAAATCACATCAGCTTTGTAAGTCTGGTTAGACAGTTTTTCGATTTTCTGTTTGTTTTTGGCAAGCGTCAAATCGGTGTTCCAGGTAAACTTATCGCCTTTGATAATGTTGGCGTTGAGCGTCAACTCGATTCCTTTATTCGATAAATCCCCAACATTGGCCAGCATCGTTCCCACCAAATATGGCGGTTGCGGCACCTGGTACGTATAAAGCAAATCGTTGGTCTTTTTCTGGTACCATTCGAACGAACCCGTTACGCGGTCGAATAAAGTAAAATCGATACCGATGTTGGTCTGTTTGGTCGATTCCCATTTGAGGTCCGGATTCGGGTTCTGCACCGGAGAATAGGCCAGACTCCAGCTTTGTGTTGCCGGATCGTAATAACTGTCGTTGCCTACGCCAAGAATCGATAAAGATTTATATTCGCCGATGCCGTCCTGGTTTCCGGTTACGCCAAAGCCTACGCGGAATTTCAGGTTGGTCAGCCAGTTTTCAGTCGGTTTCATAAATGATTCTTCAGAAATCCGCCATGCCGCAGAAGCCGATGGGAAATAGCCCCATTTGTTGTTGGCCCCGAAACGGCTTGATCCATCGCGTCTGATCGTTCCTGTAAGCAGGTATTTGCCGTCATACGAATAATTCGCCCTTCCGAAAAAGGAAACCAGGTTCGATTTCCCTTTGTAGGAATACACATCACCTAATCGGTAATTGTAACCCGCGCCTAAGTTGTTGTAGCTGAAAAGATCGGTTTCAAAACCGCTGCGCTGTGCGCCAAATCCCTGGTATACATTTTCGAGATACGAATAACCGACCATCGCACTAACGTTATGTTTGCCAAGTGCTTTGGTGTAATTGAGATAGGCTTCGAGTTGCGCGTTGGTATAATCGCCGTATGTTTTTTGGGCGTAGCCGTTTTCGGTACGGCCTTCCATAACCGCATAAGTCGGTTTGTAAGTGCTTCCCTGCATGGCATTGTGCTCTAAAGACAAATTGAGGACCGCCTGAAAATCGTTGAATAAATTGGCTTCGGTCTTGAAATAACCCAAAAGTCGGTGTCTTTCGTTATCGGCTGTGCGGTCATTTAAGATTTCGACCGGGTTTTCGTTTAATGTTCCGCCTACTTCCGTATAAGCACCGTTGGCGTCCATAACGGGAATTGTCGGATTGAGGTTGAAGGCGCGTTCGAAAATTCTGTAATCGAGCGGATGCCATTTGTCGATATTGGCAAATAAACCCATGTCGAATTTAAGCGCTTTGTCAAGGATATATTGGTAACCGCTGACATTCCCGCTAAGGCGTTCGAGTCCAGTTGTTTTGATAATCCCTTCATTATCCAGATACGAAATCGAAGAACGCATACCGCTAAATTCACTTCCTGAAGTAATGCTTATGGTGTGCGATTGCGTAGAAGCCCGTTGCTCCAATTCCTTCTGCCAGTCGGTATTTCCACCGTAATCGATTGCATCTGTCAGATTATTTTGGCGTACATAACCGCGCCATTGATCTGCAGAAAGCATGTCGAGATGGCTGGAAGCCTCGCCTATTCCGGTGTAACCCGTATAAGTGAAAGATGTTTTCTTGGTTCCCGCTTTGGTAGTGATAATGATAACCCCATTTGCACCTCTTGAACCGTAAATCGCTGTCGCAGAAGCATCTTTCAGGACATCGATTGATTTGATATCCGAAGGCTGAACGATATTGATATCGACACCTGCAATTCCATCCACAACAATCAACGGGTTATTGCTGGCCGTAAGCGACGTTCCGCCACGAAGGCGAAGTGAAGAACCGCTGCTTGGGTCGCCCGTGCTTTGGGAAACTGCCAGTCCGGCAATTTTTCCCTGTAAGGCTTGTTCGGTAGACGAAATGACGCCTTTCACGAGATTTTCACCGCGGATAGTGGAAATGGCTCCGGTTAAATCGGATTTCCTAACGGTTCCGTATCCGACCGAAACCAATTCGACTGCATCGAGCATTGTAGCACTTTCTTCGAGTTGGACCGTCAGTGTGTTTGTGGACGCGTCAATTAGAATAGTTTGCGTCGTGTAGCCGATGTACGAAATCTGCACCGTGTTTCCGACGGTCACTTCCAAAGCAAATTTTCCGGCTTCATCGGTAACCGTGGCTTTTTTTGTGGTGGTCTCAAGGATTGAAACACCCGGCATGACCATTCCGGTTTTATCGGAAATGACACCTGTCACGAGTTTTTTCTGTTGTGCATACATTCCTGCCGAAAGAAAAAACAGGACAACCATGCATACCAACGATTGGGTCCAGGAATGGTGCTGGACTAATTTTTTATTTTTACTATTCATTATATTTTGTGTTTGGTTGATAGTGAATTAGTCGACTGTTTTCAGCGGAATGACAGTATCAGAAATGGTCCTGTTTGTATTGTCCTTAACGACAACATGGATTTCCGTGAGGTTCTGGACATTCTGGAGCGGTGTCACAAGATTGACAAATCCTTTGATCTCGGCCATATTTCCGGTGAATTCGCCCGTGAGCGTAACATCATTTGCTGTAATGGTATACAGAAGCTTATTGATGCCCGGCTCATTGAATTTCCTCATGATTCCAAGGAAATCCTTTTTGCTGAGCTGCAAAGGAAAAAACCGGAATTCGGGTGGAGGCGGCGCAACGTATTCTGCGGCGTAGATAATCTGGTCCGGGCAAGTTAATGCCCAATCGTCTTTCACAAATAAGAAAACCATATTTTCCATGATGAAGCCATCGGGAACCGGATAGTAATCTTTTGGCACGAGGTCCATTTTCCAAAATCCATTTCCTAAATTCTTACAGTTGGTTTTTGCTACAATTTCAGGCAGCCAGGATTGATATTCCTGCATAACCGCCCAATTGTTGAGTCCGCTGTGGAAATGCACGCTCGTCGCGTCTGCAAATCCTGCAACAAGGTTTGAATTGAATAAAATGCTAACGCCTTTATCCAGAGCCGGAGCCGTTGGATAAGAACGAATCATTTCATTGGCGGTGTAAAACGACGAAAAATCAGTATAGGCCACATTCGCCACATCCGATTGTTTGGTACCTGCATCATCTTTCAGGCGCAGCCAAAACCCTGCGCTGGCAGCGATGGCCTCGGGAGTCATTGAAAAATAGACTGTTGGCGTTAATGTGAAACTCCACACCATATTGCCTTCATAATGTAATTTTGCGAAGTCAGATGAATCGTCAAAATGTCCCGCATCTGGTTCAGATGGCGACCAGATCCAGATGTAAACGTCTTCCTCGGCTGCAAAAGTGGTGGTC
>Ga0193717_1000146_pt1 | contig 68433 bp, 57 predicted proteins | sample U2c2metaG_FD_145900 | JGI IMG/M metagenome (GOLD analysis project Ga0193717, IMG submission 145900) | Soil microbial communities from a riparian zone of the East river system, Colorado, United States - U2c2 | ecosystem: Environmental > Terrestrial > Soil > Riparian zone | place: USA: East River... | reverse complement strand
TCAGATAATCGGAGTGGCCTCCTCCTTGCCGTCGGTCGGCGGCAGCGACTCCTCGTCGTCGACGTTGATCCGGGTGGTCCAGCGGGCGTCGGGGTCGGGTTGGGGGATGGAGTCGAGCAGCAGGCGGGTGTAGGGGTGGGACGGGGTGTGCATCACCGAGGTGACCGGGCCTCGTTCGACGATGACGCCCTTGTTGATCACCATCACCTGGCCGCCGAGGTAGTAGACGGTCGACAGGTCGTGGGTGATGAAGAGGGTGGTCATCCCGTGGTCGCGCTGGAAGTCCAGCAGGATGTCGAGGAACACCTTGCGGATCTGGGCGTCCAGCATCGAGACGGGTTCGTCGGCGATCACGAAGGCCGGCCTCAGCAGGTGGATCCGGGCCAGCATGATTCGTTGCCGCTGGCCACCGGAGAGCTGGTGCGGATAGCGGCCGAGAACGTTCTCCGGTTCCAGCTTCACCGCTCGCAGTGACTCCTCGATCAAAGCCAGCCCCTGGCTCCGGCCGGACGCCAGGCCGAACTTCTTCACCGCCTTCCACAGCACGCGATCGACCCGGTAGAAGGGATTGAAGATCGCGTACGGATCCTGGAAGACGGGCTGCACGTTGCGCCGATACTCGTCGTACTCCGCCCTGTTCAACTTGAAGATGTCCTTGCCGCCATAGCGAACGGTGCCCGCGGTCGGCTTCTGCAGACCGAGCACGTTGCGCGCGATGGTGCTCTTGCCACTGCCGCTCTGCCCGACCAGGCTGACCACCTGCGGCGGGTCCGCGGCCAGGGTGAAGGTGGCATCCTGGACCGCGGTCAGGTAGCCGCCCACCGCGCCGCGGGCGTGGAACCGCTGCTGCACCCCGGACAGCTCGATCACCTTGCCGTCGATCATGACGCCCTCCTCCCGAGCCGAGGGATCGACTCGATCAGTTGCTGGGTGTACTCGTGCTGCGGATTCTTGAACACCTGCCGTACGTCGCCGACCTCGACGAGCCGGCCTTCGTACATCACGGCCACCCGGTCGACCAACTGGGCGTGCACGCCCATGTCGTGCGAGATGACCATCAAGGTGACCCCGAAGTCGTGTCGCAGGTCGGCGAGACTCTGCAGGATCACCCGCTGGATCGTCACGTCCAGCGCGGTGGTCGGCTCGTCGGCGATCACCAGGTCCGGTTCGAGCGCGACGCAGATCGCCATCAGCACGCGCTGCTTCATCCCGCCGGACAACTCGTGCGGGTACATCCGGGCCACCCGCGGCTCCAGCCCGACCTGGGCCAGCAACCGCGGGATCAGCTCGGAGAGCGTTCCCTTGCGTTCCGGGGCGTGCTCGAGAATCACGTCCTTGAACTGTTCCCCGACCCGCATCACCGGGTTGAGCGAGCTCATCGATCCCTGGGGGAGATAGGAGAGAGCGCTCCAGCGCAGTACGCGGAGCTCCTCGCCGTGGACCTTGAGCAGGTCGACCGGCGATCTGCCCTTGGGGTGGAAGATCGCGGATCCGGCCGTCACCCTGCCCGGCGGCTTGAGCAATCTCAGCAACGCGACGGCGAGAGTGCTCTTGCCACTCCCCGACTCCCCCGCGATCCCCAGGATCTCGCCCCGGCGCACGGACAGATCCAGATGCTCGACCGCGCGCACGTCGCCGCGGTTGGTCGAGTAGGTCACCTCGAGGCCGGACACCTCCAGCACTGTCTCCTCACTCACCGGTGACTCCTCTCAGGCGCGGGTTGTAGACCTCTTCGAGGCCGATGTTGATCATGTTCAGCGCCGCGAACAGCAGCGTCAGCAGCACGATCGGGACCACGAACATCGGCCAGGCACCAAGGGTCAGCGCGCCCGTGCTGATCGCGCTGTAGATGATCTGCCCGAGGTCGATCACCCCACCCGGCCCGAGCCCGATCAGTTCCAGGCCGACCAGCCCGAAGATCGCCCCGAGCGCGGACGACGCGAACCCGACCCCGATGAACGGCAGCAGGTTCGGCAGCAGTTCGGTGCCGATGATCTCCAGGTCACGGGCCTTGCTCACCCGGGCCAGGTCGACGTACGGCCGCGTTCGCAGGCTGAGCACCTGCGACCGGATCGTCTTGGCCGCGAACGGCCAGGCGAAGATCGAGATCATCACCCCGACCTGGAACAGGCTGACGTTCTTCGCGTACGCCGAGAGCGCGATCAGCAACGGGAACGTCGGGATCACCAGCAGGATCCCGGTGAACGTCGACAGCACCCCGTCGATCCAGCCACCCTTGTACCCGGCCACGAACGCCACGATCACGCCCACAACGGTCGAGATGACACCGGCGATCGCCCCGATCTGCAGCGAGACCGACATCGCACTGACCACCATCGCCAGCACATCCCGGCCGTACTGATCCGTGCCGAGCAGATGCGCCGAAGACGGCACCAGCCACTTCTCGTACGCCGCGACCTCGAGAGGGTCGTTCCCGTTGCCGATCAGCGACACGACCAGCGGGCTGAGCACGGCCAGCAGAACCATCAACCCCAGCACCACCAGCCCCGCCGCCAACCGCCTACTGTGCCGAATCGTTCGCACTACAGCCGTGAGGATTCTCATCGGCCATCACCTCCAGTACTTGACGCGAGGATCAAGCAGGGGCAGGAGGAGATCGAGCAGGAGGACGGCCGTCAGTACGGAGAAGATGGCTATGTCGGTCACCCCGAGGATCGTGTTGAAGTCGAGTTGCCGGATCGCCGTGACGAGGGTCGTCCCGAGACCGGGATAGTTGAACAGCTGCTCCACCAGGACGTTGCCGTTGAAGATGAAGCCCAGCGAGATGCCGAACGCGGTCACCTGCGGCAGGTAGCAGTTCCGCAGCGCGTAGCGGGTCAGGATCCGCCACGGCTTGAGCCCCTTGGCCTCGGCGTACACCAGGTAGTCCTCGCCGAGCACCGGAACCATCAGCATCCGGGTGGACAGGATCCAGCCGAAAGTGCCGATCACTACGATCGAGAGCCCCGGCAGCAGCCCGTACTTCAGCACACTGCCGATGAAGTCCAGGTTGAAGCCCGGACTCAGGTTGGAGTCGTACGCCGATCGCGCCGGCAGCACCCCCATCGAGTACGCGAACACGTACACCAGGATCAACGCGACGAAGAAGAACGGGACGTGCGCGAGCGCGATCGAGAGGTTGGTGACGATCGTGGACCCGAGCTTGCCCCGCCGCCAGCCGGCGATCGCCCCGATGATGATGCCCAGGATCCAGGCCAGCACGGCGGAGATGCCGAGCAGACCGATTGTCCACGGCAACGATTGGAGGATCACGTCCTGCGCCGGCGTCGGATACTGGATCAGGGACGGGCCAAGATCTCCGTGCAACACCAAGTTGCTCATGTACTTCAGGTACTGGGAGAAGATGTTGCCGTCCAGCCCGAACTCGTGCTGGTAGCGGCTGATCACCTCCTGGCTCGCCTGCGCGTTGTAGACGTAGTTCTGCTGCAGGGTCTGGATCAGGGTGTTGATCGGGTCACCCGGGATGAGCCGGAAGAAGAAGAACGCGATGGTGAGTGCGCCCCACAGTTCCACCAGGTACAGCCCGAACCGCCGGATCGCGTACGCCGCCAACGGATGCCGGGACAACCACGCCCTCAGTCCGGTCGAGGGTGTGGTGTCCTTCGACTTGGCGTCGACGGTAGCGACCGGCGGGGCCTCCGCCGTCACGCCGGTCCTTTCTGTCCCGTCGGCTTGAGTCTGCCCAGGACGAAGATGAAGTGCGGCCACCAGTGCAGTGGCACCTGGTACAGGTCGTCGTCGGTCGGCCAGCCGGTCCAGAACGTGGTGTTGAAGAACGAGGGGTAGCCGGTCTGGATCACCGGGATGACCGGCAGCTTCTGGAAGTAGCTCTCCAGCGCCTGCTTCAGCAGCGGCTTCGCTTCTTCGCTGGTCGGGTCCAGCGGGGCCAGCTTCGCCGACGCCGCGTCCAGCTGCGGATCCCTGAACCGCATCTGGTTCTTGTTCACCGCGTTGGTGCCGACCGGCTTGGCCTTGCTGCTCACCCAGTCCTGGTAGAGCTGCTGGGGATCGAACGAGAACCCCGCCCAGAACGAGTCGATGTCGTACTGGCCGCGCTGGAGCTTCTCGTCGTGGACCGACCCGCTCAGGCTGCGCATGGTGGCCGGTACGCCGACCTTGACCAGCTCACCTCTGAGCAGGTTGCCGATCGCGTACTCACCACCGTTGACATCGGACGGGGTGATGATCTCGAGGTTGATCTCCTTGCCCTTGTACATCCGCTTGCCGCCGGCACCTTTCGGCGCGATCTCGTCGAGCAGCTGGACGGCCTTGTCCGGGCTGTACTCGAACTTGTACTTCTCCGCCAGCTGGTTGTCGTTCCACTTCTCGTTGCCCGGGTAGTCCGCCCACGGGTAGATCGCCGGCGGCACCTTCACCGGCCAGACCGTGTCGCCGATCTTCTGCCGATCGACCAGGTAGTTGATCGCCCAATGCATCTTCGGCTCGGCCATCACCCCGCGGGCCGGGTCGCTGTTCAGCCACAGCACCCGGGGATTCGGGTCGTGGAACTGGGTGGTGATCATGGCCGGGTAGCCCTGGTTGGTCAGCTGCTTGGCATGCTCCGCGTCGATCGAGCCGACGTCGAACTCGGCCTTCTCGAACGACAGCGCGGCCTGGTCGGCCTGTTTCGAGGTGCTCTGGAAGATCACGTACTGCGGTGCCGGATCCAGCTCGTCCTTGGCCCAGTAGTCCGGGTTCTTCTTCCAGACGAACATCTTCAGGTTGCGGATCGGCTTGTCCAGCACGTACGGCCCGGTCCGGATCGGCGGGTTCGACTTGAACTTGGTCGGATCCTGCGCGCTCCAGATGTGTTCGGGCAGGATCTCGTACAGCGGAGCGGCAATGGCGGCGACGAAGCCATAGTGCAGCCGCGGCGCCGGCTGGTTCGTCCGCAGTACGGCGGTCTGTGCGTCCGGGGTCTCGACCGTCTTGACGTAGTCGGACAAGTCACCGCCACCACCGAGCAGATCCTTGCGGTCGCGGAGCAACTCGACGGTGAACTTGACGTCCTTCGAGGTGAACGGCTTGCCGTCGCTCCACTTCGCCTTCGGGTTGAGCTTGAAGGTCAGCTCGGTGTGGTCGGCGTTGTACTTGTACTCCGTCGCCAGCCACGACTTCAGCTCGCCGGTCGCGAGGTTCAGGTAGAACAGCGACTCCATCGCCAGCGATTCCAGGCCGGCGCTGCTCGGCGCGCCGTTCGGGATCAGCCGGTTCCAGCTGTCGAAGACGGTGTACTCGACCTGCGCGACGGTCAGGGTCTGGTCGCGGGGCGTCGGGATGTTCGCCTTGCCGATCTGGACCGACTTGGTGGCGGCCGGCTTGTTCGCGGGCTTGTCGGAGTACGAACCGCCACTGCCGGAGCAGGCGGCCAGGAAGCCACTGAGAGCGACCGCCGCACCTCCCCCGACCAGACTCCGGCGGCTCAGCTGATAGCGGACGACGTCATCGACATCTTCGAACTGGGGACGCGGCGCCTCGTTCACCATGGTGGTTCCCTTCGATCCGAGCCCGGAGGCTCACCCTCACCCCGGCGCGGTCGTGGCGCGCCGGCCTGACTGTGACGAACGGCACCTCCGTTTCGCTTGCCCTTGATCGGCGGTTACCGCCCGAAACGATGCTCGGACTATAAGTAGCGTTGACAACGTTGGCAAGGCTTTGGCTCCAACGTTGCAACGATTGCCCTAACCCGCAGGTCAGTCGATATACCAACCTCTGACAACGATGGTTCGCTCTCTGTGACAGCACCCGCCATCGCGTCGTCACACGCCCCGTCACACGCCGGCCCCGTTGGATCGGGGCCAACACACCACTTCAAGGGGGCAACTCGTATGACGGACACAGCAGTCGATTTCCAGGCCATCAAGGACAAGCAGCGGGCCGGGTGGGAGACCGGGGACTACCCCCGGGTCGGCAACACGCTGCAGCTCATCGCCGAACTCCTGGTCGAGGCCGCCGACGTACGGGCCGGCCAACGGGTTCTGGACGTCGCCTGTGGCCAGGGAAACGCGGCACTCGCCGCGGCACGACGGTTCGCTGACGCGACCGGTGTCGACTACGCCACCAACCTGCTGGCCCAGGGCCGGGAGCGCGCGACAGCCGAACACCTGCCCGTCACCTTCACCGAAGGCGATGCGGAGAAGCTGCCGTTGCCTGATGCATCTTTCGACCTGGTACTCAGCACGGTCGGCGTGATGTTCGCGCCGGATCACCAGCGCGCGGCGGACGAACTGGTCCGGGTGACGGCGCCGGGCGGGAAGATCGCACTGGCCAGCTGGACACCGTCCGGCATGGTCGGACAGCTCTTCAAGACGGTGTCCACCTGGGCCCCGCCGCCGGCCGGGGTGAAGCCGCCCACTCTGTGGGGCACTGAGGAGCACCTGGCCGAACTGTTCGGCGACCAAGTCGAGTGGGTCGGGCTGACCAAGCGCGAGTACGTGTTCCGCTACCACTCGCTCAACCACTTCTCCGAGTGGTTCCGGCAGTTCTACGGACCGATCACCAAGCTGGCCGGCACGCTGTCCGACGCCGACCTGGTCCAGTTCGCGGCGGATCTCGCCGAGGTGCCCAAGGCATTCAACAGCGCCGACGACGGCACCGTCGCCGGTCACGCCGAGTATCTGGAAGCGGTCGGGATCAGGCGCTGACACCCGGGGGCGGGTAGTCCAGACTGAGGGTCTCGGGGAGGGGTGAGATTCATGGTGGGGACGATCCGTTTGTTGGGGCCTCCGTCGATCGACGACGGAGGCGGTCAGGCTCAGGGACCTCGTGGCCGGAAGGCCTGGGCGGTGTTCGGGTATCTGCTGCTGGCGGAACGGCCTCCCAGCCGCAAACGCCTCGCGGAGCTGTTCTTCGCCGAGGCCGACGATCCACTGGGTGCGTTGCGATGGACCCTTGCCGAGCTGCGCCGCAGCCTCGGCGTACCGGATCTGTTGACGGGTGATCCAGTGGTGACGGCGCTGGGCGACGCGATGACCGTGGACGTTCTGCTGGTGACCGGGGAGTCGGCTGATCCGCAGCCGTTTCTCGACTTCGGCGGCGAGCTCCTGGAGGGGGTGGAGCTCGCGTCCTGCCCGGAGTTCGAGTCCTGGTTACTGGTGGAGCGGCATCGCATCTCCGCGATGATCGAGGCGCGGGTGCGCGAGGCCGCGGTGGCGTTGCTGGCCTCGGGCCGCGCGAGGGAAGCGATTCCCTACGCGGCCCGGGCCGTTGCCATCAATACGCTGGAGGAAGGCAACCACGAGTTGCTCGTCCGCAGCCTCGCCGTTGCCGGTGATCGGGCCGGTGCCCTGCGCCAGATCACCACTTGCGAGGAAGTACTGCGGCGCGAGCTCGGCATCGAGGCCTCGCCGGCACTTCGCGAGGCCTCGGCCGTCAGCCCAGGGTCGCCGTCGGGTCTTCCGATGGGAGGTCGCGCGGCTGCGCTCAGCCAACTGGAGGCGGGCCGCGCGGCGATCATGGCAGGTGCCGTTGATGCCGGTCTGCAATGCCTCCGGAGAGCGGTCTCTGAGGCTGAACACTGTCACGACGTGACCCTGCAAGGTCGCGCTCTCGCCGCTCTCGGCGGCGCTCTCGTGCATGCGATCCGCGGTCGGGACGAAGAAGGCGCGATCGTCCTGCACGAGGCGATTCTGGTCGCGGACCAGGCCGGAGACCGGCCGACCTCCGTGGCAGCGCACCGCGAGCTGGGCTTCGTCGAAGTCCAGGCCGGCCGCCGCCTGACGGCTGACAGCTGGCTGGCGAAAGCCCAGGCGCTGGCCGAGACGGACGAGGAGAACGCGGCGATCCTTGGGGTGCGCGGGATGAGCTCCTCCGACCTTGCCGACTACCCCGCCGCCCTCGACCAACTCGAGGAATCGGTCGAGCTGGCGGCCAAGTGTGGCGACCACCGGCAGCAGGCGTGGTCGCTGTCGATCCTCGGCCGGGCGCACCTGCTGCGCAACGAGCACAGTGAGGCTGCGGCGGTTGTGGCGCAGTCCCTCGAGTTGGTCAGGCAGCAACGCTGGATCGCCTTCCTGCCTTGGCCGCTCGCCCTGAACGCCGAGGTCGACTTCCGGGTCGGCAAACTCGAGGACGCGGCGGAGGGATTCGAGCAGGCCTGGGTGCTGGGCTGTCAGGTCAACGATCCTTGCTGGGAGGGCATGGCCGCTCGTGGCCTGGGCCTGCTCAGCGCGGGTCGAGGAGAGTATCCAGCCGCGATGGAGTGGCTCGACCAGGCCGTATCCAGCGCGAGTCGCGAATCGGATCGCTATCAGTGGGTGCACGCGCACGTCCTGGATGCGGCAGTCGGCACTGCGATCGACATGTCGGATGGTGAACGGGCGAGGCAGCTGGTGACTCAGCTCGCCGCGCTCGCCGCGCGCTGCGACATGCGGGAGCTGGTGGTGCGGGCCCAGCTGCATCTCGGCCGGCTCGGCGACCGGCAGGCGGCCGCATCCGCCCGCTCCTTGGGCGCCGACATCGACAACCCCGCCCTGACCGAACTACTCCACAAAAGTCTTTGAAACAAGGGATAGCCATGAGTACCACTGCTAGTGCCGCCGCGGCGGACTGGACGATCGTCGACGAAGGCTGGGGCCGCAAGGCCGTCGACTTCGCGACCTTGAGCGAACCGGCCAACTGCCGGGAGTACGTCGCTCTGCACCACCGGCTGGGCGTCACCGAGGGCGACAAACTGCTCGATATCGCTTGCGGTGCAGGACTTTCCATCGAACTTGCCCGCGCCCGCGGAGCGCAGTGCGCGGGTATCGACGCCGCCTCCCGACTGATCGCGGTGGCCCGTGATCGCAATCCGGCGTCGGATCTGCGGGTTGGCGGCATGCACGCGTTGCCGTGGGCCGATGCGTCCTTCGATGTCGTGACCAGCTTCCGCGGAGTCTGGGGTACGACGCCTGCCGCGCTGGCCGAGATTCATCGGGTCCTGGCTCCGGGTGGCCGGGTCGGACTGACTGTGTGGGGTCACCTCAAGCAGTCGTCCGGTGTGTGGGCGCTGATGCCGTTCCGTCTGGCGGCTGAGCCGAAGGTCCGGAACCAGGCGAACATGGTGTCGCTCGGCCGTCCTGGCGTTGGCGAGGAACTGCTTGCGGGCTTCGGCTTCACCGAGGTGGAGCGGATCAGCATTCCGTTCGCGTGGGAGTTCGCGGATCCCGAGACGTATGCGCGGGCGCTGGCGTCCACCGGACCGGCGTACGAGGCGATCCAGAACGTGGGAGAGCCGGCGTTCCTGGAGAGAGCGGTTGCTCAGGCTCAGGAACAAGTCCGGGACGGGCTGCCGTTGAGGGCCGAGATCGCGGTCACCGGCTACCTCGCGCGGAAGGAGGTGTCGTGATGAGCTTCCTCGGGCTGCCTGAACCGAACGCCGAGGCCAAGGAGGTGTTCGACGACGATCTCGCGGAGCTGGGGTTCGTGATGAACGCCTCGCGGCTGTGGGCCTACCAGCCGTCGTGGCAGCGGCGGATCTTCGAACTGCTCGGCACGCTGGTCCGCGAACACGATCTCACCTACCGCCAGCGCGGGATCCTGGTCGCGGCCTGTGCCTCGGCCTTCGGCGACTCCTACTGCTCGCTCGCCTGGGGCAGCAAGCTCGCGGCCGCGACCTCCGAGGAAACCGCAGCCGCTGTACTGCGTGGCGCCGACGACGGCCTGACGCCTGCCGAACAAGCGATGGCCGTCTGGGCCCGCAAGGTGGCGCGCGATCCGAACGGCACCTCGGGATCCGACGTGAGCGCTCTCCGGGAGGCCGGCTGGACCGACGAGCAGATCTTCGCGATCACCGTCTTCGTCGCCCTGCGGGTCGCCTTCTCCACCGTCAACGACGCCCTCGGCGCCCGCCCCGACGCGGCCTACCGCTCCCTCGCCCCCGCCGCCGTCCTCGAAGCCGTAACCTTCGGCCGCCCCATCGAAGACTGACCCGCCCGCAGCGAGCTAGGTCGTGGGTGGGGTGTCGAACGTGGTGTCGATCAGGAGTTCTGAGGCGCGGGTGGGATCGCTGAGGACGGCGAGGATGACGTGGCGCTGGTCCCAGCGGCCGGCGGACCAGGCGAGTGCCTTCGCCAGGCCGTTGAACGTCGCCGCATGCGGCTGCCCGTCCTCGCTCACCCACCACGACACCTCGACACCATCGACCGTGAGCTCCTCATGTTCCCACCAGGTCTCCGGCACCTGCGGCACCAACTCCCGCACGATCGCCGGTACCTCCGCGGCCTCGCCCGCACCGTCGATCTTGCCCTCGGCAACTTCCTGCGCCATCGGTACGTCCAGCAGATCGCTCAGCCCGTCCGCCATCACCCCGGACGCGACCACGAACCCGCCGAGGTCCTCCCGTTCCAGCCACATCGGCGCATCGGCGACAACCGCAGCACTGGCCGCAACGACCCGGGTCAGCTCGTCGGCGCCGAGCACCCGGGCCTGGTCCGGAACCGAGGCCGGGTACGCCGTCAGCGCACCGAGCTGACTCCAGAGCCGCAAGATCACGCTCTCTTCGATCTCCCGCCCGGGATCCGCCAGCCGGCTGAGCAGCAGTTCCACGCCCTCCGCATCCAGGTCGCCGACCGAGCGCACCAGACCGACAGCGGACCGGATCTCCGGGTCGAGCCGCGCCGTCCACTCCGGTGCCGCATCCAGGAAGGACGCCAGGACCGGATCGGCCTCTGGATCCGCCCGGCCGGCCAGCAGTTCGCCGTCCTCGAGCAGAACGCGCTCTCTGATCCACCACGCCGTGTACGACGGCAGGCTGAAGGCACGGTCATCCGGCCCGACCACCCGGGCCGGCGTGACCAGCGCTCGCCGGAGCTCCGGTGACGAACCCAGTAGTTCCAGGACTCGCGGCCAAGCGTCGTCGGTGATCCAGTCGAGGTCGCGAACCGCCGTCAACTCCCCCACTGTCGCGCCGAACCTCGAACCGCCCGGCGCGATGTCATAGGCCCAGTCCTCGATTCCGTCGAGGTCGGCCAGGGATTCGGGCAACTCGTCCAGCGCCACGTCAGACGCCGACACCGTTCCGAGCGTGCTGAGTACTCCGACCGCCTCCAGCGCCGCCTGTCCGTACCGGTCGACCAGGGCGCGATCGATCGGCGCGACCTCCTCCTCGTCGAGAACCGCCTCCGCGGCGGAGCCCGGAATCACCAGCGCGTTCGCGGGAACCAGTTCGCCGTCGGCGTCGCGTAGTACGAGGTCGGAGAGCCACCAGAGGCCCTCGGCCTGAGACGGGTCGACAGCGACAGCCGCCAGGACGGCGTCGGCGATCGCGCCGGGATCGTCTGCCTCCGCGGAATGCTCGACGGCAGTCCGCACCGCACCGTCCTCGAGCAACGACCGCGGGGTCGCGGGAAGCGCTCCCAACCGTTCCAGCGAGTCCTGCACCGCATCCGGATGCACAACCCGCACGCCGTACTCACCAAAAGTCGCCAGTACTTCGCTCGGCAGCTCGCGGCCCGGCAGGAGCAACCCACGGATCCCTCGGACGAGCCTGCCATCGGCCAGCGGCACCGGCAGAGTCCCGAGCGCCTCCCGCAGCAGCGGATCCGTGACCATGCCGGAGAGCGCTCTATACGTTTCTCGCCACCACTCGGGTGGTTGACCGCCGGCCACCGTACCGAGCTGGTCGACGAGATCCGCGAGGTCGAGACGCCTTACCTGCAAGGCATCCAAGGCGATCCGGTCCTGCCGGGTGGACCGCACCAGACCGCGCACGATGGGCGCGAGCACGGCGTTGAACGCATCGTCCGAACCGTCCACCACGACCGCGTCTCGGGGACGCAGCAAGGTCCCGTCTTCCACCGACCGGATCAGCGGCGCACCAGGCAGCTCTGCCAGAATCGCCTCCCGCAAGGCCCGGTCGATCCCACCCGCGGCCAGGCCGGTCGGCACCAACGGCAGCACATTCGCACCGTCCTCGGCGCGACTGCGGAGCAGCTCGGTATAGGCAGCCGCGGCCTCCTGTACCAAGCGATCGGTCAAGGGGCCTTTGGCAACATGACGCCGCGTCGGGTCCAGTGGAAAGGTTGCCAACAGCAACGCAGGCGGCGACAGCGGTTCGTCCGTCGGGGTCGGCGCATGAACCGTCCGCGGAACCTCGATCTCGGGGTTCCGTGGCAACGCCCAGAGGACCGACCAGTAGGGCCGATTCCGTTCCTCCGTCGGTCGGTCGGCGAGCAAGCGCTCTCTGTCGTTCCCGTCGAAGGTCCCGGCGGTGCGCTGCACATACCAACGCGACTCCGCGTCGGCGAGCACCCGTACCTCACCGTCGACGTCCACCTCGATCCGCTCGAGGCCGGGTAAGGCCAGCAGCAGGGCATCATCGGCTTCCGCGAGCAGGCGTCGTACGAGTTCCGCCGCGGCGTCATCGCGCAGCGGGAGGATGACGGCGGAGTCGTAGCCCTCTGGTGGTTCCCCCTCGGCCGCGAACGGCAAGCGCAGTACCGGCACCTGACCGTCACGCCGACGTACTTCGGTCGCCAGACCAGGTGCGTGCAGGGCCTCGACGGCGGCCGCGGTGTCCGCCCGGGAGAACCGGACGCCACCTGTTCGCGAGAGGATCACCGGCTCGTCGGTGACGGCCAGTACGGCCGAGAACCCGACCCCGAACCGCCCGACAGCGCTCTCCGCGTCCTCACGTTTGGCCGACGCCCGCAAGGTGGCGAGGGACTCGACGCCCTCGGCGGACAACGGCGTACCGGTGTTCGCGACGACGAGCGTCAGGTCGCGGTACGAGAACCGCACCCGCCCCGGCACCCCGGCCCGGACGGCGGCATCCGCGGCGTTCTGGGCGAGCTCGACCACCACCCGGTCCAGGTACCCGCCGAGCGCCAGCTCCTCCTCGGCGTTGGCATCCTCACGAAATCGAACCGGCCCGGCCACCCACCCGGCCAGCACCCGCTCACGAATCCCTGCCGTCCCAAACACATCGGTCACCCCCGGAGTATGCCGTCCGCCCTCGAACCCGCCATCGGCGCAGGTGGTTTCCGGCGGGCCGCCCGCGCTGGACGGCTATCTTGACCCGGTGGAATTTCAAGACGTGGTACGCCGACGCCGGATGATCCGCCACTACGACCTGAACCGGCCCGTCCCTGCCGAGATCGTCGACCAGATCCTGCACAACGCTCTCCGCGCTCCTTCCGCAGGTTTCTCGCAGGGGTTCGGGTACCTAGTGCTCGACACCCCGGAGGACCTGGCTCGGTTCCGGGCGGCAGCGACGCCCGACGAGGAGCCCGAGAAGTGGTTCTCCGCCCAGGTCGACGCGCCGCTGCTGATCGTCGTCCACTCCAACAAGGAGGCCTACCTCGACCGGTACGCCGAGCCCGGCAAAGACCACACGGATCGCTCCGACGCGTGGTGGCCGGTTCCCTACTGGGACATCGACGCCGGGATGTCGGCGCTGCTGATCCTCCAGTCGGCGGTCGACGCGGGCCTGGGGGCGTGCTTCTTCGGTCTGCCGATCGAACGGATCCCGGTCTACCGCGAGCAGTTCGGCGTACCGGACAACTTCATGCCGATCGGCGCGGTGTCGATCGGGTACTCCGACGAACCGCCCCGCGACCTGACCAAGCGCCGCAAGTCGCAGAACGACCTCATCCACCGAGGCCGCTGGACCCCCTGAACCGCAGCAACCGACGGGTTAGTTCGTGAGGCCTCGGGCGCGGGCTTCTACCGTTTCGCTCAGTAGGCGGAGGGCCGTCAGGACCGCGCCTTGCTGATCGGGATCCAGGCCGGCGATCGCATCTGCTTCGAGGGCCAGCCGCCGCGGGATGATCTCGTCGACCGCGGCAGCACCCGCCGGCGTGATCTCGACCAGCACCGCTCGACGGTCTGACGGCTTCGTCTCACGCTTGACCATGTCGCGCTGCTCCAGCTTGGCCAGCGACTTGCTCAGCGCGGCCGGCGAACGCCCCATCGACAGCGCCAGCCGTCGCGCGATCATCGGCTCCTTGGCGTGCCGGAGCTGGACGAGCACGTCGAACTCCGCCGAGCTCAGGGCCGCCGTCTCGAAGACCGGCTCGAGCAGCAGATCGAGCATGGCCGTCGCGTGCTTCAGCAATCCCATGATCTCTGCCGGACCCAGGTCGAGGTCCGGCCGCGCCTGATCCCACTGCCGCCGGATTTCCTCGTGCCGTTCCTGCCCCACGGTGCACCTCATTTGGTAACCAGTAAACTATTGGTTATCTTACCATCAGCCGGCAACCAGGCCGTCGGCCCAGAAAGGACAAGGATTTCATGCCCAGGACAAGGACCAGGTTCGCACTCGTCTCCGGCGTCATCGTGGTGCTGGCTCTGCTCGCCGCGTGCGGCAGTGACGATTCGGCATCCTCCAACGAGCCTGTCCTCCGGGCTTGCCCGAGCGACACTCCTCCCGTCGGAGCGGCCGGGGGTGGCGGTGCCGGACCGACTGGGCTGACGGTGGCGAAGACCATCGCCCCGAGCGACACGAGCACCAGCGTCGTGATCGACCCCACGAAGAGCCCGCAGATCCAGTGCGGCCGGGTAGAGCTCCAGACCCACAGCGATGTCGTCTACTCGACACCGACGTCGGCCGGGAAAGCGGTCCCGCTGAAGCTGAACGTCCAGGGACCGAAGACCGAGGGCGCCAAGCCGCTCGTCGTCTACCTGTCCGGCGGCGGGTTCGTGATGTCCTCGACGCAGGCCGCGCTCTCCCATCGCATCTTCGTGGCCGAGGCGGGCTACGTGGTCGCGAGTGTCCAGTACCGGACCACCGCGAACAGTGCGACCTACGTCGACGGCATCACCGACGTCAAGGCGGCGATCCGGTACCTCCGCGCCCATGCGGCCGACTACGGCATCGACCCCACCCACGTTGCCGTCTGGGGCGAATCGGCCGGTGGCTACCTGGCCGCGATGGTCGGGACGAACAACGGGGTCAAGAAGTACGAGGCCGGCGAGAATCTCGACGAGAGCAGCGACGTCCAGGCCGTGGTGAACGAGTTCGGCGCGTCCGACCTGGCCAGAACCGCATCCGACTTCGACGCAGCCGCCCAGGCCGCATGGGACGCACCGGGGAGCAGCATCGCCGCCTATGTGTTCGGCCCGGGAACCAAGAAGTCGGTGAACAGCGATCCCGCGGCGATCGCGGCGGGATCGCCGATGTCCACGATCGACGGCACCGATCCGGCCTTCCTGATGTTCCACGGCAGCGCGGACAAGCTGATCTCCCCCAGCCAGACGCTGTTGTTGCACACCGCACTGCGCAAGGCCGGCGTCGACAGCACCAGGTACGTCGTCACAGGTGCCGGCCACGGCGACCTCGCCTTCGGCACCGACGCCGCCACCGTCGGCCTCTGGTCAACCCAGGAAGTGATGGGCCACATCACCACCTTCCTGTCCGACAAACTGCACAGCTGATCCGACTAGTTGGCTGCGCCGACAGCGGCCGCTGACGGCGGCGTCTCCATGGATGGACTGGAGATCAACGGCTAGCGCCGCGCTGCCGACCCCGGCGGTGTGAGGGCGTTCGATGGGCGTGTGTGACATGTCGCAGCCGCGGCAGACTCAGCAGCGCGTCACGCGTCTCGTCATACGGATCGCTCCGAATGTAACGCTGCCGCTCTCCGGCTACGACCTGGATCTGCCGCCCGCGAGCCCCATCCGGTCGTTGGACATAGGCGCGACCTTCGCCTGTATCGAGCCAGTGGATGAGATCCTCGACCGAGCTCTCCTCCGACCCGGCGTAACTACCTTCCCACTGAACGTCAGCAATACCCCGCAGATCCTCGCGCCCCTCGGCCAGACCAATCGCCGTGATCAACACCGTTGGATAACTCGCCAGGCTGCACACGATCGACAACCCCTCTCTCACCTTGCAGCCTGGCACCCGCTCACCCCAAGCGGAAGGGCGCAACTCGCCGGGGCATGGGCGGCCTGAGCGCAACGTCGCTACTCGCTGTGCCCGAGGGACTGCGACATAGCCGCGTCCAGGGAGCCGTCGATCACCGCGGCGGCGACCGCACCGAGCTGGCGTCCGCTGCTGCGCGCGTAGGCACGCAGCACGGCGAAGGCCGCGTCGACGCCGATACCGGTTCGCTCGGCCAGCACTCCTTTGGCCTGTTCGATCAGGATGCGGCTGTTCAGCGCGGCTTGGAGTTGTTCGGCGATGACCTCGCTGTGGCGCACGGTGCGCTCCTGCAGTAGACCGATGGTGGCGACGTCCGACAAAGCCTGGCCGACCGCGAGGTCGTCGTCGCTGAGGTTGGACCGGGTCCGGCAGAACAGGTTCATTGCTCCGATCACCTGACCGCGCAGCCGCAGCGGCAGTGCGTGCACGGAGCGGAACCCGGCCGCGGTGGTCGCGGTCTGGAAGTGGGGCCAGCGGGCCTTGACCTCGGCCAGGTCGATGTTCACTACCGGCTGTCCGGTGGTGTAGCAGTCCAGACAGGGTCCTTCGGAGGCCTGCAGCTCGAACAGCTCCAGCACCCTGGCCTGGTCGGTGGTGGAGGCCAGCACATGCAGCTGGCCGTGCGGATCGACCAGGATCAGGCCGGCCGCGTCGGCCTGCAGCAGCTCGACGCTGCGTTCGGTCAACGTGTGCAGGAAGTCGATCACGTCGAAATCGGCGACGAGGGTATCCGCGAGCTCGACGAACACGCTGGCCAGTCGCTGCTCCCTGCTCATGGCGTTCTCTTTCCTGACGTATTCGTGACCCGTGACCGGGTGCTACCTATTCATGATGATCGTCTTCGGGAGCGAAGCGTAGTCGCCGGGCGACCACGTCCTTGGCCACGTCGATCAGTGAGCGTTCATTGCTGTAGGCGTGGGCCTGTAGCAGCAGCAGCGCCTCGGCCAGGCCGACCGCCGCCTGCACGGTGATCATCCCGGTCGCCTGATGAATCTCACGTCGGCTGTCGACGGCCTCCGCCAGCTGAGGGTGCAGCGGCTGGCCCGACGGGGCCTTGTCCTGCAGGTGCAACAAGATCGTGGACGCGGCTTCGGCGAATGCCAGCGCCTCGGCCAGCTGGAGCCGGTCCAACGAACCGGTTGTTGCGCGGTACAGGTCCAGCACTCCCAGCCGGATCGCCCCGACCTGCAACGGGAACGCAAAAACGGCCGCGACACCCGCCTCGAGTGCGCGGGCGGTGAAACCCGGCCACCGAGAAGTGCCCGTGGCGGCCAGGTCGGGCTGCAATACCGGCCGCTCGTCCCGGGAGGCATCCACACACGGCCCCTCACCCAGTGCTTGCTGGAGGTCTTCCAGCAACGCAGCCGCCCCGTCCGTAGCCGTGATGGTGCCGCCGTGACGTGTCGGGGTCATCAATGCCAACCCCACTCCGTTGACCGGTACCGCCACAGCACACGTACGGCACAGCCGCTCCGGGAGCCCGTCTCTCGCGCCGGCCATGACATCGGCCAGGATCTGCCGAACCCGTAAAGATGACACCTGACCACACCGCCCTCCAACACCACATCGCCCACCTCGAACAGCCCGTCCGGCGACCAAGACCAACCCACCGATCAGCTGATCACCTCGGATCCATCAGCGGGCCCGGCCCACGATCTGGTGGGAGCCGACGGGTGGTGACCAACTCGCTCGCCACAATCCGGAGCTTGACGTTGTTGTCTTGCGAATAGCGACGCAGCACCGCGAACGCCTGGTCGGCGTCGATCGCGAACCGCTCCATCAGCAGGCCCTGAGCCTGGCTGATGAGGGTGGGGGCCTCCACCGCCTGCGCCAGTGTCGATGTCTGCCGGACGGTTGAAACCGCGACGGAGGCGTGCCGGGCCAGCAGGTGCCCGGTGGTTTCATCGGCGGTGGTGAAGAGGCCAGGGCGGCTCGCATACAGGTTCAGCGCGCCCAGGGTCGACCGGCTGGTGAACAGCCAGACTGTGAGCACGCTTCGCAGACCGAGCTCGGCCACCCGTGGACTCCACCGCGGCCACCGCCGGTCGACAACGGTGTCACAGACCAGGACACAGTGGTGCTCTCTGCCCATCGGCACACACGGCCCCTCGCCGTACTGCAGTTGCAGCCGGTCAGCCTGCTCCACGCGCCGGTCGGTGACGCCGGCCGTCTGCAGGCCCTTCCCGCGGTGTACCAGGACAACTCCGGCGCAATCGCACCCGATGGCGCCGACCGCGTACTCCAGCACCCGGTTTACCGTTTCAGCCATGCCTGCCGCGTCGTACAGCTCTACCGCCAACTGCGCGAACCCGGCAGCGACCACTGCGTCTGACCCTGGGAAGCCGCCGAGATGACTGCCGGCCAAGGGCGGCTGATGATCTCCAGTGTGTGTGAGAAACATGGCCCGACTCCCTGCAATAGCACTCCATTGGAGCGCCGCCGGGGTCTAGGGCAGCCGAACACGCCGCTCCGAATTCAGCGGTGTGTGACACCTCGAACGATACCGCCATTCCGCGCCCACAGCACCACAGAAGTCCTCAGCGGGCGCCGCCGATTGGTCCCGAACGGGCATGGGTCTGCCCTTTCGGGACCAGTTTCGTCAGCCGGTACTTATTGGAAGGGGCAGCCGGGGTTCGGGGCGTCTTCGGACAGCGGGCTGCCGGCCGGGTTGACGTAGAGGACCTCGAGTACGAGGGGCAAGGTGTCGAGGTTGCGTCCGACGTGGACGTGGTTCGGGCCGCTCGGTTCGGTGAAGGCGGCGCCGGTCTTGTACACACCGTCGATCGCGCAGGTGAAGTCCGCGTGCGTCAGGGTGCCCTTCTTCACGGAGGCATAGAGCGTGCCGTCGTGGAAGTGCCAGCCGGTCGTCCCGCCCGGCGCGACGGTGATCTCGCGCAGGACGTAGTCCTTCCCGCCGACCGTCGTCTGCGCCAGGATCTTCGCCGTGACACCTGAACCGGGGGTCGCGTCGGCGACCGCCGGCATCAGCGCCATCCCCGCGGCGGCGACGCCGGCGATGAGTCCCCGAGTAGCTCCACGCATGTCTGTCGTTCCTTTCCGTACTGGGCTAGTCCGCTCATGGTGGCAGGCGCGGGCTATCTTGTGTCCGGTGATCTCACCTGGCAGCCGCTACGTCGCGCTCGGAAGTTCCTTCGCCGCAGGTCCGGGCGTCAAACCCCTGCTCGATCGGGCAGCCGGCCGCTCCGGGCGGAACTATCCCCACCTGGTGGCCGAGGCGCTCAGCCTGGACCTCGTCGACGTCACGTATTCCGGCGCGACGACGGCGAACATCCTCACCGACCGCCAGGACCAGGCGCCGCCGCAACTCGATGCCGTCGGCCCCGAAACGGAGCTGGTCACGATCACGGCCGGGGGCAACGATCTCGAGTACGTCGGAGCGTTCTTGCGCGGCAGCCTGATGAACACACTCGCCCTGCCTGCGACGGTGCTGGGACGCCGCGTGGCCAACCGGATCCGGGCCCGGGTCAGCTACCTCCGCGACGACGCCGCCTACGAGGCCGTCGCCAATTCACTGGTGGAGATCGTGACCAGGATCCGGGAGAGCGCTCCCCGGAGCAGGATCGTGCTGGTCGACTACCTGACCTTGGTAGGACCGGGCACCCGCGCGCGTCTCGACGTACCGCTGAACGAGGAGCAACTGCCGAGCATCGTCTTCCTGGCGGACGGGCTGGCACGCGCTTTCAGTACTGCGGCCGCGAAATCCGGCGCCGACCTGGTGACCGCTTCCGTGGCAAGCCAGGACCACGCGATCGGGTCAGCCGAGCCGTGGACAACCGGCTTCAGCCTGCGACCTCGCGCCCTGGGCGGATTCGTCCCCTACCACCCGAACGAAGCCGGTATGGCCGCCGTCGCGGACCTGGTCGTCGCCCACCTCCGAACGACCGACTGAGGCGGGTGGTGCGGCCGGTTGCCTCGCGACGTACGTCGTCGGCGACCAGGTTGAGCGTGACCATCAGGTTCAGCGGTTCCATCGTTCTCTCCTCCTCTGCGGTGCACCGCCGGTGGGTGCCATCACAGGTACGTCGGAGCAGACGAACGGATCTCTACATCCTGAGGATCAGGCCGATTCGCGGGGGACGAGGTGGGGGTCGAAGATGGTGCAGTTGGGCGGATCGGTGGGGTTCGCGATCTGGTGGAGGAGCATGCGGGACATCTCGGCGGCCATGTCTTCGATGGGCTGCGCGATAGTGGTCAGGCGAGGACGGCTGGCGTTGGCCGGGGCGCTGTCGTCGAAGCCGATCACGGCCACCTCTTCGGGGACCGACCGGCCATGCTCACGCAGTACCCGGAGCGCGCCGGCGGCCATCAGGTCGTTCGCCGCGAACACCCCGTCGAGAGCAGGCTGAGCGGTCAGCAGTTCGGTCATCGCGGCCTCTCCGCTCTCCATCGTGAAGTTGCCATAAGCAACTGTGACGAACGGCTGGCCGTGCCGCGCCATCGCCTGCCGGAAGCCGGTCAACCGGTCCTGTGCGGCCGGTACGTCGGCCGGGCCGGCGATGGTGACGACCTGTCGGCAGCCGCGGGCGACGAGTCGTTCCGCGGCCAGGGCGGCACCGACCTCGTGGGCAAGGTCGACGAAGCTGATCGGCGTCGGCAGCCCCGGCCGGGCGAACAGTACGGCCGGCAACCCAGCAGCGACGAACAACCCCGGCAAGGTGTCGTCGGCATGGGTGGAGACCAGCAACGCGCCGTCGGCCTTGCCCCGGCGTACGTAGTCGACCGCCTCCAGGCGGGCCGTGTCGGAGTCGGCGAGCACCAGCGTGGGGTGGATCCCTTCCGTGCGCAGGTGTTTGACCACTCCCCCGGTGACCCGGCCGAAGAACGGATCGCCGAAGACCTGCTCGGCGGAACCGTCCGAGCCGGAGATCACCAGCGCGATGGATCCGGTCTTGCGGGTCACCAGGGAACGGGCCGCGGAGTTCGGCTGGTAGCCGGTCTTCTTCACGGCCGCGTTCACCTTGGCGCACATCTTCGGGTCGACGGTGGGCACGCCATTGATGACGCGAGACGCGGTGGCCCGCGAAACACCCGCCACCCTGGCGACATCTTCCAGGGTGGGGGTGGGGTTCGGGGCCGGCTGCGTCATGGCACCGGATCGTATCTCTGTCAACGAGCAGTCCCCTCTCCTTTGTCCACAGGTGAAATCAGCGCCGGTAGATCCCGAACTCGTAGAGGGAGTAGCCGAAGCCGGTACCTCGTTGCGTCCCGGTGAGCCGCACATACCGTCCGGACCCGCCGACCGTCAGATCGTCGACGTCACCGTTGCCGTCAGCGGTGCTGTAGAGCGCTCTCCAAGCGGTCCCGTCGTCGGAAACCTCCACCCGGTAAGAACGGGCGAAAGCGCCTTCCCAGATCAGCTGGATCCGGTCGAACGACGTCACCTGCCCGAGATCGACCTGCACCCACTGCGGATCCGCCCAGTCGCTCGCCCAACGGGTCGTGTTGTTGCCATCGGTGACGTTCGACGGCGGGAACGGGGCACCGTTTCCCACCTGCTGGTACGACGAGGCGGTCGCGGGCCGGCCGCGAGCCACATTGGTCCCCTCGACCGGTGGCGCGACCACCCGGAACGAGCGGGTCTCGATCCCCACATTGCCACGGCCGTCGCGCACGTAGTCGTACAGCTTCCAGACGCCCAACCGCTGCGGCACGGTCACGGTGAATGTCCCGTTCCCACCCGACGACGGCGTGGTCACCAGAGCCGAACTGTTGTCGATGTACTTGCCGCCGACCTTGAACTCATGCGTCAACTGGTCCCCGTCGGGATCACTCGCGCTCACATTCACGGAGATGGTTCCGCCGGCCGGGACGTCCGTAGTACGGCTGAGTGTCATGTTGGTGATCACCGGCGAGGTGTTGCCGCCCGACGGACCACCGTAGGCCTGCCGGACCGCGTAGTACGAGAGCCGCTTATCGCCGCCCGGGGTCAGGTTGAACCAGACCGCACCGAAGTCGTTCTCGGTGCCGTAGTGGAACAACGTGGCTCCCAGAGCGACACCCGCGTGTCCCGTGATGCAGTTCCAGGCCGCGAGATAGCCGTCCCGCTTCTGGAGATCAGTGGGCTCGTCCGGTACTCCGTTCGCGTCGTTCGGCACCTCCCACTCACCGGCGGGACCGCCCTCGGTCAGGATGTAGGGCTTCGTGTAGTTGCCGTTGATCCAGTCCTGCTTCACCTGGCAGACATGCCCGTACGAGTTCACCGCCAGCAGATCGAGGTCGGGCGAGTAGCGCGCGAAGTACGGCCAGGCACCGGTCCACGCGTCCGTCGAGGTGACCGGGTGGTTCGGATCGATCGCGTGGATCGCCTTCGCGGCATCGTTGACGAAGGTGGCGTAGGCGATCCGCTGCTGCTCGAGCTCGGCGCCGGAGTAGCAGTTCTGCAGCCCCAGAACCGACTCGTTGCCCACGTTCCACAGCAGCACACCGGGATGATCCTTGTACTCCGTGGTCCAGCGCCGGATCTCGCCGAGCATCGTGTCCTTATAGGCCGCATCGGTCACGTAGTTGACGCAGCCACCGCTTCCGGGTCCACCACCAGGTTGGAGCCAGTAACCGGCGATCACGCGGATGCCGTTGGCCGCCGCCGCATCGAAGAGCGGCTTGGACCCGGCATCGGTTCCCCAGGTCCGCACAGTGTTGACACCGATCGACCGCAGTTGCGGCAGGTGCTCGGCCGCGGCCGTTGCCGGCGGCCCCCAAGTCAGACCCTTCACCTGGTACGGCGCACCGTTGACCTGTAGTTGCCAGTTGCCCTGACTACCGGTGATCTGCACAGTCCCAGCGCCCTGTGGTGGGCCGGAACCAGGCGTGCCGTGCACCTCGAACTCCCACAGCGAGTAGCCGTAGCCGCCGGCTCGCTGCGTGCCGTAGAACCGGACGTAGCGTCCGTTGCCGTTCACCTGCAGGGTTTCCGTGCCGCCCTGACCTGTGGTGGTGCTGTAGACCCGGCTCCAGGTCTGCGCGTCGGCGGACACCTCGATCCGGTAGGCAGTGGCGTACGCCGCCTCCCAGCGCAGCACGAGCTGACTGATGTCCGCGGCGGCGCCGAGATCCACCTGGAGCCATTGCGGATCGCTGAAGACGCTGGACCATCGCGTGGTCGGATCACCGTCGACCGCGGCGGTTGCCGGCGTACCGGCGCCCTCCGAGGACGAGGCCGTCACCGGGCGGCCCTGCGACAAGAGGGTGGCGGCCTGCGCGGGTTGCGCCGTCAGGACGGCGCCGCCGAGCAGCAGGGCGATCGCGGACGCGGCAGCGATCGCCGGGCGGGTCGCGAAGTTCATCGGGTAACTCCTTCGCTGTGTGCAGAGGGGGCGGACAGCACAGCTGGCCGAGAAAGCTCAGAGAGCGCTCTCTCGCGAGCTGATGGTCGCGGCCCGATCAGCCGGTTGTCAATGCCTCGTCACGCTCAGCCGGTTCCGGAACCGCGCAGCCCTTGACACCTCGGGCGGCCGGATCGAGGCTGTTTCAGAGAGCGCTCTCCCGCGATTGGTCCGACCGCGGGTATCCGATCCATCGCCCCGCGGAATCCCCCGACAGGAGGAGCTCCGTGTTCAAGAGAAAGAGAAAGATCCTGTTCGCCGGCGGCACCGCCGCCCTCACCATCACCGCCTTGCTGACGGCCGTCGCTGGTTCGTCGGCGCAGGCGGACGACCTGGTCACTCATCACGAGTTCCAGGTCAACTGCACCGTGAACCACCGTGCGAACGACGACCCGATCGTGTTCCCGAACCTGCCGGGCGCCTCGCACGAACACAGCTTCGTCGGCAACACCACGACGAACGCCGCCACCACCACCGACTCCCTGCTCGCACCGGGGCCGGGGGCAACCACCTGCCTCAATCCGGACGACCTCTCGGCGTACTGGTGGCCGACGATGTTCCGGGGCGACCAGCCGGTGATCCAGACCTGGGCACAGGTCATCTACTACAAGTCGGGCATCCTGGACTACCAGGCCGTCCGTCCGTTCCCGCCGGGCATCCGGTTTGTCGTCGGCAGCCCCACCGCGACCCAGGATGCCTTCCGTACGGCGCCCGGCGCCGTGGAGGGCTGGGAGTGCGGCGACAGCACCCACAACTGGGACCTGCCGGCGAACTGTCCGCTCGGGACCCAGCTCAACATCCGCTACCAGGCACCGAGTTGCTGGGACGGTGTGCATCTGGACTCGCCCGATCACAAGAGCCACATGGCGTATCCGGTGAACGGCGCCTGTCCGGCGAGTCACCCGAATCCGGTGCCGATGCTGGAGTTCAAGATCGCGTTCCCCGCGGACGGTGACGTCACCAACGTCCGGCTCGCCAGCGGACGTGGGTACTCCTGGCACTACGACTTCTTCAACGCGTGGGACGTGCCGACGCTGGCCGCCCTGGTGAGCCATTGCATCAATGGCGGGCTGCAGTGCAACTCACGTGGGTTCGACCTCTACAAGCCGCAGCGCGGTCAGGTGCTCGGCGACAACTACCGCCTTCCCGGGCGCCCGACCATCTGAGTGACCCCTGTGGTGCTGAGGCGTGAGCAGGGCCTCAGCACCACAGGACCGTTAGGAGGAGAAGGCTGCGTCGAAGGACGCCGTCGGCGGGTCGAAGGCCAGGGAACGGACGAACTGGAGGGCCTCGGCGGCGCCCACCAACCGGTCCATGCCGGCGTCCTCCCACTCGACCGAGATCGGCCCGGTGTAGCCGATCGTGTTGAGCATCCGGAAGCAGGCTTCCCACGGGACGTCGCCATGGCCGGTCGAGACGAAGTCCCAGCCGCGCCGCGGGTCGCCCCAGGGCAGGTGCGAACCCATCCGGCCGTTGCGGCCGTTGCCGACCTGGCGCTTCGCGTCCTTGCAGTCGACGTGGTAGATCCGGTCCTTGAAGTCCCAGAGGAAGCCGACCGGGTCGAGGTCCTGCCAGACGAAGTGGCTCGGGTCCCAGTTGAGCCCGAACGCCTCCCGGTGGCCGATCGCCTCCAGCGTCGCGGTGGTCGTCCAGTAGTCGTAGGCGATCTCCGACGGATGCACCTCGTGCGCGAACTTCACCCCGGCCTCGTCGAACACGTCGAGGATCGGGTTCCACCGGTCGGCGAAGTCCAGGTAGCCGGCCTCGATCATCGACGCCGGTGCGGGCGGGAACATCGCCACCGTCTTCCAGATCGACGAGCCGGTGAACCCGACCACCACGTCCACCCCGAGCCGGCGGGCCGCCCGGGCGGTGATGCCCATCTCCTCGGCCGCACGCCGCCGGACCCCCTCGGCCTCCCCGTCGCCCCAGATGTGCGCGGGCAGGATCGCCTCGTGCCGCTGGTCGATCGGGTCGTCGCAGACCGCCTGGCCGAGCAGGTGGTTGGAGATGGTCCAGACCTTGAGGTTGTACTTCTCCAGGATGTCCAGCCGGTTCCGCACGTACGCGTCGTCCTCGGCGGCCTTGCGAACGTCCAGGTGATCACCCCAGCAGGCGATCTCCAGCCCCTCGTACCCCCATTCGGAGGCCAGCCTGGCCACCTCCTCGAACGGCAGGTCGGCCCACTGGCCGGTGAACAGGGTGATCGGTCGAGCCATGACGGTCTACTCCTTGCTCCAGACAACAGATAGGTGGTGTCCCCGGTGCCGCGACCGGAGCGCAGGTTGCGGCACCGGGAACGAGGACCGGCGGACCGGTCCCCCGCCGGCCGTGCGAGACCGCTCTGCTGTTCCTGAGGGGCGGGGCCGAATCCACCCCGTCGGAACAGCAGCTCCTGTACGCCTCTCCGCGTCGGACAGGATGCGCTCTCGCACGGCGACGTTCATGAGGTCAGAGCCTCGACTTGAGGTCTTGACCGACTGCGGTCAGCAGGGTGCGGGCCGGGACGTTGCTCACCGTGCGGGCCTTGGCGATGAACAGGTTCAAGGCCACGGCGGCCACGGCTGGGTGGCCCTTCTTCTGCTGTTGTTCGGCCAGGGCGAGCTGGACCTTCATCACCACGGCGGTTGCCAACGGCAACGTCCTGGCGACCCGGTACCGCTCGACCAGCTTGGTCGCCTCGGCGTACGACGCGGTGACCGTGAACGGCACCTTCGTCACCGAGGTGTTGCCGGCCTTGTCCTTCGCGGTCGCGGCCAGCTCATGCGCTCCCAGACCGAGCAGGACACCGTCCAGCTTCCCGGCCGGAGAGAGCGGTTTCCCATCGACGGTCAGCGTCACTCCGGCCACTCCGGAGAGCGCGTCCACCGCGGTGGCAGCCACACTGATGACCGAGGCGACCCCGAGCTTCCCACCACTGGCCAGGCCGGTGACGGTCGACTTCGGAGCGGTCCGATCCACCTTGACCGTCACGGACTTCGCCTCGGACACGTTGCCCGCGGTGTCACTCGCCCGCACCTGCACGGTGTGCGTCCCATCGGCCGACAGCGTGACCGGAGTCGTGTACTCCGACCAGTCCCCGTCACCGATCTTCTGCTCCAGGTACAACTGCCCCGGCTGGTTGTCCGTCGCCATCGCCGTCGCGACGACCGCGTCCGTCCACCAACCGTTCAGACCGGACGGAGCCGACGGGTTCACCGACAGGTTCACCTGCGGCGCCACCGTGTCCCGGACGATCTTGAAGTAGTCGAACTTGGCGGTCTTCGACGCGGCCTGGTCCACCCCGAAGGCGTAGACCCCGAAGCTGGCCGAACTGAGCGCGGTGTTCGTCACCGCGGGCAGTGCGGTCCAGGTGACGCCGTCGGCGCTGTACGACCCGGTGAAGGTCGACCCCGCCTTGGCCAGCCGGAGGTGCCAGACGCCCTGGGTGGGCGCAGGCGATGCGTTCGGCGCGGGCTGGACGATCGCGTTCGCCACTTCGCTGCGGAGCTCGATCCCTCGAGTCACCGCCGAACCGGTGGCGTTCGTGGTCAGGAAATCCAGCTTCACGTAGTTCGCGTCATCGGCGTACACCATCAATCCGGCCTGCTGGAACGCCTCGTTGAACGAGGACGCGTCCACCTTCGTCTCGACCGTCCAGTCACCGTCGGGAGCCGGCTGCAGCAGCAGGTTCTTCGGGTTCGTGGCGGTGCCCTGGTAGATGTCACCGTTGCTGGTGTCGATCTCGGCCGCTCCCCCGGTCACCCTGTACGCCGCCGGGTCGGGCCGCACGATGGCGGACCACCTGCACGCGTCCAGCGCAGTACCGGCGAACTCGTCGTCCGGGGTCGGGGTCTCGGCGGTGTCGTCCGGCGTGATGCTGAAGTAGTCGAACGACGCCGAGATCGGCAGTGCCTCGGTCCGGTTGGCCAGACCGAAGAGACCGATGCGCGGGTTGGTGATCCCCGCCAGACTCTTCGTTTCCGGCATCTCCGTGAAGGTCGCGCCGTCGGAGCTGTAAGCAGCCTTCAGGTTCGCGCCGTCGCTGGTGAACCGCACCCAGACGGTGTCCGGGTACGCCGCTCCGAGGTTGGCGGTGTTCGAGGCAGCCACCTCGTTCGGCGTACCGGCTTCCTCCCGGATGAACTGGAAGATCCGGTCATTCGCCGACGCGGCACCGGTCGACCGGCCCTGCAGCACCATCTTGGCGTAGTTGTCGTCATCGCCGTAGACGATCAACCCGGCTTGCTGGTAAGCGAGTCGCGCCTCCAGCGTCAACTTCGCCGTCGCCTGCCAACCGCCCGCGGGCAGCGGCTGCAGCACGATGTTCGGCGTCCCGGTGTTGCCGGTTCCGTAGATGTCCGTCGCCGTCAACGGCAGCACCAGGTTGCCGTTGCTGACAGCAAGTTCCTGGTTGCCTCGGACAATGGAGTCCCACCGGCCGGTGTCGACCGCAGTACCGTCGAATCCGTCAGAACGACCGGTCAGACAGGTCGGCGTCGCCGGCGAATCCACCTTGATCGGGATCTTCGCAGTACCGGCTGCGCCGCGTGCGTCCGTCACCGTGACGGTTGCCGTGTGCGTGCCGGCGACGGTGTAGGTGTGGCTGACGGATGCACCCGTCGCCGTGGCGCCGTCGCCGAAGCTCCAGGCGTAGGTCAACGGCAGGTCGCCCTCGGGATCGGTCGCCGCCGAGGTGAAGTCCACCTTCAGCGGAGCCTTGCCCTGGGCAACAGATGCGGTCGCCGTCACGTTCGGGCGCTGATTGTCCGTGACGCCCTGGCCGAGGAACTTGACCCAGTTGACGTTCAGCTGCCCCGTCGTCTTGACGAAGTACAGCGGACCGCTGGTCAGCGAGGCTCCACTGACCGCGCCGGTGAAGTCGCCGTACGTCTGCCAACCACCGGTCGGTGTGACCTGGATGGTCGCCACCACCGGACCATCGGTCGGTGACCCCTGTCGCACCTGCACGGTCGCACCCAGGTCAGGCGACGCCGCCCTCAACTGGATCTCCTCGATCCCTGTCAGGTTGGTGGGCTTCCAGCCCCACCAGTCGCCGTCCTCGATGAAGCCGATGTTCTTCCCACCGCCGGCTGAGTCACCGGTGTCCTCGGTCCGCACGCCAGGAGCGTCACCCGGCCCGCCGGTCTCGTTGAAGTACTCCGCCTCGCGGGTCTTCGGCTGGAGCTGAACCACCTTCTGGGTGGTGATCTTGCCCGTGCCAGGAGCACCCTTGTCGGTGTACGTGACGGTCACGATGCCGAAGATGTTCGCGCCGACATGGCCCTCGTCACCCGGCAGCGGGAAGACCCCCTCGCACCCGTGGTACTGCTCGTACCCGTGCGCGTGCTCGTCGTGCCCGAGGGCCGGTTGGGTGACGACATCGTTGCAGTCGATCGTGCCGTCCTCCGGATCGGTGACGGTCACCTTGTAGCGGACGGTGTCGCCGAAGTCGAAGAACCCGCCGTCGACCGGAGCCTCGACCGTGATCGTCGGGGCGGTGTTGCCCGAGGTGATCGTGCGGTTGGAGACTGCCGTCCGGCCGTCCGGATCGGTCACCGTCAGCCGGGCCGCGAAGACGCCTGGGGAGGCATAGGTGTACGTCGGCTTGGCCTCGGTACTGTCAGTCGTCCCGTTCCCGTCGAAGTCCCAGGCCAGCGTGATCGGCTGCCCGTCGGGATCTCGCGAACCGGTCGAGTCGAACGCCACCGTCAGCGGCGCCGGACCTGACGTCTTGTCGGTGCTGAACTGCGCGATCGGTGCCCGGTTCCCTTGCACATAGTCGATCCGGTAGATGCCGGAGTCGGCGTTGTTACCGCCGAACCCGCTCCCCCACTCGATCACATAGAGCGCTCCGTCCGGCCCGAACTGCAGCGCGTGCGGGCGGATGAAGTCCAGGTCCCCGAGCATCCGGGAGACGTCCGCGACCTTGCTGCGGTCGTCGTTCAGCTGCACCGAGAACAACCGGCTGTCGTTCCAGTCCGCGAAGACGGCCTTGCCATCGAAGTACTGCGGCCACTTCCGGTCGGAATCGCTGTCCGGGTTGAACTGGTACGCGCCGCTCGTCATCGGCGCACCACTGCCACCGATCTCCGGCGAGCCCGTGGTCGACTTACCCATCCAGAGGCTGGCGGGAATTGCCGCCGGCAACTGGTTGATACCGGTGTTGTTCGGCGAGTTGTTGACCGGCGCGTTGCAGTCGAACGTCGCACCCGAAGTACTGGTCGCGAAGTCATAGTCGTTGTACGGCGTGTTGTTGCCCACGCAGTAGGGCCAGCCATAGAAGCCGGGCTTGTCCAGGATGTCCCACTCGACCCGGCCATCCGGTCCACGCGTCGGGGAGACCTGGCCCGCGTCCGGTCCGTAGTCCGCCACGAACAGGTGGTTCGTGGTCGGGTCGATGCCGATCCGGAACGGGTTGCGGAAGCCCATCGCGTAGATCTCGGGCCGGGTCTTCGCCGTCCCCGCCGGGAACATGTTGCCGTCCGGGACCGTGTAAGAGCCGTCCGCCTCCGGGTGGATCCGCAGGACCTTGCCGTTCAGGTTGTTGCTGTTCGCCGCACTCCGCTGGGAGTCCCAGGCGGCGCGGCCGGCCCGCTCGTCCAGCGGCGAGTAGCCGTCGGAGTCGAAGGGGTTGCTGTTGTCGCCGGTGGCGACGAAGAGGTTGCCGTTGCCATCGAACTCCAGTGCTCCACCCGCGTGACAACACTGGTCTCGCTGGGTGTCGACCCGTAGTACCTGCTTCTCACTCGCCAGGTCGAGGGTGTCGCCGGTGACCTTGAAGCGGGAGACCTTGTCGTAGGGCTCGGTGCCGGCCGGCGAATAGTACAGATAGACGAAGCCGTTGTCAGCGAAGGCCGGATCGAGCGCGATCCCGAGCAGCCCGAACTCCTGACCGGTATAGACGTTCAGCGTGGCGGCGGTGACCACGGTCCCGTCAGCCTTGACGATCTTCACGGCACCGTTGCGGTCGATGTAGAACACCCGGCCGTCCGGCGCGATGGTGAGCTCCATCGGGTTGCTGGTGTCGTCGTCCAGCGTGACCTTCTGGTAGTTGGCGCTCAGCGACGCCCCACAGTCCGCCGCTTGCACTCCCGCGGCCGTCTTAATCCCGCCGAGCAGGTGCTTGCGGAAGGTCGGGTCGGCGAACGACTCGATCGTGTGACCCATGCCGGTGTACCAGGCGCGGCCACCGTCATAGTCCTGACACCAGGCGATCGGGTGCTCGGCCCCCATCGTGCCGCCGGTGTACGACGTCTCGTCGAGCGAGGCGAGCACATGCACCGCGTTGCGCGGGTTCGTCTGGTAGTTGTACCACTCGTCCGTGCGGTTCCAGGTCGTCGGCGCATCGGCGGTCGACGGGTGCGCGTGGTCCTCCACCTTCACGTTCGCGTTCGGAGTACCGGCTGGATGGCTCGCGAAGTAGCTGCCCACCAGCTTCCCGTACCAGGGCCACGCGTACTCCGTGTCCGAGGCGGCATGCACACCGGCATAACCGCCACCGGCCTGGATGTAGCGCTCGAAGGCAGCCTGCTGGTCCGCGTTCAGCACGTCACCCGTGGTCGACAGCCAGATGACGACCTCGTACTTCGCCAGCTCGGTGTCGTTGAACATCGTGGCGTCCTCGGTCGCGGTGACCGTGAACCCGTTCTCCGTCGCCAGCTGCTGGATCGCCGTGATACCGGCCGGGATCGAGTCATGCCGGAAGCCGGCGGTCTTGCTGAAGATCAGCGCGTTGAAGGTCTCGTCGCCGTGCCCTGGATGAGCGCGTGCGGGGGTGGCTGTCAGTGGTATCGCCAGTGCGGCGATCAGGGCGAGCACGACTGCACGTATCAACGTGCCGTGCAGGCGCCTGCGTAGCTGGATCATCGGGAGCTCCTCATGGGTCGGATAAGGTGCGCGCTCCGTCCGGGGCGGGACCCCGGGTGTTCGGCCCTGGTACTGCCTTTCAGCTACTTCCCGTGCTCTGCCCGGCGCGGGATTCTTCTCCGTCGGTCAGCGGACACCCAGCAGGTGGTCCATCGCCAGCTGGTCCAGCCGCTCGAACCCGAGGCCACGTGCACCCAGGGCGTCGGCGTCGTACGTTGCCTTGCGCAACTCGTCGAGGGTCTCGCCCTCGCCCAGTGTGGGCTGCGCGAGATCGGTGACGCGGGCTGCCGCGAGTGCCTCGGCGACCTCGGGATCGGCCCGGAACGCCTGCACCTTCTCCCGCAGGATCAGGTAGTTGCGCATACAGCCGCGCGCGGTCTCCCAGACACCGTCGAGGTCCTCGGTCCGCGGCGGCTTGTAGTCGAAGTGCACGTAGCCGTCGTAACCGGGTCCGCCCGATGAGCCCTGCAGTACGTCGACGGTCCAGAACGCCTCGCGCAGGTTGCCCGCACCGAAGCGCAGGTCCTGGTCGAACCGGGGGCCGTGCTGACCGTTCAGGTCGATGTGGAAGAGCTTGCCGTGCCACAGCGCCTGAGCGATCCCGTGCGCGTAGTTGAGCCCGGCCATCTGCTCGTGGCCGACCTCCGGGTTGATCCCGACCAGCTCGGAATCCTCGAGGTCGTTGATGAAGGCGATCGCATGCCCGATGCTCGGCAGCAGGATGTCGCCGCGCGGCTCGTTCGGCTTCGGCTCGATCGCGAAGCGGATGTCGTAGCCCTGCTCGCGGACGTAGCCGGTGAGCAGATCCATGGACTCCTTGTACCGGTCGAGCGCAGCGTGCACGTCCTTGGAGCCACCCGACTCCGCGCCTTCGCGGCCACCCCAGAGCACGTACGTCTTCGCCCCGAGCTCGGCAGCCAGGTCCACGTTGCGGAGCACCTTCGCCAGGGCGTACCGGCGTACGTCGCGATCGTTGGCCGTCAGGCCGCCGTCCTTGAAGACGGGGTGGCTGAAGAGGTTCGTGGTGGCCATCTCGACCACCACGCCGGTGTCGGCGAGCGCCTTGGTGAACCGCTCGAGCACCTGCTGGCGGCGGCTGTCGTCGGGCACCAGGTCGTCGTCGTGGAAGGACACCGCGGCGGCGCCGAGTTCGGCGAGCTTCTCGACCGCGAGGACCGGGTCCAGCGGCGCGCGGACCGCGGTACCGAAGACATCGACGCCTTCCCAGCCGACCGTCCAGAGACCGAAGGAGAACTTGTCCTCTTTCGTGGGCGTATATGAGTTCATTCAGGAATCTCCTGCCATTGTCGGGAGGTCGAGCTGTCCTCGACGGCCGCGAGCACGCGCTGCACCTGCAGCCCGTCGGCGAACGACGGCTCCGGGTCCTTGCCCTCGGCAATCGCCGTGACCAGGTCGACCACTTGATGGGTGAAGCCGTGCTCGTAGCCGAGCAGGTGACCCGGCGGCCACCACGCCGCGACGTACGGGTGCACCGGCTCGGTCACGAGGATCCGCCGGAAACCGGCGGTCTCCGGCGGCTCGGTCGCGTCGTAGTAGTGCAGCAGGTTCATGTCCTCGAAGTCGAAGGCGAGGCTGCCCCGGCTGCCGTTGATCTCGATCCGGATCGAGTTCTTCCGGCCGGTCGCGAACCTGGTCGCCTCGAAGACGCCCAGGGCCCCTTCTTTGAAGCGGGCCAGGAAGATCGCGGCGTCGTCGACCGTGACGGGACCACGCTCGGTGCCCGCCTCGCCCGACAGCCCGCTGTGCGCGGCGGCGACCGGACGCTCCTTGACGAACGTCTCCAGCTGCCCGCTCACCTCGGCGATCCGGTCGCCGGTGATGAACTGGGTCAGGTCGACGATGTGCGCTCCGATGTCGCCCAGCGCGCCGGAGCCGGCCTTCTCCTTGTCCAGGCGCCACGACAGCGGCGCCTCCGGGTCCGCGATCCAGTCCTGCAGGTACTGCGCCCGGACGTGTCGGATGGTGCCGAGCTTGCCCTCGGCCACCAGTTTCCTGGCCAGGGCGATCGCCGGCACCCGCCGGTAGGTGAACCCGACCATCGACCTGATCCCCTTGGCCGAGGCGTCGGCGGCCGCGGCCGCCATCGCCTCGGCCTCGGCGACCGTGTTGGCCAACGGCTTCTCGCAGAGCACGTGCTTGCCGGCCTGGAGCGCGGCGATCGCGATCTCGGCGTGGCTGTCCCCCGGCGTGCAGACGTCGATCAACTGCACGTCGTCGCGGGTCAGCAGCTTGCGCCAGTCGGTCTCGGTCCCGCTCCAGCCGAGCTTGCTCGCGGCCGCCTCGACTGCTTCGGCGTTCCGCCCGCACAGCACCGTCATCTCCGGGTGCAGTGGCAGGTCGAAGAACCGCGGCGCGCTCCGCCAGGCCTGCGAGTGGGCGGCGCCCATGAAGGCGTACCCGATCAGGCCGATGCCCAGGTTCGTCATACGGTCTCTACTCCTCTGTGTTGGTCAGCTCTCGCCGTGCCTGTCAGCTTTCGAAGGCGGACGGCAGGTACTGGTCGACATTGTCCTTGGTGACGACCGGGGCGTAGAGCTGGATGGTGCGCGGCACCTCGACCTCCACCAGGTCACCGAGGGACTTCTTCTGCACCAGCAGCCGGGCCAGCCGGACGCCGTCGGCACCCTGCGTCGACGGGTAGATGACGGTCGCCTTCACCAGCGTGTTGCCGGCCTTGATGTCGCGCATCACGTTCGCCGAGCCGGCGCCGCCGACCACGAAGAACTCCTTACGGCCCGAGTTCTTGATCGCTGCCATCACGCCGACACCCTGGTCGTCGTCGTGGTTCCAGATCGCGTCGATCTTCGGTGCCGCCTGCAACAGGTTGGCCGCCGCCTTCTCACCGGACTCGACGGTGAACTCCGCCGCGACCCGGTTGTTGACCTTCAGGCCGCAGTCCGCGAGCGCCTCCTTGAAGCCCGTACTGCGCGCCTGGGTGAGCGGCAGCGAGTCGATCCCCGCGATCTCTGCGATCACCGCGTCCTTCTTACCGTTCATCTCCTTGCAGACGAAGGTGCCGGCGGAGACGCCCATCCCGTGGTTGTCACCGAGCACGGTGGTCCGGGCCGCGAACGAACTGTTGAACTCGCGGTCCACGTTCACCACGGTGATACCGGCATCCATCGCCTTCGTCGCGACCGCCGTCAGCGCGGCGCCGTCGAACGGCAGCAGCACGATCGCGTTGACCTTCTGGTTGATGAAGGTCTCCACCTGGCTGATCTGCTGGTTCACGTCGTTCGTGCCCTCGGCGACGACCAGCTCGACGTCCTTGTACTTCGCGGCCTCGTCCTTGGTGGCCTTCGTGATCGCACCCATCCAGCCGTGGTCGGCGGCCGGTGCGGAGAAGCCGATCTTCACCTTCGTGCCGGGCTCGTCGTTGCCGCCGGCCGCCGCCTGGGTCGCCCCGGTGTCGGTCGTCTTCTCGGCTTCAGGGGTGTTGCTGGTACAGGCGATCAACGCCAGTGAACTCAGGCCGACCAGGCCGGCGGTTTTCAGGAAACGTGCGGACATGCTGTCCTCCAAGAGATGGTGCTTCTACAGGGGTAGTGCCATTGCTGAAACCTAGGGCGCTGCGCCATTTCTGATCCCACCCCACCACCCCGGTCAGGGAGCTCGGGCGGCCAGGCGTTGCTGGAGGAGGACCGCGATCACGATGATCAGGCCCTTCGCCACCGACTGGGCGGAGATGGACAGGTTGTTCAGGGTGAAGACGTTGTTCAGGGTGGTGAAGATCAGGACCCCGATGACCGTGCCGACGATGGTGCCGCGGCCGCCGGAGAGCAGCGTCCCGCCGATCACCACCGCGGCGATCGCGTCCAGCTCGTACAGGTTTCCGTGGGTCGCGCTGCCGGTCGTCGTACGGGCCATCAGCATCACCGCGGCGATGCCACAGCACAGACCGAGGAGCACGTAGAGGGCGACCCTGTGCCGTTGCACCTTGATGCCGGCCAGGCGGGCTGCCTCGGCGTTGCCGCCGACGGCGAAGGTCCTGCGACCGAAGGTGGTCCGGTTGAGCAGCACCCAGCCGACCGCGGCAACCAGCAGGAACATCCAGACCAGCACCGGTACGCCGATCACCGAAGCGCCGAAGAAGTCCAGGAATGAGTTGTTGTTGATGATCTGCGTCTGGCGATCCGACAGGATCTCCGCCAGACCGCGGGCGCCGGCCAGCATCGCCAGGGTCGCGATGAAGGGCACGATCTTGCCGTAGGCAACCAACAGCCCGTTGACCAGGCCGCAGGCCGCGCCGACCAGCAGGGCGGTGGAGACCATGAAGATCCAGTGGAAGTCCGCGGCCATCTGCTGCGTGGCCAGGGTGGTCGCCCAGACCGAGGAGAGAGCGACGATCGCGCCGACGGACAGGTCGATACCGCCGCCCGTGATCACGAAGGTCATCCCGATGCTGATGACACCGATCACCGCCGCGAGGCGGAGAATGGTGAGCACGTTGGCACTGGTGGCGAACGTGTCGCCGGCAGTGACGATGCCGACGATGCAGAGCAGTACGAGCGCGATGACCAGGCCGAGGTTCCGGCCCACCCCACCGCGCAGCAGGCTGCTCGCCGTCCATCCACCGTTGCGTGGTCCGGCGGTCGTGGTGGTCTGCCCCGACGCTTCACCCGACAGCTGACGGTCTGCCGGGGGTGGGTCTGTGCGGGTTGCGGCCGCATCCGCTGACTCGGGTCGTGCGACTTCCTCGCCCATCACACGGCACTTCCTTCCATCACCAGGTCCAGCACCCGGTGCTCGTCGATTTCCTGCGCGGGACCGCTGTACACGGCCCGCCCCTCCCGCATCACCACAACCCGGTCGGCGAGACCGAGCACCTCCTCCACCTCACTGGAGACCAGCACGATCGCGACGCCGTTCGCCGCGAGGTTGCGGATCAGTCCATAGATCTCGGATCGCGCTCCCACGTCGACTCCGCGAGTGGGTTCGTCCAGCAGCAGGACCCGGCAGTCCCGCAACAGCCAGCGGGCCAGCACGACCTTCTGCTGATTACCGCCGGACAGATTGCGAACGGGATGCTCCACTCCGGCCGGACGAACGTCCAAGGCTCTCGTGAGCTTCTCCGCGGCCTCCTTCTCGGCTCTGGCGTTGAGGAATCCCCCGCTGGCGAATCTGCCCATGCTCGACACGGTGATGTTCTTGTACACCGCTTCGTCGAGCAGCAGAGCCTGACTCTTCCGCTCCTCCGGAGCCAACCCGACCCCAGCCCGTACTGCGTCCTGAACCCGGCCCGGCTTGAGTTCCACCCCATCCACCCGGACGACGCCGGTCGCGGCCCGGCGAGCGCCGTACACGGTCTCGAGGATCTCGGAACGGCCGGAGCCGACGAGTCCCGCGAGACCGAGGATCTCGCCGGCCCGGACGGAGAACGCGATCTCCGCGAACTCCCTCGGGCGGGACAGGTCGTCCACCTCGAGCACGACGGGCGCGGTGCTCAGGATCTCCTGGCGGGGCGGGAAGACGTACTCGATCGAGCGGCCGGTCATCAACCGGATCAGCTCCGACGTCGGGGTCTGCCGGGCGTCGAGCCCCGTCGCCACGGTCGCGCCGTCCTTGAGCACGGTGACGCGGTCGCCGATCTGGCGGATCTCCTCCAGCCGGTGCGAGATGTAGACGACGGCGACGCCGCGGGCGGTGAGGTCGCGGATCACCCGGAACAGGTTCGCGACCTCCTCGGGGTCGAGCACCGCCGACGGCTCGTCCATCACGATCAGCTGAGCGTCACGGGAAAGCGCTCTCGCCATGCTCACCACCTGCTGACCGGCGGCGGAGAGCAGACCGACCGTGCGGCCGGCCGGGATCTCGCCGTGACCGAGACCCTTCAACAGCTCCCGGGCACGGACGTTCGTCTCGTGCCGGCGGGTCATGCCGAAGCGCGACGGTTCGTGGCCGAGGAACACGTTCTCGGCGACGGTGAGATCGAGGACCAGGTCGAGCTCCTGGTAGATCGCGGCGATGCCGAGCCGCATCGAGTCGGCCGGCGTGTTCAGCGCGACTTCGTTGCCGTTGACAAGGATCGTGCCGGAGTCAGGCTGGTGGGCGCCGGTCAGGACGCGGATCAGGGTGGACTTGCCCGCGCCGTTCTGACCGAGCAGGCAGTGCACCTCGCCGCGCCGGACATCAAGATCGACACCGTCCAGCGCCCGGACCCCCGGGAACTCCTTGACGATCCCCGTCATCCGCAACAGCTCTTCACCGTCTCCTCTGGCCGACCGGCCGTTGGGCGAGGTGTGGGGCGCTTCGGTCATTGGGCTACTCCTGCTGCGTCGCGACCGATCAGGGTCGGGTCGAGGAAGACCTGGTCCAGGGAGATCTGCGCGCCGCCGCGGACCGCCGCGGCGAAGCCGAGTTCGGACTGGACCACCCGGCAACCACCACCGTCGGGAGCGATGACGCGATCGCGGATCGCGCTCTCCAGCGGTTCTTTCAGCCACGGCCCGAGGACGGCGAAGTAGCCGCCGAGCACGAGCACGTCAGGGTTCAGGATGTTCACCAGGATCGCTCCCCCAATTCCCAGCCAGGTACCGACATCTGCCAACGCCCGCAACGTCCGGGCTCCCCCTGCTTCGGCCCGCCGGGTGATCTCGGCCAGCCGCTGCTCGACGTCCAGCGACGGGTCCCGGACCGGGTCGTCGGCGTCCGTCGCCTTGTTCAGTAGGGCGGTCAGTCCGACCACCGTTTCCCAGCAGCCGGTCCGGCCGCAGCCGCAGATCCCGCCCGCCGGCGCCACCGGCATGTGCCCGACCTCGCCGCTGAATCCGTGCCCGCCGCGCAGCAGGTGCCCGCCGCTGACCATGCCACCGCCGACACCGACCGCGCCGGTCAACAGCACGATGTCCTCGGAGTTGCCGGTGTTCTTCTTGAGCTCCGAGTAGGCGGCCAGCGCGGCCAGGTTCGCCTCGTTGTCCACCCGGACCGGGTAGCCCGGCTCGCCGAGCCGCTCTCGCATCTCGTCGACCACGGGAACCTCTTGCCAGCCGAGGTTCGGGGCCAGCTTGAGCGAACCCGTGGTGCTCTGGACCAGCCCGGGCACTGCGAGGGTGACTCCGGCTGTCTGCCCACCGCGGGCAGCCACAGCCGCCACCGCTTCGCGAATCAGCTCAGCCAGGTGGTCGAGCGTCGTACCGGGGGCGAGGTGGGCGACGTCGAGGGGGACGCGGCGCTCGGTGACGATATCGCCGCTCAGGTCGAGGGCGGTGATGGCGAGGTAGTCGACGTTGATCTCGGCGCCGACGCCGCAGACGCCACTGCCGTCGAGCTCGACCAGCTGGCCGGGGCGGCCGAGGGTGCCACGCTCCGACTGGGCCTGACCATCGCGAAGGAGGCCTCGTTCAACGAGTTCGGCGACCAGGCTGCTGACGGTGGCCTTGTTCAGGCCGGTCTCGGCGGCGATGCGGGCCCTCGAGCGAGGGCCGGCGGCGCGGACGTGGCGCAGTACGACGGAGAGATTGTTGCGGCGGAGCGAGACATGGTCAGCGGCCACCACGCCACTGCCAGGACGGCTGCCCTCGGACAGCGCCATGAGCCCCACCCCTTGGTCACTCAGCGTTGACTGGCTGTGATGCCGGTCACAGACTTTGTCTGTTGAGCCAACAAACTAAGTACCGGCTCCCGCTGCGTCAAGATGTTGCGGCCAAGTTTCTGGAGATCACCACCAGATTGCCGCCTTGCGGGTGCCCCGCCAGTTTCTCGCAGTTTCTGCTCGAAGGGAACGCTCCCTGAGAGATCTCGGTGCGTTCTTGCAAGAGTTCGTCCAAGACTTGCAGCCACCACTTGCATCGGGCAGCGACCGTTTGTACGCTCGGCGCCACTCTCCGCAGTCCTGCCCGCCCCCATCAGGAGCCTGCACAATGGCAATCACCCGTCGTACCTTCCTGGCCGCCTCAGCGGCCACCGCAGCTGCCGGAACCACTGTCGGGGGCGCTCTAGCCGCCTCGGCATCCTCGTCCACCACGGCGACCCCGGTGGCGAGTCCGCCCGGCGACGTGGTCGGCAAGATCACCGTCGGCTACCAGGGCTGGTTCGCCGCGCCCGGTGACGGTTCCCCGATCAACGTGTGGTGGCACTGGAGCCAGAACAACAGCCAGCCGCCGTCACCCACCAACACGACCATCTACAGCTGGCCCGACATGCGCGAGTACACGACCAGCTTCCAGACGGCGTACCAGAATCTCGGCAACGGCCAGCCGGCCAAGCTGTTCTCGTCGTACACCCAGCAGACCGTCGACACGCACTTCCGGTGGATGCAGGAGCACGGCTGCGACACCGCGGCGCTGCAGCGGTTCAACCCGACAGGCGGCGAAGGCCCGACCCGGGACGCGATGGCAGCGAAGGTCCGCCAGGCCGCCGAGCAGTTCGGCCGCAAGTTCTACATCATGTACGACGCCACCGCGTGGACGAACATGCAGCCGGAGATGAAGGCTGACTGGACCAACAAGATGAAGGCGTACACGGCGTCGCCGGCGTACGCGAAGCAGAACGGCAAGCCGGTCGTCTGCATCTGGGGATTCGGCTTCAACGAGGCCAACAAGGCCTGGCCCGCTTCGGTCTGCCTCGACGTCGTCAACTGGTTCAAGGGCCAGGGCTGCTACGTGATCGGCGGCGTCCCGACGCACTGGCGTCCGGGCAACGAGGACTCGCGGGCCGGCTATCTCGACGTCTACCACGCGTTCAACATGATCTCGCCGTGGATGGTCGGCCGGATCAGCGACGTCGCCGGCGCGGATCACTACCGGACTGCAGATCGTTCGGTATCGACTACCAGCCCTGCGTGATCCCGGGCGATCTGCAGTCCGGGCACCGCCGGCACGGCGACCTGATGTGGCGCCAGTTCTACAACCTCAAGCGGGTCGGCGTGCAGGGCATGTACATCTCGATGTTCGACGAGTACAACGAGGCCAACCAGATCGCCAAGACCGCCGAGACCGCTGCCTGGGTACCGGTGGGATCGGGTCTGCGCGCGCTCGACGAGGACGGTACAGCCTGCTCGTCGGACTACTACCTGCGGCTGACCAACGACGGCGGCCGGATGCTCAAGGGCGAGATCCCGGTCACCGCGACCAGGCCGACCCAGCCGATGCCGAACCAGGGCACGGGTGGCGTGATCTTCTACCAGCACATCGATTACGGCGGCGCGGCCGGCCAGACACTTGCTAAGGGCAACTACACGCGGGCGCAGCTGCAGGCCGCCGGGGTCCAGGACAACTGGGCATCGTCGGTTCGCATCCCGGCCGGCTGGACCGTGACGATCTTTGCCGAGGACAACTTCACCGGCCAGTCCTGGACCCGCACCGCCGACACGGCGAACTTCGTCGGCCTCTCCCCCAACGCCAACGACCAGCTGACCTCCTGCCGAATCCAGTAGCCACCCCTCCGCTACTGGTTCGACAGGAACCACGCCAGTACTGCGTAGCACCCGCGTCCGGGCGCTACGCAGTACTGGCTGTTCTTGCTAGAGGAGCTCGAGGCTGTCGGAGGCGAGGGTGATCACAGCGCCCTCGAGGTGGAGGCGGCAGGCGATCGCGTGGCCCGCGCAGGTGAAGAGCGCGGGGCCGGCCGCGTCGACGACCTTGTAGGCAACGGGTTGGGTGCAGGCTTCGGCTACGCCTTCCTGCTCACGGTGACAGCCCAGCACGTGGCAGGTGACCACGTCGCCGTAGTTCATCAACGTGATGCCGTGCTCGGGGCAGACGCCCCACGTGACGCCACAGGACTGCCCGTCGTGCGCGGCCAGGCGGATCAGGTTGCTCGCGGTCGTCTCGAGCTCACTGGCCACTGAGCGGAAGGTGTCGGCGGCCTCGTCGAGATCCCGCCGAAACTGCCGTGACTCGACGGATTCGGGCAGGCCTTCGGTGGCGGCCTGGAGATTCTCGGAGAGCGCGATCGCGGCAACGGCGATCTCATCCACCCGGATCGGCGTACCGAACTCGCCGTACCGCAACTGTGCGGTCCGGTCAGGTCGCTGTGGATAGCGATCCCGATAGCCAACCTGCGGGACTTGACCGTTCTGGCTGTTCTGGCCGTTCTGCGGAAGGACGGGTTCCTGTGTCTGACCGGCGTTGGGCGCCTGCTCGCTGGCGATCTCTCCGGAGTCGGTCGCGGCGCTGTCCGGCTGCCCGCTCTTGCCCGGGGTCGGCGAATCCTGCTGAGTACCGCTGTTCTGCGGGTTCTCGGCGTCCTGCACCTTGTCGTCGGCCTGCGGATCCTTGGTCGCCCGCGCCTTCTTGCCGGCCGGCGCCTTCTTGGCCGGCGTGCTCTTCCCGTCCTGCGGATCCTGGCCTTGCTGCGGGATGTGCCCGTCATGCGGCTGCGCGTTCATACCCACCTGCCCATTCAGGCCATTTCGCCCGTTCTGCCCATCGGACCCGTTCTGCCCGGTTGGGCCGCTCTGTCCTGCCCAGCCGTTCTGGCCGGGACGACCGATCTGTCCTACCTGACCGAGTCGACCATCTCCCCTGGTGTCGGCGCCACCCTGCACCGCCCCGTTCTGCGTCCAGCCGTTGTGCCCGTTCACCGGTACCCCGTCGGGGCCGGGCTGACCCCTGTCACCGTCCGTACCCGACGCTTCATCGGCAGTGGGGTCGTCCGGCTCCCAGTCGTCCTCGTGCGGTCCGCCCAGCCCGCCGAGTACCCACCGTGGTCGTTCGGTCCCGCTGCGATGATTCGCCCGCTTGGCTCTCGCCATTCGTCGCCCCCTGATGACGGATCTCCCCCGGTGGCCGATGGTGCCATGCCTGCGGGGGGTGCGACCAGAGCAAATATCCCGGTGTCACCCAGGGCTCAACAAGCCTTGCGCACAGCAACGATCTCCAGCCCCCCAGCTGCCCGAAAGCGCACACAGCGCAACCACCACCGCGTCCTCGCCCGCCAAGATCCCCGCCACTGTGACCTATTAATCACACCGCTCGAATTCCATACGCTCCCTTAACACTCCGTCGCCGCCGCGGCGGTGGTTCAGGTGGGGCTGATGTGCTGGCGGAGGAACGCGACGGTGCGTTCGCGGGCCGCGTGCGCCGGATTGCTCGGCTCTACCCGCACCTCCTTGGTGAGGACCTGGTGAGCACGCTTGGAGAACCCGCCCGCGTTCCCCGGACCCGAGTCGAGTTCGATCACCTCGAACGCGTCGCCCAGCTGCGCTTTCAGGGTCGCGAAGCGTTCGGCCGGTACTGCGGGGTCGTGGTCGAAGCGTGGAGCGCTCTCGCACAGACCGTCCGTGCGAGAGCGCTCCACGATCCGGGAGAGCTCCTGCTGCGACACCCCGGGATCACGCCGCCGCTTGGCCCCGAGCGGCCCCGGCGTCGCGGGCTGACTCATCACCGGCGCGTTGACGAAGTCCTCCACCGCCGTCGCCAGGGCGAATCCGCCGGTGAAACACATCCCGATCACGCCGACACCGCGCCCCGGAGTACGGGCGGCGAGATCGCCCGCAACGGCTCTCAGGTACTTCGTGATCGGCCGCTCGGCGTTCACCGCGAACGCGCCGAACTCGGACCGGACACAGAGCCGCGCGAACACCCCGAGTGCGTAGGCCATCGACTCCGGCTTCCCCGGCTTGCCGAACGGGGACGGGATCACGACAGTGAAACCCTCGTCCACCAGGTGATCCCCCAGCCCGAGCACCTCCGGCGTGAGCCCCGGGATCTCGGGAATCAGGACCACTCCCGGTCCCGAGCCCTTCTCGTAGCAGTCGTAGGTCATCCCAGCGCCGCTGAAGGGCGCCTTCTGCCAGCCGCTCAGGTCGGAGGTCGGTGCAGAACCAGTCATCGGCGATGTCCCTCTGTAGTCAGCAGATTTTGAACTCTTGCCGTCCTCTAGCGGAAATTCACGCTTCCCGCGCCCGCCACGCCGCCGCGGTTGCAGCTTTTGACATCAGTCGGTACCGAAAAGTGACCGAAAACTGTCCCCCTGCTCTGACATACTCCGGACAGTTTGTCACTCACAGCTTGTCACTCTTAGACCCTTGGGGGGGTCCTGTTGTCCATCCGCCCTGCATTTTTCCTGAAGCTAGGCCTTCCCGCGGCACTCGTCGCGGCCGGCCTGGTGACCATGACAGGATCGTCCGTTTCCGCGGCCGATCCGAAGTCTTTCCCAGAAGCGTTCCCCGTACCGCCGCGTCAGATGACCCCGGCCGCGGTGAGCTACGACCCGCACTCGGTGCTGGTGAAGTTCTCCGCCAAGGCGAGCAAGTCGGCCCGGTCGACCGTGCTGGCCAAGCACAACAGCCGGCAGGCCGCCACCCTCGGCACCGACGACTACGTCACCGTGTCGAGCGACGCGGGAGCGCCCGACCTGCTGAAGAAGCTCAAGGCCGAGCCGAGCGTCGAGCTCGCGTCGCTCAACTACACGCGCAAGGCCGCGGCGACGCCGAACGACAGGTACTACGCCGGGAGCCAGAAGTACTTGTCGACGATCCGGATGCCCGAGGCCTGGGATCGCTCCAAGACCGCCGGCACCCAGACAATCGCAGTGCTCGACACCGGTGTCGACGCCGGGCACCCTGATCTCAGCGGCCGGGTCTACACCGGATACAACGCGCTCAACCCCAGCGCGTCGGCCAACGACGACTACGGCCACGGCACGATGGTGGCCGGGATCATCGCCGCGAACACCAACAACGGCGCGGGCGGCGCAGGTGTCGCCTGGAACGCGAAGATCCTGCCGGTCAAGGTGCTGAACAACAAGGGCGAGGGCAGCGACTCGAGCGTGGTCGCCGGGATCAACTGGGCCGCTTCACACGGCGCCAAGGTGATCAACATGTCGCTCGGCGGACCGAGCTACAACGCCGTCATGCGCAGCGCGGTGCAGAACGCCGTGGCCAAGGGCGTCGTCGTGATCGCTTCGTCCGGCAATGAGTACAACAACACGCCGAACTATCCCGCCGCGTTCCCCGAGACGATCTCGGTCGGTGCCACCGACAACAACGGTGCGCTGGTCAGCTTCAGCTCGTGGGGTGACTCGGTGGATATCGCAGCGCCCGGGTGGGACATCCTCTCGACGTATCCGCGCGCGCTGGCCGACCCCGACTACGAGCCGTACTACATCGGCAGCGGCACCTCGTTCTCCGCGCCGATGGTGGCCGGGGTGGCCGCCATGCTGCGGAACAAGTTCCCGAGCTGGACGCCCGCGCAGATCGAGGCGCAACTCAAGTCCACTGCCCGGGACGCGGGCCCGCGTGGCATCGACCCGTTCTACGGGGCCGGCATCCTGGACGCGGCCAATGCTCTCGGTGCCACCTGGGCGCCCGAGTTCTGGGCCGCCGGACCGGACGGCAACGACGTGCCAGTGCGCGCCACCCCGCTGGAAACCTCCAGGACCAGCGCGATCGGGATCGAGGGCGACGAAGACTGGTACTCCGTAGACACGACCGGGAACTTCAGGGTCACGCTCACGCCACCCACCCTCGACGAGAACCGGACGCAGAACCTCGACCCGGTCCTCTGGGTGTACAACAAGCAACTCCAGCTGATCGGCTTCGCCGACGAGTCCTGGGGAAATCCCGAAGTTGTCAACGTCACGATCCCCGAGGACGGTGCGTACTTCAAGGTCACCAGCTACAACGGTGCCCGCGACAGCCGTTCGTACACGTTGTCCACGGCCGCCGGCACCGCCGGTACTTTGAACGGCCTGCAGTACTGGGTACGCGACACTGCTCCCGCCGATCTCACGTCGGGGATTTCGCTGGACTACTCACCCTCGTACACGTTCGAGCGTGACCTGGACCCGACGACCGTCACCGCGACGAACGTGCGTCTGCTGGACGGCAAGACCGGCGCCGTCGTCCCCAGCACCGCGACGTACGACAGCACGACGAAGAAGCTCACCCTCGACCCGGCCACTGACCTGCAGGACAACACGCCATACCGCGTGGCTGTCAGCGGTGTGAAGGACATGGCCGGCGAGACCATGTCGGGCAGTTACTACGTGGTCTTCCGCACCGTCGACAACCCGCCGGCGCCGATCACCAACTTCACCATCACGGGCCAGCATGGGTCTGCGGCGATGAAGTGGACGCTGCCGGGCAACATCACCGACTTCGACCAGGTGGTCGTCCGTCGCAACGCCGGCACCACACCGCCAGGGGCTCCAAACACGGGTACGTCGGTCTACGGTGGCCCGGCCTCGAGCGCCACCGCGACCGGTCTGGCGAACGCCACCAGCTACGCGTTCCGCGCGTGGGTGAAGGACCGGAGCGGCAAGTGGAGCTCGTTCGTGGACGCCCAGCTCATCGGCACCTCCACGACGATGACCGGAACCACCACAGCGATGGACTTCGGTGGTTCGGTCACACTGAGCGGAGTTGCCAAGCGCGTCGACTCCAACGGGCCGTTGATCGGCGCGCAGGTATCGCTCATGGGCCGGAACAAGAACAGCTCCACTTGGCGCGAGATCACGCGAGCCACGACGACTGCCACCGGCGCCTACACGGTGACCTACAACAAGCCGCAGGTGTCGACGGTCTTCGCGTGGGTCTACAAGGGCGCAGGCGAACTCCTGGGCTCCGGAACCGGCAACTGGACAGTAGACGTCCGCCCGACGATCACGGCCAATCTCTCCCCGACCGCGATCAAGCTGGGCGCCGCGACAACCTTCTACGGCTACGTCCGCCCGCAGCACGCCGGCACCCCGGTCTACCTGCAACGCTCCACCGGCACCACCTGGACGACGATCACCTCAACCAAGCTGAACTCCACAGGCAACTACGGCTTCTCCATCAAGCCCACAGCCCGAGGCAGCTACACGTACAGGGTCGTTTTCCAATCCGACGGCGACCACGCCACCGCCGTCAGCCCCACCAAGTCCTTCACTGTTAGCTAGTCAAGGCAGCACCCAGAACCGCCCCCACCTCTCAACGAGGCGGGGGCGGTTCTGCTGTGGTCACAGGTCGGGGAATCGCGCAGATCGTCGGTGATCTGAACGCGATCAACGACTATACTCAGACATGATGCTGATAATCACCAAGCCCGTAGGAACCTGAAGCCCTGCTTGTCGTCACCTTCTTCATAACCCATCGCCTGGATGGACCTGTCCTCTGGCGACCGTTGAAGGAAATCAACCAGGCCTGTCGCCTTGCCGCCAGTGAGGGCATTGGCGGAAGAGAATTCAAGTCTTGGATCGTGGCCGATCATCTCGGCGGCTCGATACAACAACGCGAGCACCGGCAGAACTTCCCGTGGTTCATCCGTCAACGCCAGAGCCAGTGCCGCTGCCAGTAGGCCAGCCCTGAGTTCCCTCTCGTCCTGATGACGCACTGCAATCGACGCGGCCCGCTCGGCAAACGCAGCCAGCACTCCATCGGCCCCACGTGGCATCAACAACATCACTTGCTCGAACTGGACACTGTCCGCCGTACTGACCAGCAACTCCCGGATCTCCCCGTCCCGGGGCGACGGCAGCTCCTTGCGGCCATAACCCACGTTCACAGCGGGCTTGAGAACCTCAAACTTCCGCCTGTCAGGAATCACACACCATCACCTCACGGGGGGACGAAGGTAGAACCGTCCGTTGGTTAGGGGGCGTAGTGCTGGATTGCGCCTTTGGTGGAGAGGTCTACGAGGGTGTGGGCCAGGGCCCTTGCGTCGTTGAGGATTTGGGGGAGGTTGGTGGTGGTTAGGTGGCGGTCTTCTACTACCTGGGTGCCGTCGACCAGGACGTGGACTACGTCGGAGGCGCGGGCTGAGTAGACCAGGGCTGCGAGGGGGTTGTGGAGGGGTTGGTTGTGGGGGGCCGAGAGGTCGAGGAGGGCGACGTCGGCTCGGCGGCCGGGTTCTAGGGCGCCGGTGAGGTTGGTGAGTCCGGCTGCTGTTGCGCCGCCTCGGGTTGCTAGGCGGAGGGTGTCGGAGATGGTCATCCATTCGGCGTCTTGTTCGCGTTGCTTCTGGGTGAGGGCTGTCAGGCGCAGGGATTCCCAGACGTCGAGGGTGTTGTGGACTGCGGCTCCGTCTGTGCCGATGCCGATCGGAATGCCTGCGGCGTGCAGTTGCTTGATGGGGGTTGTCGAGCCCATGGCTAGCTTGAGGTAGACCTTCGGGCAGGACGCGATCGCAGTACGGGCTGCGTAGCGTTCGAGGAGGGGCAGGTCGGAGTCGAGGATGCCGCAGCCGTGGGCGATGAGGGAGCCGGCTTCCAGTACGCCGGTGCGCTCGAGCACCTCGATCGGCGTTACGCCGAGGCGGTCCTTCGAGGACTGTGTCTGGTCTTCGGTCTCGGCTGCATGCAGGTGGATCCGGAATCCCTCGGCGCGGGCGACTTCCGCAGTACGGGTGAGGTCTTCGTCGGTCACGGTGTACGGCGCGTGGGGGCCGAGGCTGGCGGTGATTCTTGGGGGTCGGCCGTTGGCGGCTTGGACGCCTCGGGCTCGGAGCTGGCGGGCTGCTTCGAAGGCGGCTTCGCGTCCCTCGACGCCGGTCGACGAGAAGAAGGTGGGCGCGAGGTCGGCGCGGATACCGGTCTCGAGTGCTGCTTCGGCGATCTGGTCGGCGTGGAAGTAGTGGTCGACGAACGTGGTCACACCGGCCAGCAGCATCTCCGCGCAAGCGAGCCTGGCGCCGACCCGGACGCGCTCAGGCGTCAGGTTCATCTCCATCGGCCAGATCTTCTGGTTGAACCAGTCATCGATCGACACGTCCTCGGCCGCGCCGCGCATCATCACCATCGGACTGTGCGTATGCGAATTCGTCAGCCCTGGCACGGCGATCAACCCAGTCGCATCAACCACCTCCAGGCCATCACGCCGGTCAGCCTGAGGCACTTCGGTCGGGATGACTGCGGTGATCATGCCGTCCTCGATATGGATGTCCTGGCCCTCGTCTACCCAGCACTCCCCCGTCTCGGGAACCACCAGCACCGAACAGTTCCGGATCAGCACCTGCGTCATCGACCCTCCACCTCGCCTTGGCAACCCCTCGAAGTCTCACCCATCCGTAGGTCCACTCGAGTGGGACCCGCTTCAGCGCTGCTCGATTGCGGCGAGGCGTTGTTCGTAGGCGGCCCAGCAGCGGCAGGACGTGGTGCGGCAGAGCAGAGCGCCTGGGTCGGCGCGGATCAGTCGCTGGGCGACCGCGAGAACTGCGGCGATCGGTACCAGTCGCGCCAGGCAGGCGCCGATCTGGGTGGTGCGGGTGGCACTGCTCAGCGCCGGCTCGATTCGCCCGAAGCGATGGCTTTCGCCGGAGATATTGGGCAGCTCCATCCAGACGCCGGGGCCCGCCTTTGCATAGCGGTAGAAGCGCGAACGGCCGAGCTGCTGTTCGGCGAGGTGGATCGTCGTGTTGGAGGTGTGGGTGACGCCGAGGAGCAGGACCTGTCCACCGAGCATGCCGAGCGTCTCGATCGGTGCCAGCGGGTGATCCATCGTCTGCGAGCCGACCAATTGGTCCGCAGCCCGGCCGACGGCGAGATACGAGAAGAGCGGATGGGTACTGCGTCGGTGGGGCTGGGTCAGCCGCATCGTCTCAGGGATGACGCCGAGCCAACGATCGATCGGGGTGTCGGGCGAGAACTGCACAGCGCCTGCCAACTGCTTGTCGAACTCCTCCCAGGTGGCGCACGGTTCGAAAGCGTTCATCGGCCGAGCGAGTCCGGGCGGTGCGCCGACGCCGGTGAGGTCCCACGATCCCGCCGGCACCATCACCGTGCCGCACACGCTCACCAGTGCGGAACCGACCGCCTCTGCTCCCCCATCGACCTGACCGAAGGAGCTCAGCGACGAGTGCACGATGACATCGCTGGTCCGATCCAGCCCGAGCCTCCTCAGTCCGGCCGCGATCTCTGCCTCAGTGACCCTCGCGTGACTCTGCACGTCGCAAGCATGCCGCGCCCGAGGCTTGGTGGACTCCCCACCAAGTCCAGGTCGACAGCAAGTCGCCTCGGTGCACTCCGATGGGTCGGCGATCAGAGGCATGTCCTTCGGCCGATGAAGCGGAACCAGAGGCTGGTGTCGGATCGGGGCAGAGGTGTTCGTAGCAAGGGTGAGACGCCGCCCAGGGCGTCCGAGGAGAAGGGGGCAAACCGAAATGTTCACCACCGACTGCGTCAAGGCCGAAGTCACCTACCGCCGCGAGCGTCTCACCCGTGACTACGGCCGGCGGACGTCTGAGCGGACGTGGTGCCGCCGGATCTGGCCGACGTCCCGCAGATCGAAGGCATACGACCGCACCGTCGCCGGCGACCGGCCCACCGAGCTCAGGGAGCATCGACAACACTCCAGATAGCGGCGACAATCCGTCACACCCGCTACGAGCCATGTCGCTGCCTCAGCTCCGGGGAAGACATCGTCACGAAGGCTCAAGGGAACAAGTGTTCGAGTGTCGGGTAGGATGGGGTCATGGCTGCTGACCTTCAGGCCTCCTTGCTGGATGCTTTTGAGGATCCTGCCCTGGGTTCGCTGGACGGGATCCAGCGGACGGAGCTCAGTCGGGGCGCGTGGATCGATGTGTTGCCGCGGTGGTTGACCGGGGCGGATCAGGTGTATGAGCGGCTTGCTGCCGACGTTCCTTGGCGGGAAGAGCGCCGGCAGATGTACGACCGGATGGTCGACGTGCCGCGGTTGCTGTGCTTCTACGGGGAGAACGAGGACCTTCCGTTGCCGATCCTGGACGAGGCACGGGACCTGCTCAGCGAGCACTACGCCGCGGAACTCAGGGAACCGTTCCGGACCGCTGGTTTGTGCTTCTATCGCGACGGGCGCGACAGCGTCGCCTGGCATGGCGACAGGATCGGCCGTGGCGACCGTGAGGACACGATGGTCGCGATCCTGTCCGTGGGTGAGCCGCGGGTGCTCGCGCTGCGTCCCAGGCCCGGGCACGTCAGCGGTCCGGTCAAGGGCAGCATCAGGCATCCTCTCGGGCATGGCGACCTGATCGTCATGGGCGGGTCGTGCCAGCGCACCTGGGAGCACGCGATTCCCAAAGCGTCCGGTCGGATCGGCCCCCGGATCAGCATCCAGTTCCGGCCGCAAGGCGTGCGCTAGACACAGCGGGGAGGTTGAGGGCGTGGACCTCGGTCGGGCTGGCGATGTAGAAACCGAGGAGATTGATGGTGGCTGCTTGGCAGATGTGCGTTGCTGCTTCGGCCCATTCGGTATCGACCTCGGGCCACTCGGGCGGGCCGGGGCGACCGAGGGCGAGGAGCAGGGACCGGCGGGGGTACTCCTGGAGGGCACCGAGAACGGGCTTCAGGGCCACCGCGCAGTCGGACGGCTGGAGATCGTTGAAGTGGCCTGACAGGTCGATGCCGATGGCTGCCAGGTAGCGGTCTTGTTCGTCGCAGATCAGGGCTGTGAAGACGCCCCGCCGCCGCTCGCCCTCGTTGACGAACAGATCGACGACATCGGCGGCGAGCTCGGGGTCCGAGAGGGACAGCGCGGACCAGTTCTTGGGAAGGTTGAGATAGGTCATACAAACAAGGTGCCGTCGCTTTCGCGACCAGCCCACGGTTATCCACAGACCAATCCGGCAGGTCATCCACCCAACAATTGGCCCACCAAGGTAGGCATGAATTGGATCTGACCGCTGGGCCGCCAGGCTCCTAGGCTCGAGTTGTCGAGAGCAGAGGGAGACCTGAGATGACCACCACCGCGACAGACCGCACCGCCCCTGGCACCCGCGCCGCGCGGCTCCTGCCGCCCGCTGGAGCGCCGAGGAACCTCGCATTCGCCCAGCTGGCCAACTCGGTCGGCGACGGCGCCTTCATCGTCACCTCGGCGCTCTTCTTCATCAGGGTCGTCGGACTGTCCACAGCGCAGGTCGGCCTGGGTCTGACGGTCGCCTGGCTGATCGGCTTCCTCGCCGGCGTCCCGCTGGGCCACCTGGCCGATCGGAAAGGTCCGCGAGGGGTCGCCATCCTGCTGGCCCTGTCCACCTCAGCGTCAGTGGCTTCGTTCCTCTTCGTCCGAAGCTTCCCGCTCTTCCTGGTCGCCGCGATCGCCTACGCGATCAGCCAGACCGGTCTCACAGCCGCACGACAGGCCTTGCTCGCCGGCCTGGTCGAGCCAGCCGAGCGCACTCGCATCCGGGCGTTCCTGCAGTCCACTGTCAACGCAGGACTCGCTGTGGGCGCTGCACTCGGTGGAGTCGCCCTGCGGTTCGACACGGCCCCGGCGTACCTCACGGTGTTCGCGATCGACGCAGCCAGCTTCCTGATCGCGGCCGCACTGATCCACCGCGTGCCCGCGGTCGCCGCACACACCCTGCGCGTCGCCGGTGAGCCACGGCTCGCAGTACTGCGGGACCGGCCGTACGCAGTACTGGCTCTGCTCAATGCGGCGATGTTGATGTTCATGCCGCTGCTGAGCCTGGTTGCGCCGCTGTGGATCGTGGAGCGCACGAATGCGCCGGGCTGGGTTGTCGCCTCCCTGTTGGTGATCAACACGATCGGCGTGACGCTGTTCCAGGTACGGATCGCCCGGGGCGTCACCAATCTCCGGACAGCCACCCGCTCGGTCCGGTTCGCCGGAGTTGCCATGCTCGCGGCTTGCGCGGTGTTCGCGCTCTCTGCCTTCGGAATGGGGCCGGCCACCGCAGCCGCAGTACTGGCTGTTGCTGCTGCACTACTGACCTTCGGTGAGATGAAGCTGGCGTCCGGGGCCTGGGAGATCAGCTTCGGGCTGGCACCGGCGGACAAGCAGGGCCAGTACCAGGGCTTCTTCGGCACGGGACCCGCAATCGCGCGCATGTTGGGCCCGGCGCTGCTCACCACCCTGGTACTCGGCTGGGGCGCCGCCGGCTGGATGGTGGTCGGTGCACTGTTCCTTGGGACCAGTTGCGCGACTGGTCCCGCCGTACGATGGGCTGCACGGACGCGGCCCGCCAGCAAGGTGGTCCAGCCGTCTCTGGTGGAGGGGAACGCAGCCTGATGGAGCTAACCGGACTGGTCGAGATCACCTCGTACGACGAGCTGCGCGAGGTGGTCCCAGAGCCTCTCGAGCACGCAGCCGGCAAGGTCCGCAAGGAGCTGCACGACCTCGACAAGGAGTGGCTCGCGGCCTCGCCCTTCTGCTTGATCTCCACCGCCGCCGCGGACGGCAGCTGCGACGTCTCCCCCAAGGGCGACCCGGCCGGCTTCACGCTGGTACTGGACGACAACACCATCGCGATCCCGGAGCGAGCGGGCAACCGCCGCGTCGACGGCTTCACCAACATCATCACCAACCCGCACGTGGGCCTGATCTACCTGATCCCCGGCCGCGGCGAGACCCTGCGGATCAATGGCCGGGCCCGGATCATCAAGGACGCGCCGTTCTTCGACGCCATGGTGGTGAAGGGCAACCGCCCGCAACTGGCGCTGCTGGTAGAGATCGAGGAGATCTTCCACCACTGCTCGAAGGCGTTCCTCCGGTCCAAGGTGTGGAAGCCCGAGACGTGGGAGCCCGAGGCCGTACCGAGCCGGGCGAAGATCGCGAAGGCCCTGGACCGGCAGGACTCCGAGCTGGCCGAGCTGGAGGAGTACTACGGACCGAAGTACGAGGCGGGCATCTACAACGTCAAGTACTGAGTACTGCAGGCGGAGCAGCACGAAGTACTCCGTGGCGCCGATGACACCGGGTTGCCCGGCCCTCTACCGTTCGGAGGGTGAGCACTACTGAGCCGACCGTGCGGTCCCGCGCCAAGCGGGTGGCGCTGCCTGCGTTCATGAGCATCGTGGCGGTCGTCGGCTCGTTCGGCGCTGCCCGTGGTCAGGCGGAGCGCACCGACCCGGACTGGTTCATGGTCGTGCTGGTACTGATCGGCTCGGTCTCGCTCTACTGGCTCCGCACCCGGCCAGTTCTGGTGCTGTGGGCAACCGTCGGGTCGACGCTCGTCTACATGCTGATGCAGTACGCGTACGGCCCGGTGATCTTCAGCTTCGTGATCGCCGTCTTCAGTGCAGTCCGCACCGGGCACCGGGCGGCTGGGTGGACAGCGATAGCGGCCCTGTACGGCGGGCACGTGGTCGGCCGGATCATCCTCGGGATCAACGAGGACGGGGTCATGCAGATCCTGCTGATCGCCGGCTGGTTCATTGTGCTGGGAATCGTCGCTGAGCTGTTCCACGTCCAGCGCGAACGGGCCAATGCGGCTGCCCAGACCCGCAAGGAAGAGGAACTACGCAAGGCCGGTGAGGAGCGACTGCGGATCGCCCAGGAGCTGCACGACGTGGTGGCTCATCACATCTCCCTGATCAACGTGCAGGCCTCTACAGCGCTGCACCTGGTCGACAGGCAACCCGAGCAGGCGGCGCCTGCGCTCTCCGCGATCAAGGACGCCAGCAAAGAGGCGCTGGTCGAGCTCAGGTCGATCGTGGGCATCCTGCGTTCGTCCGACGAGTCCGCGCCGCGGCAGCCGGTTGCAGGACTCGATCGGCTCGATCACCTGATCAGCCGGACCTCGCGTGCGGGCCTGGAGGTGCATGCGATCGTGCACGGGGACCCACGGCCGCTACCGACCGGCCTGGACCGCGCTGCGTTCCGCATCATCCAGGAGTCGCTGACCAACATCGTCAGGCACGCCAAGGCGACCGCGGCGACCGTGCGGATCCAGTACGGCGAACAAGCGCTCGTGCTGCAGGTGGACGACGACGGTGAATCGCTCACCGGTCCGCCGAAAGAGGGCAACGGGATCATCGGCATGCGCGAGCGAGCCACAGCCCTCGGCGGCAGCCTCACCGCAACCCGCACGTCCACGGGCGGGCTGCGCATCACCGCCCAGCTACCGCTCTGACCCGCGCTAGAGGCGCCGGCGGTCACCAGGCAGGCGCGACGCAGTACGGGGTGTCAGGGCAAGTGGACGTGGGAGGGGTTGAGCTCCGCGACGGTGGAGGCGCCGAGGAGGGCCATGGTGCGGCGGACCTCCTTGGTGAGGATCTCGGCCGCGCGGGCGACGCCTCGCTCGCCGCCTGCCATCAGGCCGTAGAGGTAGGCCCGGCCGACCAGACAAGCGTCGGCGCCGAGAGCAAGAGCGGCAACGATGTCGGCGCCGCTCATGATGCCCGTGTCCAGATACACCTCGGCGTCCGTGCCTACGGCCTTGCGGACGTCCGGCAGGATACGCAGCGGTGTCGGGGCACGGTCGAGCTGGCGCCCGCCGTGGTTCGACAGCACGATCGCGTCGGCGCCGGCGTCGACCACCCGACGAGCGTCGTCGACGGTCTGGATGCCCTTGACGATCAGCGGTCCGTCCCAGATCGAGCGCAGCCAGGTCAGGTCGTCGATCGTCATCGTCGGGTCGAACAGCTTGTCCAGCAGTTCGGCGACGGTGCCGTCCCAGGTGGACAGCGACGCGAACGTCAACGGCCGCGTGGTCAGCAGATTGGCCCACCACGCCGGATGCATCGACGCATCCAGCACAGTCTTGACCGTCAACGACGGCGGGATCGTGAAGCCATTCCGTACGTCGCGCAGCCGCGCCCCCGCGACCGGCACGTCGACCGTCAGCATCAAAGCCTCGTACCCCGCGGCGGCTGATCGCTTGACCAGGTCCTCCCCCGCGTCCCGGTCCTTCCACACGTACAACTGGAACCACTTCCGCGCATCGGGTGCGGCGGCCGCGACGTCCTCGATCGAGGTGGTTCCCATCGTCGAGAGCGCGTACGGGATGCCGAGCCGCTCGGCGACCTTGACGACAGCACTCTCGCCTTCGTGGTTCATCATCCGGGTGAATCCGGTCGGCGCGAAGGCGAACGGCAGCTCGGACCGCCGGCCGAGCATGTCGGTGCCGAGGTCGATCTCGGAGACGTCGCGCAGGATCGACGGCCGCAGCTCCATCTCGGAGAACAGCCGCCGGGCCCGCTGCAGGCTGATCTCCGCCTCGGCCGCCCCATCGGTGTAGTCGAAGACAGAGCGCGGCGTACGGCGCTTCGCGATCGACCGGAGATCCGCGATGGTGAGCGCTTTCTCGAGCCGGCGATCGGTCGCGTTCACGGTCACCGGCTTGGGCCGCAGCAAGGGCTTGAGCTCGGACCAGCGGGGCATCTGGCGATCGGTCATCAGGGCTCTCTCCAGGCGGCGACGGTGTGGTCGGACCACAGCATATCCTGTGGTCCGACCACACAGCTACACTCGCCCGTGTGAAGAACTACGAGCTGGTCCTGAACCGGGTCGAGGCCGATCTCGCGGCCGGCCGGCTGCGGCTCGGCGGGAGACTCCCTGGGGAGCGCTCTCTGGCGGAACAGCTCGGGATCAGCCGGCCCTCGGTCCGCGAAGCGGTGCGCGTGCTCGAGGCGATGGGCGTGGTCCGGACCGCGACCGGATCGGGACCGGACTCGGGTGCGGTGATCGTGGCGGAACCGTCCTCACCGCTGACCGCGCTCCTGCGGTTGCATCTGGCAACCAACCACCTGCCGATGGGTGACATCGTCCAGACCCGCGTGCTGCTCGAATCCTGGGCCGCCCACGAGGCCGCCTCGACCGTCGCCACCGCGGGGAAACTGGCTGCCGCCGAGGGGTTGCTGGATCGGATGGACGATTCGGGGTTGACGCCGGAGGAGTTCCATCTGCTGGATGCGGAGTTCCATGTGGCGTTGGCCGCGCTGGCCGGGAACGTACTGATCGCCGCGGTCATGTCGTCGCTTCGGTCCGCCATCCACGGGTATGTGCTGGCGGCGGTTCCGAATCTGCCGGACTGGGACGCGACCGTGGTCGGTCTGCGCTCCGAACACCGCGCCATCGTTGCCGCGATCCGCGCCGGCGAGCCGGACCGCGCCGCAGAACTCGTCACCCAGCACATCGAAGGCTTCTACCGCGCAGCCCGCGTCTCCCCTGAGCACTGACCCCATCCTGAAGGTCAGTAGTCAGCGCGCGACCCCGACGCAGCGTTCGGTGGCGCTCAGTGCTGTGCGGCGGAGGCCGACGATCACGGCCGCGCCGACCACGAGGTGCAGGGACGCGAGGCCGAGCTTCGCGCCGAGGCCGATGCCGCCGAACAGCGGGCTGCTGAGCGAGGTGATGCAGGCGATGATCGCGACGACCGTCCAGACTTTGCGGGCGTTCACCGTGCGGCGCTCCAGCAAGGCGAGCAATCCCCAGCCGGCGAAGGCCATGGCAGCTGAAGCGAAGAACACTGAACCAGCGCCGATGTCGAACGTCGTCGCCCCTTGCTCGGCTCGCAAGTCGATCCCCGCAACCTGCGAGAACACCGCCCACCCGGCAACCGCCGCAACCACAGTCACCCCGACAACCGCCAACCTCCTCCGTCCACCTCCCTCACGACGACTCACACTCTCGCCTGCTCCCTCGCTCAACTGGCGGACCGTGCTCAACTCGCTGGTACTGCGCTTGGTGGTGCTCATGGGGTGGACCTCCTGGTCTGGTTGGTGGACAGGCCAAGATTCCGGGAGAGCGCTGTCTGGCGGCATCGGCCGTGCGGCTGGATCGGGACGTCCGGAGGTCGGCGAGGCTTCGACTTTGGTCGGTGGTGTCCGGCCCCTACGCCACCTAGCCTCGGCGGCATGAAGTTGATCTGCGGTACGTCGTCCCCGGGTCGATGGGCCGACATTGCCGTCGTGAGCGCCGTAGGAACGTTCTCCGCGTTCACGATCCTCGGCCGGTACACCGGCGACCACTCGCCGGGCTTGCTAGTCCTGGACATCACCATCGGCGTCATCTCCTGCGGGCTCGTCCTCGCACTGATGCGACGCCCGGTCTCCGCCGCGCTGGTTCTCGCCGCTCTGGCAGCGCTCTCGCCGGCCGGCACTCCGGCTTCCACCGTGGGCACTCTGACCGTCGCGCAGCGCCGTCCGTTGCGGGTCGCCGCCCTGGTCGCGGCCACTGGGGTTGCGGGTCACCTGATCCAGAACATCTTCCGGCCGATCGATGGACTCGATCTGGGGTGGTTCCTGGTGCTCGATGTGGCGGTCCACGCCGCGCTCGTCGGCTGGGGACAGTGGATGCAAGCAAGGTGGGCCTTGCTCCACTCGCTCCGAGAACGCGGCGCTCCGAGCGAGAACGAGCAGGGCCGCCGGGTCGCCGAGGCCCGGTCGCTCGAACGGACGAAGATGGCGCGCGAGATGCACGACGTACTGGCTCATCGGCTGTCGTTGCTGGCCACCTACGCCGGAGCACTGGAGTACCGCCCCGACTCGTCGCCCGAGAAACTCGCACGGGCCGCCGGGGTGATCCGGTCCGGGGTCCACCAGGCGCTGGACGAACTGCGCGAGGTGATCAGCGTGCTCCGCGACGGCGAGATCGAGGAACTGCCCGGCGGACGACCGCAGCCGACCTTCGGCGATCTGACCGCCCTCGTCGCCGAGTCGCGGAACGCCGGCACCGAGATCCGGTACGACGAGACCGTCGCCGCGCCGGAGTCGTTGCCCCCAGCAACCGGGCGGACGGCGTACCGGGTGGTGCAGGAGGGACTCACGAACGCCCGCAAGCATGCGGCAGGTCATCCCGTCACGGTGCTGGTGAGCGGGCGGCCGGGCGATGGACTGCGGATCGAGCTCACGAACGCCGGCGGCAACGGAGTACCGCTGGCTCCGGGCAGTGGTACCGGGCTCGTCGGGCTGACCGAGCGGGTGCAACTCGCCGGCGGCACGCTGGACCACGGAAGGGCTGCCGGTGGCGGGTTCCGGCTGCAGGCCTCGCTACCTTGGCCTCATGACTGAAGGCGAGACCATCAGGGTGCTGGTCGTGGACGACGACGCCCTGGTGCGGGCCAGCCTGGAGATGATGCTCGACGGGGCCAACGGGATCGCGGTCGTCGCTCAGGCGGCCGACGGCGACGAAGTACCGGCCGCGGTCGATGCGCACTTCCCGGACTTGGTGCTGATGGATCTGCGGATGCCGCGGGTCGACGGGATTGTGGCGACCCGACGGCTCCGGGCTCGGAAGAATCCGCCGGAGGTCGTCGTACTGACGACGTTCGACACCGACGAGAATGTTCTGCACGCACTCCGGGCCGGCGCGAGCGGATTCCTGCTGAAGGACACCCCACCTGCGCAGATCGTCGAGGCGGTCCGACGGGTGGCAGCGGGCGATCCGATCCTCTCCCCCGCGATCACGCGACGTCTGATGGACCAGGCGGCGACCCAGGCTGATGCGCACACGCAAGCCCGGGGAGCGCTCTCCCGACTGAGCCCGCGGGAGCACGACGTGATGCTGGCGGTCGCCCAGGGCAAGGCGAACGCGGAGATCGCGACCGAGCTCTACATGAGCGTCGCGACCGTCAAGGCGCACATCTCGCACATCCTCACGAAGCTGGAACTGGGCAACCGCACCCAGATCGCCCTCCTCGCCCACGACGCCGGCCTCGCCTGATTCCAGGCGCTCCGACAGGTGACTGACCGGGTGATGCTCTAGCGTGGCGGCATGATTCGGGTGTTGTTGGCTGACGACCAGGCGCTGGTGCGTGCTGGGTTCCGCTCGCTGCTGAACGCCGAGGACGACATCACCGTGATCGGCGAGGTTGCCGATGGCGCGGAGGCCGTAGCGGTGGCCCGGGCCGAGAAGCCGGACGTCGTGTTGATGGACATCCGGATGCCTGGCACCGACGGGCTGGAGGCGACTCGCCAGATCGGCGCTGATGAAGCGCTCTCTGATGTTCACGTCGTGATCCTGACGACGTTCGACCTGGACGAGTACGTATTCGAGGCGCTGCGGGTGGGTGCGAGCGGGTTCCTGGTCAAGGACACCGAACCGGTCGAGTTGCTGCAGGCCGTCCGGGTCGTGGCTCGGGGAGACGCGCTGCTGTCGCCGGGGGTGACGCGCCGGCTGGTCGCCGAGTTCGCCAGTCGCAGCCGGCAACCCCATGCGAGCAACGAACTCGACGTACTGACCGAGCGCGAGAAGGAGATCGTCGCGCTGGTCGGCGAAGGGCTGTCGAACGACGAGATCGCCGAACGCCTGGTGCTCAGCCCTGCGACCGCCAAGACCCACGTGAGCCGCGCGATGGTGAAGCTCGGCGTCCGCGACCGCGCCCAGTTGGTGGTCGTCGCCTACCAGACCGGCCTCGTCCGCCCAGGCTGGCTCGGCTGAAGCGGTACGACGGAGGGTAGGCTGCTACTCCCCAGGCAGTAGGCGCGGTCACTCCCCCGAGGCGACGCGGAGCAGGTGGTCCGACCGGCACTGTCGGGGTATGAGCGAAACAGCTGCCCCGCCGGTCCAGGTCACCGGCCTGACCAAACGCTACGGCGACACCCTCGCGGTCGACGGTGTCGATCTGACGGTCCATCCCGGCGAGGTGTACGGCTTCCTCGGCCCGAACGGCGCCGGCAAGACCACCACGCTGCGGATCCTGACCGGCCTGATCGCGCCGACCAGCGGATCCGTCCGGGTCCTGGGCGGATCCCCGGGCCAGCCCCAGGTGATCGCCCGGACCGGTTCGATGATCGAGTCCCCGGCCTTCTACCCGTACCTGTCCGGCCTGGACAACCTGCGCGTCCTCGCCGAGTACGCCGAGGTGTCGCGCTCGCGGATCCAGGAAGTACTCCGGTTGGTGGATCTCGCCGATCGCGCGCGGGACCGCTTCTCGACGTACTCGCTGGGCATGAAGCAACGGCTGGGAGTCGCGGCGGCCCTGCTGAAGGATCCGGAACTGGTCATCCTGGACGAGCCGACCAACGGGCTCGACCCGGCCGGTATGCGCGACATGCGCCGGCTGATCCGCGAGCTCGGCGCCGACGGCCGGACCGTGCTGCTGTCCAGTCATCTACTCGGCGAGGTGCAGCAGATCTGCGACCGGGTCGGCATCATCAACGACGGCCGGATGGTTGCCGAGCACAACGTCGAGGAACTCCGCGGACAGCAGGAACTAGTGATCCGCGCAGCGCCGCTGGAGAGCGCTCGCTCGGTTCTGAACGGCGTGCTCGGACCCGATGCCGTGCACCTGTACGACGACACGCTGCGGGCGAAGGTGGCTCCGGACCGGGCGGCCGAGGTTAACCGCCTACTCGTCGAGGCCGGGATCGCGGTCTCCGAACTGCGCAACACCGAACGAGAGCTCGAGGACGTGTTCTTCGAGCTCACCACCTCGGAGGAGGAGAAGGCTCATGCTGGGTAGTTATCGCGCGGAGCTGCTCAAGCTCCGCAAACGATCAGCCGTTTGGGTGCTCTTCGGCGCCGGGCTCGTGCTGAGCCTGATCTTCGGCTACCTGCTGCCGTACCTCGGCTACGTCACCGGTGACGAGAATCCGCAGACCGACGGGATCCCACGATCCGAGGTGTTGCGCGGGCTGCTGCCAGAGCGGGTGATGGACAACACGATCGGCGGCTTCCCGGTGTTCGCGGGAGCGCTCGCTCTGGTTCTCGGCGCGATCGTGATCGGTGGCGAGTACACCTGGGGCACGCTCAAGACCATCCTGACCCAGCGTCCGGGACGCGGTGCCGTCCTGGCCGGCCAGCTCCTCGGCCTGTTGACGATGGTGGCCGTCTGGGTGCTCGGGATCTTCGTCGCCTCCGCACTGTGCAGCATCGGCATCGCGGCGACCGAGAGCGCACCGATGAACTGGCCCGGTCCGCTCGACCTGCTCGAGGGCTTGGCCGGCGGCTGGCTCGTGCTGACGATGTGGTGTTTGGCCGGCGCCGTCCTGGCTGTTGCCTTCCGCAACGTCGCGCTACCGATCGGCCTGGGCGTCGTCTGGATCCTCGGGATCGAGACACTCCTGGCCGGCGTGGTCAGCAGCCTGCTGCCGGATCTGGAGTTCCTCTCGGACGCGTTGCCCGGTGCCAACGCCGGCGCCCTGGTCTTCAGCGTCACCGGCATGCTGGCCACCGACGCCCCACCTGGCGTCCGCGACGCCGTCGGCGGAGAACGCGCTCTCCTGACGCTCCTCGGCTACGCCCTCGCGTTCGTCGCGCTGGCCCTCTACACGACCCGCCGCCGCGACATCACCTGAGGCCGGCGTGGGCGAGGGCCAGTTCGCAGAACATGGCGTTGGCCCAGGAGAACCACTCACGGGTGTAGTTCGTCGGGTCGTCGCAGTGGAAGGACTCGTGCATCTGGCCGGTGCCGCCAGTGGTGTCGCGGAGGAGCTCGAGCAGGTGTTGCCGCTCCTCCGCGGAGGTGCTCGTGAGGCCCTGAACAGCCAGCGCGATCGGCCAGATGTGGGACGGCGGCGTGTGCGGGCTGCCGATACCTCCGGCACGCGAACCGAGGTAGTAGTAAGGATTCTCGGAGCTCAGTAGCAGCCGGCGGGTCGCCAGGTACGTCGGGTCGTCGGCTGCGGCGAATCCCGTCATCGGAATGGAAAGCAGACTCGGCATGTTCGCGTCATCCATCAGCAACCGCTCCCCCATCCCGTCCACCTCGTAGGCGAAGACCCGGCCGAAGCTGGCGTGCTCGACAGTCCCGTGCTCGGCGATCCCGTCGTCGATGCCGGCCTTCAGCTCCTTCGCCCGCGCGGCCAGCGATTCATCGCGGAGCACCTCCGCGGCGATCGCCTCGAGATAGCCGAGCACCACCGACGCGAACATGTTGCCGGGCACGTTGAACCCGTGCTCGGTGGCATCGTCGCTCGGCCGGAAAGCGCTCCACGACATACCGGTCGGTCGCGTCAACTGCCCGCGCCCGTCCCGCGTGAGCGTGTCCGATGCACGATCATCGTGCCGCTGGAACCGGTACTGCGAACGCGCCTCGTGGTCCTGCTCGATCGTCCAGAGCTCCAGGATCGCGGTTGCCGCCGTCCTGAACCGATCGTCGATCACGTCGTCCCGGCCGGTGATCCGCCAGAGCCGGTAGGCCAGCTCGATCGGGTAGCACAGCGAGTCGATCTCGTACTTGCGCTCCCACACCCACGGCGCCATCTCGGTCTCGTCGGTGGTGTGCCCGGCGCCGTTGGCCTCCCGGTTGAACGCATTCGCATAAGGATCGATCGCGATGTAGTCCAACTGCCGATGCAGTACGCCGATCAGCACGTCCTGCAGCGCCGGGTCCTCCTTGCACAGCACCAGGTACGGACGGAGCTGGGCAGCGGAGTCCCGCAACCACATGGCAGGAATGTCACCGGTCAAGACGAAGGTGGTGCCGTCCGGGAGACGTTCCGCGACCGCCGGTAGGTTCTCCGCCATCGACCGCTCGAACATCTCCGCGATCACCGGGTCGCCGGTCGCCCGCCGTACCTCGTCGGCGGCGCGGGCCAGGACCATGGGATCGATACCCGTCATCAACACATCACCTTTCAGCAGAGCCGATCTGAACTGCGGGGAGCACGTTGTCCGGCTGTCCGAGCAGGAGCACCGAAGGATTGGGCGAGAACGTGTGGTCGAGTACGAGGCTGGCCGCGCCGACAGCTCCGACGTCCGCACCGAGCGCCGTGCCCACCACGGCGAACGGGTGTACTGCACGGACCAGGAAGCGCTTCTGCAGCGCTGCCCGGACGGACTCGTCGAAGAAGGCTGCGAGCTGGTCCCAATGGGGTCCGCCGAACACCACCCGCTCCAGATCCAGCAGGTTGGCGATGTCCTCCACCACCTTGGCGACCCGCTCCGCCAAGGACACTACGATCTCCCGCGCCACGCCTGGCGCCTCGGCGGCCAGCGAGCACAGGTAGCCGAACGCGATATCGACCGCATGATGGTCGTCCAGGTCGATGCCCTTGGCAAACACTCCGGCCTGCACCGCCTGCTGGACCAGGTACCGCGGCTGGCTGGTCTCGCCGACGCATCCCCGGCGGCCGCAGAAACAGAGCGGACCGTCCGGGTCGACGATCACGTGGCCGATCTCGCCGACGTTGCTGGTCGCGCCGCGCACCACCTCGTCGCCGATGACCAGTCCGGCGCCGACACCGGTGCCCAAGTAGAAGAAGACGAAGCTGCCGCGTCCGTTCGGGCCACCGGCCCACTTCTCCGCGGAGGCGGCAGCGGTGACATCCTTGTCCAGCAGAACCGGCAGCCCGGTCAGCTCGCGCAACGCGTCGCGCACCGGCACCAGGTGCCATGCGGTCAGGTTGGGCGGATCGACGACGACTCCGCGCTCCACATCGATCGGGCCCGGTGCGGCGATCCCGACGCCGACCACCCGCTCCCTCGGGGCGCCCGCCTCGACGATGAGTTGCTCGACCGTCGCGGCGATGCCCGCGATCATCACGTCGGGATCCTCCGCCACCGCGGTGTCGGTCCGGCGGCGCGCGACCACCTGCCCGGTCAGGTCGAGCACGACCACTGTGACGACCGCCGGATCCAGGTGCACCCCCACGGCGTACTGGCCGGTGGGCTCCAGTTCGAGCAGGGTCCGTGGCTTGCCGAGGCCCGTGCCCTTCTGGCGGCCCGCCTCACGGACCAGGCCGGCATCGAGCAGGCGGCGGGTGATATTGGAGATGGCCTGGCCCGAGAGACCGGTTGCTGCCGCGATCTCGACCCGGCTGAGCCGTTGCTCCGCACACCGGATCGCGTCCAGCACCACGGTGTCGTTGAACCCGCCGACACGGTCCAGATTCGTACCCCGGCGCACCACAGCCGGCGGCTGCTCAGTGCTCACCACTCCCCCTGTCCTCGCTCCAGCGTCACCTCAGCCCGAGGCTGGGTCCGCACCCCATGGCAGCGACCAGTCGTAGCGCACAGTGCCGCTACCGGTTCGCCAGGCGTTCGGCGTGGTGTTGACCAGCCAGTCGAGCGGCTCGATTCCACCGTCGGCGGCATCACCACCACTGAGCGCCAACCGTATACCGTCGCTCAGATCCCGATCGGTCCGCTCCGTCCGCGCGGACGGGTCGACAGAAACGAAGAGAGCGCTCCCTGAGCGGGCCACCAGGTCCAGGAACTGGCGATTCAGCTGCCAGGGCGTCTGCGGCGTACAAGGCACGCAGTCCGCGTCGAGGGTGAAGAACTTGTGGTGCTGCGGTAACCGGAAGGCCAGCGAGTTGATCCCCATCTTCCGGGTCCGCTCCCAGTCCCGTCCGGAGGTGTCGTCGCCGGTCCGCTGAACGTCGACGAGGCCCGCGGCCAGGTGACCGACGGTGTTGCAGCCGATCATTACGACGTCATCCGCTGCCGCGCGGATCTCGCGGTACAGGTCGAGCACGATCTCGGCCGTGGTGCGGGTCGGATCGTGCAACTGCCAGCCGGAGTCGGTCAGCCGGGCACCCATCGCCGGGCCGAACCGCCCGAAGACGTCGTAGGTGCTGAAGTCGTGCTTGACCAGTTCGAAACCCCAGTCCTTGAAGCGCCGCAGATCCGAGCGGATCAGGTCCAGGACCTCCGGGTACGACGGATCCAGGGCGCGGCCAGGTCCGTCGGCGGTACCGGGGCGGCCCCAGGGACCGCTCTCTCGCGACAGCAACGGGCGGAACCACAGGCCGGGCCGTGCGCCGAGTGCCTTCACCGCGTCGGCGGTGCCGGCCATATCGTCGAAGAGCCCCGAGATACCGCTCTCCCAGGGGCCGCCGGAGCCGTTGCCGCCGGGGTTCCAGCCGTCGTCGACGACACTGAACGGCTTGACCGGATGACCGTCAGCCAGCTCGACGACCGTGGCAGCGTCCTGGAGAACGGCCTTCTCGTCGAAGCCCTCGCCGTACGCGTAGTACCAGTTGTTGGCGCCGACGACCGGTGTGGGTTCAGGGCGCGACGGTAGTCGGGAGCTCATGGCTGTGATGGCGACCTGCAGCGTTTGCCAGGGGGTGCCGGCGTCTACGAACTGCCGGACCACAGCAGCCTTGAGAGTGCGGCCGCCGAGCTGGGTCGGGCCGCCACCGTTGCGGAGATCGAGCCACAAGGTGACTCCGGTCAGGTCGACGGTCCACGAGCAGAACGCGCCTGGATGGACGTCGACACCCATACCGGTCGTCGTTCCCGTCTGCTGATCGTGTGCCAACCAGTACCACGGCAGCAGTCGCTCAGGTTGAAGATTCCGCCACTGCAGATCGCCGTACGAGCGCTCCCAGGCATCACCGAGGACGAGTGCCGCGGCACCCACCGGCTGATCCCACCTCAACACCACCCGGCATACCCCACCGACCGCGGCCACCCGCACCTCACCACCGCTCGCACTCTCTGCGGTCCAGTCGATCGTTACGCCTGCGGTTGTCCAGCCTTGGCTGGTTGGAGTTGCGGTGAGCAACGGGTCGGACGGGTCGATCTGGACGAAAACCTTGTTCGGTGCCTTCAGCGGCATCGGCGACCTTTCAGAGGGGGTCGGAAACTCCCAGCGGCGGACCGACGAACTCGACCCAGTTGGCGAGGCCGACGGCGGAGAGCTTTTCAGGCTCTACCGGTCCTGGCAGGAGGTCGGCGAACTGCTCGAAGAACCGCTCCACTCCCGAGGGGGTGGTGACGACGAACAATCGGCCCGGCGTCTCGCCGACGTTCTGGAAGTTGTGCGGTGTGCCCCGCGGTCCGAACGCGAGGCCGCCCTTCGACACCCGGAACAGCTCGTCACCCATCTTGAATCGGAAGTCCCCCTCGAGGACGTACCACAGCTCGTCCTCGCGAAGATGGGTATGCAGCGCGGGACCTGACTTCGGTGAGATCACCAGTTCCATCGCGGTCAGCGATCCGTTGGTATTTCCTGTGTGCGCCTTGATGTACACCGAGTCGGCTGTGGGTGTCTCCAGCGGTGTGCCCTCGTCGGCCTGCACGGCGAAGGGGGCAATGGGGTTGGTCATGCGAGGCCTCCTGTTCCGTCCCCCGCACGGGAGGAAACTGACCCCGCCCCGGGATGCAGCGAGGTACAGGTGGAGCATCCCACGACCCGGGCGCCATGGGTATCGGCCGAAGAGTAGCCAGCTCTCCTGGGTCAGTAGGTCTGGTAGTAGATGAGTTGGCCGGATTCGCCGGGGGCGGCGCCCTCGCTGGGGATGAAGAGCGTGATGACGAGGGCGGGAGCACCGTTCGGAGCACGGAGAGCGCTCGCTGCCGGGTTCGCGAAGGCGGTGCTGCCACCGTTGGTACGGATCGTGGTCTGGTCGGCGTTGCCCGTCTGGTAGTCGTAGACGAAGGTCCGCCAGGAACCGAAATCGCCCTTGGTGAACTGCCCCTCGATCAGCCCGAAGCTGTAGCCGCGGAACATCACCTGGTCGCGATCGCCGATATTGCCGCCCACTCCCCAATGCAGCAGGGCGTTGTCGAAGTTCGGCTGCGCCGCCGTGGTCCACGAGTTGAAGTTCGTCAGCCGGCCGCGTTGCTGACGGTCGCGGTCGCAGTTCCACCAGTAGTGGCCGCCGAGGTCGATCGTCGAGTGGTCGATATCGGGAGAGAGCGTGATCCCGTAGATGTTCGGCGTCCCCTCGGCGCAGGACGACAACGCGCGCGATGCGTCGAAGGACCTCGAGACGCTTCCGGCGAGCAGGTCGGCGCGGCTTGCGAAGTACCGGAAGGCGAGGTGGTTGTTGCCGCCGCCTGGTTGCTCCTGCTCCCAGGCGAGGACGAAGCCGCCGTTCGATGCCTGGGCGATGGTCGGCTGGGAGGCGGGGCCGGTGCCGCTGCCGGCGAGTTCGCGGACCCAGTGCCAGGTGAGCAGGTCGGTCGAGGTCGCGAGGTTGACCCGGAAGTGCCCGTCGGAGGCCATGTGATGGGAGACAGCCAGATAGCCGCCGGTGGTGTCCTGGATGATCTTCACCGTGTCCATCACGTGGCCGGCGTCGTCCCTGGTGTTGTACCGCTTGCCCGTCGCACCGCTGACGTTCTCGACGATTCCCCGCAGTTCCGCGCGCGCCGGATCCGATGGCGCTGCGACGCGGGTTGGTGCTGACGCCGGCGGGGAGCCGGCTGCAGTGGTGACGGTGGTTGCGGTCAGGAGTAGGACAGACACGGCGATGGTGGCGAATCTGGTCGGCATGGGGCGGGCCTCCTTGAGTCATCAGGAGGCTTCCCCCTCCGCGACCGTCAGGAACCTAGTCGTTCCACCGCCTCGACCAGGCGGTCGACGTCAGACTGGTTCGTGTACGGCGCCAGGCCGACCCGGACAGCTCCCGAATCACCCAGGCCGAGATGCCGCGACGCCTCGAGCGCGTAGAACGATCCGGCAGGCGCATTGACCCCGGACTTGGCGAGTTCGGCCGAAACGGCGGTCGATTCCCAGCCGGCGACCGAGAAGAGCAGAGTCGCCGTACGACGCTTCGCCCGGCCGTACAAGGTGATTCCGTCGATCGCCGCGAGCCGGGATTCCAGCTCCACCCGCAGCTCGTCCTCATAGTTCTCCAGCAACGCCAGAGAACTCAGCAAACGCTCTCTCCGGTTCTCCCCCGTGCCTCCCAGACCAGCGATGAAGTCGACCGCTGCGGTGGTGCCGGCAAGCTGTTCGTACGGCAACGTCCCGAACTCGAACCGCTCGGGCACCGCATCTGTTGCGGGGAGCAACTTGTCCGGATGGAGCTCCTCGAGCAGCGCCGGCGCGGCCGAGAGCACCCCACAGTGCGGCCCGAAGAACTTGTACGGCGAACACGCGTAGAAGTCCGCGTACGCCGCATCGACCGGAGTATGCGCGGTCAGGTGCACGCCATCGACGTACACGAGCGCTCCGGCATCGTGCACGAGCGACGCGATCGCGGGGACGTCCGGACGGGTACCGATCAGGTTCGAGGCGCCGGTCACCGCGACCAGCCGGGTGTGGGACGACAGCAGCGGAGTGATGTCGTCGAGTTCGGAGGTCGCCGGGTCGAACCCGAGCCAGCGGACCGTCGCGCCGACGGCATCGGCCGCCTGCACCCACGGCCGGACATTGGCGTCGTGATCCAGCCGGGTCACTACCACCTCGTCGCCGGGGCCCCACGACTTGGCGAGGGTCCGAGCGAAGTCGTACGTCAACTGGGTCATACTCCGACCGAGAACGATGCCGCCCGGTGAAGTCCCGAGCAGGTCCGCCATCGCCTGCCTCGCGCCGACCACGATCCCGTCCGCTCGCCGCTCGGCCACCGTCAACTGCCCACGATTGGCGAGCGCCGACACCATCGTCCGGGCCACGGCATCCGCCACCACCTGCGGCGTCTGCGACCCACCCGGCCCGTCGAAATGCGCCGCACCCTCACTCAGCGCCGGGAACTGCTTGCGAACAGCGTCCACCTCGAAGTCACCCATGCCGCCATCCTGCCCCGCCCCAACCCCCGCCCACCATCCACTGTCCACGAGCACCCGAGCTGGTGAGTCAGGTTCGGCGGGTGGGGGTTGGTTCTCTGGCGTCGTAGATCTGGCGGGACTGTTCGACCTTGTCCAGGTTCGAGGCGGCCCAGTCGGCGAGCGTTGCGAACAAGGGCGCCAGGCTGCGGCCGAACTCGCTGATCTCGTACTCCACCCGTGGCGGGACCTCCGCGTAGTACGTGCGCACGATGAGTCCGTCGCGTTCCAGTTGGCGGAGTCGCTGGGTCAGCACCTTCGGCGTGATTGTGGTGATCCGGCGTTCCAGCTCCACGAACCGCTGCTTGCCGTACTCGTTCAGCGCCCAAAGGATCGGCGTGGTCCAGCGGCTGAAGACGATGTCGACCACCGGTGCGATCGGACAGGCCTGCTCCGGATCG